>OFFQ01001971.1_pt1 | contig 11097 bp, 9 predicted proteins | sample 1521411 | NCBI WGS metagenome assembly OFFQ01 (sample SAMEA3504110, study PRJEB24116) | mouse gut metagenome | biome: mouse gut; feature: mouse-associated habitat; material: faeces | place: Denmark | collected 2011 | reverse complement strand
CTGAGATTGTCCAGGACTGGTAACTCTTCTTTTCGCTCATTTTCTCGCCCCTGCTCTATTATACCACTTTATCCCTTATTTTGGGATAGGCTCTAAGGCTGGTTTTGAAGCTATTTAGAATTTTGAAATTAGCTTCTGTAATACACAAGGAATCAAGGAATATGGAGGGGGCCTCTTGTATCAAAACAAGAGCAAGCCTGTGTGATTTCTTATTTGCATATTTGATCTATATTCCCGAAAGATTGTGGAGCAGCTTTTTATTAATAGTTTGTGTCCCTTTAGTACTCGGTTAAAGCACATCCGCATTGGAAGTCAAAAAGTCGAAAAATTCCTGAGCTAACGGTGGAAGCGGATTACATCGGTTCCAAACTAAGTTGATATCTCGACAAACTGGTTCCGGCGTATCAAAGGGTACGATTTTCACATAGTTTGCGCTTATAAAGCTGTTTTGCGGAACGACGGCAATCCCTGTTCCCAAAGAAACCATTCCGATTACACCATAATCGTCGTAAGCCTCGGCTACAATATTTGGCAAAAATCCAAATGGTTTACACAAGTCATTCAAAACCATATTGGTTCCTAATCCGCTTTTGGTATAAACGATGAATTTCTCATTTTTCAGCTCTATGGGAGCGACTACGTCCTTTTTCGCAAAAGGATGATTAGTATTCACCAATAGGGCTACCGGTTCGCTGAACAATGTGTGTTTATCCAAATGGAGCCATTCGCCTTTTGGAAAAAAGTTTCCGCAAATCCCTAAATGGCTGTTTCCGGTAAGTATATCATGCAAAATCCCAGAGGTGTACTTATATTCTATAGAAAAGCGGCAATTGGGGTGCTTTTTTTGAAAGGTAAACATTCGATCTGATAAATAATTTGTATACATGGAAAATAGCACGCTGGCAAAGATAGTATTATGGTTGATCGCATCCATGCGGCGCAATGCAAAGAGGCCATTATTGATTTCTTCTACAGCACGCTTTACATATTCGTAGAAAAGCGTACCATAGGAGGTCAAAATCACATTTCTGCCTTCTTTTTGAAACAAACTTACCCCCAATTCATGTTCTAAATTCCGAATGGCTTTCGACAGAGCGGGCTGTGTGATAAATAGCGCCTCTGCAGCACGGGTATAATGCTGTAATTCCGCAACCGTCTTAAAATAAATCAGATATTGGTAATTCAACGTATATTCTCCTTTCTTTATGTTATTTGGTCCATGCAGAAGTTTATATGTATATTGCACAAAAAAGGCGAGAATTTTCTAATTCATTCTCCATGGTTATGGATTCATTCCGAAACCACCTTGGACATACAGCCGGTTTTACGATAAAATTTATACAACGATACAAGTGCTAGATTGGTGTTCCCTATACATTCTATCAGAGTTGCGGCGGAAAATACAATACAAATTTAGCAGATGTATTGCAATCAAACAGGAAAGATGAAAGGAGTATATGAAGACATGAAAAAGCTATTTGTAGTTGCGCTGACCCTGGTAATGGTTTTAACTGTGACGGCCTGTGGTGGCTCCACTCCCTCTTCCACAGGGGAAACGACAAAACCCTCTGAGGCCGACACCCCTGCCGCTTATCCCACGGAAGCTGTTCGTGTAATCGTTCCCTACGCTGCTGGCGGAAATACGGACTTGAATGCACGGGCCGTCGCAAATGTTGTAGAAAGCAACAAGTTGATGAGTCAGAGCATGGTTGTTACAAATATGCCAGGATCAAATTGTATGGACGCTACTGCGGCTGTAATGAAAGCCACTCCGAATGCACAGACCTTATACTGCAATCATACCGCGCACATGGCTTTCAATGCAACCGGCACCGCCGAACTGATGTATACGGAACTGGAACCGGTAATTGAAATTGCCACATCTCCCTTCTGTGTGGTTGCCAATACCCAATGCGGGCTGAAAACCGTAGAAGAAGTCGTGGAGTATGCAAAAGCACATCCCGGCGAACTATCCATGGCATATGTCAACGTTGGCTCCACTACGCATTTTACAACTCTAGAGTTTTTGAAGGAAAGCGGTCTGGCTGATTATATTACTCTGGTTAACTATCCTTCCGGCGCTGAGGCATTGACCGCTCAGCTATCGAATGAAGTCCAACTTCGCGGCTCCGTTGGTTCTGATGCCGCTCGGTATATTACATCTGGCGACTTGGTCTGCTTGTGCGTCTCTACCTCTGCCGACGGACCTGTCTGGGAGGGCATTGACACTTGGGCTGATCTTGGCTGGGATGTTGATTTCTACATGAGTCAGGGCTTCTGGACTACAAAGGGTTCTCCTGCCTCCTCTGTACAGGCCTTGTACGACATCGTCGCAGAAGCGTGTCAAACTGAAGAATATGCGCAGTTCTGTCTGGACAATGGAATGACTCCTGCTTGGACGAACGGTTCCGAATGGTCCAAGACACTTGATTCACTCTATGCGACTTGTCAAGATATTGTCGAAAGCGGCCTAATGGATATTGGATGATTTGAGGAAGGATGCCATGAATTTACTGCTTGTGGGCTCTCGTATTCACGGCATCCTTTTACTCTGAAAGAAAGGATGGGCGATTTATGCGAAAAAGCACAGGCGAGAACATGTTTTTGGTCTTGTTCCTTCTGGTTGGCATTGCTGTATTCTACGGTTCTGCAACTATGAAAATATTTGGAACAGAACCTTTCAACGGCAGCGATTACGGACGTGTGATCAGCGGTATGCTTGTGGTTGCCGTGCTGGGAAAAATAATTGCGAGTTCCACCGCTCGGTTCCGGAAAAAAGATCATGAAAAGGTTGAATTTCTCAATTTAACTGGTTTGGCTATCGTATTTGCCATCAGTATTTTCTATTGCTTTGGTATAACCCAAGTTGGCTATTTTACTAGCACATTTATATTCTCATTCGTTATGATAAGCATTTTGGCTGATAATAAAAAAATAAAACGTATCGTAGCTTATGGCCTTGGCAGCCTTGCATTTTGCATTTTATTGTACTTCATGTTCAAATTTATGCAGGTGTATATGCCGAACACTCCATTGATCTAAAGGAGGCATATTAACCATGATTGATATGATTCAGAATTTAATGGGACTTCTTACGAGCGGCGCAACCCTCTATATGTTAGGAGGTGTGCTGCTGGGCATGATTTTTGGTGCTATACCTGGGTTAACCGGCACACTGGCTGTAATCATTTTGATTCCCATGACCTATAAAATGACCACAGACGCCGGTGTCGCACTCTTGATTGGCGCATATGTAGGGGGAATGTCTGGCGGCTTTGTATCTTCAATTATGCTAAATATGCCAGGTACCCCCTCCGATGTTGCCACATGCTATGATGGCTTTCCTCTGGCACAACAAGGCAAAGCCGGTCGGGCAATGGGCGTGGGTATTCTGGCAAATCTTGCCGGTTCTATTTTCGGGTGGATCGCCTTACTGTTTTTTGGCGGAATTCTCAGCAAGGTGGCTATGAGCTTTGGCGTATTCGAAACAACTGCAGCCATTCTTTTTGGATTTACCGCTGTAATTTCCCTGGGCGGAGTCAGTATTTCCAAAAGCCTGATTTCCGCGTTGCTGGGTTTGACCCTCTGTTGCATCGGCTATGATACAGGTACAGGAGTCCCCAGGGCCACTTTTGGAAGTGCATTTCTTAAAAGTGGGTTTGACTATATGCCTGTAATGATTGGAATGTTTGTTTTGACAGAAATCCTATCGCAGGTGGAGCAAATTTCCAATAAATATGTTGTTCCAAAGCAGGAGTTTACCAATCTGTGGCCGAATATCGGCGAGCTCGTCAAAGAAATTCCGAATCTTGTCCGTTCCTGCTTCATTGGTGTTGCAATTGGAATGCTTCCGGGAATCGGTGGGTCCTTTTCCAACTTTGTCTCCTATGATCAGGCAAAAAAACATTCCCGCAACCCGGAAGAATATGGTCACGGAGCAATTGGTGGCATTATTGCGACACAGGCCTGTACCAAGGCGACGATTGGAGGCGCTCTGGTCCCGTTTATTGCTTTAGGTATACCGGGCGATACCATTACAGCAGCTTTGCTGGGTGGCTTGATGATCAAAGGCATTACCCCTGGCCCCCTGTTTGCTATGGAACATCCTGACACGGCGAATACCATTTACAACTCTGTTCTGCTTGCGGGTGTTCTCGTATTTCTAATTATGATCACGATCGGCCTAAAATTCTTTCCGCAGATTCTGCGTCTGCCGAAGTATATTTTGCTGCCGGTCGTTACCATCTTCGCCCTAGTCGGCACTTATAATATGAATTTTGCGGTAAGTGACGTCTGGGTTGCAATTATATTTGCCGTTTTTGGATTTCTGATGGATAAGTTTGGAATTCCAAAGACGCCGCTGGTCGTTGCTATGATTTTGGGACCTAATTTTGAATCAAAGCTACGCTCAGCAATCAGCCTTGGAAAGGGTTCATTGCTTCCCTTTATTACCCGTCCCTACTCGCTGATATTCATACTTGCCACTATTTTTACCGTTGTCTTTCCGCTTGTTAGGAAAGTGATGGCCCAAAAGAACTTAAGAGCGGAAGAAACATAAAGGCGAAAACACTTTTTGATGGGAGTATATACGTGAAAGTAAATGTAGATTTTGAGTTTATGCGGCCCCTGATCGGAACGGTCCCATTTCCCAGAATCGTGCGTATGGAGCAGTCGTTTGATCCTGCGCATATCGAAGAGGCGCACATTGAAGAGCTTGTATACACACAGCTGATCCATAGCGAGAGGTTCCAAACCATTCGATCTGAACAAAGAATCGCGATTACCTGTGGGAGTCGGGGATTGGACGGCTATGTACAAATGACACGGGCGGTGGTGCGGGCCGTCAAATCCCGTGGAGCCATACCATTTCTCGTTCCGGCAATGGGGAGCCATGGGGGAGCATCGGCGGATGGCCAGGCAGAGATGGTTCGAACCTTAGGTATTACGGAGGAGAGTGTGGGGGCTCCTATCATCTCCTCCATGGAGGTTGACCAGCTTGCGTTCATTGCGGACGGACGGCCTGTATTCCTTGACCGGGCGGCGCACCAGGCGGATGGTATTATTTTGATCAATCGCATAAAATGCCACACCGGATTTCGCGGTAAATATGAGAGCGGCTTAATGAAGATGATGGCGATTGGTCTCGGCAAGCGCGAGGGAGCTAAATTTTATCATCAAACTGGATATGGCCAAATGCACACTACTATTGAGGAGGTCGGTGCAGCGATCCTTGAGCATGCCAATATTATCTGCGGCGTGGCCCAAATTGAGAACAGCTTTGGGAAGGCCGCTCATATTGAGGTTGTAGATTCAAACAGGATCATCGACCGTGAGCCAGAGCTGCTCCATATGGCAAACAGCTATCTTCCCAAGTTGCCCTTTGCGAAACTAGATGTATGCTGTATTCAAAAAATTGGAAAAAACATTAGCGGGACAGGCTTTGATCATAATATTTTGGGCCGCTTTCCGGATCATCCGGAAATAGGCACATCTGTCACGCGTTTGGCTATTCTGGATCTAACGGAGATCAGCCACGGCAATGGAAGCGCCATGGGACGTGCAGATATCATTACGCAGAGGTTCCTTGACAAAACAGAGCTGTCTCAGATCTATCCAAATGCAATTACAAGCACTTCCATAGACAGTGCAAAAATTCCCTTGATTGTACCGACGGATCGAGACGCGCTTACCGTTGGAATCAGAACCAGCTTTCTGGTCGACTTCTGCACCGCACGGATTGCCTTTGTGGAAAGCACCAAAAATATGAAGGTCTTTTACGCAAGCGAGAATTTAGTTGATGAAGCATTGTCCAATGGAGCGTCCGTCGTCGGGACTCCCTTTGAGATTCCGTATGATACAGATGGAACGTTAAAATTGGGATACATATAACCGTTAAAAAGCAACTTTGAAGCCTGAAAACAAATAATAATTGGAGGAAATTCGAAATGAAGATTACAAAAGTAGATGTTTGGGTTTTGGATGCCGGTGAACAGCGGGGCTCCCGTTATCCAATTTGCTGCCGTGTTTATACTGACGAGGGAATTTACGGAGATGGGGAAGCGGGCGTCGCTTACGGCACTGGTTATCGGGCTGCTTTCGGAATGGTGGTTGATATGGCGCACCACATCATTGGAAAGGATCCCATGAACACGGAGGCAATGTGGGAAGAAATTTTCAAGGGTACCTTCTGGGGCCAGGGTGGTGGTGTAATTGTGTTTGCAGGTATGTCCGCCTTGGATATTGCGTTAATGGATATTAAGGGGAAGGCGCTTGGCGTTCCCATTTATCAGTTGCTGGGCGGAAAATGCCGGGATGAGTTGCGTTGCTATGCCTCTCAGCTCCAGTTCGGCTGGACTACAAAGATTGGTCCCTGGGGCAGTGACCAGGAATATGTTGAGATTGTTCGTCATGCAATCAGTGAAGGCTATGACGCCGTCAAGCTGGACTTTACTACATACGATGAGGATGCCAAGTGGGTCCCACATCTGATGAAAGAAGGGTTTGCGGACCGTAAGATTTTCTATCGGGTCGAACGCCGCATGGCCGCCATCCGTGAGGAATTCCCGGACGTTGATATCATTGTGGAGAATCATTGCCAAACCGATTTGAACTCCGCGATTCGTATCGGTCAACTTTGCGACAAATATGATATGATGGCCTATGAAGAGCCTGTAACAATGCTTAATCCTGAGATGATGCATGAGCTACGGCAGCGTGTTCGTACACCTCTTGCCGCCGGCGAACGGATCTATTCCCGGTGGGGTTACTATAACTTCTTGAAAGATAATTCCGTTCAGCTGATCCAACCTGATGCCTGCAACTGCGGCGGAATTACTGAGCTAAAGAAAATTGCAGATATGGCCCATATCTTCGATGCCCGTGTGCAGGTCCATGTGGCTGGAGGCGTGATTACCAATGCTGCATCTTTGCAGTTGGAGGCCGCCATTCCCAATTTTGGAATCCATGAGCATCATTTCCGTACGACCCAGGATTGCATTAACGTTCTTGGAAAATATGATATGCAGCCCGTCAATGGCAAATATATTGTACCAGATCGTCCTGGCCTTGGGCAGGAGCTGTCTGATTTTGCGATCAAAACCGCTCTCATGTATGCAGAAGTTGAGACATATTTACCTGCAAAACAATAAACTGGGTATCTGTCTAAGAGAGGTCTACGACCAATCGGTTCCTCTGAGGGCGGTTGGTTGCTCCATTACTCAGCGAAGCGTTAGACTTTAAAATAGCCAGACACTGTCGGATTTATGTCATCCATGAATACCGCGGCAGTATAAGAAAGGGAGTCTTTATAATGAGTGTAGAGAAGAATATGAGCAAACTGGTCAGCGATTACGCAATTGAAAATTTCCGTCACGGATTGAATTGTGCCGAAAGCGTCTATCACGCTTTGCTTCGCGCAGGTGCCTTGGAAGGTATTGATCCGTCTACAGCTTCTATGGTCTTGGGCTTTGGTGGAGGTGTTGGATTGTCCGGTTGCATTTGCGGTGCCCTTTCCGCAGCGATTATTGCCAACGGAGCAAAATATGGACGCAAGGACCCTTACGCCGTACCAGAGGAGGTACGCGGGAGCGAGATTACCGCTCGGTATTATCGTAGATACAATAATTTGATACATGATTTTACTGAGGTCTACGGAAGCCCCCTGTGTAAAGAAATCTGCGGAAAATATGAGGGCTGGAATAGCAAGGAACGGAAAGTGGGCTGCCTGAAAATGATTGGGGGGACTGCCGCACTGGCGTACCGTTATTTGCAAATCAGTCAAGAGGCATCGGAGTCTATGCCATATCAGGAAAATCTAGCCGGTAAAGAATGAAACCTGTGGTCAAAATTCCTCAAATAACATATGGATTATTTTTCCAAGGAGGAAGCCATGCATTGGAAGCAGTATTATGAAAAGTGTCAGATGACCGCAGAAGAAGCGGTTGCTCATATTAAATCCAATGACCGCGTGATTATTGGACATGCGGTTGGGGAGCCCTGTCATTTAGTGGATGCAATGGTCGGTAATGCCGAAGCATATAAAAATGTTGAAATCGTTCATATGGTTCCTATGGGCAAATGTGCATACTGCCAGCCGCAATATCTGGGACATTTTCATCACAATTCCCTTTTTGTCGGTCCCCGTAGCAGGAAGGCTCTGGAAGAAGGGCGGTCAGATTACATTCCCTGCTTTTTCTTTGAAATGCCCCGGCTATTTGATACCACGCTACCCTTGGACGTGGCCTTAATCCAAGTGACTCCGCCGGATGAGCAGGGCAGATTCAGTCTGGGTGTCTCGGTGGACTATACATACAGCGCAGCAAAAAAAGCGAAGTTTACCATTGCGCAGGTCAATTCACAAATGCCGCGGACATTTGGCACGTATTTAGAAGCTGAGGACATAGACGCGTTTGTTTTGTGGGACGAGCCCATCCTGGAATTACCAGTTCCCAAAATTGGCCCTGTCGAGGAGGCTATTGGAAAGCATGTTGCCTCTCTGGTCCAAGATGGAGATACCATGCAGCTTGGAATTGGTGCAATCCCAGACGCAATTTTAAGATTTTTGCACGACAAGAAAAATCTTGGGATTCATACGGAAACATTTTCTGACGGCGTTGTGGCCCTCGCGAAAGAAGGAGTTATTAACAACTCCAATAAAAAAATCCATATCGGTAAAATCGAGGCGACCATGATGATGGGGACACGGAAGCTATACGATTTTGTCGACAATAATCCTGATGTTGAATTGTACCCGGTGGACTACTCGAACCATCCGGTTACCATTGCTAAAAACGAAAACGTAATTTCGATCAACTCTGCTATTGAAGTAGACTTGATGGGGCAAGTCAACGCGGAGATGATCGGTGGTCTCCAATTCTCCGGAATCGGCGGACAGTTGGATTATATACGGGGAGCATCACTTGCGAGCAATGGCCGTTCGGTGATCGCTATGCCGTCGTCCACAAAAGGGGTCTCCAAAATCGTTGCATCTTTGGAGCCGAGTACAGTCGTCACTACAACGCGATGTGATGTGGACTATGTGGTTACAGAATACGGAGTTGCCGCTCTGAAGGGAGAAAACCTGCGTACCCGCGCCCGGCGTTTGATACATATTGCGCACCCAGACTTCCGGGAACAACTGTCGAAAGTTTTTGAGCAGCGATTCCATGAGCCTTATTCTCCCCAATAATCATCAATAGCCATTTTTCGGAAAGGATATGAAATCATGAGCAAGACCGTCATTGTAGGAGGCGTAGCTGGTGGCGCTTCTGCTGCCGCCAGAATTCGACGTTTGGATGAAAAAGCAGAAATCGTCATATTCGAACGCGGCGCACATGTTGCTTTTTCAAATTGCAGTCTTCCCTATTATTTGGGAGATGCCGTAAAGAAAAAGGAATCCCTGATTATGATGACCCCGGATGACTTCAAAAAACGCCACAATATTGACGTACATGTCATGCGGGAAGTCGTGGACATCCTGCGGGAAGAAAAATGCGTGCTCGTAAAAGATTTGCAAACGGGAACAGAATATAAGGAATCCTATGATAAGCTTATCCTGGCTCCAGGAGCCAATGCGGTACGGCCACGAAATATCAAAGGCGTACAAAATCCCAACGTGTTCACAGTTCGTAATGTAACAGACGCATGTAGGCTGAAAAACTATATAACGCAGAATGGGAGCAAGCATATCGTGATTGTGGGCGGAGGCTTCGTCGGCATAGAAATAGCTGAAAACTTCCATGAAATAGGCTTGGATGTCAGCCTGATTGAGGGAGCGAATCAGATTATGTCTCCGTTCGATTATGATATGGCGCAAATCCTTCACAAGGAAATGCTGGACAGGGGAATCCATCTATACTTATCCAGTAAGGTGACGGAAATTGCAGATACACATGTTAAAGCGATAAAAAATGACCAGGAATTTGAAGTGACCGCAGATGTGGTCGTTTTATCCATTGGTGTTGCCCAAGAAACGGAACTTGCAAAAAATTGCGGCCTGCGTATTGGCAAAAGCGGCGGGATTCAGGTTAATCCTAATTACCAGACAAATGATCCGAACATTTATGCTGTGGGAGACGCCGTTGAGACCTTTGGACTCATCAGCAGGCAATTTGGCAGTTTTGCGCAGGCGGGACCGGCACAGAGACAGGCCCGGGTGGCCGCTGACCACATTTGTGGGCAGCAGCATACCAATCATGGTTATATTGCGACATCCTGCCTGCGGGTTTTTGACCAAAATGCCGCTTGCACCGGTTTGAATGAAAAATCAGCCAAACACGCTGGACTTTCTTATGAGGTCGCTTATATTCTTCCAGCAGATAAAGTGAGCATTATGCCAGACAGTCACTATATGGCGTTTAAACTGCTGTTTGAAGTTCCAACCGGTCGCATTTTGGGTGCGCAGGCTATTGGCAAAGGAAATGTGACCAGACGCATTGATGTCATTGCCAGCTTGCTTACATTGGGGGGGACGCTGGAGGACCTAAAAGAGATAGAGCTATGCTATTCACCTGTCTACGGAACCGCAAAGGATGTTGTAAATATGGCGGCCCTGGTTGGCCTAAATCTTCTGCATGAACGTGTCAGGCAGGTCCATGTGGAAGATGTACGAGATTTGGTGGAAAATGGAGCTTATATTATTGATGTGCGGGAAGAAAAAGAATATGCCGCTGGTCATTTAAAGGGCTCTATCAACATTCCTCTTTCTCAGTTTAGAGAGCGTATACAGGAGGTTCCTAGGAATATTCCGGTTTATTTGCACTGCCGTACGTCTCAGCGAAGCTACTACGCATTGTGCGAACTGCTGGGCAGCGGGTACCAAAATGTTCGAAATATTAGCGGATCTTTCCTAGGTATTTGCTTATATGAATATTTTAATGACCAAACAGAAAACCGTACTCCAATTGTAACCGCGTACAATTTTAAATAGCACGATTAAAGCTATTATAAAAGAGAGGTACCGAAAATTGGTGCCTCTATTTTTCGCTTCACAGACGAGGAGATGGAGACCGCCAAGAGGACAGATCTGCCGGACCTGCTGGAGCACCTGGGCTACAGCATCCGCCGGGTAGGCAGCCGATACCCCACCACCAGGGAGAT
>OFFQ01001970.1_pt1 | contig 11101 bp, 6 predicted proteins | sample 1521411 | NCBI WGS metagenome assembly OFFQ01 (sample SAMEA3504110, study PRJEB24116) | mouse gut metagenome | biome: mouse gut; feature: mouse-associated habitat; material: faeces | place: Denmark | collected 2011 | reverse complement strand
CAAACAAATGCAAGTAAAACATATTACTGGATTGCCCTATAATCCACAGGGCCAAAGAGCTCATCCTACTTTGAAACAATATTTGCAAAAACAAAGAGGGGGAATAAAGGTTATGATACCAAAGATGGCTCTATCCCTTGCAATATTTACTCTTAATTTCTTAAAATTGGATGATGCTGGGAGATCACCAGCTGAAAGGCACAGACAATGGCCTCAATCGCTCAATGAAATGGTCAAGTGGAAGAATGTCCTTGATAATAAATGATATGGCCCGGATCCTATTTTAATAAGATCCAGGGGAGCTATATGTGTTTTTCCACAGGAGGAAGATAATCCCTTTTGGATTCCGGAGCGCCTCACTCGAAGGATCCAGCTCTTGGACAATGAGTCACAGGAACAAGATCCCAAGACATCGATGGATCATACTCCTCATGCTGGACATTCTGGTTCCTAGTATATCTGGAGAGTTAAGATGGGGAATTATGTCAACTTTCCCTCTTCCTATGCCAGTTATGCATAATGCACAAATATTTCCACGCTTTTTCACTACAGATAAAGAACTGGGACTTGCTTATTTACCCTTAGATGAACAGATTCAGGCTTTACTAGAAAATAGAACCTTCTTCCTACAGGGAAGCCTGTGCTTTATGTTAATTTCCTCGTTACAAGATAAGAGCCAATGTATATCCTTGCATTATCAATCAGCAGCCTGGTTAAGAAAGAGCTCTTGGGGCGTAACGACTGATATAAAGGCTGATACCATAGTTATTAGAGGATGGTGGCCTAGCCGAAAACCTGGAAATAAGCCGCCTTCACAACCAAGAATGGCACCCTTTTGCAAGGAAGGGTCCATGGAAGATGTAATGTTACCTTGGACAGGTTGCCAAGCTAAAAAATATACTTGGGCAGTAGAGAAATATTTTTCCTTTTCCCCATATATTAGTAGAGAGTATAATGATACTTTTGCTGGATATGATTTTAGTACTATGGACCCCCTCCGAACTAATACTAACCCTTTTGATCAGTGGTTGCTTTGTGGGGTTAATGGAAGCTGTACTGATCTCGCCCCCATGGCAATGATTGGAGGAGGTTCTAGTGAGAAAGGAGAATTGACCTTTGATTGGAAAGGTACCTTGAAGACCGGTCGGTCTGATAAGCAGAGTCCAAATTCTTTTAAATGGACCACCTCCAATGTTAGATATAAAAAACAGAAAGAGGTAAATTTTACCGCCACCCCGGTATGTGTATGGCCCCCGTTTTTGTGGGTGGTAAGTAACACAAGCTTAAATCAGAATCAGATAGAGATAGATTGCTCACAAGAAAAATGTTTTTATGCCTTATGCTGGGATGCTAAGAAATATCCTTTTGCTTTGGTTACCCGCATGCCTAGATTTGTTCCTGTTCCTGTAGATGCCCCTAATAGCTTGACTTTGTTTCGAGGGAAAAGAGATTTTGGTATTTCTGCTATCATAGTTGGACTGGTGGCCACAGCGGTGGTTGCAGCCTCTGTCACGGCCTCGGCACTTGCTCTATCTACTACTGTTCAAACAATACAAACTATTAACGAGCTTTCTATGACAGTCACAATGGCCTTAGATAAACAGGCCACAGCCAACTCACAGATACAAGGAGGGTTGATGTTGATAAATCAACGCATCGACCTAGTCCAAGAGCAAGTGGATATTCTTTGGCAGTTGGCTCAATTGGGCTGTGAATACAAGATGCCTGGCCTTTGTGTTACTTCTGTTCAGTTTGAAAATTCTACAAGAGCAGCAAATTTGTCAAAAACTTTGTCTCGTTATATGTTACAGAATTGGACCATGGAATTTGAGCAAACGCTTCGAGAGTTGAGAGTTGCTATTCTACAAGTGAATTCTACGTGTCTCGACCTTTCGCTGACGAAGGGCTTCTCCACCTGGATTTCCTCTGCATTTTCCTACTTTAAGGAGTGGGTGGGGGTAGGCTTGTTTGCCGTGATCCTATGCGGTGGAGCGTTGCTTTTGCTCTGGATGGTCTGTAAACTTAAAGCCCAAACAAAAAGGGACAAGATGGTGATAGCCCAAGCACTTGCAGCATTAGAACACGGTGCCTCCCCTGATATATGGTTATCTATACTTAAGCAATAGGTCGCTGGCCACTCAGCTCTTGCACCCCACGAGGCTAGTCTCATTGCACGGGATAGAGTGAGTGTGCTTCAGCAGCCCGAGAGAGTTGCACGGCTAAGCACTGCAATGGAAAGGCTCTGCGGCATATATGAGCCTATTCTAGGGAGACATGTCATCTTTCATGAAGGTTCAGTGTCCTAGTTCCCTTCCCCCAGGCAAAACGACACGGGAGCAGGTCAGGGTTGCTCTGGGTAAAAGCCTGTGAGCCTAAGAGCTAATCCTGTACATGGCTCCTTTACCTACACACTGGGGATTTGACCTCTATCTCCACTCTCATTAATATGGGTGGCCTATTTGCTCTTATTAAAAGGAAAGGGGGAGATGTTGGGAGCCGCGCCCACATTCGCCGTTACAAGATGGCGCTGACAGCTGTGTTCTAAGTGGTAAACAAATAATCTGCGCATGTGCCGAGGGTGGTTCTCCACTCCATGTGCTCTGCCTTCCCCGTGACGTCAACTCGGCCGATGGGCTGCAGCCAATCAGGGAGTGACACGTCCTAGGCGAAGGATAATTCTCCTTAATAGGGACGGGGTTTCGTTTTCTCTCTCTCTTGCTTCTTACACTCTTGCTCCTGAAGATGTAAGCAATAAAGTTTTGCCGCAGAAGATTCTGGTCTGTGGTGTTCTTCCTGGCCGGTCGTGAGAACGCGTCTAATAACAATTGGTGCCGAATTCCGGGACGAGAAAAAACTCGGGACTGGCGCAAGGAAGATCCCTCATTCCAGAACCAGAACTGCGGGTCGCGGTAATAAAGGTTCCCGTAAAGCAGACTGTTAAGAAGGATTCAACTGTATGAATTCAGAACTTTTCAGCTGGGGAACGAGAGTACCAGTGAGTACAGCTTTACGAGGTAAGTCTGATCTTGAACTTTCTAAGGAAATTCAAGACAGTCTATCAGAAGTAAAGTGGAATATGTTTGGCCTTGAATTTTTTCTGGTGTTAGGAGCCCTTTTGTTCCTTTTCACATGTTATCAAGTGATTAAGATAGGGCTGAAAATTCTAGAGGAAATTCAGGACAAGCTATCAGAAGTAAAGCGGGGAGAGAGAGTAGGAACAAAGAGGAAATATGGTACACAAAATAAGTATACAGGCCTTTCCAAGGGTCTTGAACCCGAGGAAAAGTTAAGGTTAGGTAGGAATACCTGGAGAGAGATTAGAAGAAAAAGAGGAAAAAGGGAAAAGAAGAAAGATCAATTAGCGGAGGTCTCTAGGAAAAGGAGCCTGTGCTCATCGCTGGATGGGCTCGGGGAGCCAGCTCTTAGTAGCTCTGAAGCAGATGAAGAATTCTCCTCTGAAGAAACAGACTGGGAGGAAGAAGCAGCTCATTATGAGAAAAAAGGGTACCAGCCAGGTAAAGTGCTAGCTAATCAGTTAAGGAAGCCAAAAGCGGCTGGCGAAGGCCAGTTTGCTGATTGGCCTCAGGGCAGTCGGCTTCAAGGTCCGCCCTATGCGGAGTCCCCGCCCTGCGTAGTGCGTCAGCAATGCGCAGAGAGGCAGTGCGCAGAGAGGCAGTGCGCAGACTCATTCATTCCCAGAGAGGAACAAAGGAAAATACAACAGGCATTTCCGGTCTTTGAAGGAGCCGAGGGTGGGCGTGTCCACGCTCCGGTAGAATACTTACAAATTAAAGAAATTGCCGAGTCGGTCCGTAAATACGGAACCAATGCTAATTTTACCTTGGTGCAGTTAGACAGGCTCGCCGGCATGGCACTAACTCCTGCTGACTGGCAAACGGTTGTAAAAGCCGCTCTCCCTAGTATGGGCAAATATATGGAATGGAGAGCGCTTTGGCACGAAGCTGCACAAGCGCAGGCCCGAGCAAACGCAGCTGCTTTGACTCCAGAGCAGAGAGATTGGACTTTTGACTTGTTAACGGGTCAGGGAGCTTATTCTGCTGATCAGACAAACTACCATTGGGGAGCTTATGCCCAGATTTCTTCCACGGCTATTAGGGCCTGGAAGGCGCTCTCTCGAGCAGGTGAAACCACTGGTCAGTTAACAAAGATAATCCAGGGACCTCAGGAATCCTTCTCAGATTTTGTGGCCAGAATGACAGAGGCAGCAGAGCGTATTTTTGGAGAGTCAGAGCAAGCTGCGCCTCTGATAGAACAGCTAATCTATGAGCAAGCCACAAAGGAGTGCCGAGCGGCCATAGCCCCAAGAAAGAACAAAGGCTTACAAGACTGGCTCAGGGTCTGTCGAGAGCTTGGGGGACCTCTCACCAATGCAGGCTTAGCGGCCGCCATCCTCCAATCTCAGAACCGCTCCATGAGCAGAAATGATCAGAGGACATGTTTTAATTGCGGAAAGCCTGGGCATTTTAAGAAAGATTGCAGAGCTCCAGATAAACAGGGAGGGACTCTCACTCTTTGCTCTAAGTGTGGCAAGGGTTATCATAGAGCTGACCAGTGTCGCTCTGTGAGGGATATAAAGGGCAGAGTCCTTCCCCCACCTGATAGTCAATCAACTGATGTGCCAAAAAACGGGTCATCGGGCCCTCGGTCCCAGGGCCCTCAAAGATATGGGAACCGGTTTGTCAGGACCCAGGAAGCAGTCAGAGAGGCGACCCAGGAAGACCCACAAGGGTGGACCTGCGTGCCGCCTCCGACTTCCTATTAATGCCTCAAATGAGTATTCAGCCGGTGCCAGTGGAGCCTATACCATCCTTGCCCCCGGGAACCATGGGCCTTATTCTCGGCCGGGGTTCACTCACCTTGCAGGGCTTAGTAGTCCACCCTGGAGTTATGGATTGTCAACATTCCCCTGAAATACAGGTCCTGTGCTCAAGCCCTAAAGGCGTTTTTTCTATTAGTAAAGGAGATAGGATAGCTCAGCTGCTGCTCCTCCCTGATAATACCAGGGAGAAATCTGCAGGACCTGAGATAAAGAAAATGGGCTCCTCAGGAAATGATTCTGCCTATTTGGTTGTATCTTTAAATGATAGACCTAAGCTCCGCCTTAAGATCAACGGAAAAGAGTTTGAAGGCATCCTTGATACCGGAGCAGATAAAAGTATAATTTCTACACATTGGTGGCCCAAAGCATGGCCCACCACAGAGTCATCTCATTCATTACAGGGCCTAGGATATCAATCATGTCCCACTATAAGCTCCATTGCCTTGACGTGGGAATCCTCTGAAGGGCAGCAAGGGAAATTCATACCTTATGTGCTCCCACTCCCGGTTAACCTCTGGGGAAGGGATATTATGCAGCATTTGGGCCTTATTTTGTCCAATGAAAACGCCCCATCGGGAGGGTATTCAGCTAAAGCAAAAAATATCATGGCAAAGATGGGTTATAAAGAAGGAAAAGGGTTAGGACATCAAGAACAGGGAAGGATAGAGCCCATCTCACCTAATGGAAACCAAGACAGACAGGGTCTGGGTTTTCCTTAGCGGCCATTGGGGCAGCACGACCCATACCATGGAAAACAGGGGACCCAGTGTGGGTTCCTCAATGGCACCTATCCTCTGAAAAACTAGAAGCTGTGATTCAACTGGTAGAGGAACAATTAAAACTAGGCCATATTGAACCCTCTACCTCACCTTGGAATACTCCAATTTTTGTAATTAAGAAAAAGTCAGGAAAGTGGAGACTGCTCCATGACCTCAGAGCCATTAATGAGCAAATGAACTTATTTGGCCCAGTACAGAGGGGTCTCCCTGTACTTTCCGCCTTACCACGTGGCTGGAATTTAATTATTATAGATATTAAAGATTGTTTCTTTTCTATACCTTTGTGTCCAAGGGATAGGCCCAGATTTGCCTTTACCATCCCCTCTATTAATCACATGGAACCTGATAAGAGGTATCAATGGAAGGTCTTACCACAGGGAATGTCCAATAGTCCTACTATGTGTCAACTTTATGTACAAGAAGCTCTTTTGCCAGTGAGGGAACAATTCCCCTCTTTAATTTTGCTCCTTTACATGGATGACATCCTCCTGTGCCATAAAGACCTTACCATGCTACAAAAGGCATATCCTTTTCTACTTAAAACTTTAAGTCAGTGGGGTTTACAGATAGCCACAGAAAAGGTCCAAATTTCTGATACAGGACAATTCTTGGGCTCTGTGGTGTCCCCAGATAAGATTGTGCCCCAAAAGGTAGAGATAAGAAGAGATCACCTCCATACCTTAAATGATTTTCAAAAGCTGTTGGGAGATATTAATTGGCTCAGACCTTTTTTAAAGATTCCTTCCGCTGAGTTAAGGCCTTTGTTTAGTATTTTAGAAGGAGATCCTCATATCTCCTCCCCTAGGACTCTTACTCTAGCTGCTAACCAGGCCTTACAAAAGGTGGAAAAAGCCTTACAGAATGCACAATTACAACGTATTGAGGATTCGCAGCCTTTCAGTTTGTGTGTCTTTAAGACAGCACAATTGCCAACTGCAGTTTTGTGGCAGAATGGGCCATTGTTGTGGATCCATCCAAACGTATCCCCAGCTAAAATAATAGATTGGTATCCTGATGCAATTGCACAGCTTGCCCTTAAAGGCCTAAAAGCAGCAATCACCCACTTTGGGCAAAGTCCATATCTTTTAATTGTACCTTATACCGCTGCACAGGTTCAAACCTTGGCAGCCACATCTAATGATTGGGCAGTTTTAGTTACCTCCTTTTCAGGAAAAATAGATAACCATTATCCAAAACATCCAATCTTACAGTTTGCCCAAAATCAATCTGTTGTGTTTCCACAAATAACAGTAAGAAACCCACTTAAAAATGGGATTGTGGTATATACTGATGGATCAAAAACTGGCATAGGTGCCTATGTGGCTAATGGTAAAGTGGTATCCAAACAATATAATGAAAATTCACCTCAAGTGGTAGAATGTTTAGTGGTCTTAGAAGTTTTAAAAACCTTTTTAGAACCCCTTAATATTGTGTCAGATTCCTGTTATGTGGTTAATGCAGTAAATCTTTTAGAAGTGGCTGGAGTGATTAAGCCTTCCAGTAGAGTTGCCAATATTTTTCAGCAGATACAATTAGTTTTGTTATCTAGAAGATCTCCTGTTTATATTACTCATGTTAGAGCCCATTCAGGCCTACCTGGCCCCATGGCTCTGGGAAATGATTTGGCAGATAAGGCCACTAAAGTGGTGGCTGCTGCCCTATCATCCCCGGTAGAGGCTGCAAGAAATTTTCATAACAATTTTCATGTGACGGCTGAAACATTACGCAGTCGTTTCTCCTTGACAAGAAAAGAAGCCCGTGACATTGTTACTCAATGTCAAAGCTGCTGTGAGTTCTTGCCAGTTCCTCATGTGGGAATTAACCCACGCGGTATTCGACCTCTACAGGTCTGGCAAATGGATGTTACACATGTTTCTTCCTTTGGAAAACTTCAATATCTCCATGTGTCCATTGACACATGTTCTGGCATCATGTTTGCTTCTCCGTTAACCGGAGAAAAAGCCTCACATGTGATTCAACATTGTCTTGAGGCATGGAGTGCTTGGGGGAAACCCAGACTCCTTAAGACTGATAATGGACCAGCTTATACGTCTCAAAAATTCCAGCAGTTCTGCCGTCAGATGGACGTGACCCACCTGACTGGACTTCCATACAACCCTCAAGGACAGGGTATTGTTGAGCGTGCGCATCGCACCCTCAAAGCCTATCTTATAAAACAGAAGAGGGGAACTTTTGAGGAGACTGTACCCCGAGCACCAAGAGTGTCGGTGTCTTTGGCACTCTTTACACTCAATTTTTTAAATATTGATGCTCATGGCCATACTGCGGCTGAACGTCATTGTTCAGAGCCAGATAGGCCCAATGAGATGGTTAAATGGAAAAATGTCCTTGATAATAAATGGTATGGCCCGGATCCTATTTTGATAAGATCCAGGGGAGCTATCTGTGTTTTCCCACAGAATGAAGACAACCCATTTTGGATACCAGAAAGACTCACCCGAAAAATCCAGACTGACCAAGGGAATACTAATGTCCCTCGTCTTGGTGATGTCCAGGGCGTCAATAATAAAGAGAGAGCAGCGTTGGGGGATAATGTCGACATTTCCACTCCCAATGACGGTGATGTATAATGCTCAAGTATTCTCCTGCTTTTTTACCACTAACTAGGAACTGGGTTTGGCCTTAATTCAGACAGCCTTGGCTCTGTCTGGACAGGTCCAGACGACTGACACCATTAACACTTTGTCAGCCTCAGTGACTACAGTCATAGATGAACAGGCCTCAGCTAATGTCAAGATACAGAGAGGTCTCATGCTGGTTAATCAACTCATAGATCTTGTCCAGATACAACTAGATGTATTATGACAAATAACTCAGCAGGGATGTGAACAAAAGTTTCCGGGATTGTGTGTTATTTCCATTCAGTATGTTAAATTTACTAGGGCAGCTAATTTGTCAAAAAGTCTTTTTCAGTATATGTTACAGAATTGGATGGCTGAATTTGAACAGATCCTTCGGGAATTGAGACTTCAGGTCAACTCCACGCGCTTGGACCTGTCCCTGACCAAAGGATTACCCAATTGGATCTCCTCAGCATTTTCTTTCTTTAAAAAATGGGTGGGATTAATATTATTTGGAGATACACTTTGCTGTGGATTAGTGTTGCTTCTTTGATTGGTCTGTAAGCTTAAGGCCCAAACTAGGAGAGACAAGGTGGTTATTGCCCAGGCGCTTGCAGGACTAGAACATGGAGCTTCCCCTGATATATCTATGCTTAGGCAATAGGTCGCTGGCCACTCAGCTCTTATATCCCATGAGGCTAGTCTCATTGCACGGGATAGAGTGAGTGTGCTTCAGCAGCCCGAGAGAGTTGCACGGCTAAGCACTGCAATGGAAAGGCTCTGCGGCATATATGAGCCTATTCTAGGGAGACATGTCATCTTTCATGAAGGTTCAGTGTCCTAGTTCCCTTCCCCCAGGCAAAACGACACGGGAGCAGGTCAGGGTTGCTCTGGGTAAAAGCCTGTGAGCCTAAGAGCTAATCCTGTACATGGCTCCTTTACCTGCACACTGGGGATTTGACCTCTATCTCCACTCTCATTAATATGGGTGGCCTATTGCTCTTATTAAAAGAAAAGGGGGATCTGTGGGGAGCCGCCCTCACATTCGCCGTTACAAGATGGCGCTGACATCCTGTGTTCTAAGTGGTAAACAAATAATCTGCGCATGTGCCAAGGGTATTTTACGACTACTTGTACTCTGCCTTTCCCGTGAACGTCAGCTCGGCCATGGGCTGCAGCCAATCAGGGAGTGATGCGTCCTAGGCGAAATATAACTCTCCTAAATAGGGAAGGGGTTTCGGTTTCGATATAGGGGTGGCTTTCGCTTTTGGGGCTGGGGGTTTGCGCTCCTAGCTCCTGAAGATGTAAGCAATAAAGTTTTGCCGCAGAAGATTCTGGTCTGTTGTGTTCTTCCTGGCCGGGCGTGAGAACGCTATTAAGACTTTGGATTTTATGAGCTCTAATAAGGTTAATCAAGGATCTGGAAAGAATTTTTGTTTCATGGTAAAAATGGTTCAGCGCGTTTGCAAGCCCGTATATATAAGCGCATACCCTGTGCGGCGCGGCGTCTGCAAAAGCCGCCTCCATTGCTGCCGCAAAACCGGTAAGTTCTAACATCAGCCCTTTTTCGCTCTCTGATTTTGCCGGAAGTATCTTCGCGCCTTCCGCCGTCTTTCCAAGCGCTTTGTATTTTGCAAGGATGGATTTGATCCGCACAATCGTATAGAGGATATAAGGCCCGGTATTTCCTTCAAACGAGGTAAAACGGTCGATATCAAAGATGTAGTCTTTCGACGCCTGATTGGATAAATCCCCGTACTTTACAGCCGATAACCCTACTATTTTGGCGGTTTTTCTGGCTTCGGCTTCGTCCATCGTATGATTGTCCGATATTTTTTTGTACATTTCTTCGTTGATTTCAGAAAGCAGGCTCTCCAAACGCATCACGCCGCCTTCCCTTGTTTTAAAAGGCTTCCCGTCCTTCCCGTTCATTGTGCCAAATCCGAGGAATTTCAGTTCTGTGCCCGCGCCGACAATCCCTGTCTTTTTGGCGCAGCGGAATACCTGCGTAAAATACAGTTCCTGGCGTTTGTCTACAATATAAATAATTTCGTCCGGATGATAGTCCTTCATACGCCAGACAAACGTTGCCAGATCGGTCGTATTGTAAAGCGAAGCCCCGTCTGATTTTAAAATCATGCACGGCGGGATTTCCTTGGTATCCGTCTCTTCTTTGACGTCCACAACCAGGGCTCCTTCACTGATATAGGCGTACCCGTCGTCCTTCATCTTCTGCACCATATCCGGAATAAACGGCTGCGCGTCCGATTCCCCTTTCCACAGATCAAACGAAACGTTTAAATTTTCGTAATTGCGTTTTAAATCGGTGACGGACACATTTAAAATATGCGCAAGCAGGGCCTGATATCCTCTCCTTCCCTGCTGCAGTTCATACGTCGCCTGCATGGCCGCTTCCTTATACGACGCCTGCTCTTTGGATTTTGCGCTTGCCGTCGGGTAAATCTCTTCCAGCTCCGTTATCGTAAACGGCGCTTCTTCGGGATAACTGCCTTCGTAGTGTTCGTCAAAATAGGGAAGATTTGGCTTTCGCTCCCTTAATTCCGTTATAATCAACCCCATTTGCAGGCCCCAGTCGCCAAGGTGCACGTCCCCTATCATGTTGTGCCCCAAAACCCGTCCGAGCCGCTTGATGCTTTCCCCGATAACCGCAGAACGCAGATGCCCCACATGCAGCGGCTTTGCTACGTTCGGGCCGCCGTAATCAAGCATAATAAGCCTTGGGTTTTTATCTGTTTCACAGCCAAACCGTTTTGGATCGTTTTTCATTTCCTGCAAATAGCCCGCCAGATACGCATTATCCAGCTTTAAGTTTAAAAATCCGGGCTTTACGGATTCCGCTAATGAAAACATGGCGCTGCCGGAAAGCTTCGCCGCTACCT
>OFFQ01001965.1_pt1 | contig 11120 bp, 11 predicted proteins | sample 1521411 | NCBI WGS metagenome assembly OFFQ01 (sample SAMEA3504110, study PRJEB24116) | mouse gut metagenome | biome: mouse gut; feature: mouse-associated habitat; material: faeces | place: Denmark | collected 2011 | reverse complement strand
TCAGGGCACCGCCGCCGCTCCCGACGCAGGAGAGGCCGCCGGGGCCGAGAACAGTCCCGCCCCGTCCGGGGCGGCCCCCGAGGCTGGAGTAGAGGCGGCCAATCCCGATTACCTCTTTGGCGTGCATGTCTACTTCGACGAGGGCAGCGGCATGGAAAACCTGCGCGCCTTCATGCTGGTCAACAACGTGAAAGACTACAGCAGCGATTTCCTCTACTTCCCGGAAAATGTGGAAAATGATCCCTCTACCTCCGATCGTATCGCCGACCAGGGCTTTATGCTGTGGTTCCGCACGGCGGATGAGCGTGACCGCGCCCTTCACGCCATGGACGGCGTCGGCGCCATTCGGCAGTATCAGCCCATGGACGCGGGCAAACCCGCCGTCCATCCGGAACCCGTGGAGCAGGTGCATAAGGACGAAGCCGCACCCAAGGCCGGCGCCGCACCCGCCCCCAAAACCGACGCCGCGCCTCCCGCCAAGACGGCCGGCACCAACGCCGGACCCGGCGCGGGCGGACAGCAGCACGCCAAAGAGAGCCTGATCAGCGTGAACCTGTCCAAGCTGGACCAGCTGATGGCGGTGGTCAGCGAGATCGTCATCACCGAATCCATGGTCACCTCCTCTCCCGACCTGAAGGGCCTAGCGCTGGACGCCTTCTCCAAGTCCGCCCGGCAGCTACGCAAGCTCACCGACGAGCTTCAGGACGTGTCCATGTCTCTGCGCATGGTCCCCGTGTCCAGCGTGTTCCAGAAGATGACCCGTATCGTGCGCGATATGACCAAGAAGCTCAACCGCCCGGCCAAGCTCACTCTTGTGGGGGAGAACACCGAGGTGGATAAGACCATTGTGGACTCCATCGGCGATCCCATCATGCACATGATCCGCAACTCTATGGACCACGGCATTGAGGAGACTCAGGAGGAGCGCATTGCCGCCGGCAAGGACCCGGTGGGCGAAATCCTCCTCTCCGCCCGGGACACCGGCAGCGAGGTCATCATTGAAATCATCGACGACGGCCGCGGCGTCAACGACGAGGCCGTGCTGGCCAAGGCCATCCGCCAGGGCATTGCCTCCCCCGATATGGACTACAGCCATAAGGAAATTCTCAACTTCCTGCTGGCCCCCGGCTTCTCCACCAACACCGAGGTCACTGAGTTCTCCGGCCGCGGCGTGGGTATGGACGTAGTAAAGCGGGGCGTGGAGGAGCTGGGCGGCACCGTGTCCATCTCCAGCGAACTGGGCCAGGGCATGACCACCACCATCCGCATTCCCTTGACCATGGCCATCATGGACGGCATGGAGGTGGCCGTAGGCGACTCCATCTTCACCATCCCCATCAACAACATTCAGGCCACTATGAAGGTGGTTCCCGGCGATGTCATCCACGACTCCAGCAGCGGCGAAATCATCAAAGTGCAGGGCAATTTCGTGCCCATCGTCAGGGCCCGGGAGCTCTACCAGCTCCAAAACGGCTGCTCCGAAATCGAAGACGGCGTGCTCATCTGGCTGGAGGCAGGCGACCACTCCTATTGCCTGTTTGTGGACGAACTGCTGGGCCAGCAGCAGGTTGTGGTCAAGCAGCTGCCCACCTATGTGAACAGCTTCAACGTAAAGAATTACGGCATCAACGGCTGTACGCTGCGCAGCGACGGCAGCATCAGCATCATTCTGGACGTGGCCAGCCTCTACTCGGCTGCCCGCGGTATGTAAGCCGGACGCCGAGAGGAAGGAGAGTAAACAGATGAACGACGAGATCCTGTTCGCCCGTGAGGACGACACAGCCGCGGTGCCGGTGGACGACGGTGTGGATTCCCAAAAGTACCTGATCTTTATGGCCGCCCACCTGAAGCTGGGCGTGGTAGCCGAGGACGTGGTGGAGATTCTCAACAACCAGGTCATCACCTACCTGCCCATGGTGCCCAGCTATATTCGGGGCATTATCAATATGCGCGGCCAGATGATTCCCATCCTGGACGTCTGCGCCCGCATGGGTATGCCCTCCCGCGAGGACGACAGCCTGGTGGTCGTCCTCAACCTGGGGGACGTGCAGCTGGGTATTTTGGTGGACGGCGTGGACCAGATGCTGGACATCCCCAAAACTAATATCCATCCCCTGCCAGCCAACAGCACCCAGCTGTTGGTCAGCGGGATGTGCTCTCTGCCCGATGGCTCCGGCACCATGATGGTGCTGGATTGTGAACAGTTGGTGCCCAATGAATAGCACGGAAAACAAGGCCGGCGGCGTCAGCGCTTTTTCCGCCCTGACGATTTCGGACAATGATTTCAACCGGCTTGTCAAGTTTGTCCAATCCAACTACGGCATCGACCTCAGCCAGAAAAAGCAGCTGATCACCGGCCGTCTGTCCTCCCCCCTGAAGCAGCGGGGTTATCAGAACTTCACCGATTTCGTCAATCACGTGCTTCAGACCAAGGACAACGACCTCATCACACTGCTGCTGGATAAGCTCACCACCAACTACACCTTTTTCATGCGGGAAAAGGAGCATCTGGACCTGTTCTGCCAGAAGATTATCCCCGACATTGTCCAGCGCCACCAAAAGGACAAGACTTTAGCCATCTGGAGCGCGGGCTGCTCTACCGGAGAGGAACCATATAACATCACCATGTTCCTTTTCGACTACCTGGGGGCCCAGGCCGCCCAGTGGGACACCCGGCTGCTGGCCACCGACATCTCCAACCGGGCCATGACCGCCGCCAAGAAGGGCGTGTACGAGCTGCCCGACACCATCCCCCCCGACTGGAAGAAGAAGTATTTCGTCCCCCAGGCCGGCGGACAGTATCAGGTGGCCCCCAAGGTGCGGGACAACGTAATCTTTCAGCCCTTTAACCTGATGGATCCCATCCACTTCCGCCGGAAATTTGACGTGATTTTCTGCCGAAACGTGATGATCTATTTCGATCAGCCCACCAAGGACGCCCTGGTCAAACGGTTTTATGACGCGACCGTGCCCGGCGGATATCTGCTCATCAGCAAGTCGGAGAACCTCAGCGCCAACGCTCCCTATCGCCGGCTGGCCCCCTCTACGTTCCAAAAATAACAATCGCAGCCGGGCTGACCTGCAACCTGCCGGTCGGCCCGGTATTCTTAAACAAGGGAGGTTCTCCTTCTCATGGCAATTCCTGTGACCTCAGCCCCACTCAAAAAAATCCGCGTGATGGTGGTGGATGACTCCATGGTGGCCCGCAGCCTCATCATCAAGGGCCTGTCCGCCCACCCCCGAATCGAGGTGGTGGGCTACGCCATCAACACCCTGGACGCCAAAAGCAAAATCCCTCAGTACAAGCCGGACGTAATCACCATGGATGTGGAAATGCCCGGCCAGAGCGGCATCGACTTCCTCAAGCAATACCTGCCCACCCACCCTATCCCTGTCATCCTGGTCTCCTCCCTTAATTTAAAGGTATTTGACGCCTTGGCTGTGGGCGCGGTGGACTTTGTGCGCAAGCCGGACGACCATCAAAGCCCCGAGTCCTTCCTGGCCGCCCTGGCTCAAAAGGTGGTTATGGCCGCCAGCGCCCGGGTACGCACCACTCCCTCCGCTGCCGCCCCCGCTGCCAACGCGCTCGCCCCCGCTGCCGCGCCCAACCTGGGTCCCAGCCCTAACTTGGACCGGCTCATCATCGGCTTGGGCGCCTCCACCGGCGGCACCGAGGCCACCTTGGCGGTGAGGAAGCGGCTGCCCGCCGACATCCCTCCCATGGTCATCGTGCAGCATATGCCCCCCGGCTTCACCAAAATGTACGCCGAGCGCCTCAACCGCCTATGCGCCATGGAGGTGCGGGAGGCCCAGAGCGGCGATGAGCTGCGCCGCGGCCTGGCCCTCATCGCCCCCGCCGACCTTCAGTGCCGGGTGGTACGCATCGGCACGCGGTACACGGTCAACTGCACCCCGGGAGAAAAGGTCAGCGGCCACCGCCCCTCGGTGGACGCCATGTTCTATTCCATGGCCGACGTAGTCACCTGCAAAATGGTTGGCATCATTATGACCGGCATGGGCCAGGACGGCGCCCACGGTCTGCTGGAAATGCGCAAAAAGGGCGCGTATACCATCGGGCAGGACAAGGAATCCTCCGTGGTGTACGGTATGCCCGGCGTGGCCCACAACATCGGCGCGGTGATGATTCAGGCCTCTTGCGACAATGTCTCCAACGTACTTTTGCGGCACCTCAAAACCCTGGGGTAATCCCGCGCCCCATCTTTTCCCAAGGTACGCCCCCCGTTCCAAAGCCCCCAGAGCGGATTTTCACCGCTCCGGGGGCTTTTTTGCCTTTTTTCGTCCCTTTTTTCCCTATTAGCCGGGCAAAATCGCCGATGCAAAGAAATTTCCTCCTTTTTCTTATCTCTGCGCCAATTTTGCCGATATAATAGTTGTAAAGATGATAACAGGATCGGATCAAGAAAAGGATGTGAGTACTGTGCTGACCTCGTCTGGTTATGGCGCAATTTCCTCCATCGCCGCCCCCAAGGTCTATCGGACCAAGGCAGGACGGGATGGCCGCGCCCAAGTCGCTTCAGGCAACAACAATTATGATAGCTTTACCCTCTCCACCCCCAGTCAGGACAGCTCCTTCCTGAGCCTGGTCAGCCGCATCTCCCAGGAGGTGCGCACCGCCACCACCACCGGCGACATCGCCGCCCTGCGCCAGCAGGTGTCGGAGCAGCGGTATATCCCGGATCCTATGTCCATCGCGGCCAGGATTTTGTTCTTGGGGGAGGGCCAGCCAAATGGATGAGCTCCACCTGAACTACCTCAACCTGCTCAGGGACCTCACCACCAGCTTGGACCGTCTTTCCCAGTTGGCCCAGCAGAAGATTACCGCTGTGCGCGAGGACGACCTCATTTCCTTGGACGAGGTGCTCAAGCAGGAGCAGGCCATGACCTTGAACCTGCGGGGGCTGGAGCTGCGGCGGCTCAAGCTGGTGGGCCAGCTGGGGCTGGAAAACGTCCCCCTGGCCGGCCTGGAGGATCACTGCCCGCCGGAGCTGGCCCCCCGGGCCAGAAGCGTCTCCGAGACCCTGCGGGAGAGCTACACCGCCTACCGCAGCTGCGCCGACATGGCCCGCGCCCTGCTGGAGCTGAACCTCCACCAGCTGGAGAAGGTCATCACCGCCGCCGGGGTGGACCCCGCGGTGGCCGCCGCCGGATATGAGCCCCCCGGCGTGGAGCCTCCCAAAAAGATGAAAACCGACTTCCGCGCCTGAGTCCGCGGAGACCAGCATAGATAAGGAGTAATCGCTATGGCTACGCTTGGCACCTTCGATTCCTTTACCACCGCGCGCCTGGGCATCTACGCCGCCCAGCACGGCCTGCGGGTCACCGGAAACAACATTTCCAACATCAACACCGCGGGCTACACCCGCCAGCGGGTGGATCAGGTCAGCTTCAAGACCGGCGGCAACGACCGCTACGCCTCCTTCATGGACCGGCACATCGGCAGCGGCGCGCTGGTCAGAAGCATCAACCAGATCCGGGACCCCTACCTGGACATCCGCTACCGCAACACCTCCTCCAGCACCGCCTACTATGACACCAAGCTGTCCGGCCTTCAGGAGATCGCCGCCATCCTGGACGAGGTGGGCAAGGGCGGCAAGGATGGGGACGACGCCACCAAGGGCGACGGCCTGCTGTACGCCCAGCTCCTGGAGCTGGCGGATCAGCTGCGTGCCTACGGCGCAAGCCCCACCTCAGACAACAACACCCTGATCCGGAGCGCGGCGGAAACCCTCACCGCGCTGTTCCAGAACTACGCCGGGCGTCTGGAGCAGGTGCGCAAGGACACCGAGAAGGATCTGGTCAAGAACGTGGAGGGGGCCAACGAGATCCTGAAAAACATCCGGGATCTGAACAAGTCCATCCGGGACGCGGAGCTTCACGGCGACAAGGCCCTGGAGTTGCGGGACGAGCGCAACCGCCAGATCGACGCCCTGTCCGAGTATATGCACATCAAGGTGGAGTACACCATGGAGGACGTGGGCGCGGGCATCCAGGTGGAGAAGCTGACCATCTCCCTGGCCAACGACAACCCGGATCCCAAGGTGGAGACGGACAGCTCCGTGCTGGTGGACGGCCTGTACGCCACCCAGCTCTCCATCCCGGAGAACAAGCCCTACCTCAACCCCCATATTCTGGGAGATATCAATGGTGCGAATGCCAACCTCGATAAGCTAAAGGGCTTCCTGTTCCTGAAAGAGGTCGATCCCGCTGACCCAAATGCCGTCGAAATTGACTGGACTGACGCGGACGGCAATCCGATCAAGATCTCCGTTGTGGGCACCAATGACCCCGCCGACGAGGACGTCCTCATGCGGGAAAACGACAACTACACCATCCAGCTGGGCAAGCTGCTGGACGTGAAGGGCGAGGAGTGGATCAACACCAAGTCCACCTGGACGGAGGCCCAGGGCGGCACTGCCGCCCAAAAAGCTGTATACGATATTCAAATCACTGCCTCTACCGGCTGGACTGACGGGCAGACTTTTCGTGTGGCTGGCAAAGATTATACCATTGGTACAGATATCACGCTTAACGACATGACGGATCCTACCAAACTTGCCCAGTTCCTGGCTCCAAAGTTAAGTGCTGCAAATACGGAGTATGTTGTTACTGCTGACGGTGATAAACTTCACTTTGTTGCCAGAAACGCCGGAGCTTTGGGTAGTGCTAACGCTCCAACAAAAGCACCTTCGGTAGACTTCAACCCTAATGGCGGAGGCTCCACCGTTACTTTTGGCACAGCTGTTCCAATTACTCCTGGTGTGGACAGCGTGAAACCCCCGATTCCCCCGAATCCCCCGGAAGGCACCGAAATCGACCCCGTCACCGGAACCGAAGTCACCACCGCCTATGTGGAGGTGGAGGGCAAGTGGTTCCAGGTCACCATGGAGAAGGAGCACACCCGGGAGGTGGTTCTGGACGACAACGACCTCTACGGCTCCCTCCAGGCCCAGCGGGAAATGCTCACCGAGGAGGGCGAGTTCTCCTCCGCCGCCGACCAGGCCATCGACGAGAACGCCCTCACCAAGCGGGGCATCCCCTACTACCAGAAGTCCTTCGACCTGCTGGCCCGCCAGCTCGCCCAGCACTTCAACGAGCTGAACCAGGGCTATATGCTGAACCACAAGGGGAATTACGTGGACAAGGACGGCAAGGAGTTTGAACTGGCTGGTAAGCCCGTTTCCAAGTATGACGGCCTGACCGCCGAGCAAAAGCAGGCCCTGATCGACGATGGTTGTGTGCTGAAGGACGAAAACGGCAACAATATTCTGGATGACGATGGGAATCCCATCCCCGACCTGGAACGTTGGCTGGACGCAAAGGGTGCCGTCAAAATGGGCGGCCCCCTGTTCACCAACAGCAACGCCGGAAACGACACCGACGGCATCACCGCCTCCAACATCGACATATCCAAAGGCTGGAGCTCCGGCGAGTGGATGGTGGTCCCCAAATTCGAGGTGCTGTTCCCCGACGACAAGCCGGCGGACGGCGAGGAGGGCGAGGGCGGCCTGAATCACACCACCCAGGACATCAACATCAACCACATGATCACCCTCATCGACAAGGGCCTGGTCTACGACCCCAAGGACATGGATCCGGACGCCATCGGTAAAAACCTGTTCACCGGCTCCTTCAACGATATGTTCAGCAACATGATGGGCGTGCAGGCCAAGGACTCCAAGGCCACCAACATCGCCTTGAACAACGATTACACCACCCTGGTCGCCCTGGACAGCAGCCGGGAGGGCGTCTCCGGCGTGGACCTCAACGACGAGGCCATGAACATGATGCAGTACCAGAAAGCCATGAACGCCGCCATGCGCCTGATGACCGCCATCGACGAAGCCCTGGACCGGCTGATCAACAACACCGGCATGGCCGGACGCTAAGCAAGGAGGTAAGGCAATATGATTCGCGCCACAACCGGCGGCGTGCTGAAAAGCTACCGCGCCAACCTGATGAACTCCTTCATCAGCATGAACAAATCCCGGGACACCGTGCTGTCCCAGCGCAACTTCAACTCCTACGCCGAGGATCCCGCCGCCGCCGCCAAGGCCTTCCGGCTGCGTAAGTCCCGCATGACGGTGGACAGCCAGCATTCCATCTGCTCCGACACGCTGAAAAAGTACCAGACCGCCTATAGCTGCCTTCAGTCCATGGACGAGATCATCGACACCAAAGGCTCCGACATGACCACCCTCAAGGAGGCCACCCTGGAGTGGCTGGACGACCCCAAGGGCGACGCCCGGGAGCAGCTGTCCAAGGTGTTGGACCGGATGTCGGAGATTCTGGTGCAGAACATGAACCAGAAGTACGGCGACAACTTCATCTTCGCCGGGGCGGACGGCCATAACGTGCCCTTTGAGATCAAGGATCATAAGCTGTACTACCGGGGGGTTTCCGTGGACGCGGCCATTCCCAACGTGATGGGCACCAAGGAGGCCGACGGCAGTGTGACGCCGCTGGAGATTAACGCAGGGGCCACACCTCCCATCACCAGCACAAATGGCGGCTCCTATGTGAAGATGGACACCTCGGCTCTGATTAAAGGAGACGACTATGATGCCCTCGACCCGGCCGATCGGCCTAACATTCTTTGGAACAGCCCTCCCCCTCCCAACGGAACTGGCACTCCTCAGTTCTTTGACGAAAAGGGCCAGGTGATCGCTGATCCCGCCAATTATACTGGTGATAAATACTACCTCAACATGGACGAGGCCGAAATCATGACCACCAAGGAGTACGACGCCCAGAAGCTGGAGGCCGAGAAGCTGGAGTACCTAAAAAACGAGAAGTACTACGTGGACATCGGCCTGGGCTTCCAGGAGGACAAGAACGGGAACCTGATCCCGTCCAGCGGCTTCAACGCCGCGCTGAACGGCATCAATTTCTTCGGCTGCGGCCTGGACGGGGACGGCGACCCCAAGAACATCTACTCCATCGTCCAGAAGCTGACGGAGATCTCCGACAGTGTGTCCGAGGGCGGAGGCTGGGGCAGCGTGTACGATGAGTTCAAGCGTCTGGTGGGCAAGCTGGAAACCGCCTCCTCCAACTTCAAAACCGAGTTCACCAACATGGCCGCCAGCACCACCAAGCTGGAGAACAACGAAAAGCTGCTGGAGGACAATTTCTACAACCTCCAGGAGCAGTACGCCGCCCTTGAGGACGTGGACATGGTGGACTCCATCACCTCCTTCATCTGGGCCCAGTACTGCTACAACGCGGCCCTGAAGGTGGGCAATAACGTGCTTTCGGAGAGCCTGATGGACTATCTCCGTTAAACCACCGCAACTTGATTCCCCACTGAGAAAGGAGCAGAGAATGAGACCATGTATCCGTTGATTGAGATCAAAACCGTCCCTATTGAGATCGAGATGAAGGTCTCCCACGCCAAGCTGGAATACACCCGCGGCACCGCTGACCTGGAGATCTCACGAGGGGAGGGCGGCCTGAGCATCAAGAGCCGTCCCATCAAGCTGAACATCGACACCTTCGAGGCCCGCAACTCCGTGGTGCCCACCGCCGTGCGCTCCATCGAGCAGTACGCCCAGCAGGGCCAGCAGGCGTCCTATACCGCCACCGCCTCCTACGCCCAGCAGGGCCAGATGCTGCTGGACGCCAAGATCGGCCAGGACATGATCGGCCAGTTCGCGGCGGAGTCCACCATGAAAAATTACAAGCCCAACTCGGGCATCAAGTTCCTGCCCTCCGTCCCCCCGGAGATCACCTGGGACCCGGGCGAGATGCACATCCGCTACGAGATGGATAAGCTCAACTTCGACTGGCGCATGAACGAGCCCAAGTTCGAGTTCACCCCTGGGGACATCGAGCTGTCCGTCACCCAGCAGCCCGACGTGATCATCAAATACGTGGGCGGGCCGCTGTACGTGCCCCCCTCCTCCGATCCCAACTACGAGCCGGTGGACGTGCAGGCATAGGTCCTCTCCGGTATCTTGACAGGAGGCAATCCGATTGAAGCTCCAAGCCAAATACTTCGGTGAGATCGACTACCTGGAGGAGGATATCCTCACCTTCCCCGCCGGCCTGTTCGGCTTTGAGGAGGAGCACCAGTTCCTGCTGCTTCCCTTTGAGGGAAGCGCGGGTTCCCTGCTGTGCTTCCAGAGCGTGAACACCCCGGCCCTGGCCTTCGTGGCCATGGACCCCTTTTCCCTGCTGCCCGGATACACCCCCGTCCTCCAGCCCAACGAGCTGAAGGAGCTGGGGGTGGCGGACAGCCAGGAGCTCGGCTTCTACGTGCTGTGCGTGGTGAAAAAGCCCGTGTCCGGCAGCACGGTGAACCTGAAATGCCCCGTGGCCATCAACCCGGACACCCGGGTGGCCCGGCAGGTGATTCTGGAGGCCGACGACTATGAAATGCGCCACCCCCTGGCCCAGTTCGGCACAGAGGAGGGCGCGCCATGTTGATCCTGCAACGCAAGGCCGGCGAGTCCCTGGTCATCGGGGAGGACATCACCATCCGGGTGGTTTCCGTGGACGGCACGCGGGTGCGGCTTGCCATCTCCGCGCCGGAGGACGTTCCCATCCTGCGCACCGAGCTTGTCACCGCCACCGCCGCCAACCGGGACTCCGCCATGGAGGAGTCCGCCCCCGCCGAGCTGCTGGACCTGTTGGGCGGCGTGCTGGACCATAAGACCCAAACCCCACCTCCGGAGGAGCCGGGGGGAAAGGAGGACTGACCTATGATGGAATCCATCGCCAGTATGTCCATGAGTATGAGCGCGGCGTCCTTCGCCACCAATTACTCCCTGGCCGTCACCAAGAAGATGATGGACACCCAGGAGCTGGCCGGCCAGGAGCTGGTGAAAATGCTGGAAGCTGTTCCCACTCCCGCCAAAGGCCAGTACATCGACACCTACGCGTAACAGGCAAAGCGAGCCGATCCGGAAGGATCGGCTTTTTGCCGTCTCTGGGGACTGGACGCCTCCCGGTTTGGCTATACTCTTGGGGAAGTTTTCGCAAAGGAGGCCATCCCCCTGGAATTTGCCCAATTCTGCGCCTGCGGCCCCTCCGGCCACGCCCAGCTGAAGCACTGGATTGACGCCTGTGCCCAACAGGGACACAGCTATGAGTTTCCCGCCTGC
>OFFQ01001957.1_pt1 | contig 11147 bp, 10 predicted proteins | sample 1521411 | NCBI WGS metagenome assembly OFFQ01 (sample SAMEA3504110, study PRJEB24116) | mouse gut metagenome | biome: mouse gut; feature: mouse-associated habitat; material: faeces | place: Denmark | collected 2011 | reverse complement strand
GGTCAGTCTGGTTTTGACAGGATTCCTTTTCGGGTTGCCCATGATACAGTTCCAGATCTACAATCAGGACGGCGTGATAAAAGGGGCAAAGGGGATCGCGTATGAAAAGGAGCAGTTTGCAGATTTATCTGTCCCTTTATCCGAAGAATATGTTGCCGAAACAATCCGGGAAGTGCAGGGGTTGTTTGAAGATCCGGATAATGTCGGAACGGACGGAAACGAGCAATTCTTAGTCGGCGACGCCTATTGGAACGGAGTTGCGCCAAGGGAAAAACTGCTGAACCTGATTGCCGATACTTACAGCAGCCCAAATGACAGTTGGGGCTACAATCATCTTCCTGAGGTGGAGGTAAAAGAGGAAAACCCCTTTTACCAGGCGATGAAAGGGAAGATACAGACCCTGCTCGACAGTCCGTCCCGGGCATTGACCGATGAGCAAAAAGAGTATTGGGGAGGTATGGCTGACAAGGTAGGTATACCGCTGCAGTATGGATATCATGGGGGATGGGAGATCATTATAAGCAGCTTTGAGCTTCTGATGTTTGCATTGCTGGCCATCTGCGTTGTGATTGCCCCTGTCTTTTCCGGCGAATACCAGGCGGGAACGGATGCGGTGATCTTGTCTGCAAAGTATGGGAAGACAAAGCTGACGACAGCAAAGATCGCAGCATCGCTTTTATTTGGAACGGCGGCATTTATCCTCCATGTTGTTGTGGCGTGCGGCCTGCCGCTTGCAGCGTTTGGGACAGATGGATGGAATCTGCCGCTTCAGATTGCAAATACCACAATCCCTTACCCATACACATTTTTACAGGCGGCGTTAATAAATATTGGCGTTATTTACCTGGTACTGCTTGCAATGATCGGGGTGACGCTTCTTTTGTCCGCAAAGATGAAAAGCCCGTATGCTGTGCTGATTATTCTTGTCCCGCTCCTGTTCATCCCTATGTTCTTAACGCCTAACGGAACCACAGGGGCATATAATCTGCTGCTATTTTTACTGCCCTACCGTTCGACAATGCCGGAATTTGGCAAATATATTTCGTATCAATTCGGCGGTATGGTTTTTGATGTACTCACCGTAAGGGCAGTACTCTATACTGTTTTAACTGTAATTATGTTGTCGTTAGCAAGGTTGGGATTTAAGAAACATCAGGTTGCGTAAGGAGGTAATGTATGAGAAAGAAAAAAAGAATGGTTATAGGCATTATGATAATTTTGGCGGCCATTGTCGTTGGCGTAACGGTGGTCAGCCAGTCCCCCAGATGGTCTGAAAAATCATTTAAGGCCATTGTCCAGGAAACTGTCACACAGCCGGATGGAGAGATTCGGCTGGTGATCGAACGGACAACAGAAGTCTACGGTAGTCCGGTCAATTCACTTGGCATTAGCGAAGATACAAAACTGCTTGGTAAAGATGGGGAAGAACTGTCAATTGATGATTTTCAACAAGGGAATGCAGTTACAGTAAAACTCAAGGATGGTGTTAGTATATAAGTGTGGACAGGAAAAGTTGAACAATCTATACTATCAAGTGAAAGAGCAAAGGAGATGTTCAACATGGCGAAGAACCAAAAATCTTACACTCCGGAATTTAAACAGCAGATTGTGGATCTGTATAATGCCGGAGGAACCTCGTATCCAAAACTGGAACGTGAATATGGCGTAAATCGGAGTACACTCAGCAACTGGGTAAAACAGCTTTCTCCTATCAATGTGTCCGAGGAGGAAACCGTTACCCTCAAAGAGTATAAGGCTCTCCAGAAAGAGATCCAGCGCCTTAGAATTGAAAATGAAATCTTAAAAAAAGCGACCGCCATATTCGCAAAAGAACAATAGCTGAGATTGTTTCTTTTATTCAGCAAAACTTAGCCCATTATACGGTATCCCAGCTTTGCAGCGCCTTGAAATTCCCAAGGAGTACCTATTACAAAGCTCTGGTTTGTGTACCCTCAAACCGGCAGAAGGAATATAAGGAATTCAGCCAGAAGGTAAAAGACGCTTATGAAGATTCAAAGCAGCGGTATGGGGCAGTTAAAATATGCCGTACGCTCAATGGCAGCGGGACTCCCTGCAGCATAAAACGGGTTCAGCGGCATATGGCAGAGCAAGGGCTTCGCTCTGTTGTAGTAAAGAAATACAACCATCATGCCAATCACGGAACCGTTCCCGATAATAAAGAGAATATTCTGAAGCGTGATTTCGAGACGGAAACCATCAACCAGAAATGGTGTACCGATATTACCTATATCCATGTACAAAAAGAAGGATGGACCTATCTGGCTTCAGTCATGGACTTGTGCAGTCGTAAGATTATCGGATATGCGTATGGAACATCCATGACAGCAGAACTGGCGATAGAAGCTGTTAAGAACGCCTGTCTGAATGTCAGGGAGACAAAGGGGATTATTCTCCACAGTGACTTAGGAAGCCAATATACGAGTCAATCGTTTGAGAGGATCCTGAAGAGCAGGGAGATACTGCATTCATTTAGCCGGAAGGGAAACCCTTATGATAATGCCTGTATCGAATCGTTCCATTCTGTACTGAAAAAAGAAGAAATCTACCTTCATAATTATCAGGATTCGAAAGAGGCCCGAAGGGCAATCTTTGAATACATAGAGGGCTGGTATAACCGTAAGCGGATACACAGTGCTATTGGTTATATGACACCTCAGCAAAAGGAGGATGAGGAATTAAAAAAAGCAGCATAAGCTTTCAACTTTTTTTGTCCAAAGTATTGACATAGGTCCAATCTGTGGATTCCCCTCGCTGTCAACTGTAGCAAAGGATAAAACGCCTACAAGTTTTAATTTTTCCATACAAGTTTTTGCATCCATAACAAAATACCTCCTAAAATCGCAATATGCGCCCTTCTTTTCTTTGTTTTGGCGCAGGATGCGGATCACTCTCACGGGGATAGCCTAGCAAAAGCTGCATCACCGCATAGCAATCCACAGGGATTTCCCATGTCTTTAATATTTCCTGCCCATAAGGGTCTGCGAAAGCGTTCCAGCCCTGACCGATATAGCAGGAGACGATACCGAGGGAATCAGCCGCCAGCATCATATTTTCGGCGGCAATGGCACAGTCCTCCGGAGAAAAGAGGAAGTTTTTCGGAGCAAACAGGGTAATGACCGTGGGCGCATTGTAAAAGGCGTTCTGCAGATTCGGGTCATCTGCGATGCTAGTACATTGAATAATTAATAACTGGCCTAATTAGCATTTGATTTTATGCCAGCTTTAACGGCTTCATCCTGACTTATTTCATCCATTTTATAAGTCCAATGGTATACAACTGGCTCCCTGTTGACCTCTTCAAAATACAGGTATATGCGGTCAGCGAGTTCCTCCTTTGATTTGACTCGAATTCCTTTTAACATCTGCTTTGTCATCTTGCTAAAGAAACTTTCTATCATGTTTAACCATGATCCATGCGTGGGCGTAAATACAAAGATAAATCGTCCCTCCGGACACGTTGCAAGATAGTTTTTTGTCTCCTTGGACTTGTGGGCAGAATGGTTATCGCATATGATACGTATCACATCCCCTTCTGGATATTTATTGTCCAGTTTCTTCAACAGATTGATAAAATCTGAACTTTTATGACTCTCGCTGACCAGTGGAATTGCTTCCCCAGTCAGCAGATCAATTCCTGCCAATAAGGAAAGAGTCCCTAAACGCTTATATTCCGCGTCACGGTAAACACATCCTGTATCCGCTGTTGGACGCAGGTCATCCCCGGTCGTTGCAATCGCCTGTATTCCGGGTTTTTCATCACAAGAAACTGTATGGACAACAATCCCATCTTCTGGGACGATTATGCTACCATCTTCATTAAACTGTAAGGATATTTGCTTATATACCAAAAGTACATCATGCATTTTCTGTTCAAATTCAGGGTCACGTTTTTCACAGTAATACTTGATTTTGAAAGGTTTGATTTCCGACTTGCGCAATATCTTTTGAACCATAGGTTTTGTGATCGTGGCAAGCCGGGGAAAGCCCACCTCTTGTGCATTTTTCTGAATATGCTGATGCAGGTTTTTCAGAGTCCAAAGTTCCTGGGAATAGCCAAGATCAGCTGGACGTTGGCAGGCCAAATCCACGATCCATGCCACAGCATCATCTGTAATTTCAATTGGATGACCAGGACGTGGTCTATCATATAAAGCAAGATCAACACCGCCTTCTTTAAACTTTTTAAGGCATAACTTAACGGTATTCACGTTAACATCTATGCGCTGTGCTATTGCGGCATTTGACTCACCTTGTGTTTTGTATATCAATATTTTTGCTCGGTCAACAATCTGAGCCTGTATTGTTCTGCATCTACACAGAGATTGGAGATATTCATAATCTTCCTGTTCAATATCTAATATATTTGCGTGTGCCATAATCAACATTCCTTCCTATATTAAATAATTTGATTGTACCAAACCGCTAGCGCGGTGGCTAGCCCTAGGTACGTGATTCCACTACTTTTTCAAAATTTTTTCGTTTTCTCAAAATAAAAGTAGCAGTTTTTTGGTTTATGTTGTATTGTTGAGTTACCACACACAACTGCAAACATAACCCCAAAAACTGCTATGTTTATATTATCATGGATTTTCAAACTCAACAACTCTATATTTCATTTTTTTGCCCGCCCGCCACCTCTTTTGTGATTTTTCCTGTTCACTCTATCAAAATCACACCGTGGAGGTTCCATTATGGACAATTATTTAGATTCTTTCAGGGAAATGATCTCCCTTCGCGGCCTTACCGCCCACACACTTAAAAATTACTGCACTTATATCCGTGCCTACCTTGATTATCTCTCCAGCGTACTCCGCAAGCTTCCGGAGGATGTTTCCTGGGATGAACTCCGTGTTTATATCCGCTGGCTAAAGCGTTCCAGAAATCTTTCTGACCGCACGGTCAACTGTGCCATTTCACAGTTGCGTTTTTTTACCCTTTATGTCCTTCATAAGCCATGGGACGATACCCAGCTTCCCATGCGTAAGTTTGATGAATACCTCCCCTTTGTCCCTTCCAAAGAGGAAGTTTCCATCCTGATCGACGCCATGCCCGACCTCAAGCAGAAGGCTATGGTCTCCCTCATGTATTCCTCCGGTCTGCGCATCGGCGAAGTCTGCCATTTACGGTATGAGGACATTGAACGCAAAAATATGCGTATCCATATCCGTCACGGAAAGAATCGTTCCGACCGTTATGCCATCCTTTCTAAAAGGGCTCTGGATATCCTCACTTCCTACTGGTTTGCCTTTGGCAGGCCAAGAGGCTGGCTTTTCCCAAAGCAGACCTGCCCGGATAAACCCATTGATACATTTTACCTTTCCCGGCATATCCATGCTGTAGAGCGCTCACTCGGCTGGGAAGAACGGATCACCTGCCATTCCCTGCGCCACGCCTTTGGCACCCATCTGTATGAGGACGGTACAGACCTGCTTACCATAAAAGCCCTGCTCGGACATAAATCTTTAAATTCCACTACGATTTATGTCCACCTGGCTTCTAACGGTACACATACTGCCATAAGCCCCTTTGACCGGATGGAAGGTGTTTCCCATGAGTAATTCCCAAATCCAGAGGATCTGGCAGCTCTCTTACGGGGAGTACACTTCTTCCGGGAGTTTCCAGTCTGATGTCCAGCGTAAAGCATCCTATGCTATTTTAAACTGTAAATCCGGCAGACTCGGCGTAAATATTTCACAGTGTCCGGATTGCGGCCATATAGAGGTCCGCAATAATTCCTGCCGGAACAGAAACTGTCCGAGCTGCCAGGCTGTTAATAAGGAAATCTGGGTGGATAAGCGCAGGGCTGAGGTGATCGACGCGCCCTATTTCCATGTGGTGTTTACCACTCCCCACGAATTAAACAGCCTCTTTTATTGCAACCAGCAGCTCCTTTATGGGCTGCTCCACAAATGCTGCGCCGAAACACTCCTGGAACTGTCCGCAGATCAAAAATACCTAGGTGCAGTCCCCGGCATCATCCAGGTACTCCATACCTGGGATCAGGAGATGCTTTACCATGTACATATGCATTGCATTATCTCTGGCGGCGGGCTCACCCAGGACCATAAAATACGGAAAACAAAGAAAAGCTTCTTCCTCCCCGTAAAAGTCCTCAGGAATAAATTCAAGGAAAAATTCCTTGCAGCGCTTGATGCCCTTTATCAAAGCGCCAGCCTGGAGTTTTCCGCTTCCTGCGAAGAACTGCGCAGTTCCTATGAATGGGCCACATTCCGCAATTCCCTTTACGAAAAGGACTGGTGCCCATACATTAAGGAAACCTTTAACAGATTTGGCAATGCCCTGGAATATCTTGGACGATATACCCATAAGATTGCCATTTCAAACAGCCGTATCCTGGATGTGGATGAACAGGAAACCACTTTTTCTGCCAGAGGAAAAAGGCCCGGCAATCCGCGTAGGACTATCACCCTGGAAAACACGGAATTCATCCGGCGTTACCTGATGCATGTGCTCCCTCCCGGTTTTCAGAAGATCCGCTATTACGGCTTTTTAAATAACCGGTATAAAAGCAAGAACCTGAAACTGATCTTCAAAATCCAGGGAGGACAGCGGTTTAAAGAAAGGTATGCCGGACTATCTATAGGAGAGCTGCTGGCTGTGGTCTGGAAGATTGATATACGCATTTGTCCGGAATGCGGGCGCCACAGGATGCAACAGGCCGGAAGGACATATGGTTCATCCTGATACAAACTTTTTCTTACTGAATAAATTTTTTAAAAGCCTCCGCAAGAAGGCTTGCGAAGCATGCCTTTTTACCGGATATATTTGTAAATCTACACAAAAAACAGATGCTTATGCCAGGAAGTACCTGCAAAATCTGTGCAGTTTCACTAACTGTGAAAAATACTTCCTCCATACACATATTGGCTAAAGGTCCGCAGTCTGGTACAATCGGAAAGAATCACATTCAGGGCAGTTTTATCTTTTGTATAAAGCTGCTCTTTTCGTCTGCCCTGAATCTGATACTTTCCTAAAGAATTATACCGCATTTTTACTTGAAGTAAAATCCTTTCATCTATCAAAAGAGGGGTGCTGCAAAACAGCTCTATATAAGCCGCATTTTGCAACACCCCACGCTTATCCAACCGGTCACATCTTCGTCATCACCATATGCCGGCGCCTATACCCGTCGTTGTCTTTCTGACTCAGTTCTCTTTCCACCTGTGCAAGCTCCCGCTCTAAACTCTGAACCTTGCTTTCGTCCTGTTCCATCCTAAGTTGCCCTTCCAGCTCACTTTTCCGCTTCTTTAGCTTCTCAATCTCACGGTCAACCTTATCTGTGCTTCCCATGTACCTTTCCGTCTTCTTCCCGTCCGCCTTCTTTGCAGCCTTATCCGGTTCCATCCCGTCCGCCTTCTTTGCAGCCTTATCCGGCTCTTCCCCACTTTCCGGAAGTTTTCCGGATTCCGGAGTTCTGTCTGGTCCCGGAACATATTCATCTCTTATACGCTGTCCCGGAACATTCCCGGCCCCTTTGGCAAAACCAGACTCCTTCTCAGTCTTAGATGTCTTCAAATCTTGAGAGCCTGCATACTTCTCTTTTTCAGCCTTCTTCTCTTCCATCCTTTCTCTCCACTGCAAATACGGATCTATCGGCCTGGCATTCACTCTTGAAATCGGTCCCATATTCTCCCTCCTATTCTTGTCAACTCATCTGCTTACAATGCCATTTTACCCCGTTCTCACAGGATTGCAATGGATTTGGCATGACCTGTCGTTTTTATGTATCAGAATGCAGCTCATACATTGGGTTGCGCATTCTGATACCTGCCGACCTCAGCGAGTGACAAATTCAGCAGCACATTCAGCCGGAACCGCTGGTTTCCATACTCCGTCTGCATTGCACCATGATATTTTTCCGCCACTGCCCTTACATTGGAAAGACCAATTCCTTCCGCCACTGCCGTTCCTGCGGCGCAGCTATTATCAAATTCCAGCATATAATAGTCCCCCTGCCCCTCCCCTCTTACTGTCATCATTTTCCTAGCATCACCAAGGGCAGAACACGCCTCTAACGCATTATCCAGCGCGTTTGCAAATATCACACACAGGTCAAAGTCATCAATCCCGCAGGTTCTTGGCAGGATAACGGAAACTGCCGTCTCAATCCCCTCTAGCCTTGCCAGCTCCATCTTCTCCCCCAGCAGCACATCCACAACAGGATTGCCCGTCTGGTATGGAAAAGATAATTCGGCCGTCTTATATTCCAGTTTCTCCAGATAATCTTTCGCCTCCTCAATCTGCCCCGTATTCAGCAGATTGCCCAACACAGATAAATGATTCTTGATGTCATGGCGGAACGAGCGCGTCTTTCCATACCGCATCTGCGCCTCTGCAATATAGGTTTTTTGAGCCTGCGCCGCCTGGGATAAAGAAGCAAGTTTCGCCTTGGTCTTTAGCTCACAACGCGCCCTTCCATAGGCATACAGGGTACAGCAGAGCGCGCCAAGCCCCATGACTTGCAGCATAAGCAGCAGCAAATGCTTTCCCGGCTCATGAAAATTCACATGGACATATGAATTCTGCATAATGTAAAATTCCGCCGCGCAGAAAAACAGACCGGATAACAACAGAATCCAGATGTAGGAGCTCTCTTCTTCCAATGATAAGAACTTCCGGATAAATGCATAACAGAAGGCGCTCAGCATAAATGTGGCGGCAGTCGCCAGAATAATGAGTAGATATAACAGCGGACCTCTTATGGACGGCGGCATCAGCAAGACTTCCACAGCATTCATAATCCCGAACGAAAGCTGCGTGACATAAACGGCCAGGACAGACGCCACCCAGGACACGGAAGGGCGATTCCTAAGCGCCCATCGGCTCATTACATATAATGCCGTTATTTCTATGCAAACCGAAATGAAATCAAGAAAATTCAACACCACGCAAATCTTCTGAATTATGCAGAGCATGAAAAAATAAACAGCCATCTGCCAAATTCTCCATTCTTTCCCGCTAATGGCGGCGATAAAAACGATATGCGCAATACTTAATCCGGTAAGCGTAAGGACAACAAGCAAAATACTGAACCAATCCATATCCGACCTCCTCCAAGCTGATATTGCCATGAGCCGATATAGCTTATGCTCATGGGCGCTCCTTGTGCCTTTCGGCTATCCTTCTTTCTTTCATATGGCACAGAAGCGCCTGCGTCAGTTCCCGCTCCCGCAGCCTTGACACGGGAATCTTCTCTCCTTCTGGCAGCAATACCTGTCCTGCCTCGCAGCCCCTTACATAGTCAAGGTTCACCAGATAGCTCCTATGGCATTGGAAGAACCGACCGTCCACATGACTTTTCAGGTTCTCCATCCGGTCATAATAGTCGATGATTTCCCCGTTTTTCTGATGAATATAGATTTTCCTTCCCTGGACTTCACAGTATACACTCTCGGACAGCAAGACCACCTGGCTCTGATTTCCTCTCTGCACCAAAAGCCGTTTTGCAGGCTTTTGCCTAATACGCTCATACACCCGCTCCATCGTCCGTTCAAAATGTCCGGTATCCAACGGTTTGAGCAGGTAGTCACATGCTTCCACCTCAAATGCATCAAACACACACTCTTTTAGTACAGTCACAAAGACCAGCAGGCTTTGGCTCCCCCTCTGCCTGAGCCTTCTAGCCGTCTCCATGCCGTCAGGCTGTTCCATCTGGATATCCAGAAATATCAAGTCAAAATCATGCCCCCATGCAAGGAGCTGTTTTCCGCTTTCAAATCCCCTGATGCGATAATCCATGTCCTGTCTTTTTGCCATGTAGTCTGAAAAATGGCGGGAAATTTCTTTTCGCATAACCGGCTCGTCGTCACAGATTGCAATTTCCAACATTGTCGTCACCACACTATCTATTCATTGGGATATAACATTATCTTATCAGGATACCAAAATTGCAGTCCTATGCCAATTACTTTGTCATGAAATGTAGGAATCCTGTCATGAATGTACCGATGTCCACACTTATAACGCTCTCATTGACACATCCATTTTAGCTGCATTTAGCTGCATTGTACCATTTCATTCTTCCCATAACAGCGGCTCTATAGTATAATAGAGATAATATTTTTTAAGGCAATCGAGCTTTCATGTGCCTAAGGAGGCAGCTTTCATGAGACATTTTAATGTAACTGGTCTATGTACGCCAGATAAGGATTATATGGTCGATATCTCTGATAAAATACAAAAGATTCGTGGTATGGTCGATATGGAGGAATATTTTACAATCAACCGCGCAAGACAATATGGAAAGACCACCACACTGCAAGCATTAAAAAAAAATTTGAATATGGACTATATTGTATCCAGAATCAGTTTCGAGGGAATCGGCGGAACTATTTTTTCGGACGAGGCTAAATTCTGTCTTGGATTTGACGAACTTTTTGGCAAAAGCCTTCGTTTCTCATCAGCATCTTCGGAAGATATGAAGCAATGGAACCGCTATCCAAAAGACACGGACAGTTTCCTGAGGCTTTCTGAAAAAATTACGGATTTCTGTATGAACCGAAAAATCGTCCTGCTGATCGACGAAGTGGATCAGGCTTCGGACAATCGGGTATTCCTACATTTTCTCGGCATGCTCCGCGAAAAATATCTGGCAAGGAAAGCAAATGAGGATTTTACTTTTTTTAGCGTGATTCTTGCCGGCGTTTACGACATAAAAAATATGAAACTCCATATGATAGAGCGAGGTTATCATTCAACGCCACAAGGGGAAGTGAAATACAACTCTCCTTGGAACATTGCGGCAAATTTTGATATTGATATGTCTTTTTCTGCCTCTGAAATTGAGTCTATGCTTTCGGAATATGAGACAGACCATCGTACCGGAATGGATATCCCCCGAACGGCGTCCCTGCTCTGGGACTATACCAATGGATATCCTTTCCTTGTAAGCCGAATCTGTCAGGAGATTGACGAAACGGGATTGGCATGGGACTGCTCGGGAATCCAAATGGCAGTTAAAAATATCCTACTAGAAAAAAATACGCTCTTTGATGACATTTCCCACCATTTGGAGAATAATACTGAACTGCGGACTTTTATGTACGAACTTTTAATCCTGGGACAAGAGAAGCCATTCGAGCGGACAAATGGTACGGTGGATCTAG
>OFFQ01001952.1_pt1 | contig 11166 bp, 14 predicted proteins | sample 1521411 | NCBI WGS metagenome assembly OFFQ01 (sample SAMEA3504110, study PRJEB24116) | mouse gut metagenome | biome: mouse gut; feature: mouse-associated habitat; material: faeces | place: Denmark | collected 2011 | reverse complement strand
CCGGGCGGACGGTGAGCGTATGAAGTTTCCGGCAAAATCCGGATGCCATCAGGGACGGTGGTGCTCCGGTGCACTCAAGGCTCAGGTGGAGGAGAAGCTGTATTCTCACATCGAGGGTACTGCAGCGGATACAAAGCTACTAATTATCTCAGGGGAACGTCGGCAGGAGAGTGCGGGACGTTCTAAATACAACGAGATGGAAATACACCGCACCAATGCAACCGCCAGGGCCCATAGGCTGGTCCACCAGTGGCGCAGCGTCATCGACTGGGACGAGACCCAAGTCTGGGAAATCATCAAACGATGGCGCATCACGCCCCATCCCTGTTACGCTGCCGGGTGGAACCGCTGCTCCTGTGCTATGTGTATTTTTAGTCTGCCCAGGCACTGGGCCGGCATCCGGGAGCTGTTCCCAGACTGGGTCAGTGCTGTGGAGGAGGACGAACGGATTCTGGGCTTCACGTTGGACAATAAGATGGCTCTGGCTGAATACATAGGAGACGCGGTGAGTTGTGTATGTCACGATGATCCAAAAGCGCTCTCTCAACTAACCAGCGGAGAGTTCTCGTTGGATGATGTGGAGCGGACCGAATGGATATTACCGGCTGGTGCTTTTCGTGGTGCGGAGGGAGGTCCCTGTTAGCAGGCTGGCAAGGACTCTTTGATTAAGATTTACTCGTCTCAGAGCATCCGAAATCTGTGTGTTTTAGTCTCTTTTATATTGAATTTAGGAGGAATTACTATGAAGAGCTTAAACGAAGTGTTCGCCGCACAGGAAGCATATTTTCGGTACTGTATACGTCCAAGCGAAGATGATCACACCCTGAATGATTTGAACAGGGATTTGATCGAGGCGATGAATAGCCACTATGGTCAGGTATTTGTCGGCTCATTCAATGGTGATCTTGTCCTGGTACAGTACACTGGAGAAAAAATCTATAATTTCGCCTACGACTTCTGTTTGCCCAACAACGATGCGGAACTAGAGGCGCTTCTCCGGCAATGGAAAACGGAGCATAAGGTGCGCCATCTGGAAGCGATTTACAAGCGGATTCGGGAACTGAATGGGCACCTTCTTGTATGGGTATGACAAGGTCAAGAGGTGGGGCGGTCTAAATGCTATCGTAGCCGACACCTATTGAAGGGTGATGGAATGCTCCTGCAAGCGAGCCATAGTACAGGAATAATATCAATCTTTATCAACGAAGGAGATCATAAATTATGACATTGGATAACTTGGTAACACCGTTTGAGCGCCGGCGCGTGATCGAGTATGGTAGGGATGGCCAAAAAGTGGTCCGTCATTGGTATGATGTGCAGCATGTGGTTGGCTCGCTATATAGAAGCAAAGAATTTCCAAATCATCAGGGAGAACTGGAGTTTAAGCTGTTTGTGTTCTTCGATGGCAAGTGTGATGGGCTGCAATTTGAATGGTTGTCGCACCCGGAACGCTACACCGTGGAACAGGTGGCGGATACCATGCGTCGTTGCCAAGTGGATAGTATAGCTCATATGTACATCGAACTGGACGACCGTATGAAACAGAATAAGTTTATCGGCAATGCGCAAATTGAGTTCATCCGCCAGTTTGACTCTGCCGCCGCTGATCGCTACGCCCAGCACCGAGAGGACTTCTACGCCCGCAAGGCGGAGCAGGAGCGCACAAAGGCCTTAGCCCGTCAGGCGGAAGAAGATGCGAAACGGGCAAAGGAGCAGGCTGAGCTTGCGGCAGAGAAGGCTAAATACTTAGGGTGGGTTGACAACATGACCCCGTTACGCTTTGGCCAAGTTGCGGCTTTGATGGATAGCAGCATCCGTGCAGACGGTAAAATAATGACTCGGCGAGAGTTTATTATCAACTGCATTAAAGACGGCTGGAAACCGCAGAAAAAGGATGGCGTTACTTCCTGGTACAAGCGCGGGGGCGAGTTTAAGGAGAGCAGCCCCAGAACCGAGTACAAGCTGCATAAGGAAGGGTTTGTGTATAAGATCAGCAAAATCGAATATGACTTTGCGGTCTATCTGACGGAGCATGGTGCTGCATCTAATACCTAACCACTGCACAGTCCCGCCTGAACGAATCGCGCGTTGTTGCGATTCTGAAAAAGGTATTCTTGCAAAATCAAAGAAAAAAGCATATAATATAAGCAGCAAGGGAGGTCAAAAGAATGTCAACCAACATTACACCTCTGTCCCAACTCCCCCTGTCTGACGATTTTATGTTCGGAGAGGTAATGCGGCAGCCCGAGGTATGCCAGCTTTTCCTGGAGTGCCTGCTGGCAAAGGACATTGCCCGTATTGAGTATATCAGCAAGCAGGAGGACATGACGGATGATGTCTCCGGGCATGGGATCCGTTTGGACGTTTACCTCAATGACGCTGCCGGCACCTATTACGACATTGAGATGCAGAAAACCAGCAGCAAGGGGCTTGAGCGCCGTATCCGATACTATCAGGGCGGTATCGACCGGCGATGCCTGGGCAAAGGGCTGGACTATACGGACCTGCCGGAGAGTTACGTGATTTTTGTCTGTGATTTTGACTACTATCACGCTGGCCTGGCTCGGTATGAGCGTGTAAGCAGCATCAATGGCCATGAGGACATCGCCTATGATGACGGTAGCCACGCAATCATTTTGAACAGCCATTATCAGGAAGGAAACGCCCCTAAGCCTATTTTGGAGTTCCTGGACTACGTTCGGACCAACAATGACCAGCTCCAGCCGTTGAGCGAGTTGGCACAAAGAACCAAACAGGCTGTACATACCATACGCAACGACCGGACAAAGGAGGTATCTTATATGACGTGGGCAATGAAAACCAGAGACTTGCTCCGGCAGGGCCGCGAGGAGGGCCGTGAGGAGGGCCGTGAAGAAGGCCGCGAAGAAGGTATTAAGGTTCTTGTAGTCACACTGAAGAGACTTTCCCAGACGTTGGATCTAGTCGTTCAAACAGTGGCAGAGCAGTTTGGTCTGCCACTAGAGGAAGCAGAGGAAAAGACGAGACAGTATTGGGGGCAGTAATCTGCCGTACAATGTGTTTAAAAAAGGATTGCAATTCTCTGCTCCATCGGATATAATCCAGTCATACAGTATCAGCCGATTGCGAAAGCAGTTAAAGTAACCGTGTTACAAAGCGTCCAGAGGTATTCGTACCTTTGGACGCTTTTTTATTATACATTGCCCTGTGGGGCATAGTTTGGGACGCTGGAAGGCGTCCCTTTTTCATTTTTCAGGAAAAGGAGGCGAAAAAGGTATTCTGATAACCCGAATGCACCGGCCATATTCTTAACAATGTAATTTTAGGAGGAACAAATTATGCCGAAATTCGATGAAATCGCACATAAAGGTACATGTGATGTGTGTGGGAAACAAGCTGACGTTGCAGTATGCGCTTCATCCTGTGGGCCGGTCAGTCTTGCGTACTGCCGCAGCTGCCTGGAGGCCAATCTGGAACCCTATGGGATCATGCTCGCTTACATATCTAGCGCCGGCCACTGGCCCGACGATGTAAACCCTACATACCAGGAGATTGTTCGCAAGAACTTGAGGTTCCACGGCAAAACTGAGAAGGAATTTGCCGCCGATGTGGAGCGTGCGATTCAGGCAGAACAGGAATTGTTCGGATAAAACTTTGAAAAAACTGTATGAGGAGAAGTGACATGGACACAAAGAACATGACTGAGCACATTAAAGTCAATCTTCCGCTGACTGAGCAGGACTACCTCAGCGGTAATGGAGAGGGCGTATGGGTGTTGGTTGACCCGAAAACGAAGCAGGCCTATGATATGGACGCCGCAGGCGAAGGATATATGGGAATTTTGGACAATGACAGTTGCTATTATCCTGGACTGAATGTGGGGGAACTGATCCCCTTTGAACTGCGCGGTGCTTATCGTCCGGTAGCCGATTTTCGGTCATTTCTTTCCAAGTTGCCCAGACTTACACCAGAAGGGAAGGAATTGCTTCTGGTGGGAATTGCAATGCATCAGGCGGGTCATCAGCAGCGTATAACAGATCCTTCCGACCCACGCTACGAGGGCCCACTTTGCTGTGACTGCCAGTTTTGCGGAGACAAGTACAGTTTCCCAGAGCCGAACGACCTGATATATATGGACCTGGAGAATCCAATGCTAAAACATTTCTACTGCTGCTGCGGCGACTGCAATCTCTACGGTAAGGACATCACTGGGCTGGGCATCCATGAATGCGAGCATTTTGAGGAACTGTGATAGGCCGGTTCTATCTGTGAACACCTATCAGATACTGGTAAAGAGGTGTGAGTATGGCAAAATACATCCCGCATGAAAAGATGACACTCCAACAGATTCAAGCTGAAATAGATTGCGAGTTCCAGGACTGGAATAAAATAGCTTGCAGTGGCTGTCAGGACCCAGGTTTTCCGGACGGAGTCAATATGAACCTGATTCGCAACCACATTATCTATTGGTATAGGCTGATGGATGAAAAGCAGAGGGCTAAAACACAGATTTCGCTTTTTGATAGCCAACCCCCAGAAGCACCACGCAGGCCAGTCCCTCCAAAAGTTCCAGCACAATATATGGTTGCTGGATGTAAATATTCTGATCGTTTGGATGGCAAATGTGGCCAACCGCTGGTATGGGGGGTAAAGGGAGAGTATCAAGCCTGATACGATATCAAACAGTTTTACTTTCAAATATAGCTTTGATAAAATTAGGAGCTGACACTTTTATATAGCGAGAAACATACTAAAATTTAAGGAGGCCATCATGAATCTAAAAGATGGAGAGAAGCTACGTTGCCCTGTATGTGGCGGAACGGTGTTTTGTGCCACAGCACATGTTACCCAAGATTGGCAACTGAATGAAATGGGCACATTCCAAGTGTGTTTGAACGATTGTATCGAGGTAACACACTATCCGGACGCAGAAGATATGTGGGATTGCAAACAATGTGGGCACAGTGCTCCAGGTAGAGAATTTATCTCCATTTTGTGAAAGGAATTACAGATATAAATAAAGAGATTATGGCTTTTATCTGCGAAACCATTGATTCGTTTGTGGAACTGTTAAATGGCCGAGCACTCTATAACACATTGGCGGGTTCCTTGAAAATGGATAATTGTGAAATTCTCGCTGCAGGTTTTACAACCTTGAGAGAGTTCATGGGTGAGGACTCCTTCATCAAAAAATAGCAGTTGAAACACATTCTATTCGACACGATATGACAAACATTTACATTTCGGACAAGTATAATGCTATCATACAGTATCAGTTGATTGTTAGTACAGTCAAAGTAACCGTGTTACAAAGCGTCCAGAGGTATTCGTACCTTTGGACGCTTTTTTTATATATAGCCCTTAGGGGCAAAATTTGGGACGCTGAAAAGCGTCCCTTTTTTTATTTCACAAACAGGAGGTGAACAACGTGAGCGAGGATTTGACCTATATCATCTCGCCCTATGCAGGGAACATTGAGTCCAACGTAGCATTTGCCGTCCGCTGTTGCAGGATGGCGATACAGCAAGGGCAGACCCCTATCGCCGTCCATCTGCTTTATCCGCAGATTCTGGATGACCTGAATCCAACTGAACGGGAACTGGGGTTGGAATTGGGGCTAAACATTCTGCGGCACTGTACTGCCGCATGGGTGTGCGGAACCAGGATCAGCCACGGCATGGAGCGTGAGATTCAGGCAGCACAACAACTGAATATTCCAATTCGATATGTGGAGGAAATTAAATGAAACAGCTTGGAAATTTAGCGATTATCTGTGCGCAGCGCCAGTCGGTGCTGTTGCAGATCCAGGACGGTATGGTATCTGTCTTCGTGGGCGCTGGCCCGGACCGGAGCTTGCTCAATGCCCGCTGGGATGATGATGCAGGCATCAGTTCCATGATCCATGAGCTCAACTTCGGGAAGTACAGAGGTCAGTGATAAGGAAAGGAGTCCAATATGCCCAATTATGTTAAAAATGTGATCCAATTTGGTGATAGTGTTCCGCAGAGCCAGATGGAGGCCCTATACGAAGCAGTTCTTAACACCCATCCTTTCACAGGGGAGGATGGGTGGTTTGACTTCAACACCCTTATCCCTATGCCGAAGGATTTGGACATTGAAAGCGGCTCCAACAACGAAATTGGTATGCTGCTTTATCGCCTGATGCAGAGGGGAACTGCCAATCCCCATGGCTTCATCCAGCGTATTCTGGATGCACAGGGCTGCTGGGACGTGTTTTCCAAGGACGATCTACAAACGATCACCAGGGAATATAGAGCATACAGCAAGGAGATCCATCCGGATGTTTGTAGGGATGCCAAAGCCACAGAGGCTATGGCAAAACTGAACACACTGTACGATGCAGCCAAAGGATTATCCATTGGCCGGGGATGGACATCACAAATAGGGGACGATGCGGAACGCTACCGCCTTCCTGACGTGGCTAATTATGTGACCAGCCACCTGATTGCGTGCATAAAGCGGAATGGGATATCTCCCGCAGCCCCAGATGCGCTTTCATCGTTTATGGAGACTGAGGACGGAAAGTTACTCTATGACTTGGGGCAACGCTGTATCAGTAACAAACGACGTTACAATGCAATGACATGGTACGAGTGGTGCAACAAAAATTGGGGGACAAAATGGAACAGCTGCAATAACGACAGTGATTTGGAAGCACGCATAATCATTTTCTCCACAGCGTGGAGCTGCCCCATTCCCATCGTCATAGCACTAGCAAAAAAGTTTCCGGATGTGGATTTTGTATGGAAATATGCAGACGAGGACACTGGAAGCAATGCCGGTAGGATTACCTACAAGGACAATAATTTAGACATCACAGAGTTTGAGTATGGCTCAGCCGAAGCGTACGCCATGTATGTAGAATGCTGGGGTGCCAATGAATGCCTGTACCAGGATGAAAACGGCGCATGGCATCGCTATGATTGTGACACATGCCCCAATCCATGCTGACGATATACATAGATTCTGCAAATTACTCTTGCAAATACCGCTGGGAGCGGGTATAATACGGTCATACAGTTTCTGTGGATCACATCCGTGATTAAAGTAGCCGTGTTACAAAGCGTCCAGAGGTATTTGTACCTTTGGGCGCTTTTTTATATATATGGCCCTTCGGGGCAAAGTTTGGGACGCTGGAAAGCGCCCTTTTTTCATTTCACGAACGAGGAGGTGAACAATTTGAGCCAACCCCAGCATCTCGAATGTGATACGCCCGACTGCATCCACTGGAAGGACGGCGAGTGTATCAAGGAAACTTCTGTCACGATCCAGGAACACCACTGTGCCGATTATGAGGAGCGTATGGAGCTGCCAACAGCCACCGTGACCATTGAAGTCAGCGGTGGCCTGGTGCAGAACGTGTATGCCAGTCCGGACCTGCCGGAGATCCACGTTGAGTTGATTGATGCGGATAACCTGGAGACGGAGTCGGAGGAAGCTCAGGACCATGGTCAGCGGCGGCTGGAAAAGATCGCACAAGCCCACAATCACATCTACTAAGGAGGTTCCTATGCTTAGCAAAATGAAATCCCTGATTACCCAGTTGAGGAAGGCGGATGCCGCCTACTTCGGCAAGGATGAACCCATCATGACTGACCTGGAATATGACCAGCTCTACAGCGAACTGGTACAGTTGGAGCGGGACACTGGCATCATTCTGGCATCGTCGCCCACCCAGCGGGTGTCCGGCGAGGTGTTGGAGAGCCTGGCTGCGGTCTCCCATACCAAGCCCATGCTCTCGGCCGACAAGACCAAGTCCACTGATGAAATCTTCAAGTTCATCGGGGGGCGGAAGGTGGTCATCAGCTGGAAGCTGGATGGACTGACGCTGGTGCTGCGCTATGCGGGCGGCAAGCTGGTCCAGGCCATCACCCGCGGCGATGGACACAAGGGTGAGGATGTCACCCATACCGTCCGGGTCATGGAGAACGTACCTCTGACTATCCCCTGTACCGAACCCCTGGAGGTGCGCGGTGAGGGCGTTGTCAGCTGGCAAAATTTCCAGGAACTCAACGAGGCATTAGAGGAGCCGTACTCCCATCCCCGGAACCTGGCCGCTGGCAGTATCCGAAAGCTGGACGCCAAGGAGAGCAAGAAACGCCGCTTGGAGTTCTTGGCGTTCGACCTGATCAGCGACCACCTGGGCGGCACGACCAAATGGGAAAACCTGCGCTTCATGGCCCAGATGGGCTTCACCACTGTGGGCTACTCTGTGCTGGCCGAGAATGCGGCCCAGGATGCTTTGGAAAAAGCCATCGCGGTCTATCAGCCGGAAGATTACGCCTTCCCTGTGGATGGCCTTATCTTTGAGTATGACGATCTGGCCTATGGCCGCTCCCTGGGTGCCACCGGCCACCATGAGAACCGACTGATGGCCCTGAAGTGGGCGGATACGCTCTATAAGACGGTGTTCCGCTCTCTGGAGGTGGCCACTACCCGGACCGGCATGGTCAGTCTCACCGGTGTGTTTGATGACGTGGAGATTGATGGCACTACCGTCAACCACGCCTATCTGCACAACTTGGATATCTTCAAACAGCTGGCGCTGGGACCGGGGGACAATATCTCCGTCTATAAGGCGAATATGATCATCCCCCAGATTGCGGAGAACCACACCAAGAGCGGTAGCTGCCCGATCCCCGACGTATGCCCCTGCTGCGGTGAGATGTTGATGATCCATACCAGCCCCGGTGGTACCAAGCAGCTCTACTGTGAGAACTTGGACTGCCCGGCCCGGCTGGTACGCAAGTTCGTCCACTTCTGCAGCAAGACCCGCATGGAGATTGAGGGGCTGGCGGAGCAGACGTTGGAGACCTTTGTGGAGCACGGCTGGGTCAAGAACTTCGGGGACCTTTATGATTTGGAGCGCCACAAGGCTGAAATCGTCGCCTGCGCTGGGTTTGGTGAGAAATCCTTTGCCCGGCTTCAGCAGGCCATCGACAAGCGCCGCACCTGCACACTCAACCAGTTCATCGCTGCCCTGGGCATTCCGGAGGTGGGCCGCCATGCTGGACGTATCCTGAACCGCCATTTCGGCGGTGACTGGGCCGCCTTCGAGCAGGCCATCCAGGACGGTTATGACTTCACCCAACTGGAGGACTTTGGGCAGGTCATGCACGACAACATCTATGCCTGGTACAATAACACCGAGGAGTCCAAACTGTGGCGCCCGGTGCTGGAACACATCACATTTTTGAAGGAGGACAATGCTGTGTCTGAGAGTATGAAGAACAACCCCTTTGCTGGAAAGGTCGTGGTCGCCACCGGAAAGCTGGAGAACTATACCCGCGATGACATCCAGGCCAAGCTGTTGAAGCTGGGCGCAAAGCCCGCTGGCTCCGTCAGCAAGAAGACCGACTACCTGATTGTGGGTGAGAAGGCTGGCAGCAAGTTGGATAAGGCCAAGAGTCTGGGGGTAACGGTCCTCACCGAGGAGGAGTTCGAGTCCATGCTGGCACCCAGCAAGACGTAATTCCACAACTGCATCAGGCCAAGATTGCATAGAGGGGGTATCCGCTGGGATACCCCCTATTTCGTTTTACGGAGGTTATTATGGACTTATATAATATGCTGCAGTCAGGCGAAGGGATTGAGCAGCTGGAGAAATATCTTCTTGACTTGGACACCGAGTTCCGATTCAAGTGCCGCCGATGCGGGAAATGCTGCATCCATCAGGAAACGATTATTTTCAATGCCCAGGATATCTACAATATCGCCAAGAAAAAGGGTATGACTATGCGGCAGGTGATTGAAGCCTATACTGAGGTCTATATTGGAGACAACACCCGTCTTCTCGTTGTTCACCTGCTCTCCAACGGACCCAAGGGAGCCTGCCCGCTGCTGGAGAATGGCCGGTGCAGCGTGCATGACTGCAAGCCAACTGTCTGCGCTCTGTTCCCGGTTGGGCGAGTCATAGTAGGTGAAAAATTTGGTGACTCCATTGAGGACCAGGACAAACTCCAGGTCAAATACATCATTAATAATCATAGTTGTGGCTCCGCCAAAAAGCTCAACACCGTTCGCAGTTGGCTGAGCAAATTTGGGATTCCAGAGCATGACGACTTTTTTCTGCTTTGGAACAAAGTGCAAATAAGCCTTGCTATGGCTGTTAGGAAGCTGGAAGAAGAAAAAGTGTCCGAGCATATTCTTGACATGCTTTGGAGTGCAATCTATGAGACCCTTTATCTCCATTACGATACCAGCCAGGAGTTTATGCCTCAGTTCCAAGCCGTGGCGGATAAGCTGCTGAACCTGAGTAAGAAGATCATGAAGGCAGAGCAGCCCACCGGGCCGGCAGATGATTCTGGTCAAAACTCCACAGAAAAGGAAACTTGATTTTATCAGAAAAGAGAATGCTTAACCCATACTAAAATACAGATAGTCTCCAAGAGGGACTGTATCGTCAGTAGCTGGTCAAGGGTACAAAAACCAACAGAAGAGAAGTGGGTTAGTCTCTTTTGACAGGAGTGGAACGTAAAATGGAAAATCAAATTAGAGCGGTCACCTTCATGGGGGACCAGCGTGGTAAATATGAGGATCTTTACTACTGCAAAAAGACAGGGCAGGTGTATATCCGGCAAGTGTGCAGCGATAGTCATGTACGTTGGCTCACGGCCAGTAAGTGGACCGGCGGCTATGAAGCTGATTGCCATATGAAGAGTGGACTCATACTCCAAGTAACCGATAAAGCTGGCAATATCCTGTTTGAGGAGAAATTGTCAGATGCGGAGGGGATCACCGGCACATGGGCCCCAAAAAATGGCCCGTTTAGTTGGGAGGCTATTACCAGCTTTGCAAAAGAATATAAGGAAAAGTTAGGGCTTAGTACCTACGAGGAGTGGAAAGCATGGCTGATGGCCGATGCAAAAACCTGTGGGTTTGGCGGCTATTCCGACAACTGGCTGTTCGCAATGTCTACGCGTGGGGCATACAAGAAAATATCCCAACTGCATTTTCTTGGCGTTACTGCATATGCCACGGTCCGGGAGGAGAAGCATAACATCTGCAGCAAAAGCTGGCTGTGCTATGAGATTAAAGACGCCCGCCTGGATTCTACACTCGCCACCTGCGGGTACAAATTTCAGTGTGCAGGCTAATAAAATGTCCCAAAGGGGGGTGAAACATAGGAAATGGAAAATCAAAATGACAATCGGGATCAGATTATCC
>OFFQ01001949.1_pt1 | contig 11179 bp, 7 predicted proteins | sample 1521411 | NCBI WGS metagenome assembly OFFQ01 (sample SAMEA3504110, study PRJEB24116) | mouse gut metagenome | biome: mouse gut; feature: mouse-associated habitat; material: faeces | place: Denmark | collected 2011 | reverse complement strand
TATAGGGACAGTCTGCGCTTTTTTATCCCCCGCAAGATTCTGTTTCATAGTAAAGGAGATGGCAATGAAACAAATATTATTAAAGACAGAATCCCTGAGCAAGTCTTTTTCCAGCGGTGGAACCATGCAGCATATCCTGAAAAATATCGACCTGGAGCTTTACCAGGGGGATTTTACCGTGATCATGGGCGCCAGCGGCGCCGGAAAATCCACGCTTCTGTATGCGCTCTCCGGCATGGACACCCCCTCCCTGGGCACCATAACATTCGGAGACAAAGTCATCTCCGACCTGGGTTCCGACGGTCTGGCAGTGTTCCGGCGGCAGCACTGCGGCTTTGTCTTTCAGCAGATTTACCTTCTGGACGGCATGAGCGTCATGGACAATGTACTGGCCGCAGGCCTGCTCCTTGACCGGGACAAAAAGGCACTGGCGCCCCGGGCCGGAGAATTGTTTGCGGCAGTGGGAATATCGCAGGAGACACAGAAGAAATTCCCCTCCCAGCTTTCCGGCGGCGAGGCCCAGCGTGTGGGAATCGTCCGTGCCCTGATCAACCGGCCGGAAATTCTTTTCGCGGACGAACCCACCGGCGCCCTGAACTCCCAGACCGGACTGGATGTTCTGGACACCCTCACCAGGTTCAACCGCCAGGGACAGAGTGTGGTCATGGTGACACATGACATGCGTTCCGCCCGCCGGGGCAACCGGATTTTATATTTAAAAGATGGCATTATCCTGGGAGAATGCAGCCTGGGACAATATGAACATGGCGACCGGAAAAGGCATGAAGCACTCTCCGCCTTTCTGGAAGAAATGGGCTGGTAACTTTTGGAAATATCCTGATGCCTGCGGCCCAAATTCGCAGGTTACGGAAGCGTATGGGAGGTTTGTATGAAAAAATATTTTCTTCTTGCGGGATCCAGCCTCAGAAAGGCCAAAGGGCAGATGATCGCCATCATTGTGCTGATTCTGCTGGCATCCGCAATGCTCAATATATGGCTGATGCTTGCCATGGATTACAGGCAGAATTTCGACCGCTGCCATGACAGTCTGAACGCGGAGCATGTGTCTCTTCTGATTGACAAAGCTCCCGGGGAAATTTCACCCTGTCTGGAGCGGCTTTTAAACAGCCACAGCCAGATAACGGATTACCGTATCGATACTGCCCTGGGCATGACAGGCTCCTTTGCCTATCATGATGGCGAAATGAATGCTAATTTCGTCATCATGGAAAAAGATGCTGCCCTGGCCCGTTCCATCGGTCGGGTGGAAATGGTGGAGGAAGGCACCGCCGCCAGCGGCGTCTATCTTCCCATGCTCTATAAAACAGAGGATATCGCGGTGGGAAATTCTGTTGCCATCACCATCGGCAATCTCACCATGGACTATACGGTATGCGGATTTTTTAACAGCGTCATGACTGGCTCCCACAATTGCGGCATGTGCGCGCTGCTTCTCACAAAAGATAAATACCGGGAACTGGAAGAAACCGGATATGTCCCCCAGTCCTCCCTGGTGTCCGTGAGAATCAGCGACAGCTCAGAGAGCCAGGACATGGAAGCCATGCTGAACAATGCAGTCTCCACGGAGCTGCCCAATGTGCGCAGCGTCAGTAATTCCTATACCCAGGTTTCACAATCCCGTTATATTTCCCAGATGATCTGCTCCGGTATCGTCAGCGCCACGGCTTTCTTCATATTGCTGGTAGCCCTGGTGGTGATTGTGTCCAACATCGTCAACTACATTCAGGAAAATATGAAAAACCTGGGGGCATTAAAAGCCTGCGGATACACGGGCAGACAGCTGACCGCCTCACTGCAGCTGCAGTTTTCGGGTGTGTCCCTGGCAGCCTCACTGGCCGGGGTCCTGCTTTCCTACGGATTGTTTCCCGCCGTCAATGCCATGATGATCTCCCAGACGGGAATCCCCTACCAGGTCCGTTTTCTGCCCCTGCCCCTGCTGCTTACACTTCTGATCTCGGAAGGGGCCGTCATACTGGCAGTCCTGTTTTCCTCCCGCAAAATCCGGAAAACAGAGGCCATCACGGCGCTGCGCCAGGGAATGAAAACTCATTCTTTCAGGCGTAACCCCATTCCCCTTGAGGGAACGGCTTTTCCACTTTCCTTTGCCCTCTCCCTGAAGACCACCTTTTCCGGCATCCGGCAGAATGTCACCATCTGCGTTACCATGCTGGTGCTCTCGCTCTTTGTGGTATTTTCAGGTCTGATGACGGAAAATATGATCCGGGATATGACGCCTTTCCTGAATCTCATTGTGGGTGAGACGGCAGACAGCTGTATCAGCATCAGCCTGGAAACCGAGCAGGAATTCCTGCGGAAAATGAATGCCGATGACCGGGTGGAAAAGGTTTATCTCTACCATTCCCTGGAGGTGCGGCATGTGGGAGGGGTCGGTCTCATGGCCACCATCTGCGACGACTTTTCCAGGGTAAACAATGAAAAGGTCTGCATAGAAGGCCGTTTCCCCAAATATGACAACGAAGTGGCCATCGCCGCAAAATATGCGGCGGAAAACAAGATTCGGATCGGAGAGCAAATGACCCTTACCGCAGGAGGAAAAGAGGACGTCTACCTTGTCTGCGGTTATACACAGATCTCCAACAACCTGGGCAAGGACTGTCTGCTCACAAGGGCCGGATTTGAAAAGCTGGGCATCCTGGAGTCTCCAATCTACTATCTGAACCTGGCAGACCATGTGGATATTGATGATTTTAACCAGGAGGTCTCTGCCTGGCCGGAGCTTCAGGTATTTCTCACCCTGAATATATTTTCCATTGTGACCGGCTCCGCCAGCGTCTATCTGACGATGATGAAGGTCATTGTGGCGGCCATCCTGGCCCTGGGACTGATTATCATCCTTTTGGTGCTCTATCTGCTTGTGCGCACCATGCTGAACAATAAAAAACGGGATTTCGGCATTCTGAAAGCCCTGGGCTTTACCACAAAGCAGCTGATTCTGCAGACAGCCCTCAGTTTTATGCCCGCGGTCATCTGCTCCGTGATTCTGGGAATAATGGGCTGTTCCCTGGTGATCAATCCCCTTACGGCATTGTTCCTCAACGGTATCGGGATTGTAAAATGTACCTTCACCGTGCCCACAGGTTTCAACATTCTGGCGGGAGCAGGAATCATCCTGTTTACCTTTGGAGTCACCTGCCTGCTGTCCCTGAAAATCAGGAAATTTGCTCCCAGGGCGCTGCTTGCCGGGGAATAAACCTCCGGACGGGCCTTTACGCGCCGCCGGATGCCCGGCACCGGCAAAAAATCATCTGTCCGCCGCCCTGTCTCTCCGGGAAAAGGCACATCCGCAGTAATCCTGGCGATACAGGCCGTACTGGCCGGAGAGTTCCACAGAACGCCTGTATCCCTCCTTTTTCTTGAAATCGGAGGGAAGCCATTTTATACCGTACTCTCCTGCCAGGGCCTGTCCGATTTCGTTCAGCTTCCGGGCATTCTTCAGGGGACTGATGGTGAGGGTGGTTGCAAAATAGTCAAAGCCTCCCTCCGCACCCCTTTCCGCCGTCTCCCGCAGCCGTAGTTCATAGCAGCCAAAGCACCTTTCCCCACCCTCGGGACAGTCCTCCAGCCCTTCTGCCATCTCAAAGAAACGCCCGGGCTCGTAATCTCCCTCCTCCACGGAAATGGGATACCCCTTATGCTCCTCATTATAGACGGCTATGAGTCTTTTCTGCTCCTGCGCCCGCCTCCGGTACTCCTCTGTCCCGGAGATGTTGGGATTATAATAAAATACGGTAATTCGGAAGTATTTGCACAAATACTCCAGCACGTAACTGCTGCAGGGCGCACAGCAGCTATGTAAAAACAGTGCGGGTGCCAAATGTTCCCCCGCACCCGCCATCCCGTTTATGATCTTTTCCAGTTCCTTCTGGTAATTTACCTGGTTCATACGAATCCTCCCTGCCCTGATACGGCAGTTCATCCTTTTGTCCCGCCGGGGCCTCCTGCTGCATCCTCAGGCTGCCACCGCATCCTCGTACCGTTTCCCGGCCTTGCGCCAGTTGATCAGGGAAAACCACCCTTCCACATAATCCGCCCTTCTGTTCTGATACTGGAGATAATAGGCATGCTCCCAGATATCCACCAGCAGAACCGGAATGTAATCCTCCAGATCCGGCACGTCCTGATTGGCAGTCTGCACAATGGAAAGTTTTCCGTCCCGGTCCGTCACCAGCCATGCCCAGCCCGAGCCGAATTTGCTTACCGCCGCCTGCTTCATCTGCTCTTTCCACTGTCTGTAGGAACCGAAATCCCTGTCGATGGCTTCTGCCAGGGCTCCCGAAGGCTCCTGTCCCACCGGACTTTTCAGGGAATCGAAATACAGTTCATGATTGTACACTCCGCCGCCATTGTTCCGCACCGGAGTCTGCACTGCAGCCGGAAGCGCGGTGATGTGGGACAGCAGCTCCGTAAGGCTCATCTTCTGCAGTTCCGGGTAATCCGCCAGGGCCCCGTTGAGGTTGTCCACATAGGTCTTGTAATGTTTGTCGTGGTGAAAGGTCAGTGTTTCCGCGTCCAGTACCGGAACCAGGGCATCGTATTCATAGGGCAGGGGACGCGCTACAAACGGATAAGTTTCAGCTTTCATATTTTCCTCCATTTCTGCGCTGCGTTCTGCCCATAAAGCGTTTGCGGCAGCGCGCAGACACAAATCTTCCTCTCTTCCGCCGTTACGGCTTGATTTGCGCAGCCTCCCGGGAAAGCCTTTTCCCCGCAGGACTGTTCTGTGGTAGTATATGTAAATTTATTCCATATATTCACCATTTCAAAAAATCCCCGGTCCCGGCGCCTGAAATCCTGCCGGGGCCATGCCTGCGCGGTTCCCCGCCGGATTAAAACGCCTCCAGAAGCCCCCCGATTCCTTCTTTCTCGTAAACATCCTTGTAGTAGGCCACCTCTCCCCCGATCAGTTCGTCGATGACCCGCATGCCCAGCAGTTCCACCGGCGCCCGGTCATCCGTGAGGATACAGGTTCCTTTTTCATAGGGCACCAGATTTTCCGCCGTTTTTTCCATCATGGCATACAGATTTTCATCCGGAAGGGCTTTTGCGGCCTGCTCCAGGTTCGCCAGCATGGCCGGATTGTCCGACGCGAAAAGCTCCCTGTTGGTAGATCCTGTCACGTCCACCGTATATACCTCCCCAAACACCGAAGAAATGGTGTCGGCCAGGTATTGGTTGATATTCCCCTCCCCGCTGCCCCGCATATTCATATTCACCACCATGACACCGTTTTCCGTCAGATGTTCTTTTACCATCGTAAAAAACTCCACCGAGGACATCTGAAAGGGTATTGTGATGTCCTGGTAGGCATCCACCATAATCACATCATATTTTTTCTCTACCGCATTCAGGAAAGCCCTGCCGTCATAAGTGGTTACAGGCACATCCCCGGGCAGAAAAAAATACTCCCTGGCCAGGTGGGTGATCTTTTCATCGATCTCCACGCCCTCGATGTCCATCTCCCCGAAATATTTCCGGCACTGGGTGGCGTAAGTCCCCGTGCCCATGCCGAGAATCAGCACGGAGCAATCCTGGGGCGCCTCCTTCCCGCACATCAGCGGCGCCGCCAGACAATAATCGTAATACATTCCCGTGAGCCCCTGGTTTTTCATGTAGATGGACTGTACTCCGAAGAGCACATTCGTGGACAGAACCACACTTCTGTCGCTTTCTTTTACCTGCAGGTAATTGTAGACTGATTCGCCCTCATAAGTCAGCCTATCTTCCCAGAACGCGAAGCTGCCGGAAGTTCCTGTCACACAGCACAGCGCAAAGCAAAGGGAGGACACTGCCATTTTCCCCTTTCCCTTTCCGGCGCTGGCAAAATAAATAATGCCCAGGGCCAGCAGGATTGCGGCGAAAATCAGAAATGTGACGGAAGTTCCCACTGCGGGAATGGTCACGAAAGTGGGCACAAAGGTGCCGATGATGCTGCCTATGGTGTTAAAGGCCCCCAGGTTCCCCACGGTCTTGCCGCTTTCCTCCAGATTTCCCACGGAATACTTGGCCAGGGAAGGCGTCACCGTCCCCAGCAGGAACAGCGGAAACACAAAGATCACCATGCAGGCGGCAAACGCCGCAACGATCAGAAAATGACTGCTCACCGAAAAAATCAGAAGTGCGGAAATTCCCAGCACAATATATTTTCCCAGCACGGGAATGGCCCCGATCCACACGGCGGCTATCAGAATGCGCCTGTAGAGCCTGCCCGGGTCCGGGTTTTTGTCCGCGCTCCTTCCCCCGTAAATGTTTCCCAGCGCCATGGCGATCATGATGGTGCCGATGATAATGGTCCAGACGATCTGGGAGGAACTGAAATAGGGCGCAAGCAGCCTGCTGGCCCCCAGCTCCACCGCCATCACGGACATACCCGCAAAGAATTCCGTCAGATACAAAAATATTTTGTTTTTTAATATTTTAGGTTCGTTTGTCATACCCATCCTTTTCCCTTATATGATCCTATCCATGCGGTCCGGCGCCATATGGACCGGCGCCGAAGCCTTTTCTTATGGCCGGCACAAAACCCCTACAGTCCCGCGATATCCACCAGCGTCAGCTCCTGCCCCGCGTTTTCCAGGCTGGTCACCAGCGCCCTGGCCGTGTCCATGGAGGTGATGCAGTTGACGCCTGTCTCTATGGCATTGCGCCGGATCAGGAAGCCATCCCTGGACTTATCCCGCCCCTGGGTGGGCGTGTCAATGACCAGGTCTATTTTATGTCCCAGAATCAGGTCCATGACCGTGGGCGACTCCTGGGAAATCTTGTTCACCTTTCTGGCCTTCACGCCCGCCTCCTTCAGCGCCGCCGCCGTGCTTCTGGTGGCATAAATCGTGTAGCCCAGCTTTTCAAAGCGGCGGCCGATCTCGATGGCCTCCCCCTTGTCCGCGTCCTTCACGGTGATGATCAGGTTCTTATGCCTGGGCAGATTCACCCCGGCTCCCAGAAACGCCTTGTAGAGCGCCTCATGGAACTGCTTTGCAATCCCCAGGCACTCGCCGGTGGACTTCATCTCTGGTCCCAGGCTGATCTCCGCGCCCCGGATTTTCTCAAAGGAAAATACCGGCATCTTGATGGCATAATAGGCCGCCTCTGGCTGCAGGCCCGGTTCATAGCCCAGTTCCCTGATGGTTTTGCCCAGAATGACCTCCGTGGCCAGATCCACAATGGGAATCCCCGTGACCTTGCTGATATAGGGCACGGTCCGGGAGGAGCGGGGGTTCACTTCTATGACATACACGTCCTCCCCTATGGCGATAAACTGGATATTGATCAGTCCCTTCACATGCAGGGCCTTTGCCAGTCTCCGGGTGTATTCGGCAATTTTGTCCTTCACCAGCCTGCCTATGGTGTGGGCCGGATAAACGGAAATGCTGTCCCCGGAATGTACGCCTGTCCGTTCAATATGCTCCATGATACCGGGAATCAGGATATCGGTGCCGTCGCACACGGCATCCACCTCGATCTCCTTGCCCTGAAGATATTTATCCACCAGAATCGGGTGATCCTGGGCAATCCGGTTGATGATGGCCATAAATTCCTCGATCTCCCCGTCGGACAGGGCGATCTGCATTCCCTGGCCTCCCAGCACATAGGAGGGACGCACCAGCACCGGGTATCCCAGCCTGCCTGCCACCGCTTTCGCTTCCTCCGCGGTGTACACCGTTCCTCCCGCGGCCCGGGGAATCCCGGTCTCCTCCAGGATTTTGTCAAAAAGCTCCCTGTCCTCCGCCGCGTCCACATCTTCGGCCTTTGTGCCCAGAATGGGCACGCCCATTTTCATCAGGCTCTCGGTGAGCTTGATGGCCGTCTGGCCGCCGAACTGCACCACGGCCCCCTGGGGCTTTTCAATATCCACAATCGCCTCCACATCCTCCGCTGTCAGAGGCTCGAAGTAAAGCTTGTCCGCAATGTCAAAATCCGTGCTCACCGTCTCGGGATTGTTATTGATAATGATGGTCTCATACCCTGCCCTGGAAAAAGCCCATGTGGCATGGACGGAGCAGTAGTCAAATTCGATTCCCTGGCCGATGCGGATGGGACCGGATCCCAGCACCAGCACTTTCTTTCTGGGAGTTTCCCTCTGTGCGATCCCCTCTTCCCCGGAAACATCCCGGCCTGCAGATGCCCCGGCGTCACCATTGTCCGGCGTTTCCCCTGCGCAGGCCTCGCACTCTCCTCCGTAAACGGAATAATAATAGGGCGTGGAGGCCGCAAATTCCGCAGCGCAGGTGTCCACCATCTTATAGACGGCGTGAATGCCGTGTTCCCGGCGCAGCGCCCTGATCTCCCCTTCGGATTTCCCCGCAAGCTTCCCGATGACACTGTCCGGAAATTCCAGCCGCTTTGCCTCCCGCAAAAGCTCCGGCGTCAGCTCCGAGGACTTCAGTGCCCCTTCCATCTCCACCAGAATGGCAATTTTATCAATAAACCAGATATCTATCATCGTGATCTCGTGTATCTCGTCGTAGCTGATGCCCTTCCTCACCGCCTCCGCAATCATCCAGATCCGGCGGTCATCCACAATCCGCATTTTTTCCTTCAGCTCCTCCGTGGAGAGGGCGCTGAAATCATAGCTCAGCAGACAGTCCACATGCTGCTCCAGGGAACGGACTGCCTTCATCAGGGCGCCCTCAAAGCTGTCGCAGATGCTCATGACCTCCCCGGTGGCCTTCATCTGGGTGGTAAGGGTACGCTTTGCCGTGATAAACTTGTCGAAAGGCAGTCTGGGAATCTTCACCACGCAGTAATCCAGCGCGGGTTCAAAGCTGGCATAGGTTTTCTGTGTTATGGCATTTTTGATCTCGTCCAGGGTATAGCCCAGCGCAATCTTGGCGGCCACCTTTGCGATAGGGTATCCCGTGGCCTTGGAGGCCAGGGCCGAAGAACGGCTCACCCGGGGATTTACTTCAATTACACAGTACTCAAAGCTATTCGGATGCAAGGCATACTGCACGTTGCATCCTCCGGTAATGCCAAGCGCACTAATAATGTTCACTGCGGAACGCCGAAGCATCTGATACTCTTTATCCCCCAATGTCTGGGAAGGAGCCACTACGATACTGTCCCCGGTATGTACGCCCACCGGGTCGAGATTCTCCATATTGCAGACGGTAATACAATTCCCCATACTGTCACGCATCACCTCATACTCGATTTCTTTCCAGCCGGCGATACACCGCTCCACCAACACCTGTCCCACACGGGAAAGACGCAGGCCATTTTCCAGGATTTCCACAAGCTCCTCATAGCAGCCGGCGATACCGCCTCCACTCCCTCCCAGCGTATAAGCCGGACGGAGTACAACCGGATAACCGATTTTCTCTGCAAATGCCACGCCATCCTCTACGCTCTCTACAACCAGTGATGCCGCTACAGGCTCGCCGATTTGCTCCATCGTGCTCTTAAACTCCAAACGGTCCTCTGCCTTCTTAATGGTCTGTGCAGTCGTTCCAATCAGCCGGACCCCCTGCTCCTTTAAAAAACCGGCCTCCTCCAGTTCCATCGCCAGGTTCAGCCCTGCCTGTCCGCCCAGGGTGGGAAGCACGCTGTCAGGACGCTCCTTTAAAATGAGCTGCTCCACCACTTCCATCGTCAACGGTTCAATATATACCTTATCCGCAATGTCCTTATCTGTCATAATCGTTGCCGGATTAGAATTCAGCAGAACCACCTCAATTCCCTCTTCTTTCAGGGAACGGCAGGCCTGTGTGCCTGCATAGTCAAATTCCGCCGCCTGTCCGATCACAATCGGTCCGGAGCCAAGCACAAGTACTTTCTTAATCGCAGGATTTTTTGGCATTATTAATTCACCTCCATCATGTTCAGAAAACGGTCAAACAGATACCCGGAATCTAACGGTCCCGGACACGCCTCCGGGTGAAACTGTACCGTAAAAATATTTTTTTCTGTATACCTCAGCCCCTCGTTGGTTCCGTCATTTACATTCACAAAAGCCGGAACCGCCACCGACTCATCAAGTCTTTCCGTGTCCACCACATAACCATGGTTCTGGGAAGAAATGTAGACTCTTCCAGTCTGTAAATCCTTCACCGGATGATTTCCCCCCCGATGCCCATATTTCATCTTATAAGTGTCTGCGCCGTTCGCCAGCGCCATCAGCTGATGCCCCAGGCAAATGGCAAAAATCGGGATATCCGTCCGGTATAGCTTCTTAATTTCTTCAATAATCTCCGTACATTCTTTCGGGTCGCCCGGTCCGTTAGAAAGCATGATGCCGTCCGGTCTTGAAGCGATAATTTCTTCCGCCTTTGTAAATGCAGGGTAAACCGTCACCTCGCATCCCCTGCGATTTAAAGAGCGGGCAATATTCCTCTTTATTCCCAAATCCAGAAGCGCTACCCTTGCCCCGTCTCCCTCCAGTACATATTTTTCCCGGCATGTCACACGCTCCACCACTTTTCCTATGCTGTACTTTGCAAGCTTTGGCAAAATTTCTTCTATTTTATAATCTTCATTCGTAGTAATCATGCCATTCATGGTTCCCTTCTCACGGAGAATCTTTGTAAGAGCCCTGGTATCAATGCCGGAAATTCCCGGAATATCGTGCTCTTCTAAGAAGTGCTGTATAGTGTTTTCGCTTCGGAAATTTCCGGGAATACGGGAGAGCTCCCTTACGATGTAGCCATCTGGCCACGGTCTTTCAGATTCTATATCTTCATAACAGATGCCATAATTGCCGATGAGAGGATAAGTCATGACGACTGCCTGTCCCGCATAGGAAGGGTCTGTGAGCACTTCCAGATATCCTGTCATAGATGTGTTAAATACAATCTCACTGATGATTTCTCTCCCGGAACCAATACTGATACCAGAAAATACCGTACCGTCCTCTAGTATTAGAAACGCTTTCATTTGCCACCTGTCCTTTCGTGTTTCGTAAAAAGTCTGCCTTTTACGGATAATTGCATAAAAAAGGCAGGCATCTCTGCCGGAAGCAGAGTGCCTACCCCTCCCCTTTGACGGGTATTCTTTAATAAATACTCAAATTGGTAAAATTCTACCACAAAAAATTTTGCATTTCAACCTTTATTTCTGTTTGTTTTCAATTTTGTTTTTTACTTTAAGAATTAGTATTCACATATAAGTGAATAAAAACCAGACACCTCACTCAGGATGATTT
>OFFQ01001948.1_pt1 | contig 11183 bp, 9 predicted proteins | sample 1521411 | NCBI WGS metagenome assembly OFFQ01 (sample SAMEA3504110, study PRJEB24116) | mouse gut metagenome | biome: mouse gut; feature: mouse-associated habitat; material: faeces | place: Denmark | collected 2011 | reverse complement strand
CATACGCGGCCATGGCGCTCACGCCTCGTCCGCGTACTTCGCGGGGTCCTGATCAAAGACCTCGGCGCAATGGGGGTTGCAGAAATAGATGGTTTTGCCGTGGAAGACGCGCGTGTCCGCCGCGTGCTCCGCATCGACGACCATGCCGCAGACCGGGTCAATCGCCTCATGTACATCGTTCATGGTGTGTCCTTTCGTTGTGGCGGTGTTGTCTGCCGCCGGCTTGGCGAGCGCCTGCTCGTCGATGGTGACGGGCGCAAGGCGCCCTGTGGTATGTCTAGGCTTAGCACGAGTCGGGTCGAAGGCATGCAGCCGGTTAGCGTTGAGCACAACCGAGAGCGAGGAGAACGCCATCGCCGCGCCGGCGATCATCGGACTGAGCAGGATGTGCCACGCGGGATACAGCACACCGGCGGCCACGGGGATGCCAAGCCCGTTGTAACCCAGCGCGAAGCCGAGGTTTTCCCGGATGTTGCGCATGGTGGCGCGTGAGAGGTCCCATGCGGTCACCACCGCCATCGGCGAACCGTGCATGAGGGTGATGTCGGCGGATTCCATGGCCACATCGGTGCCGGTGCCCATCGCCATGCCCACATCCGCGCGCACAAGGGCGGGCGCGTCATTGATGCCGTCACCCACCATTGCTACTTTTCCTTTTTTCTGAAGCGATCGAATCACAGCTTCCTTGCCCTCTGGGAGAACCCCCGCAATGACTTGATCTACGCCGGCTTGTTTTCCTATCGCATTGGCCGTGCGCTGATTATCGCCAGTTAGCATAACTACATGGAGCCCCAGGTTTTTTAGCTCTTGTACCGCCTTGGGACTGTCTTCTTTTATCACGTCTGCCACGGCTATCAGTCCTATGAGACGATGGTCCTTTGCAAAAAACAGCGGCGTTTTTCCCTCCATGGCCAATTGTTCTGCTTTTTTTGCAACTTCCTCTAAAATTGGAGCATGACTTTGTATAAAAGAAGCGTTCCCCGCATAAAGGCGGCTCTCGCAAATCTTACCAGAGAGCCCGTTTCCAGGCAATGCCTGAAACTCTGTGACTTCCTGCGAAATGACCTTATGCTCCTGAGCGTATGTCAGTATGGCTTTCGCCAAGGGATGTTCACTTTTCTGTTCCAAAGAAGCTGCATCTTGCAGAAGTTGTTCTTGGGAAATTCCTTCCATGGCAATCAAATCTGTCACCTTTGGCTCTCCCCGAGTGATAGTTCCTGTCTTATCCAGCGCCACAATATCTATTTTTCCTGTTTCTTCCAAAGATACGGCTGTTTTAAATAAGATTCCGTTTTTGGCGCCAATCCCATTTCCAACCATGATCGCCACCGGGGTGGCAAGCCCTAGCGCACAGGGACAGCTAATGACCAGTACGGAAATTCCTCTTGCCAATGCAAATCCGATTCCTTCTCCGGCAATAAGCCACACGACCAAAGTGATCAGGGCAATTGCAATTACTACAGGGACGAAGACGCCAGATACCTTGTCTGCCACTTTCGCAATCGGAGCTTTTGTTGCCGCCGCATCGCTCACCATCCGTATAATCTGAGATAGCGTGGTGTCTTCTCCTACCCGGGAAGCTTGACATTTCAAAAAGCCAGACTGGTTAGCTGTGGCGGCGGATACCAGGTCTCCCTCTGATTTGTCAACTGGAATGCTCTCTCCGGTTAAAGCGGCCTCATTTACCGCGCTGCTTCCGTCTAATACCACGCCGTCGACCGGGATATGCTCTCCAGGACGTACTACGAAAATATCTCCTGTTTTCACTTGCTCAACAGAAACCACGGTTTCAATTCCGTCCTTTAGAATCACTGCCGTCTTGGGGGCAAGCTTCATCAGTCCTTTCAAGGCGTCTGTCGTTCTGCCTTTGGACTTTGCCTCTAACATTTTACCAACAGTAATCAAGGTCAAAATCATAGCTGCTGATTCAAAATAAAATTCATGCATGTATGCCATTACAGCGCTCATGTCTCCTCTGGCTTGCGCATCCGTCATAGCAAACAATGCATAAACACTGTAAACAAAAGAAGCTCCGGCTCCAAGTGCGACCAGAGTATCCATATTGGGCGCCCGATGAAGAAAACTTTTGAAGCCGCTAACAAAAAACTTCTGGTTAATGATCATGATAATTATGGTCAGCAAAAGCTGCATCAGTCCCATAGCCACATGGTTATTGACAAAGACATCTGGCAGCGGCCAGTTCCACATCATGTGTCCCATAGAAAGATACATCAGGATAAGAAGAAATCCCAGGGAAGAGAACAGCCTGCGCTTCAGAAGCGGAGTTTCCCTGTCCCTCAAGGCATCCTCAGTGTTCATTGCCGCATCCTGTGAAACATGCGTGCCCTTTTTCGATGCGCCATAGCCTGCCGCTTCCACTGCGCGAATGATATCAGTTTCTTTTGCGGAACCTTCCACTCCCATAGAGTTGGTCAGCAGGCTAACTGAACAGGAGGTAACGCCAGATACTTTGCAAACAGCCTGTTCCACCCGTAAGCTGCAAGCCGCGCAGCTCATGCCTGTTACAGAATATTGTTCCATTTTGTTTCCTCTCTTTACATGTAATTATTTCATCAGCTTCTGAAGAGTCGCCACTAATTCGTCCACAGTCTCCTCTTTTCCTTCCAGAATATCCTGCGTCACGCAGGTCTTAATATGATTAGAGAGCAGCGCCCTGCTAAAACTGTTCAGCGCTGCATTCACGGCCGCCACTTGAACTAGGATATTCGTACAATATACATCTTTTTCTACCATTCCTTTGATGCCCCGCACCTGTCCTTCGATGCGGTTTAGCCGATGGATCAAATCTTTATATTCTTTTTCGGTTCGTTCTTTTGTCTTATGACAACAATTTTCTGTCTGCTCTTCGATCATAATCTTTCCTCCCTGCTTGTTCTTATATTGCTATCATAAACGCATTATATACCCTATAAGGGTATCTGTCAAGGCAAATCTTTACATTGAACGCAAACAATATCAAAATCAATCTTGAAAAAATTTTGTTCTACAATGAAAATGGATCTTTTGAAACCCTAGCCCTATAAAATAAAAAGAACCAGGTCGCACCTTTTATTTTTGAAGTGCGGCCTGGCTTTTTGTGGAAAAATCCTATGTTCTGTTACTTTCTCTCGTTTATTAATTAAGAGAGATTCTTCATCTTCCTATTATTACTCTTTGTAAGAAAGGTTTTTCATTTTCATTTATTATTTTTTGGAAGCGCAATCTTTTTATCCACTACCACTTGCTCTTCCAAGCAGGTAAAGATTGCTTCGATCTTACGTGTATCCATTTTCGGCGTTACCAGGCTGACGATTGGCACTACGATCAGTCCAAGCACCATAGCGATTGCCCCTGCGTTGATGGGGGAGGCAATGTAAGACAAAAACAGATTGGAGACCGTTATGCCGATGCCGCAGGCGAAGCTTGCCCAAACTGCTGCTCGAGTTACCCCTTTCCAGTAAAGTCCATAGAGGAACGGCGCAAGGAACGCCCCAGCAAGCGCCCCCCAGGAAATCCCCATTAGCTGGGCGATAAACTGAGCGATGGATTTCGGAGGAAACAGCGCAAGAACCACAGAGCAAACAATGAAAAATACCAGCAGGATCCGCATACAAAGAAGCTGTTTCTTATCACTCATCTTTTTGACAAAATTATCTTTCAAAAAGTCCAAAGTCAGGGTAGAGCTTGAAGTTAATACCAGGGAAGACAGCGTCGACATGGAAGCTGACAGTACCAGTACGATCACCACGCCTACCAGGATATCCGGCAGGGTGGATAGCATTTCTGGAATGATTGCGTCATAAATCACGCTTCCATCTTCCTTGCGGATTGCCGTCGTGTCAAACAGCCTTCCGAAACCTCCCAGAAAGTAACATCCTCCAGAAACAATCACTGCAAAAAATGTGGAAATGATCGTTCCAGACTGGATCGATTTTTCATCCTTGATGGCATAAAATTTATGAATCATCTGTGGAAGCCCCCAGGTTCCCAAGGAAGTTAGGATGATTACTCCCAGAAGATTTAAAGGATCTGGTCCAAAGAAAGACGCAAAAGCTCCTTTTTGCCCCATAGTGACAGCGACGTCGCTCTCCAATTCAGACAAGGAACGTACTGCATCAAGAAAACCTCCTTGCCCGCTTAAAACAGCGGCGATCACTGCCACGATTCCTACCAGCATCACAATCCCCTGAATAAAATCATTGATAGCCGTCGCCATGTAGCCGCCTAGGATCACATAGGCACAGGTGAGGACAGCCATAGCGATCACGCAGACCTCATAGGGAATGTCAAACGCCATGCCAAACAGCCTAGAGAGACCGTTGTATACGGACGCCGTATAAGGAATCAAGAAAATAAAGGCGATGGCGGAAGCTGCGATGCGAAGAGCCTTGCTGTCATAACGTTTTCCAAAATAATCTGGCATGGTCGCCGCTGACAGATGGTTGCTCATGATGCGGGTACGCCTGCCGAGGATGACCCAGGCTAACAAGGAACCAATCAATGCATTGCCAATTCCGATCCATGTAGAAGCAAGCCCGTATTTATATCCAAACTGCCCGGCATACCCCACAAAAACCACCGCTGAAAAATAGGAAGTTCCATAGGCAAACGCTGTCAGCCAGGGTCCCACGCTTCTGCCCCCCAGCACAAAATCATTGACATTGGTGGCATGCTTCCTAGAATACAAGCCAACCCCGATCATTACTGCAAAAAATACAATCAGAAATATCACTTTAACTAACACAATCTTCCTCCTTCGCAGGCAGCCATCATACAAAAAATGCGGGCTGTCTGGCATTTATTTCATTCCAGACAAAAAGAGCTCCTTGCCCAACAGCTTTTCGGCATTCTGACCCATAATTTTATCGAAATCTTTTTTATCTAATCCAAGCGACCCAAGATGAGCCAGCGATTCTTTCTGCCCGCTCCAGGGGCTGTCCGTGGCAAACAGGATGCGGTCTGCGCCATGCTTTTTCAGTATTTTTAAGAAAACGGAATCTTCAATAAATCCAAAGGTGTAGGCGGTATCAAAGTATACGTCTTCTCCCGCCAGAAGTTCTTCTGTCTCCTGCCACAAACCGAAGCTGCCATAATGGGCAAGCACCATTTTCTTTGGAGCGACCTCGTCCAGTACCTTTCGGATGCGTTTTGGCGTACACCGCACATGCTCGGGAAACCCGATGTCAATCCCGGCGTGAACCACGCTGATTAACCCAAGCTCTGATGCATAATCCAAAATCCGCATATATTTCAAATCATCCATATAGGTATCCTGATAATCTGGGTGCAGCTTAATCCCAAGCAGTCCCAAGTCCTTAATGATGCGCAGTTCTTTGCGAAAATCTGAAGTATCTGGATGAATCCCTCCAAAGGATAAAAGCCGCTTTTTTTTGTCTTGGTACTTCTCGTTGAGCCGCGCTGCAAAATGATTGACGGTGTCAAACTGTTCTGGCCTTGTAACCACCGGAAGCACGACGGACAAATCTACGAAAGCCCCCTCCATCGAGGCTATGAGGCTTTGTTCTCTGCCATCTGTAAATGCTTTGACATCGGCAATATGTTCCAACTTTTCAATCGTTCTTGCCGCAATTTTTTCAGGAAATATATGTGTGTGAAAATCTACTACCATGACGAGCCTCTTAACAGAAAATCTTCATAATGTCATCCTGGCTGTAAAGTTCCACTTCTTTGCTCTTTAACAGCTCTGCAGCCTCGTCTCCATTGGAGATTTTGCAGATAATGGAAGCCTCATTGTCCTTGTTGGATAAAGCGTACATATATTCCACATTTAAGCCCGCTTTGCAGACATGGCTTAACACTTCCTGAAGCTTTCCTACCTGATGAGACAATTTTACGGCAAGGACATCTGTAAGCATTGCTGCAAAACCTTTCTCTTTTAAAGCTTTTTGCCCAGCTTCGGGGTTCGAAGTGATCATCCTTAGCAGGCCATATTCACTGGTATCTGCCAGGCTTAAGGAAATGATGCTGACCTGTTCCTGTTTTAAGACGTCTAATACTTCCTCTAAACGTCCTTCCTGATTTTCAATAAAGACAGATAATTGTTTGATAAACATATGCGTTCCTCCTTTATACCAATTTACGTTTGTCTATGACATGAACTGCTTTTCCCATGCTGCGCTCTAGTGTCTTAGGAGCTACTAGCTTAATCTTTGCCGCAAGTCCGATGGCGTTTTGAATCACATGTGCGATTTTCTTCGTAAGGCTTTCCAAATCCTTGATCTCATCAGAGAAAAAGCGTTCTTCCACTTCTACCTGGATCTCTAGCGTATCAAGATTATTTTTGCGATCGACAATCATCATATAGTGAGGCGTAACGCCGCCCATTTCCAACAACGCCGCTTCAATCTGGGATGGAAATACATTGACGCCCCGGATAATCAGCATATCGTCAGAACGTCCCTTGAATCGGCTGATTCTTGCCAGCGTCCTGCCGCATTCACATTTGTCATAGGAAATGCTTGTCAGATCCTTGGTGCGGTAACGCAAAAGTGGCAGTCCTTCTTTGGTCAATGTAGTGAATACCAGCTCGCCTGTTTCTCCTTTCTTCATGGGCTTGAAGGTGTCTGGATCAATGATTTCTGGAAGGAAATGATCTTCATAGACATGGAGTCCTTTGTGGTACTGGCAATCGCAGGCAACGCCTGGTCCCATCACTTCTGATAATCCATAAATGTCAAAGGCATTGATATGTAAGCGTTCTTCAATCTGTCTGCGCATATGATCTGTCCATGGCTCTGCGCCACAAACTGCAGCTTTCAGCTTGATATTTGGAACATCGCCTGACTCCTCCAAGACTTCTGCAATATGGAGCAGGTAGGATGGCGTACAGGCAATCGCCGTAACGCCAAAATCTTTCATCATGGTGGTAAGCTTCTTGGTATTTCCCGTAGACATAGGCACTACCATTGCCCCAAGCTTCTCTGCTCCGCCATGCGCTCCAAGGCCTCCAGTAAACAGCCCATAGCCATATGCTACCTGAATGATGTCATCCCGGGTGACTCCTGCCTGTGCCAGAGCCCTTGCCACGCACTCGCTCCAGATTTCAAGATCTCTTCTGGTATATCCCACCACGGTAGCTTTTCCAGTAGTGCCAGATGAAGCATGGATGCGGACGATTTCAGACTGAGGCGCTGCAAAGAGGCCAAATGGATAAGTGTCCCGCAGGTCATTCTTGGTCGTATATGGCAGTTTGTGGAGATCTTCAATTCCATTGATGTCACCAGGCTCAATGCCCAATTCCTGCATTTTTTTCCGGTAAAATTCTACATTATGATATACCCGGTCTACTACTTTGACCAGACGTTTGCTTTGCAGGAATTCCAATTCGTCCCTGCTCATACATTCCTTTGTCTCATTCCAAATCATTTTTTAGAAACCTCCTGCTATTGATTATCCCTCATATCCTTTTAAGAACGCTTTTTTATTGATATCCACAGTCTTGGGCGGAACGGTTTTTTCAATAATCTTGAGCCATGCTTCTTTGGAAAAATCCATATGCTTTGCCGCCATGCCAAGAACGATAATATTGAACACTTTAGAATTTCCCAGATTCTTTGCTTCGGCCATAGCATCAATTTTATAGACAGTATGTTCCTGTTCCAGCCCTTTCACGATATGTTCTGGATATTTTGCAGCTCCCGTCACAACGGTAATGGGTTCGATTTTCTGCTCATTCACTACTAAGACGCCGTCTTTTTTCAGAAAATGCGCATAACGAAGCGCCTCTAATTTTTCGAAAGCAATCAATACGTCCGCTTGTCCCTCTTCTACAATGGGCTCTGCTACTTTTTCGCCATAGCGCACAAAGGTAACCACGCTTCCACCTCTCTGCGCCATGCCGTGAACTTCGGACAGTTTTACGTCATATCCGGCGTCTAAGGTGATTCCGCCCAAGATACGGCTGGTTAGAAGGGTCCCCTGTCCGCCTACGCCTACAATCATTATATTCTTAGTCATATATCTGCCTCCCGTCTATGCTTCTACCCGCTCTATGGCGTTGAATTTACACAATTGCGCACAGAGTCCGCAGCCGTTGCACATGGTATCATCTATAGCGATAGTTCCATCCGTTTTTTTCGTCAGCGCCGGACATCCTGGCCTTAAACATGCGCCGCACTTCTTGCACTGGTCTGTTACTGGCCTGCATTTATATGGAAATACATTTCCCTTTAACAACACGCAGGGAGATTTGGTAATTATAACGGATACCTCGTCCCTTGCCACTTCTTCTTTGACCACCCGCTCCAATTCCTTGGTATCAAAGGCATCCACTTCTGTCACATGCTTGATTCCCATGGCCTTGCAGAGCTCATATATGTTAATGGCAGGGACAATTTCGCCCTTTAAGGTCTTGCCAGTAGCGGCGTGATCCTGATGCCCGGTCATTCCCGTAGTGGAATTGTCCAGAATGACCACCGTCCCTGTGCCCTGATTATATACCATGTTCATTAGCGAATTGACGCCTGTGTGCAAAAAGGTGGAATCCCCGATCACTGCCACCCAGTTTTTGACGTACTCTTTGCCTTTTGCCTTTTCCATGCCATGAAGCGTAGAAATGCTGGCGCCCATACATACAGTAGTGTCAATCACGTTCAGAGGCGCGACAGCGCCCAATGTATAACAACCAATATCTCCCGCCGCATGAATTTTTAATTTGCTGAGTACGGAATACACGCTTCTGTGCGGGCATCCTGGGCACAGAATTGGCGGTCTAGCCGGAACTTTCGCAGGTTCTTTGACCTCGACTTTTTGGTGTAAGACTTTATCCCGGATCATGTTGGCAGAATATTCACCTTGTATCGTGAAAATTTCTTTGCCAGTGGCTTCAATGCCCCAGGATTTCACCTGTTCTTCTATCACAGGTTCCAATTCTTCAAATATGTAAAGTTTCTCTACCTTAGAGGCAAATTCTTCAATCAGCTTCCTGGGGAGAGGATGCACCATGCCAAGCTTCAATATAGAGGCATTGGGACAGGCTTCTTTTACATACTGGTAGGGGATTCCACTGGTGATAAATCCGATCGAAGGATCATTGTATTCTGCACGATTAATAGCAAAGCTATTGCTGTCCTCTGCCATTGCTTTCATCCGCTTTTCGACATAGACATGCCGTCCGATGGCGTTGGCGGGCATCATAACGAATTTGGCAGGATTTCTCTCATAAGGCTGATCTTTTGGCTCCACCCGCTCTTCGAGCGTTACCGTTCCCTGGGAATGTGCCAGACGAGTGGTGGTCCTTACAATCACCGGAGTGTCGTATTTTTCGCTGATCTCATAGGCAAGCTTTACAAAGTCTTTTGCTTCCTGGCTGTCAGAAGGCTCTAAGACAGGCACCATCGCTGCCCTTGCCACGCACCGGGTGTCCTGCTCGTTCTGAGAACTGTAAAGCCCTGGATCGTCCGCAGCCACTAACACCAGGCCGCCGTTGACTCCGCCATAGGAAATCGTATACAATGGATCGCTTGCCACATTGACTCCCACATGCTTCATAGACGCCATGGCGCGCACGCCGCTGATGGATGCGCCGATTGCCACCTCGGTCGCTACCTTTTCATTGGGAGACCACTCCGCGTAAATTTCATCATATTTTACAATGTTTTCACTGATTTCCGTACTAGGCGTGCCAGGATATGCCGCTGAGACTTTCACGCCTGCCTCGTAGGCACCTCGGGCAATTGCCTCGTTGCCCAACATGATTTTTTTATCCACTGATTACACTTCCTTTCTCAAGTCTTTGACTCTCTGTGCTTTGCCTTCAAACCGCTGCAGGGTATTGGGAGACTCTAGGCGGATCTTTGCATCCAGACCCAGGACAATCCGCAGCTTCTGTTTGATTTTCTTTTCCAATGCCTCCAATTTGCGGTAAGCGTCCACTGGTTCTACTAGTTCTACCCGAATCTCAAGTATGTCAGAATGATTCTTCCTTGTAACAATAATCTCGTAATGAGGCCCGATCTCATCAATGCCAAGAAGCACCTCTTCTATCTGGCTTGGGAATACGTTGACGCCGCGGATTTTGAGCATATCGTCTGTTCTTCCGTCTAGATTTTCCATGCGAACCGTGGTTCTGCCACATTTGCATGGCTCATAGATCAGCCTGGTCACGTCTTTTGTCCGGTAGCGGATCAGGGGCAGCGCTTCTTTATAGATGCAGGTAATCACCAATTCCCCTTTTTCTCCTGGCGCAAGGACTTCCCCTGTTTTGGGATTGATAATCTCCGGAATAAAGAAATCTTCATTGATATGCATGCCGCTAAGATACTCGCATTCTCCGGACACGCCTGGTCCCATCAGCTCGCTCATTCCATAATTGGAGGTGACAAGCATATCTTCTCCCCAAAGCTTATGCATTTCTGTACGCATTGCCTCTGTCAGAAGCTCGCTTCCCACCAACCCGATTTTGATCTTCAGATCTTTCTGCGGGTCAATTCCCATCTGCCTTGCTACCTCTGCGATGCGCAGGGCATAAGAAGGGGTTGCTACCAATAGGGTGGTGCCGAAATCTTTCATATACATGATTTGTTTTTCTGTATTTCCTGTAGAGGAGGGAACTAGCGCCGCTCCCATGTTCTCCAATCCGAAATGCAGGCCTAGCGCCCCAGTAAACATCCCATATCCAAAACAGATCTGTGCTACATCTTTCGAAGTGGCTCCTCCCATAGCTGCAATTCTGGAAACGCACTCTGTCCAGACTTCCAAATCCTTTTGGGTATATCCTACCACGGTAGGCTTTCCAGTCGTTCCCGAAGATGCATGGATGCGCACGAGGTCGTCTTTGGGAACGGCAAACAAACCAAACGGGTAATTGTCCCTCATGTCTTGTTTCGTGACAAAAGGCAGCTTTGCAAGATCCTTAAGGGTCTGAATTTCCTCAGGCTTTACCCCGGCTTCCTCCATCTTCCGGCGGTAAGGCATTACTTTTTCATACACCCTTGCCACCGTCTCTTTGAGCCGTTCTAACTGGAGAGACTCGATCTTTGCTCTTGACATTGTTTCTTCTTTTGCCCAAATCATTTTATTTTCTCCTTCAAATATGTATTTTTAACACAAGATTTTGCAAAACAATCTTATTTTACCACAAAATAGCCGCTTATTCCACATAAAGATACTTTGAGTTTCCGCATTTTGCAATTCATAGCGCCAAAAGGTCTTGCTGCCTTTGG
>OFFQ01001946.1_pt1 | contig 11194 bp, 8 predicted proteins | sample 1521411 | NCBI WGS metagenome assembly OFFQ01 (sample SAMEA3504110, study PRJEB24116) | mouse gut metagenome | biome: mouse gut; feature: mouse-associated habitat; material: faeces | place: Denmark | collected 2011 | reverse complement strand
GATTCCGAATGACCTTGCACAGCTCCAGCCCGTCCATCCCCGGCATATTGATGTCGAGAAGAATGAGATTCGGCTTTGTATTCAGCTTCGCCAGGGCTTCATCGCTACTGTTGGCTACGGAAACTGCATATCCGTGATCCTGCAAATGGGTGGAAAGCAGTTCGGTCAGGATCGGCTCATCATCCACGATCAAAATTCTGTATGCCATGTGAACACCTCCAGCCTTTTTCATCATATAGGGAGAAAGTCAAAATTCCGTCAAGATCGAAACTCGATAGAATATTCCAAATTATACACTGTGGAGCGGTAAGTATCAATTGTGCAAATGAGGCTCATCCTCCTGACCGTGGCGATACCGGCACTCTTGTACAGGCAAATTGCTAAAGGCAGCGTTGGAAACTGGCTGAAAAAATTGGAGAAATTTCAAGGGTAGCTCCCAAATTGCACATCCTCACGGGCTGCTGGGTGAGAGGTTAAGCCCTTTCACCCAGCTTTTTTGTAGGAGGGCAGGCAAATGACGTTCATGGATAAGGTCTATACACTTCGGACGGAAGTGTGGAGCGATGGAAAAAACGTCGTATTTTATCAGCTTTTACAGACGGGCAGGGGGAATTTTGTGATTTGGAAATATCGGAAACGTTCTATATAAAATTTCGACAGATGGAGCGTTGCAGACCGCAATCAATCATGCACTCAGTCATTCGGGCCAGGGAGAAAATAAAGGCGGTAAAAGAAAAATATCGGGCCGGACAGTAACAGACTGCCCCGTATCTTTGGATATAGAGCAGTCTGCTAAATGTTCTCTACAGGTTTCTTAATGTCAGGCGTAAATCAACTCGTTATATATAACTTCCTCTACCCGGTTTCGGACACTGTTCATTTGCCCGACCCATTCCATCTGATCCTCAGCTTTGAGCTGTTCCGTAATTCCCTCCCGCTCTGCCAGTCGCTTGACCAACTGGAAAAACATAGCCTTTGCCTGAGCATCCACTTCAGACAGGTGGTCGTCCAGCTTGCCGCTGAGAAGTAGGGCGGTATAGATGGGTTCTCTTTGCGTTTTCAGGTAGTGTTTCCGCCGTTGCCCCCAGATACCAACAGAGATACTTTCAGGCGGGAACAGATCAGGCAGGAAATAATCGCTCTCTTGATGATAGGTGCCGCCCATACGCTCAAATAATGATATTTCCATGATATAGTCCTCCGATATGTTGAAAATTCCTGCAATTCAATCACATTCGGCTGATTCCACAAAAGTTTTGGGAGGAACTTCCTTACGAAGTTCCTCCCAAGGCCGCATCTTTATTTTTACAATTCTATCGCCGTATCTGTAGCAAAAAACCACAGCACTTGATGGTTGACAGGACGACCTAAAATAGCGGACAAGGCCTGGCTGTATGCGGCCAGCTGGAGGCGGTACTCCTCCGCTCTGGCACGCTCTCCTCCTGGGACAACTCGGTCGCTCTTAAAATCTACTACAGTGAGAGAGCCGTCCTCCCCCTCAAACCAAGCATCAATAACGCCCTGAAGCAGAACTTCTTCTCCTTTCCCGTCCGGGAAATAGTCGAGAGCAGATACCAGAACAGAAAACTTGAATTCACGACTGCACCTTTTCCCCGCTATCGCCATCGCTCTCCCCAGAGAACTTTCCAGAAAGGCGGACAGCCGTTCTGGTTCCACCGCCTGACGTTGAAGTGGGGTGAGAAAGCCCTGCTCCTCCATACGTTTCAGCTCCAAAACCACTGCAGACCGACTGCTGTCTCCGTCCAAAGACAGGTACTGCATGGCCAGATGGAGGGCAGTCCCTCGCTGCGCAGGGGTCAGCCCCCGTTCTTCTGCAATGAAAGTTGGACGAGTGATGGCTTGTCCCCAATTCGACTGCTGCTGTGTCCCCTCCACTGCCTCCTGGTCCAACACACGGCCTTTGATCTGGGTCGCAGTCAGTTTAGAAGGCAGATTGGCCGCTGCTAGATGGGGGTACACCCAGCGCAGGCGGTCTACTAGCGTCCCGTCTAGCTGCTCTTCTTGCGGTAAATCACTGTATTTGCCTTCCACACTGTGCGCTTCCTCTATATCCTCCCCCCAACGGATATCCCAGGCAGGTCCCAGCCCCTCCGCTATCAGCGCAGGAAGGCCTGCCAATTCCCGAAGCTGTTCTCCCTCCGGACGAGTAAATGCGTGGAGAAGTACCCAAGCGCCCACACTCTGCTGGCGCTCCAGAATTAGGGGGGCGATTGGCAGGGACATCCCTTCCCCAATCCGCGACAAGTCCTCTTTCCCTCCATTTAGCGTTAAAGTGAGAATCAGTTTTTCCTGTGCCCGGGTCATGGCCACATAGAGCAGACGCAGCTCTTCTGCCATCATCTCACGCTCCAGTTGACGAGACACCGCCTGACGGGCCAAAGTTGGATATTCCACCATCCGCGCCCGATCCAGTCCTTTGGGCCCTACACCAAGCTCAGGATGGAAGAGTACCGGGCGCTTCAAATTCTCCCGGTTTAGCTGACGACTCAAGCCACACACGAAAACCACTGGCCTCTCCAGCCCCTTCGCCCTGTGAATAGACAGGAGAGAAATTCCATCCCCCCCTCGGCTGGCCCCAGGGACAGCACCCAGTTTGGAACCGGCATTTCTAAGGCGATCCAGTCGTAGAAGGAATTGAAACAGTGTACGGCAGCCGCTGTCCTCCAACTGACCAGCCAGCGCATAGAGGGCAAGCAGATTGCTCTGCCGCTCCGCTCCCCCCTCCATCGCGCCAAAAATGCCTAGAAGATTTGTCTTTTCGTAGATATGCCATATCAACTGACGGCAGGTACAGTCCCCTGCCCCGAAACGCAGCTCTTCCAGTTGGTTCAGGAATGTGGCGCAGTCTTGGTCTCCGTTTTGGGCTGCCCAAGTCAACGCACTGTAGAAATCCCCCTCCCTGTCCGCCCGAAGGAGGGCCAATTTATCTCCTGAGAATCCGTACACAGGGGAGCGCAAGGCAGCAATGAGCGCCACATCCTGCCGAGGATTATCCACAATCTGCAAAATAGACAGCGCCACATTGACCTCAGTAGTCTCGAAGAAGTCCTCGCCGCCCTCTGCACTCCAAGGGAGTCCCTCCTCATTTAGGGCACGAAGATAATGGTGCAGCACTGGGCCAGGACTACGTAAAAGGACCATCACATCCGATGGCCTCAGGGGACGCAACTCCTCTCCCTCCCCAATCATGAGAGGCGCATCCAGTAATTCTCGAATACGCCGGGCGATGAAGCGGGCTTCCATCAGGCTTTTGTCCTCTTTTTCCCCTCTCTGCCCCTCCAAAAAAGAGAGATTTAGGACATCCAGTTCCAGGGCGTAAGGGTCAGCCCCTGAGGACAGCTTACACAATGCCGAGATAGGATGGGACATGTCCCCTCCGCCATGTTCTGTAAATATCTTCCCTGGCACCAAAGACTGGTCGTCTGTATAGTCTAATTCACCAAAGTCAACTGACATAATATTCCGAAACAGGTCGTTGCACCCCTCCAATACCTGGACTCGGGAGCGAAAATTACGAGACAATACCCGCTTGCGGGGCGTTCCTTCCTCGGCCCGCTCTCCGTCTGAAAATTCACGATATTTTCTCAAAAATATGGTGGGATCGGCCAAACGAAAGCGATAGATAGACTGTTTTACATCCCCAACCTGAAACAGTTTTCGGCCTCCATTGGAAAGGGCGTCAAATATCGCGTTTTGCACCTGGTTCGTATCTTGATATTCATCCACTAAAATCTCGTCGTATCGGGAGGCGTAAAACCAAGCCAGTTCAGAGGGACTTCCGTCCTCATTGGTAAGCAGTTTCACTGCAAAATGCTCCAAATCAGAGAAATCCACCAATCCCCTCCGCGCCTTTTCCCGGGAAAAGGCCTCCTGCAGATCCAAAACCAAGTCCATCAGTGCCTGAACTGCCGGCCGGGATAGGGATAGTTCCTCCAGCTGTTCAGCAGTTCCATGTTCAAACGGTTCTGCCATCTCCGTCATTACCTTTTTACAGCGGTCTCGGATTGCTTTCATCTGAATTCCCGCTTGTTGAACTCTCATTTCCTCCATAGGACTGAGCTCCGTAGATCGCTTCCGCTTCCGGCCAGCGGCTGGAAAGGGAATGGGCAAGCGGGAGGCCGCCCCATCCCAAGTATTTTCCTTTAAAAATTCGTCCAGACTCTCTAAAGATGTGGAGATTGAGGAGGCATAATTTAAAGACAACAGCTCGTCTTCCTCCGCCAGTGCCAATGCCCGAAGCAGCTGGTCCACACAAAAGCTGGCCTGCCGCTGGGTACATTCAAGCAGCAGCGCCCCCCAGGGCGTCTGGACTAGGTCAGAGATTCCGGCCAACTCCCAACGATCCCGCTCCTCTCGAAGCCAGCGGACGGGGTCAGGATGACTCTGCACCTTGGTAAAGATATCCAACACAATCTGTGTCAAACGGCTGTCATCTCGTCCTGCGGACAGGGTGTCTACCAGTTGAGCAAAGGGGCTGTCCTCGGCCAGACCCTCATACTGCTTATCCAGCACATCCTCCAGCACCTGGGCCATAAGCACACGCCCCTCTCCCTCATCACACAGGCGAAAGTCTGGATCTAAATTGAGAAGATGTCCGCTCTCTCGCAGTAAGGACGCGCAAAAGGCATGGATGGTAGAAATCTGTGCCCGGTAGACCAAGGTCGTTTGATGGCGCAAATGGCGGTCATTTGGCGTTTGTGCCAAGCGGTCCGACAGCTCCTGCGCAATCCGTCCTCGTAGTTCTGCCGCCGCTGCTTTTGTGTAAGTAATAACCAGAAAGCGGTCAATGTCGATTCCTTCCGCTGTCACTCGGTCCAGAAGCCGTTCCACCAGCACTCGCGTCTCCCCCGCCCCCGCCGCAGCTGACACCAACAATTCACCGCCCCGGTCATCTACCACACTTCTTTGTTCATCTGTTAAGGGAAAGGGCATAGGTAACACTTCCTGTCATATAGTGTAGCCATCAATGGGCCGATACAGAACCGTATCCCGCCCTTCTCATTCTGTCAATACACTGAGATACTTCTCAATTCGAATTCCATTGTTACGTTCAGCCACATCCTGCTCCATAAAAATCAACCGCTCCAGCAAGTCTACCGCTCTCTGCACAGCCTGGGGCAGTGACTTTCCCTTTAAGAGCTCTCCAGTCAACAACGAGGTGAAAATATCCCCCGTTCCCGGAAAATGGGCCCTAATAAAACGGTAAGGGACTGTGAAATACTCCCCAATTCTACCGTCAAATCCCCAGACAACATGTCTGCCTGTCTCCTTCTCCCTGCCGCTGGTAATGACGACAGATCTGGGCCCGCACTCCAGAAGAGCATCCAGCACTTGACACGCAGCTTTTTCACTCAGGGATTCCTCTCCCTCAAAGAGTCCAGTGAGGAACTCCCCCTCTGTCAGATTGGGAACAATCACATCCGCTGTCCCAATAAAGCGCCTCATATTGTCCACCGTCTCTCGAGTAGAGCCATTATACAGTTTGCCCCCATCTCCCATGATAGGGTCGGTAACCACCAGTAGCCCCTCTCTCCGCTGGCTGTCAATAAAACGATGAAGCAAATCCACTTGATCTGCCGAGGCCAAAAATCCGGTTGTGATACAGTCGAATTGAAACCCTAATGTCTGCCACACTTGGATCGTCTGTGCCATGTAAGCGGTTGTATCCAAAACCGAAAAATTTCCATAGTCAAAATTGTTAGATACTAGGGCGGTAGGCAGATTATAAATACTATGCCCCATGTTGGACAGGATGGGCAACATCCCCGCCAATCCCATCTTTCCATAGCCAGGCATATCGCCGATGATCAAAATATTTTTTTCATTCCCCATTGGTTTTACCCTCGATTTCCGAGCAATATTGAACGTTTCAGCCCTTTTTATAGGGGCTTTCTTAACCTCAGAATGCTCACAGTCCAATTTTTCTTTTCCCAAGCGCAAGGCAGAGAACTGCCGACACCTCGGACCAAACGTCTGCCTTACCTTACCATAACGAATTACACCGTGTCAATCCTATCGCTGAAAGAACAAATCTTGCCCCCTGCAACTAATTCCTGCCCCAACTCTTCTAGATTTTTGACAGACAGCGCAAAATACATCTGTCCCATCTTCTCACCCTCTTCCTCCAACCACATCTGTTGCTCCCAAGTAAAGTTAATATCTATGTTGTATCTTAGGCTTAGAATATGATACCTTTTGTCAGGAATTTTTACAAGCCATAAGGACAAAATAGCTGTAAATAGGAGGTATTATAATGAATTGGGGATGCAGTAGTTTTTCTTGGGAAACCCAGGATGGATTCCATCTGCTGGGACGGACTTACGACCAATTCGGTGATCTGAAATTAAATCAGCTTATCGCTGTCCCCGCAGGCGCCTGCTGCTCTCCTGGTCTGAATTGCGACGAGGGGGCTGTCACCGCTTCCTACGGATACACAGGCATGGCAGTGCTCGGTTTTGGTCATCCAATTCAGGTGGATGGTGTCAATTACGCTGGTCTGGCAGGTGCCCTGCTTCACTACCCGGAGTATGCGGTCTATGACAAGACACCTCTTGAAAAGACCTCAGTCCATCCCGGCCGACTTCTGGCCTGGTTACTGGGGCAATTCTCCAGTGTGGAAGAGGTGGCAAAGGCCATGCCACATATCTCCCTGTCAAATGAACCAGTACAAGGCAAGCCATTGCCTGCCCACTATATTCTCAGTGATAAGAGCGGTGAGGCTATCATCATCGAGCCCGATTGGGATGGGATAAAAGTCCACCGAAAAACCATGGGGGTACTCACCAACAGCCCTAACTACCAGTGGCATCAGACCAACCTACGCAACTATGTGGGGGTAACGAATTGGAACAAGCCCCCGCAGACCGTCGCCGGTCTGGAAATCCGGGAGTTTGGAGAGCGGCTTGGGGGTGGGTTCGGTCTGCCAGGGGACTACTCATCTCCCTCTCGCTTTGTGCGTATCGCTTTTATGAAGGAGTTCGCCACCCAGGGAGTGGATGAGATAGACGGCGTTTCTCGGATGTTTCGCGCGTTCGCCCCAGTGGATATTCCAGAGGGGCTGGTAAAAGCTGACCCCGCCCACCCGGTGTATGAACAGACTCTATGCACCAGTGTCATGTGCGCTGAGAGCGGTGTATACTACTTTGCCCCCGCCTGGAACCGGCGAATTTCCGCTATCCGCCCCCTGGAACACAGCCAAGAGATTCAATACTTCAGCCTGGGGAACATCCAGGACATTGACTATAAAAATTAGGGGGTGAGACCATAAAACAGCAAGCTGGACTCCTATCACCTGCCTGTCAGCAGTTATCTGCCGTTCATCACCCCAACCCCGCTTATGTACAATTTCTCCCTCAACCTCATCACCACAGATAAGTCCAAGTTGTCTCTCCCCCGCCCTATTGCAGGCGGACTTTCTGGGGGCTATTATGACAGTGGCCCAGTTGCTGAAAAATAGAAAGGAATGTGGCTGCCAGCTTCCTCTGACCATAGCCAAATTTTTACGAGACAGACTATTTATCTCAGCCAGGCATAATCCCGATAAATGAGAATAACCCTAACTTCATTGAGGTGATGGAATGGACTCACTATGGACACAGAGCTCCTGTATCCCTAACTTTGCCCCCCTTTCCACAGATCTGAAAACAGAGGTGCTGATTATTGGCGGAGGGATGGCTGGTCTCTTATGTGCGTTTCAACTCTCTCGGGTGGGCATCCCCTGTGTGCTCGTCGAGGCAGATACAATATGTAGCGGTATCACCAAAAATACCACGGCAAAAATCACATCTCAACATGGTCTGATTTACGACAAATTAATTCGGCAATTCGGTATTGAAAAAGCTCGTCTTTACCTGGAGGCCAACCAGGCAGCACTGGAACAATACCGCACTTTGTGCCGGAATATCCACTGTGATTTTGAGGAAAAAGACGCCTTTGTCTACTCAATTGATAACCGGCAAAAAATCGACCAGGAGTTAATGGCCCTGGACAAACTCGGTTTTACCTCGCAATTCGCAGCAGATTTACCCCTCCCTTTCTCTGTGGCAGGGGCAATCTGTTTCAAGCATCAGGCCCAGTTTCACCCGCTAAAGTTTGCTGCTGCCATCGCCAAAGGTCTGCCCATCTTTGAGCATACTAAAGTATTGGAACTGACGCCGGGCAAGGCAGTCACCAGCGGCGGGACCATCTCAGCCAGTAAAATCATTGTTGCCACCCACTTTCCTATTTTCAATAAATATGGGGGATATTTTGTAAAACTGTATCAGCACCGCTCTTATGTCTTAGCTCTGGAAAATGCCGCCATTCTGAACGGAATGTATGTGGATGAGGATAAAAAAGGACTATCTTTCCGAAATTACGGCCGTTTTCTCCTGTTGGGCGGCGGCAGTCACCGCACCGGAAAGCCAGGCAGCGGCTGGCGGGAGCTAGAAGCCTTCGCCAAACAGCACTATCAAAATTCCAACGAGATTGCTCGCTGGGCTACACAGGACTGTATGTCGCTGGATGGGGTTCCCTATGTTGGACAATATGCCAAAAGCACACCTGATCTCTGGGTGGCCACCGGTTTCAACAAGTGGGGGATGACCTCCTCAATGGTAGCTGCTATGGTTCTAACAGACCTGGTACAGGGCAAGCAAAACCCCTATGCTTCCCTACTCTCTCCTTCCCGTTCCATCCTGCGGCCTCAACTGGCGGCTAACAGTTTTCAATCGGCCTTGGGGCTGCTTACCCCAACCGTCCCACGCTGTCCCCACATGGGCTGTGCGTTGAAGTACAACGCCGCTGAGCACAGCTGGGACTGCCCCTGCCACGGCTCCCGCTTCGGGGAGGACGGAGCCCTCATCGACAACCCGGCCACTGACGACAAACAGTAATTTTTATGCCGGACGGATATGATCCGCCTGGCATTTTTTCTCGCCTCTGACATATCCATGGACTGAGGTGAGAAAAATGGAACACGCACAGCGAGAACTGGTCCGCGTCCTTCTGGAGACGATTTACACCCGAGGCCTTTTGTCGAAAAACGCCTATTTGAACGCGGTGGATTTGGTACATTCCGTGTCGGATATCCCCCCGTTTTTCCGGTATCCTGCGTGCTTGACAGAGGAGGCGAGCGGATTTGAATGTGCTCCAGGTACGCCGTGAACTGCGCAACGGCAAGACTATCTTCGACCTGCCCCTGCGGGTGACCTTCTACGCCAGAGTTTCCACCGACAAGGACGAGCAGATCAACAGCCTGGAAAACCAGGTGCAGTATTACACCCAATTCATCCAGGAAAAACGGAATTGGACTTATGTCCAGGGCTATGTGGACGAGGGCATTTCCGGCACCAGCACGAAAAAGCGGGACAGCTTCAACCGGATGATAGCGGACGCCAAAGCGGGGCGGTTTGACTTCATCATCACGAAGGAGATCTCCCGCTTTTCCCGTTCCACCCTGGACAGCATCCAGTACACCCAGGAGCTGCTGGAGCACGATGTGGGGGTGCTGTTCCAGAACGACAACATCAACACCCTGGACAGCGACAGCGAGTTCCGGCTGGTGGTCATGGCCGGGGTGGCCCAGGACGAGGTTCGCAAGCTGTCCGAGCGGCTGAAATTCGGCTTCCGGCAGGCCATCAAGAACGGCCATGTGCTGGGAAACGACAAGCTGTGGGGGTATGACAAAAAGGACTGTATCCTTACCATCAATGAGGCGGAGGCACAGGTAGTACGGCGGATTTTCGACCTCTACGCCAACCAGCAAATGGGCATCCGCCGCATTTCACAGGTGCTGTACGGCGAGGGTTTCACCAGCCGCAAGGGCAATGCCTTCAACGTCCTGACCATTCGACACATCCTCTGCAACCCCAAGTACAAGGGCTGGTACTGCGCGAATAAATCCCAGACGGTGGACTACCGCAGCAAGCGGAAAGTCTTCCTGGAGGAGGACGAGTGGGTTATGTATCCGGACCCATCCATCCCAGCTATCGTGTCGGAGGAGCTTTGGGACCGGGCGAATGCCCTGTACAAGCGCCGCAGCCAGCAGATGAGACAGCATCAGAGCGGAGCGGTGTTCCACAACCGTTATCCCTACAGCGGCAAGATCATCTGTGAGAAACACGGCGCCAGCTTCCACCGTCAGCTATTGAAAAGCGCCAAGGGTGAAAAGGAAGTCTGGCAGTGCCGAATTTACCGGGACAAGGGCCGGGCGGCCTGCTCCGCGCCCCAGCTCAGGACAACGGAGCTGAATCAGATCATGGCCGATATCTTCAACAAGCTGGCGCTGAGCAAACAGGCCATCATCGACGCGGTGGTAACCGTTCTCCAGTCCGTCCCCGACGAACATGACTACATACAGGATATCCGGCGCATGGAGGAGGACCTGTCTGCCATCCAGGCAAAAAAGGACCGCTTGCTGGAGATGAGCATCGAGGGCGTCATCTCCATGGCGGAGTTCAAGCAGCGCAACGACGGCTTCAACCAACAGATCCAAGCCCTGGAGGAACGGCTGGAAGCCCTCCGGGCGGAAGCGGAAAAAGGACAGCGGACGGCGGCACGGCTGGAGGAAATCAGAGCCGCTTTGAAACGGGAGCTCTCCTTCCAAAACGGCGTCCATTCCTCTCTGGTGACCACCATTTTGGACCACATTGTGGTCCAAAAGAACAGCACCAAAGAGGAAATACACCTGAACATCCACCTGAAATTCGGCGGCCCATGGGAGTCCGCTTTTAACCGGGCCGATTCCTCCCTTTGCTTCACCCGTCCAAGAAGTACTACACCCAAAGCGCCGACCAGGAGGACCTGATCTCCATCGGCACCATCGGCCTCATTAAGGGCATCTCCAGCTTTGACCCCGCCAAGGGCGCGCGCCTTGCCACCTATGCCGCCCGGTGCATTGAAAACGAGATCCTCATGTATTTCCGCAGCCAGAAAAAGCTCCAGGGCGAGGTCTCCCTCTCCGACTCCATCGACACCGACAAGGACGGAAACGCCCTCCAGCTCATGGATATCGTGGGAGTGGACGACACCATGCTGGAGGACCTCCACGACCGGGACAACGCCCTGCGGCTCCACAAGCTGGTTCGGGAGCGCCTCACCGCCCGGGAGGCGGAAATCGTCCGGCTTCGCTACGGCCTGGGCGGCACCGTACCCCTGACCCAGCGGGAGATCGCCTCCTCCTTCGGCATCTCCC
>OFFQ01001940.1_pt1 | contig 11236 bp, 10 predicted proteins | sample 1521411 | NCBI WGS metagenome assembly OFFQ01 (sample SAMEA3504110, study PRJEB24116) | mouse gut metagenome | biome: mouse gut; feature: mouse-associated habitat; material: faeces | place: Denmark | collected 2011 | reverse complement strand
TTTATTTTTTATTCTACTGCCAACGTAAGCTGTTCGTCAAGAAAGACAGAGCGCGGGGCGGCCTGGCAGAGCCGGGACATTGATGAGCGCAGGGAATGATCGGGATAAAAAAGCACTTCTGCTTGTGGAGAAATTGCAGCGGATACAGACCTTTACAGCGGACAGGGAAGTGCAAAATCTGATAGACCGGGTATGTCTGTCGGAACAGATAAAGGAAAAGACTTGAAAGGGCAGAAACAGCAGATAGAGAGAGCGTTGGAGCGATAAGAAATGTGAGGCGCAGCGGTTGCCATGCCCTGTATTTTATGGTTGAAAACAGAGGGTAAGAGTGGTATAACAAAACGTGAAAAATATAGACAAAGTGATTTGCCGAAAAATTTTACCAGTGATTTATTGGAGGGTATGTATATGAACAGATGTAAAAAGACAGCAATATTGGTATGTGCCTTTCTGACAGCATTAAATGTTGTCGCCTGCGGACAGGCAAAAGAAGATGAAGTTGTCTATACGGATGAATTTCCTGCAAGACAGCTGGAAAGCAGCGTGCAGACAGTTGAAAGTACAGATTTAGAAATAAAAGAAGATGAAACCGCAAATGCAGATGAATCTTCTGTAAATCAGCAGGAAAGCAATATGCAGACAGAAGAAAGCACAAATTTAGAAACGGAAGAAGATAAAACCATTGGTGTAGAAAAATTATTAGACTTGTTTATCAACGGTTCAATAAGTGCAATCAGTTCCGGGGATTCGACATTCTATATTACCGATTTGGATATGGATTCTGGTGAATGGGATTCCTATTCCATTGGTGAAAAAGTCGATCTTGACAATGATGGAGAAAATGAACTGATTATTTGCGGACCTTATGGTGGCATATATCTTGATGCGCGTGATAATAAGGTCTATGAATTTGCCGTGGGAGAGGGTGATGCGCTTGTGCTTTCTTATGTTGTTTATAATGGCTCCACATGGATTATGTACAGCAACAGAATGCATACAGGATATGAAGCATATCATATGGAAAAATTTGAAGGGGCAGATAATTTAGTTGCAGAAATGAATTTTTATGAAGAACTTGTTGATGAAGATAATGTGGAGGGCAAAGAAAAATATACATTAAACGGAACGGAAATATCTTATGATGAATATTTTGAATTATGCAGCCGGATTTTTGCAGCTGAAGTAACTACAACTAAATGACAACTTTCATATTTAAAGAACCAGCCGCCACTATTGGGTAGTGACGGCTGGTTATAGATACCTGTCTTTAACAGATGGTGAATAAATACCATTCACCCTCATCTCAGCAGTTCCTTCATGATCGCAATCTGTCGCTTATAAATCCTGTTTTCGCTGTAAACATCCCGATGAAGCAGATCGCCCTGCGCATTCATCTCAATGATCCTCGGTTCCAGGCTGCCCTTTTCCAAAAGTACATCCATACCGATACTCCGTAGTCCCGGGTAACACGCCGACGCCTGAAGACATACCTCCTCAATCCGCTCCACTTTTCCCGTCTCCAAATGCAGATCCGCAAACGCCATGGCGTGATTATTAAGATGCAGATTCGTAATGGGTCCTTTCGACAATCTGGGCAGAATATAGTCGATCCGCCCACCCTGCACGATCACACGCAGGTCATAGCAATATCCCTCAAAAGACGCTTTGCCGTACCATCGCTCTACAACGCAGTCCATCTTTAGCAGACTGTCCAGAAGCACTTCCGCCTTCCTGCCCTCCAGCCTGTACATCCGCTTGGTGTTATATAGCGCACCCTCTTTGAGCGCAGCACAGGTGTAAAGCGCGATCCGGCCGTTTCCCGGCGAGAACCGCATCGCTGTCACACCAGCGGCTCCCGATCCTTTCACCGGCTTCACAAACACCTGTGTGATCCTGTGTTCTCTCAGAAAAGCAAACAATTCTTCCCCACAGGAAAACTGTTCTTCGTACATATGGGTCACCGGAACACCGCCCTGCGCAAGCCGCGCCTTACAGCCGCGTTTATCAAGCACCTGTGCAATCTCCGTCGGCCGGTTCAGGAAACCGCCTGCCGGCAGATCGGAAAGCCGGCGAAGCTGTTCTTCATACCGATCGGTCAGGCTTCCCAGATCGCACAAGCGGCTGCTCTCCCATTCCGGAGCATCAATCTTCACCACAAAACGCTGCAGGTCTTCTATTTGCAGCAGACTCCGTAGCTTCTCCTCGAATCGCTTCCAGCCCGGTTCTCTCGAATTTCCCGAACAGAATCCCGCTTCGCATCCCCTGTTCGGCACATCTTTCCAATCCAGAAATACAACTGGAATACCTGCCTCCGCTGCCGCCTGCTCAAAATAGAACCTGCGCTTGCCGCCGTCCGTTCCGATCAGCGCAATCCCGCTCATTCTGTCAACATGGCGTTGTACCATAATTCACCGTTCCAGCGCTCCGCCTCTAACTGCTCGGACACATCAACTGCAATGGGCAGCTTCTTTAATTTCCCCACTATCTCATCTGACAGGTAGTGGTAATGCACATCCAGTTTCTCCAGCTTTGCGCATCCCGGCAGCTTCTCCACAAGGAGCTGTCCGCCCTTATCCGTAAGCGTCCCGTTGGACAGATCCAGCGTGGTGATCTGCTGCATATATTTACTCTCAAGCACAACCTCTGTCAGCTCATCCTGAATCTCACTGTCCGTGATTCCCAGATAGGTAAGTCTGGGAAAATCAGACACGGAAAGCAGCTCCCTGACAGTTTCCGCATTCCCGTCAAAACCATAGTCCTCAATACCAATGTAAAGGAGCAGTTTCTGCAGATTCGGCAGTTTTGCTTTCGCAATCTCTTCTATAACATCCTTCCCCAGACCGCCGCAGATGATGGTCAAAGACTCCAGATTGTCATGTTCGATCACCCCTAAATGCAGATCCGTACTGCCTTTGATCGTCAATTCCTTCAACTGGGGCATGGCTTTCCACAGATTGCTGTAATTGCCCTGCATGATCCACGATACTTCACACACCTCATAGTCCATATCGCCAATGAAAAGCTTTGTAATGTGGCTGAACCTGTCGGCATTCGCAGCAATGCCGTCCAGAATCGCCTGACAGGACTCTTCGTATTCGCCGCCCCATCCGCCAATAATCAGCTCCTCCAGCCCCGGAAACTCCGGATCGGCCAGAATCTCCTCCAGCATGGTCTCTGCCTTCTTCCCGTTCTCATAGTCCTCATAATCATAAGAATACGTCTTACTCTTTCCCGTTTGGTCTGCCATAACGTCCTCCTTCTCCAACTTTCCGATCCGTTCCCGGACGGCCCATTACCTTCTTTGCCTGCCGCCCCTTTTTCCATATTGTAGCATACCTGCCTGACAACGTAAATGGAATCATAAATGCAACAGTTCAGCTGTGAAATCTTGTCAACACCCTGCCCGCATGGTAAGATGGACAGACAGAACCAATCGGCGGCCATCACGATAAGGCGCCATTGACAAGCAGGACTGCGCACCTGCTTCGCCGTCCATGAATGCGCCAGGAAAGAAAAGAGGATTCTACCGTGCTAGATAAGCAGCTCATCAAAGAGATCACCGGCCCCACTATTTACAACAGAGGATTAGAACTGTTTCGGCAGAATAAAGTCCTGTCTTTCAAGTCCAGAACAGAGGAGGAGGAAGTCTACGTGAAAGCCGTTGTACAGGGCAGCGGCCGGAAAAAATATAAAGTAGAACTTACCTACAATTCCTTCTACGAGGACATAGCCGACTGCTACTGCGACTGTCCCGCATTCTATAGCTACGACGGCCTCTGCAAACACTGCGCCGCCGTGCTTTTCGCATGCGAAGACCGTCTGCAAGAGCAGCACTCGATCTTCGACTACATAGCGGAACCCGGACACAGCGACCGGCCGCGCAGACTCGCTGATTATCTTGGCTATGAGAACGGTCGATTCCTTCCCAGATCCCACTCCCGGGAGACAACCCCCGCCATCAGGGAATTGCTGCGCCGCCAGAGGATCAAGTCCACCGCCTCCTTAATGCAGGGAGTGCCTTATGAGCAGGTGGCCCTGGAACCTGTTTTCAAGTGCGTTGCTGACAATGCCTCGGTGGAATTTAAGATCGGGATCGGCACGAAATATGTATTAAAAGACGTTTTCGAGTTTGCGCAGCGTATGACGGACAACACAGAATATTCCTACGGCAAGAAATTAAGCTTTCTCCATACAATGACCGCTTTTGAACCGCTTTCGCAAAAGCTGGTAAAATTTATCCTCTCCTGGGTGCAGGAAAACAAGGACCACTATCTGGAATACAATTACTATTCCTACATGACATCCTACGCGAAACTGCGCCGGATCCCTCTTGGCAGCGCAGAATTTGAAGAGCTTCTGGCCCTTTTACATGACTGTGCCGTCACCATCGACATCAACGGTTCCGGCGAAAGGCTCTGGCGGCAGACAGATCACAAACCAGACCGCCGGCTCCGCATCCTGGGTAAAAAAGACGGCATTGAGGTAGAACTGGAACCCTCCCTGGAATTTCATGCCGCACACATTATCTTTACTTTCCGGGATGGCCTGATCTATCGGCAGAGCAAAGACGAGCTGATGCCGGTACAGGACTTTATGTCCTGCCTGCCGGAACTGCCGGGAACCTCCTTCTTTGTCGACAAGAACGATATTCCGACGTTCTGCCGGGAGCTGCTGCCGCTGTTGGAGAATCATTACCACTGTGAAAAGGTTGATTTCGACGAAGCCGCTTACGGCGTGGAGCCTGTCTCCTTTGAAATATATCTTGACGCACCGCAGAAAAACTTCATCACCTGCAAGGTCTATGCCATTTATGGCACCAAAAAGTACATGGTCTATAAGAAAGATGAGGAGCGCGCAGGCCGTGATGCGGTCCGGGAGATACAGGTCGGAAACACGGTAGCCTCCTACTGTAATGCCTATGACGAAAAGGAATGCGCCATGGTCATTGCCGACGATGAGGAAAAGATCTATGAACTGCTCACCCTGGGCATCCCCCGTTTCCAGACGCTGGGAGACGTGTATGTCTCCGACGCCTTAAAGAAGATTCGTGTCATCAACAGCGGCAAAATGGAAATCGGGATATCCCTGTCGGAAAATCTGTTGGAGCTGACCCTGAATGCCGACCAGCTGTCCCGGAAGGAATTGATCGAAATTCTGTCAAAGTATGACAGAAAGAAGAAATATTTCCGCCTGAAAAACGGCAGTTTCATCCGCACGGAGGACGAAGGACTGCAGGAGTTGCTGGAGATCAAGGAGGAACTGAACCTCACTGACGCACAACTAAAGAAGGAAACTCTCACCCTGCCCAAATACAGAGCGCTCTATCTGGACAGCGAACTGGTGGAAAAACAGAACCTGATGACTACAGAAAATCAGGCTTTCCGGGAACTGATCCGAAATATGAAGACCGTAGAGGAAAACACTTTTGAGGCTCCTGCAAGTCTGGAATCCATCATGCGCCCCTATCAGCTTACCGGCTTTCTCTGGCTGAAAACATTGTACTGCAACGGCTTCGGCGGCATACTGGCAGATGATATGGGACTTGGCAAGACGCTGCAGACTATCGCCTTTCTGCTGTCGGAATATCTGGAAGCGCAGGCGTCGGACAACAGACGCGCTCTGATCGTTACCCCGGCCTCCCTGGTCTTTAACTGGAAAAACGAGTTTTCCCTTTTTGCTCCCGGTCTGCCTGTGCGCATGGTAACCGGATCTGCCGCCGAACGCCGGCAGATCATCCGCAATGCGCAGAGCCGTGATATCCTGATCACCTCCTACGAACTGTTAAAAAGGGATCTGGAAGCTTACGAGGGCGTAACCTTCTTCTGCCAGATCATAGACGAAGCACAGTATATCAAGAACCACAACACACAGGCTGCAAAGGCAGTTAAAGACATCGAATCCGGCTGCCGCTTTGCTCTCACCGGAACACCGATCGAGAACAGACTGAGCGAGCTTTGGAGCATTTTCGACTACCTGATGCCGGGCTTCTTATATGGCTACCAGCGTTTCCGGACAGAGATCGAGATTCCCGTCGTGCAGAGTCAGGACGAAACCGCCATGGAAAGACTGCAGAAAATGGTCCGCCCTTTTATCCTGCGGCGGCTGAAAAAGGACGTTCTCACCGACCTGCCGGATAAGCTGGAAAAATGCATGTTTGCTAACATGGAAGGCGAACAGCAAAAGCTCTACCACGCCCATGTACAGCGAATCCGCATGATGCTTGACAGGCAGTCGGATGAGGAATTCAGAACCGGCAAGATACAGATTCTCTCAGAGCTTACCAAACTGCGTCAGCTCTGCTGCGATCCCGGGCTGATTTATGACAACTATGAAAGCCCCTCCGCCAAATCCTCCCTCTGCGTGGATCTGATCAAAAACGCGGTGGCCGGCGGACACAAAGTACTTCTGTTCTCGCAGTTCACCTCCATGCTGGAGAATCTGCAACGAAAACTGGAAGAAGAAGAAATCTCCTATTATGTGCTCACAGGCTCCACACCCAAAGAACAACGTCTTGCGCTGGTAGAAGATTTCAACAATGATGCTACCAATGTATTTTGTATCTCGCTGAAAGCAGGCGGAACCGGATTGAATCTGACGGCCGCCGATATCGTCATCCATTTTGACCCCTGGTGGAATCTGGCAGTACAGAACCAGGCCACCGACAGGGCCCACCGGATCGGCCAGACCAATGTTGTAAATGTCTACAAGCTGATCATGAAGGATACCATCGAAGAGAATATCATGAAACTGCAGGAGCGAAAGAAAGAACTGGCGGAGCAGGTTCTCTCCGGAGAAGATCTTGGAAGCGGCAGCTTTACGAAAGAAGAACTGCTGGAGCTGCTGGCGGTATAAAGTACAACGCAGAGATCCCAAAGTAAGTTAAATGAATTGATAACTTCCCATAACAGGGAAATAATGAAAACGGAAAAATGCAATCTCTGATATCGCGTGCAGATCACGGCTTCTGAATCTGAAACGTATCCTGAAGCAGCAGCCAGTTCGGCCGAAAGAAGCGCATGATCTGCCAGTATCCCATTCCCCGCAGGCCGTACGCCGGCAGAAGAGAAAACTTTTCCCGATAACTTCTGACATCCTCGAACCACACTTCATGCGTCTGCCCCTCCTTTTCATAGCGGAAAAAGGGCGACATGGCCACCTCATCGAACTGGATCGGTACGCCGGCCTCAATGGCAATCCGCACGGCTTCCTGATTGCTGACGGTGGTCGCCCGCGAAGAACCCTGGACGAAAGGCAGCGTCCAGTCATAGCCGTAATTCGGAATCCCCAGATCGATCCTGGACGGCTCGATGCGGGTGACTGCATACTCCACCACCTCCCGCACCTTGTTCACAGGAGCTACTGCCATGGGCGGACCATAGGTATACCCCCATTCATAAGTCATAAGCAGAACACTGTCGGCCGCCTCTCCCAACAGCCTGTAGTCCTTTCCCTCATAGAGAAGACCGGCCTGTGTATCCGAAGTCTTGGGAGCCAGGGCCACAGACACATGATATCCGTAAGGCGAGAGAAGGTTCCTGACATCCGCCACAAAATCGGCGAAAGGAAGCCGGTCCTCAGGACGAATGTATTCAAAGTCGATATCCACTCCCTGAAAGTTTTTTTCCTGAACGGTGGTCAGCAGATTGGAAAGCAGGTTTTCTTTGGCTGCCGGATCGTTCACCACGGCAGTGATCAAAGCGTTATTGAAATTTCCGTCCGGCCCGAGAGGCGTCAGCGTAAGAACCGGCCGCACGCCCGCCTGCAGCGCGGCGCTGATCATAAAAGTATCGTCCGGTACCGGCATGATCAGTTCTCCCTCCGTGGTAAATCCGTAAGAAAAAACAGAAAGGGAAGAAAGATACGGAAGCGTCTCATCCAGAACGCTCTGTTGAATAAAAGGATAGGCATAGCCGTTCACCCAGGCCGGATAGGAAGGCACGGCAGTCTCTCCCGACGCCAGAAGCAGCGCCTGCCCTAAAGCCAGCGGATACGGATAGACAAGTTGATTATCATAAATAACAGAAGATACCGGAATTCCATGACTCTCGGCGATGGAATCCACAGTATCTCCCTGTTTTACTACATATATTTCCATAGTCAGATCATTCCTGTAGGGTTTTCTATATTCTATGCTGACTCAATTCCAACAGGTGCTTGAACTACTGACAATTTTTGCCTCTCCATTTTCCCTTTTTGAATAAATTCTGGTCGTACCCCACCACTGCGCACTCCTGTCTTCTTCCCTGATATCATAAGAACAGGATGCCGAAACCTCCAGCCGCGGATACCTTCTCACAAGCTCCTCAAATACACGGGTAATCTCCTTCTCCCCTACAGGCAATACTACGGTAAGGGTTGTTTCCGTGCACTTCCATTCAAATTCTTCTGTCGGAAATTCCTGTGAGAAACAGGCCTTCACACCTTTAAGTACCGATGATGCATCTTTTTCATGGGTACAGATCATAATATCCATCGCTTCGTCCATTTCAAATTTTCCCTTCATCATTCTACTGCACGGAAGCGCGTCATGTTTTCCCTTCATCATTCTACTGCACGGAAGCGCGTCATGTCTTCATGCAGCTCGTCTGTATGAATGCATGTGTGCATATGTTTCTAAACATCCACTTCTATTTATGGTGCCATGAAGATACGGGATATGAATGTTTAGAAAGCAGACAGAATATCACAGGCAATCGGTGCATAGAAAAGTCTGGCGACCTCCTCCCGCTCAGTGGTCTGACACAGGATCCACATCAACTTTGCTACCACCGCCTCGGTTGTCATGTCGTAAGCTTCCAGGATCGGCAGATTCCGCTTAATACTGCTGCCCACATGATAAACAGACAGATCACTGCCCTCGTTTTCTACCTGCGTTGTCAGCACTACCGTCTTCCCCACATCCAGCCCTTGTTTTATCGTCTCATAAAAACTTCCTGTTTCATAAACCGGCAGTCCGCCTACGCCAAAGCTCTCAATGATCACTGCACTGCTGCGCTCCAGAAGGTACTCCAGAACCCCGCACGCAATCCCTGGTACCAGCTTCAGCAAAGACACTCTGGCATCCAGATTTCCATAGAATCTGACCGGCATGCCGCTCTCCGTCCTTATATATTGAATCAGCCGGCCATCCTGCACCATCCCTACGATCGGATAATTAATGCTGGAAAAAGCTTCAAAGCTTTTGCTGCGCGTCTTCCTGGCCCTGGTCCCCATGATTATCTTACCATTGAAAACCAGCAGCACACCTGACATCCCGGATGCTGCCACCGTAAATGCATCTCTTAGATTCTGCTTGCTGTCCGTAGTCTCATATCCAATCGGCTTCTGCGCTCCCGTAAGCACAATCGGTTTCAAACTGTTCTGAATCAGATAACTGAGACCTGCCGCGGTATAGGCCATTGTATCCGTTCCATGACTTATCACGAAGCCGTCATATTTCGTATAACATTCCTGTATCGTTCCTGCAATACGCAGCCAGTGCTCCGGACGGATATTCGTGCTGTCCAGACTGAAAAGCTGTACGCAGTCTATCTCACAAATGCCGGAAATATCCGGGACATATCGCAATAACTGCCTGCTCGTCAATTCCGGCTCCAGTCCATTATCTCCCATTTCCGAAGCGATCGTACCGCCGGTACCGATCAGAAGTATCCGTTTTTTCTCCATTTTACAATTAATATTCCTTCCTCTTACAATACGTCATCGTCGTCAACGTACTGATAAACGTCGCCGCAATTGCCAGAGTAATAATCTCCCGCCGGGTTCACACTGCCATATTGCTGCCTGTAAGCAATCATATTTTTCTCCATTTCTGCGCTGCTTTTTGCGCATATCGAGCTTGTGGCAAGCAACGTGCAGACACAAATCTCGCGATTGAGAATTTTAATTTTCAATCTTCTCATATCAATATCAATCTTACCTGGATCAAACGCGCGTATCTCTGGCAATGGTAAAAGCGCATTTTCCAATGCCTGCCCTAAGAATACCGCAGGAATATCCTGTTTTGAAAGTGATATCTCAACCTTTTCACCCGTTTCCACAGCAGAGACTCACATCGCTTTCCATGTTTGTGCCGGGCGTTGCCTGCGGTAAGTCTGTTCTTAATAATAAAACGGCATCCCTCAATCAAACTTTTCCCCGGAACGTTCCAGGTCATCTGCCAGTTCGTCCGGCAGATATTTGCGGAAAATATATATGAAGACATTGGAGGTCAGAAAGGCAGTCAGTCCTGCACCACAGCAGAACATGACCATGATGAACGGGACAAACGACAGCGTAAGCAATATAAGGGTCCCATAAATCAAACATAACAGGAGGGAGCAGGGAAAATGCCTTAGTGACATCAACAGCGCATTTTTTACGTTGTCCCGGATGGTATTTTCAAATTTAGCCTGTACCGGAAAAATATAGATACCTGTCAGTATGGCAGGGATCAAGATGACGGATGAACCAATGAGAATAATCTTTCCCATGGTATTTCCCAGAAACATCCCATATCTTAAATCCGTCACAAGGAGAAAAGCGGCAGCTGCCATAACAAGCCATATGACGGTGGCCTGTTTAAAATTCTGTTTAAAGGATTTCTGAAAATTTTTGTGTACATATCCTTCATTTGTGCGGATCATTTTCATGCAGGCATAATAGAGGGCAGTGGTGGAGGCTCCGGCTGTGATTACGGGAAGGCTGTAGATCACCCAAAGAATATGGAGGAGCACCAAATTATATACAAGATTAAAAAAACGCCAGAGCGGTCCGTCAACAGAAAATAAATTCATGTTCTTACCTCATTCTTTCTTTAATCGCTTCCTGTGTATAACACTCTACAACACTCTTCCTCAAAACGCTATCGTTATAACTGCCAAAATTATGCGTAATAGGATGTAATAATTTGCATGATTTTATAATAATGCAAATTATTTTAGATAAACCAAAAACTTCCCGCCGCAGCGCGGATATTCCAGTTATTCAAAATACACTATAATAAATGTATAATGTTTTGGATAAATTTAAAATACGACTTAGTAATTTATGCAATATAAATATTAAGAAGATAAACCTTTTTGTAATTAATACTTCAGAAGCCCATGACTGGAGAAGAAGAAGGGTAAGAGGAGAGAAAGCTCTTTCCAAAAACAGGAAAACAAACAGCAAAATAATAAAGCAAAAAATATACAGGACAAAACAACAACAACAACAACAACACATACACACACACTCATCATGGAAGCTGTAGTGT
>OFFQ01001932.1_pt1 | contig 11260 bp, 9 predicted proteins | sample 1521411 | NCBI WGS metagenome assembly OFFQ01 (sample SAMEA3504110, study PRJEB24116) | mouse gut metagenome | biome: mouse gut; feature: mouse-associated habitat; material: faeces | place: Denmark | collected 2011 | reverse complement strand
GTATGCTACGTGCAGTTAGGCGCTAACATTTCCAATCTGGAGGCCCGGGGCAGCGATGAAATGATTTCCCACTGCCTGCATGAAAACGAGCGGGCGCTGGATATTATTGAAAAGGAGATTCTGGAGGCAAAATGATGCAACGCAGGCAGCACGCAAAATTTATCCGCGCGGGCAGTATGAAGCGCATAAATTTTATCTGTTATTCGGGACCGGATTCTAGTATAATGTAATTCTACAGAATTTATGTAAATTACATTTATTGGCGAAAGGATAAAATCTATGAAGAAATTGGTATCATGGAATGTAAACGGACTGCGGGCCTGTGTGGAAAAAGGGTTTTCCGGTTTTTTTGAGGATGTGGACGCGGACGTTTTCTGCCTGCAGGAGACGAAGCTCCAGGCGGGGCAGCTGGAACTGGAACTGCCGGGCTACTGTCAGTATTGGAACTATGCGGAGAAGAAGGGGTACTCGGGCACGGCGATTTTCTCAAAGAAGGAGCCTCTGAAGGTAACCTTCGGCATCGGGGCGGAGGAGCACGATCAGGAAGGGCGGGTGATTACCGCGGAATATGAGGAGTATTTCGTGGTTACGGTCTATGTGCCCAATTCCCAGAGGGAGCTTACAAGGCTTGACTACCGGATGCAGTGGGAGGAGGCCTTCCTGAGCTACGTGAAGGGTCTGGAAAAGAGCAAGCCCGTGATCTACTGCGGGGATCTGAATGTGGCCCATCAGGAGATCGACCTGAAGAATCCGAAGTCCAATCACCACAACGCGGGCTTTACCGACCAGGAGAGAAAATGCTTCGGCAGGGTGCTGGAAAGCGGATTTGTGGACACCTTCCGGTATTTCTATCCCGATAAAAAGGATGTCTATTCCTGGTGGTCCTATATGGCGCAGGCCAGAGTCAGGAACACAGGGTGGCGCATCGATTATTTTGTGGCGTCCCGGGCTTTGTCGGATTGTCTGGCGGACGCGAAGATCCATATGGAGGTCATGGGTTCCGACCATTGCCCTGTGGAGCTGGATTTAAAATAGGCCGTTCCCGATTGGTCCGATCAGGATTCCGGTGGGTTCCTTTCTGCACAATCAGCGCTGTATTTGATCCCCGCGAGCAAACATTGTTCGTCGAGTAAGCGTTGCTTGCTGAGCAACGAGGCAGGCTTGCTTGCAGGGGGGGACTCAGGAACGGGGCGCCGGCGTCCGGAACTGCCCTGCAATGCGGTCAAGCACTTCAAAATATTCTTCGAAGGTCTTGCGGCAGCAGCCGGGATTGTCAATGACAATTCCGGGGCAACGGAGACCGGTCAGGGAAAAACCCATGGCAATACGATGGTCGTCATAGGTGTTTACAACGGAAGGTCCGGGGTTGCCGGGATAAACCGTGATGCTGCTTTCCTCCTCATGGCAGCGGATGCCCATTTTGGACAGTTCCGTGACAATGGCACAGATGCGGTCGCTCTCCTGGTGCCGGATATGGCCTATGCCGGTGATGGTGGTGGGACTTTCCGCAAAGGGGGCTATGGCTGCCAGGGTGATGGCCTGGTCCGAACAGCCGGACATATCCACGGTGACGCCCCGGAAAACCCGTCCGGCAGGCGGGGAGATTAGAATGCCGGAATCGGTATCCCGTGCAGTGCAGCCCATTTGTTCCAGAATCCGCACAAAAGCCACATCGCCCTGCATGGAATCAAAATGCACCTGCTCCACAATGACAGGAAGGTGCAGCAAAGGACTCATGGCATAGAAATAACAGGCGGCAGACACATCCGGCTCTATCTGGTAATTCCTGGCCTGAAGCCGCTGGCCGGCCCTGGTCAGGTAGGCACGTTCCCCGGATTTTTGTACCCGTACACCGAATTGTTCCATCATTTTTAAAGTGATTTCGATATAGGACATGCCATGGGAACCTTCGATACAAGTGGTAAAATCCTTTTCGCACAGGCAGGAGGCAATCAGCAGGGCGCTTAAGAACTGGCTGCTGCTGTCAATATTGACGGTGATATGGTCTTTTTGGAAACCGTGGCCGCGCAGTGTGAAGGGAAAATGGCCTTCCCTGCCTCCGGGGCCGGGAATCACCTCACAGCCCAGTTCCTTCAGGGAATCCAGCAAAGGGGCCATGGGACGCCTGCGCATCTGTTCCGAGGCATCCATATGGTATACGCCCTGGGAAAGTCCCAGAAAGGCAGTGAGAAAGCGGGCTGCCGTTCCCGCGCTGCCCACATACTGGGCCGCTTCCGGGAGAGGGATGAGTCCGCCCTGTCCCTGAACGGTGATCTGGCGGCGGGCTTCATCCTGCGATACCTGGAACCCCAGATCCTGAATGCATTTTAAAAAATGCCTGGAATCGTCCGAAAAAAGAGCGCCTTTTAAACAGGAAAGGCCATCTGCCAGGGTTGCCAGGAGCAGGGCGCGGTTTGTGATGCTTTTGGAGCCGGGAACCTGTACCTGCAGCGGTCTGGAACCGGACCGTAAGGAATGATATAAACAAGGGACTGCATATGTGTCAGGAATTGTCATTTTTAAGCCTGTCTGCGTGTTGCGTCGCGCGATACAACGGAAGGGATTCCGTTGGCAGGAACAAAAGCCGGATACGCATTTTTATTCGGCCGCTTCCTTTCCGGAATAAGGTCATTATACCATGCTCCCCAAGAATTGTCACTTTTGATTTCAGGGCCGGGAAAAGGATGGGGAAAGGAAGCATAAGGGTTTCCTGATTTGCCGAAACTGTTACAAAGGAATGGAAAAAGGAGAAAACGAAACATGAACCAGAAAATTTATGAATATGAATCCGGGATTTTCAGCGCAGGGGACACCGGGGGCGCCTATGTGATTTTTCCCTATGACATCAGGGAAGAATTCGGACGGGGCAGGGTGAAGGTGCATGTCACATTTGACGGGGTGCCCTATGACGGCAGTGTGGTAAATATGGGGGTCAAAAATCAGGACGGGAGTATCTGCTACATCATAGGGCTGAGGAAGGATATCCGTTCCCGGATCGGAAAGCAGCCCGGGGACACCTGCCTTGTGACCGTCAGGGAACGGGAGTAATTTCCCGCACACTCCTGCATACCGGGAAGGCCAGAACCGCCAGGGGAAAGTCTGCACCGCCGGGGAAATCCCGCATCAGGGGAATAGGGACGATGCATATAGGGGGAATCCCCTGCCGGCGGTGTAGAGCAGCAGATTCCTGGAATCCTGGGCCGATTCCAGGAAGATACAGTGCCAGATACCCATGGAATCAGCCGTGGATACGGCTGTGTAGGGGGTATAACATTTTGCCGGGACAAGGATGTTTCCTGACAGAATATGAAATTCCAGGGGAGAAACGGCCAGTCTCTTTGAGATGAGAAACGGCAGTGGACGGCAGCCCTTTTTTTCCTGGAGCAGGATTTTTTCGCGGAGTACGTTCCAGGTTAGCCCGTCCGATACTTTCACAAAATAAGCAGTATTCATGCAAAGCCCTCCATTTGACTTATCGAAAGCCTGGGTATATAATCACTATGTGTAGTAATTGCCAAAAATGAAGGATTTTATGAAGTCATGTGTATATTCTGGAGATAAAGAGTACCACAGACTGGCAGACATGATGGGATGAGAAGACTATGCTCTTTCGGAGGTGCATTATGGGAAAGACAGAGAATGCCACATTATCTTTCCGGGTAAGTGCCGGTTTAAAAGATGTCATTGGGCGGGACCTGATCAGTGATAAATATATTGCGGTATTTGAGCTGGTAAAAAATGCCTATGATGCGGGTGCCAGCAAGGTGGAGCTATGTTTTCGTTTTCCGGAAAACGGAAAGGGAAAAATCATTATTTCCGATAACGGAAGCGGGATGACTTACCAGGATATCATTCAGAAGTGGCTGTTTGTGGCCTACTCGGATAAAAAGCCGCAGAATAGGACAAAGAGTTCCTACCGGGATAAGATCAGACGGGAGGCGGCAGGGGCAAAGGGAGTGGGACGTTTTTCCTGCGATAGGCTGGGGACATCCCTTCAGCTGCTGACGAAGACGGAAAGGGAAAATTCTGTACATGCGGTGACCATAAACTGGAGCCGTTTCGAGATGGACGACAAGAAGGAATTTATGGAGATTCCCGTGGGGTATTCCGTGACGGATGCGCTTCCCGGAGGTTTTTGCCAGGGGACAACGCTTGTGGTGGAAGACTTGCGGGAAGAGTGGGGCAGGGAGGACCTGCTGAAACTGAAACGTTCCCTGATGAAGCTCATCAGTCCTGATGCCGATAAGGGAGACCTGCCCTTTGAGATTGAGCTGCTGGTGCCCTCAGAGGAAGCGACAGACCGGAAACTGCTGGACGAGTATGAGAAAACACTGGCAGAAAAAGATTTTACCCGAAAAAGAATCAACCCTCATCGGGATGTTGTAAACGGAAAGATCAAAAATGATATTTTTGAAACATTAAATATCAAAACCACCAATATGGAAGTGTGGGTATCGGAGGACGGCAGCAGTATCACCAGCAGGCTTTCTGACCGGGGACAGTACATTTTTACCGTCACGGAAAAAAACAGGAAATATAGGCTGCTGAAGAATATACATATTTCCGTGTTTTATCTGAACCAGAGCGCAAAGGTAAACTTTACCCGCCAGATGGGAGGCGTCCAGCCTAAAAATTATGGCTCGGTTTTTCTCTATAAAAACGGGTTCCGGATTCATCCCTATGGGGAGCCGGGACAGGATTTTTTCGGGATTGACCAGAGGAAGGCGCAGGGCTGGAACCGTTTTATCGGAACCAGGGAGATCATAGGGCGCATTTCCATAAGGGGGGATAATGAACAGTTTGTGGAGACCTCCAGCCGGGCCCACGGTTTTATACGCACCCCGGGAGTGGACATGCTGGAAGAGTTATTCCACGAATATGTCCTGAAGGCACTGGAAAAATATGTAGTCCGTCTGATCAACTGGGGAGAGCCGTTAAAATCGGAGCACAACCGAATCATTTCCCCGGAGGAGATCGGCGGGGAGATTGTGGCCCAGTTTATCACAAATATCAATGTGGATGATATCCTGAGCGTGGAATGCAATCCGGAGATTCTGAGAACGGACAAGAGGGGGGAAAAAGAGGATGGAATTACCGTTTCCCTGCAGAAGCTGGAAATGGTAGCGGAAAAGACCCGGGATGATGCGCTGCTGGAACTGGCCAGGTCCGTGAAAAAGAGAACGGAAAGTATATTGCAGGATAATAAAAAACTGGAAGAGGCCAATGATGCCAGGGAAAAAGAACTGGCTCAGGCCCGGCAGGAAAGTGAAACGCGCAGAAGGCAGGTTTATTTTCTGTCAGGAGCCGCGAACCAGAATGTGACAAACCTGATTGGCGGATTCCACACCGTGTATACTCTGACGGATGCCATCAAGGGGAATATGGCGCTTCTGTGGGAGGAACTGGTAAAGGGGAAGGATGCGGACGAAAGAACCGTGCTGGAGGCGCTGGGAGAGATCCACCAGGCCAATGAGAAGGCCCGCAAACTGGCCGACCTGGCAATTCATGGCAATCAGGCATTAAAACAGGAAGGATCCAACAACATTTATGATTTTCTGCGCCAGTATATTGATGGCGGAATGGCACTGGGGGGAATTCAGTATGAACTGACGCCAAAGGACCAGGACTTCAGATGCAGATTTGACGCCTCTGCAATCGGTGTGATTCTGGATAATGTGTCCGGCAATTCCATAAAGGCAGGGGCGCAGATGCTGCGGATATCCCTGCGGCAGCTTGCCGGATATGTGGAAATCGCATTCACGGATGATGGCCTGGGGCTGGACAGTGATGTGGATCCGGAAATGCTGTTTGAGTGGGGATTATCCAGCAATGTGAGCAAAAAAGGCTTTGGGATCGGTTTGTATCATGTGAGACAACTGGTAGAAGAAATGAAAGGAAGCGTTGCCATCGATACCGCTTATCAGGATGGCTTCAGGCTGGTGGTGAAACTAAAGAGATGAATATAAAGTTTAAAATTTTGTGGTTTGAAGATGAGGCTGCCTGGTACCGTATGGAGGAGAAGAAGATAAAACGGATTTTGGAAGAACATTGCCTGGAGCCGGATATTTCCCGGAGAGACGGGGAGGACTTTGAGATAGGCGAGCTGGAAGGAAACGACTATGACCTGATCCTTATGGACTATAAGCTGGCGGGCTGCAAGGGGGACAGTATTGTATCGGCCATTCGGAAAAATGATATTCTGACGGATATTCTGTTTTATTCTTCGGAAGAAGAGAAAATGCTGGAGGCAATTGCCAAAAACATGCCGCCCATTGACGGTGTATACCTGACAAAGCGGGATTATGCCATTTTTACGGAAAAGGCAGAGAAGCTGATTGCGAAAATCGTGAGGCGCTCGGAGGACATTGTAAATCTGAGAGGATTTGTGCTGGATAATACCAGTGATTTTGAGCTGAGGATAAAGGAAATCCTGAATATCTGCTGGCAGAAATTTGATGAAGAGCAGAGGAACGTGCTGGCGGAGATGACAGGAGAGCTGCTGGAAAGGAAGGCGGCCAGGGCGAAAAAGCAGGCAGAAGAAGCCGGGAAAAGGGAGAATATGTTTACTTGTGTGAACAATGACGACCATATCCTGGGTATGGCAGACCGGCTGGAAGTGGTGCAGAAAGTGCTGCCCATTCTTTTTTCAGCGTATCAGATGCCGGAATCGGTGTGTCCTGCCGGATTCAAACAGTTTTACACTGACCGGATTAGTGTCTACCGGAACCGTCTGGGACATATCCGGTTCGGGCAGAAGGTCATCCGTATCAATGGCAGGGATGTGGAGATTAACCAGGAGCTCCACCGGCTTCTTCGAAAAAACATTGCGGAAATGAACAAGGTGATCGGCAGTATGGAAAAATATGTGGCAGAGAATATGTAAATCACAAAAATACAATTGGAAAATCATTTCCGAAGGACAAAAACCGGCAGTATGCCCCGCATGGGACGCTGCCGGTTTTTATGCGCAGGGGCGCGTAAGGAAATTAGCAGCGAAAGCGGCGTACGCCCCGGTCGGCGAGTAGTGGAGAGGGACGTTCCCCTGCTCGATTGCATGGGGAGACCCTGATGCCATCTGTAAAATTTCCATGAAAACGCAAAGTTTTGTATATACTTTTTTGGATAGGCAGGACTTATAATGAATGCAATCGCATCGGCCAGGAGGACGGCAGGGTTTGCGAATCACCGGAAAAAGCAGAAGGGAGCGTAACATCATATGAAAGCAGCGCTTGTGTATACCAGCACCACGCCGGAACTGACGGAAACCGTGGAGCGGGAAGTGAAGAAGAATATCGGGGAGGAAGCGGAGCTGGTGAGCCTGCAGAATCCGGGGATTTTAGCCCGGGTGCGGGAAGCCGGGTATGTGACGCCCCTGGCGGCGGCAGAGCTGATATCCATGTACATGGAAGCGGTCCGCCAGGGCGCGGATGCCATACTGAACATCTGCTCTTCCGTGGGGGAAGTGGCCGACTGTATGCAGAATGTGGCGGCCTACATAGGTGTGCCGGTGGTGCGGATTGACTGGGAAATGTGCCGGGAGGCAGTGCGCAGGGGAAAACGGATTGCAGTGCTGGCCACCCTTCCAACCACTCTTGTGCCCACCAGGAATACCGTGCTGCGGGCAGCCAGGGAACTGGGGCGCCATGTGGAACTGGTGGATGGACTCATAGACGGCGCTTTCGGGCTGAACCAGGAACAATTCAGGAGACTGCTTCTGGAAAAGGCGTACCAGGTCAGGGAGCAGGCGGATGTGATTCTGCTGGCCCAGGGCTCCATGGCCTATGTGGAGGAGGACATCCACAGGGAACTGGGGATTCTGACGCTGTCCAGCCCGCGTTTCGGGGCGGCGGAACTGAAAAAGGCCCTGGAGGGAAAAGGCCTGCTGTGAGATATAGGGTGAGATACAGGAAATGAAAAGAGAAGGAGACGGTTATGCTGACAGATACCACAAAATCAAAGAATGCAATGCTTTGGAGTCTTCCTTATCAGGATGCGGAGTGGACGGGGGGCTTCTATCAGGAGCGGTTTGACACCTGCGCGGGCTCCACGGTGCCGCATCTGCAGAAAATGTTTGAAAGCAAAAGCATCAGTCATGTGCTGGAGAATTTTAAGATTGCCACAGGGGATGCGGAAGGGGAATTTGACGGAACCGTTTTCGGGGATGGGGATTTTTATAAGTGGATGGAAGCCGCTGTTTACACGGCTGTGCGCACGGAAAACCAGGCGCTTCTGAACCGTCTTGAGGAATATGTGGAGCTGATAGGAAGGGCCCAGCAGGAGGACGGCTATCTCTCCACAAAACAGATTATCGGAGAACGCAGCGGAAAGGCTTTCCGGCTGGGGGATATCAATGATTTTGAGGTATATAATTTCGGCCATCTGTTTACATCGGCCTGTGTGTACTACCGGCTCACCGGCAGGGACAGCTTTCTGAAGGTGGCGGAGGGAGCGGCAGGCTATCTGGAGAAACTGTATGGGGAGGCCGAACCCAGGGGGGAGGTGCAGACGGCAGTCTGTCCATCCCACTACATGGGCCTTGCGGAGCTGTACCGGACCACCGGGAAACAAAAGTATCTGGAACTGCTGAAAAAAGCCATAGCCCTGCGGGATTCCGTAAAGGAGGGGCTGGATGACAACCAGGACAGTATTCCCCTGCGGAAGCATGAGAAAATCATGGGCCACGCGGTGCGGGCCAATTATCTGTATGCGGGTGTGGCTGACCTTTGTCTGGAGGAGGCTGACGGGGAGCTACAGCAGGTGCTGCATAAGGTCTGGAAGAACCTTGTGACCCGGAAAATGTATGTGACGGGAGGCTGCGGCGCCCTGTATAACGGTGCCTCTCCTTACGGTTATTTCTTTCAACACCAGCTGGTGCACCAGGCGTACGGCTACGAGTACCAGCTGCCCAATGTGACGGCGTACAATGAAACCTGCGCCTCCGTGGGCGGCGTGTACTGGGCATGGCGTATGCTGTGCCTGGAGAAAAAAGCGGAATATGCGGACGTGCTGGAGCGAATGGTGCTGAATGTGAACCTGGCCGGAGTCAGCATGGATGGGAAGAAGTTTTTTTATGAAAATATGCTCAGACGTGCCAGAAATCTGTCCTATGAACTGATCTGGGGTCAGGAGAGGGCGGAATATATTCTCAGCTACTGCTGTCCGCCCAACCTGGCCAGGCTGATGGCCCAGCTGAGCGAATATATCTATGGTGTGGATGAAAGCGGGATCTATACCGTGCTCTATGGGGAGAGCAGGGCGAAAGTGACCCTGCCTGCGGGGGATAGGGGGAAACTGTCCTTTACGGTGGTTCAGGAGACGGAATATCCTTATGACGGAAAAATTCGCTTTGCCTTTGAGGATGTGCGGAGGGAAGGAAAAAGTGCAGGACAATCCGACGGCAAAGAGACGGCGACCGGGTTTACTTTGTATCTGCGCATTCCCGCCTGGGTCAGAAAGGGGAGCGTGCAGGTGAGAGACCGGGGAACCGGGGAGATCTGCCACCGGGCAGAACTGACCGGGAAATGTGCCGGAACCTACCTGGGACTGCCCATGGATAATCCGGCGGAGACGGAGGTGCTGGCAGATCTTGGCATGGAGGCGAGACTGACTTGTGCCCATGCCATGGTGGAGGAGGCCGTGAACCAGGTTGCGGTGGAGAGAGGCCCCCTGGTTTATTGTCTGGAAAGTGCGGACGCGGATGTGGAAACGCTGGATGACCTGCTGATTCCCTCTGACATTTGCCTGGAGCCGGAAACCTTCGAGATAGAGGGAAGACAGGTTCTTTCCCTGGTGGGTACCTTCTGGAAACGCAGAACCGGGGAAGGGGAAGAAGGGGGCTATGACCGGGAGGCCCTTTACCAGGATTATGTGGACCGGGGCTGGGAGAGGGCGCCTGTGCGGCTGATTCCGTATTTTGCATGGGCCAACAGGGGAATGGGGGAAATGCGTGTGTGGATTTCCCTGAAAGTATGACCGGGTCTGGCCAGGCCCGCCCTATAATGTGTGCCGCATAGCCCAAAGCATGATACATACAGAAAGGAACCGGTTGGGGCGATGCGCCCGGAATGGGAGGAGGATATGGAACAATGTATGAGACGGCCGCTGTCTGTGCTGGAGAGCTATCCTGTGGCCGACCAGGAAGAAATACACAGACTGTATCTGGAGGAGAGGAAGGATTTTGACCGGAAGATAGTTGTGCTGGACGATGATCCCACTGGGGTACAGACCGTCCATGGCGTGTACGTATATACGGACTGGAGCCCGGAGAATCTGCTGGAGGGAATGGAGGAGGAAAATCAAATGTTTTTTCTTCTCACCAATTCCAGAAGCTTTTCCCCCGAAAAGACGGAAGAGGTACACCGGGCGCTGGCACGCAGGACAGTGGAAGCCGCCAGACAGACGGGGAAGGAGCTGCTGCTGGTGGCCAGGGGGGATTCCACCCTGCGGGGGCATTATCTGCTGGAACCCCGGGTGCTGCGGGAGACCCTGGAAGAAGAGACGGGCCGGAAAGTCCACGGCCTGGTAATCTGTCCTTTCTTCTGTGAGGGAGGCCGCTATACCATGGAGGGCGTCCACTATGTGAGGGAGGGAGAGTATCTGGTTCCCGCCGGACAGACGGAATTTGCCGCGGACAGTACATTCGGTTACCAATCTTCCCATTTAGGGGAATATGTGGAAGAAAAGAGCGGGGGATTTTACAGGAAGGAAAGCTGTATCCACATTACGATGCCTTACCTCCGGGGAAAAAAATACGAAGAGATTACCAGTATGCTGATGGCGGCTGAGGATTTCTGTCCCATATGCGTGGATGCCATAGCGGAAAGCGATGTGGAGGCCTTCGCCATATGTCTGCTGAGAGCCATAAAGGCGGGAAAAGAGTTTGTGATCCGCTCCGCTGCGGCCATGCCCAGGGTATTGGGAAATGTGGGCAGCAGGCCTTTGCTCACCAGGCAGGAACTGCTGGGGGGAGCCGGGGAGGATGCCTGCCAGGGAGAAAACGCGCAGATGTACGGCGGACTGGTGCTGGCAGGTTCCCATGTGAAGAAGACAACCGCCCAGCTGGAATCCCTGAAAAAAAGCCGGGTGCCTGCGGAATTTGTGGAGTTCCGGGTAAATGCCTGCTTTGAGCCGGGCGGCCTGGAAAAGGAGACGGAACTTGTGATTGAAAGGGCCGAGGAGATTATGGGGCAGGGCCGGACTGCTGTGGTCTATACCAGCAGAAGACTTCTGGCGCCGGAGGGAATGACGGGAGAGGAACTTT
>OFFQ01001931.1_pt1 | contig 11262 bp, 14 predicted proteins | sample 1521411 | NCBI WGS metagenome assembly OFFQ01 (sample SAMEA3504110, study PRJEB24116) | mouse gut metagenome | biome: mouse gut; feature: mouse-associated habitat; material: faeces | place: Denmark | collected 2011 | reverse complement strand
TTTAGAAATTTCCGGCCCCAGGGCCCTATCATTCGGACCATTTATCAGGTAGGCGTGCCTTCCATTATTATGCAGTCCATCGGCTCTGTTATGACCTTCGGCATGAATAAGATTCTGTTGATGTTCTCCTCCACAGCCGCCGCCGTATTCGGCGTGTACTTTAAACTGCAGAGTTTTATCTTCATGCCGGTATTCGGTATGAACAACGGGCTGGTGCCGATCCTGGCCTACAACTATGGTGCAGGCAGCCGGGAGCGTTTTGTCGATTCGCTGAAATGCGGTATCAAATATGCGGTTGCGATCATGTTTGCCGGACTGGTCATCTTCCAGGCTGCGCCGGAATTTCTGTTGGGGTTGTTTGATGCATCAGAGGCAATGCTTGAGATAGGGGTGCCGGCACTGCGGACGATCAGTTACGGTTTCGTCCTGGCGGGTTTTGGTATTGTATGCGGAACGGCCTTTCAGGCGCTGGGAAGCGCTACCTACAGCATGATGGTCTCCATTGCACGACAGCTGGTGGTGCTGCTTCCGGCGGCATATCTGCTGTCCCTGACGGGCAGGGTACAGAACGTATGGTGGTCATTTCCGATTGCTGAACTGGTATCAATGCTCATCACGGTTCTTTTCCTTGTGAAGATCTATAAAGGAGTGATCAGGCATATTGGCGAAGAGTAGTGGCAGAATGATGGGCGTGAATGGTATTACATAAATAATTGGGCACCATTTTGTGAAAAATGTATAGTGACTTTGCAGGAGAGGTATGTTACAATGGACAGGTAATACGGTCGTAGTATTACAGCAGGAAGCGGGAACTGCCTGGATATGCAAAGGGGTGGATACATATGACTGATCATGAATTGCTGCTTGCGATTTCGGATATGATGGATGTAAAGCTGAAATCAGAATTGCAGCCGGTCAAGAACGAACTGAAGGAAATGAAAACGGATATCCGGGAAATAAAGGAGGATGTCCGGAACTTGAAGACAGACGTGCGGATTATGCAGGTGGATGTCGAGAACATGAAGGAAGACATTCGTGTATTGCAGACGGATGTTGAGGACATGAAGGAAGAGATCCAGATCCTGCAGACGGATGTTAAGGGCATGAAGGAAGACATTCATGTATTGCAAACAGATGTTAAGGGCATGAAGGAAGACGTTCATGTATTGCAAACAGATGTTAAGGGCATGAAGGAAGACATTCATGTATTGCAAACAGATGTTAAGGGTATGAAGGAAGACATTCAGATCCTGCAAACGAATGTTAAGGACATGAGGGCTGATATCCGATTCATGCAGGCAGATATCCGGGTTCTGCAGACAGAGGTACACAATCTCAAATTGTGTCAGGAGAATATCATTTTGCCGCGGCTTAATACGATCGAAGCCTGCTATACGGATACGTACAGGCGGTATGCCTGCTACACTGACAGGATTGAGGCGGTCTTTGAGGATGTCAGGGTGCTTAAGCTGGTGGCGGCAGACCATTCGGAGCGGCTGCAGAAGCTGGCTTAGAACCGGAACAGGGTTTTTGCGCCTGCCATATTCGGGATTCGGGTATGGCAGGTATGACAAATATATGCGGATATGGCGGAATTGGCAGACGCGCTGGATTTAGGTTCCAGTGGGAGACCGTGCAGGTTCAAGTCCTGTTATCCGCAGTAAAAGGGTGCTTATAACGGGCACTCTTTTTTGATTTGGGGAATGAGTGAAAGCCCGGTCAGCCATAGATAGACCAGGCAAAAGAGAAAGGATAGGATAGTGTATATGAAAGAATACAAGACAGTTTTCCGTTTTGCGGCCGGTTTTCTGGTATCTGTGTTGCTGGTGCTTGTGGCTGCAGGTTTTTTTTACAACCTGACGAACGGGGCGCAGCGGAAGAAAAGCGAGAAGATGACGGCTTTTACTACGGCATATGATAACGTGATCCTGTTGGATAATACTGGAGGAGTGTATACTTTCGACTATGCAGATTATACGGAGGAAACGGATCATACAGTCGGTCCGGATGCAGCCGGTGTGGATAGAAGTGCTGGAAATATCGGAGATGTGTGGATCGTAGACGTGCGCGTATGGAATGCAAAAGCGCCCTGATCAGAAAAATGGCATTTTTTACAAAATCCTGCAACTTTTATCCCCGGTTCTTTGTCTGTATGTATAGGGCGTATGAAAAAAGACGCTCTGGAAGGAAAACGGAAGAGGGAAATGACCGAAAAGAAACGGAGGTGAAGGGTTGAAGCAGGAGCTGTACAGAAAGCTGGTAGCCTATATCGTCGAGAATCAGGATAAGTTTTACCGGCTGGCATTCAGCTATCTGAAGAATCAGGAGGATGCGTTGGACGCGGTGCAGAACGCGGTCTGTAAGGCGCTGGAGCATTACGGGGAGCTGAAAAGCGAAGAGGCATTCAAGACGTGGTTTTACAGGATCGTACTCCATGAAAGTATCATCCTTTATCATGCGAAGAAGCGGGAGGTACCGACACAGGACAGTGCGTGGATGGAACAGTCCTATGAAGAAAAAGGCTTTGATATCCATGACGATCTGTATGCGCAGATAGACAGGATGGAAGAAACCGCCCAGAAGATCATAAAACTCAGATTCTTTGAAGAACTTACGCTGGATGAGATTGCCCGGATTCTGGACATGAACATCAATACGGTGAAGGCGAAACTGTACCGGAGCCTGAAAGTCTTAAAGATCAATGTGGGAGAGGAGGAAGACGTGTGGACCGTATGACAGAGGCAAAACGCCAATATCATGATATCCCGATTCCGGAAGAGCTGTCAGAACGGGTTATGCTGGAAGTAAAAAAGGCGGAGAGTAACTGTGGCAGAAAAGCGGCGCGGACAGCAACTCAATCTGCCGTGAAGAAGAGAACTGCGGTCGCGGCGGCAGTCGCGGCAGTCCTGTTTGTGGCAGGCGTGAATACCAGCGAAGCCTTTGCGCGGGAAGTAGACAACATCCCGGTGATCGGCGCACTGGCTAGAATCCTCACGTTCCGCTCCTACGAGGTATGGACAGAAGATTTAAAGATTTCCGTTGAAATTCCCGGTGTTGAAGTGATTGCCGAAGAGCTTGCGGGTTTGGAAAAAGAGGTGAATGAAGATATTTACAGTTTCTGTGAGCGGTATGCGCAGGAGGCCGAACAAAGAGCAGCAGAGTACAGGCAGATTTTTCTGGATACCGGCGGTACAGAGGAGGAGTGGGCGGCACATGAGATCACGATCAAGGTATGGTATGAAGTGAAGTCGCATTCCGACAGGTATCTGTCCCTGACGGTAAAAGGTGCGGAAAGCTGGACCAGCGCATACAGCGAGGAGCGGTACTATAATCTGGACATGGAAACGGGTAAGTGGATAACGCTTCGGGATATTCTGGGGGATGATTACGCACAGATTGCCGGGCAGAGCATCCTTGACCAGATCAGGCGCAGAGGGGCATCGGACGGTATAGAATACCGGACGGAGGGCTGGCAGGGGGTCGATGAGGATACGAAATTTTATCTGAATCAGGATCAGAACCCGGTGATCGTACTGGAGAAATACGAGGTCGCACCGGGGGCGGCCGGCCAGCTGGAATTCGAGATCCCTCTGGAAGAACGGTAATGCCTGCGGCGTATGAGACTGCAGAGAGGAACAGCGGGATAAGGAAAAGAAAAGAGAGGAAGAAGATTATGAAAAAAAGATGGATTTTGCTGGCGACAGCGGTGATGGTACTGTCATTGACAGGATGCGGACAGGAGAAAGAAAAGAGCAATAACGTGGCACCGGAGACCGGTACGCTTCTGGAGAGCGGGGAGAGTGAGACGGAACAATCCCAGGAGCAGGCAGCACAACAGGAAGCGGCTGCGGCAACGGAGCCGGCAGACCAGGAACAGACAGATCAGGATCCTGCGGCAGATACGACAGAAGGGGCGCAGCAGGAAGCGGCAGCCGGCGGTTCGTGGGAGGATAATTTTGCGGTGGATACAGCGGCAGCGGCTGAATTTGGCGGGAAGATCAAAGAAGCAGTTGCGGAGCAGGATATTGAGAAACTGGCGGATCTGACGACTTTCCCGGTCTATGTGGGAGTGATCGGGGACGGAATCGTAGTGGAAAAGAGGGAAGATTTTATCGCACTGGGGGCGGATGCTCTTTTCACAGAGGAGATGATGGCATCCATAGCAGGCGCGGATGAAAACAGTTTAAACCCCAGCAAAGCGGGCTTTACGCTCTACAGCGGGGACGGGGCGCCCAGTATTACCTTCGGGGTGCAGGACGGAAAACTGGGGATAAGCGGTATCAATTAATGCGGTTTTTACTTGCACTTTGCGTGAAATTTTGTATAATAGGATATAAGTAGAGAGAGCACCTACACCGTAGGTGTTTTCTTATGGAGGAAAGACAAAAGGCCGTTTTCTTGCAGAGGTGCAGTGATGGAAATAGAATTTGATGTAAAAATCACTTCCAATATTTTATATGATTACATGCTGCGGCACACCTACAGCAGCCTGTCAGGTCTGACGGGATCGCTGGTGGGAGTGCTGATGCTGATGTTATTCGCTTCCAACAGACAGCCGATCTGTCTGATCATCGGCGCGGTGATCCTTTTGTACCTGCCATGGACTCTTTTTATCAAATCCAAACAGCAGGCGCTTAATACGCCGGCCTTTAAGAAACCACTGCACTACCGCCTGTCGGATGAAGGGATCGAGGTTTCCCAGGACGGGACGACGGAGAAGATGGGCTGGGAGAACATGTACAGGGCAGTTTCCACCACACACAGCATCGTGGTGTATACGACGCGCACAAGCGCCTGCATTTTTCCGAAAAAAGATCTGGGGGAGAACCGGTACAAAGTGATCGAGATCATCTCGACACATATGCCGCCAAAGAAAGTAAGGATCAGAGGCTGATCACGAAGAGGCAGAGCAATGAGAGTACAGGGAGCGGACGGACCCGGGAATGGAACCGGGCAGGCTGCCAGGGATTACAGAATATAGAATATAGATATGAGGAAGCGTAAGGCATAGATGAAGACGATAGAGACATACAGTACCGGGGAAACTTTTGCGCTCGGCAGACAGATCGGGCAGCAGGCAGAAGCAGGAGAGATCTACACCCTGATCGGAGATCTGGGTGTGGGCAAGACTGTATTGACTCAGGGAGTCGCTGCCGGGCTGGGCATTGAAGAGCCGGTCAACAGCCCTACTTTTACGATCGTACAGATCTATGAGGAGGGCAGGCTGCCTTTTTACCATTTCGATGTGTACCGTATCGGCGATGTGGAGGAGATGGAGGAGGTCGGCTATGAAGACTGTTTTTACGGGGAAGGGGTCTGCCTGATCGAGTGGGCGGATCTGATCGAAGAGATTCTGCCCCGGGAGCATCGACGGATCATCATCGAGAAGGATTTGAGCAAAGGATTTGACTATCGCCGGATCACGATAGAAGATCGAGGCAGGACAGAAGACTGAGACAGGATGCAGATGTGTTTTGCGGTATGAGGGGGAGCGTATGAAAATATTGGCATTAGACAGTTCCGGGCTGGTGGCTTCTGTGGCGCTTGTGGAAGACGACAACCTGATCGCGGAATATACCATACAATATAAGAAGACTCACTCCCAGACGCTGCTCCCCATGCTGGAGGAGGTCAGGCGGATGGTGGATCTTGATATGGACACGGTGGATGCCATAGCGGTGGCGGCCGGGCCGGGTTCTTTTACCGGGCTGCGGATCGGTTCCGCGACGGCCAAGGGACTTGCCTTTGCCATGGAGAAACCCATTATTCCGGTGCCGACACTGGAGGGACTTGCCTGGCAGATGTATGGCACGGATGCGCTTGTGTGTCCGATCATGGATGCCAGGAGAAATCAGGTCTACACGGGGCTTTATGAGTTTGTTGACCGATTTGGTAAACAGTCGGTTTTGTCGGAGGACGCAAAAGCTCCTCAAACGGGCACAGATACTGTGAAAAATGGATATGACATGCGTGTCGTAGAGGAACAATGTGCCGTCGCTTTTGATGAGATTGCACAGAAGATCAACTGTACCGGCAGGAAGGTCGTCTTTGTGGGAGACGGGATTCCTGTTTTCCGGGAGAGAATGGCAGAAGTGATGCAGGTTCCCTGGCTGCTGGCGCCGGCTCACCGTAACAGGCAGTCCGCCGCCTGCATCGCGGCACTGGGCAGGGTCTACTATGCGCAGGGCAGGGCCGTGAACGGGGCACAGCATGTGCCGGAGTACTTAAGGCTGTCTCAGGCCGAGCGGGAGAGGGCAGAAGGCAGCAGCCGTACCTGATAGATGGTAAGGTTTCTAAGAGGACAGGAGGGCACATATGGTTGTTTATAGAAAAATGACCGCGGAAGATGTACCTTTTATCAGCAGATTGGAGGAGGAGACCTTCTCGATGCCCTGGTCGGCGGACTCTTTTCTGGAGATGATCAGTAAGGAGGATGCCCGCTACTATGTGGCGGAGGAAGACGGCAGGCTTCTGGGCGGCTGCGGCGTGTTGATGATCGCGGGAGAAGGAAATATCACCAATGTGGCCATCGCCCCCGAGGCAAGAAACCGGGGGATCGGAACGGCCCTGCTGCGCCACCTGATGGCGGAGGGGGATCGGGAAGGGCTGACGGCCTACACGCTGGAGGTACGGGTCAGCAACGCGGCGGCGATCCACGTCTATGAGAAGCTGGGATTTGTGTCGGCAGGCGTGCGGCCGGGCTTCTATGAGAAACCGGTGGAGGATGCGCTGATCTTCTGGAAGAGATAGGAACGGCATGGAACAATTACCACTGTTGCTACGCGTTTTGTCTGGTAGAATGAGATGGAACAAAAGTCAGTACCGGAAGTGTAACAGTATAGGAGGTATGTCATGCGCGTTTATACAGAACAGAAAGTGAGACAGTTGACCGAGGTAGTCTGTAACTGCTGCGGTAAAAAATTATTGGTAGAAAATGGAATTCTTAAGGAAGAATGTGTTCATGTAACGCATGATTTTGGGTTTTTCGGGAAAAGGGACGGCACAAGCCATACATTCGATCTGTGCGAGGAATGTTATGAGAAGATTGCCGCCGGATTTGCGCTTCCTGTGGAGGCAAGAGAGCGGGAGGAACTGCTGTGACCGGGCGCCTTTTTTGAATTTTCCTGAATTTTCTGAGGATTTCACAGAACAGGAGCACACATGTTGGATATCTGCTTATTAGGCACGGGCGGCATGATGCCGCTGCCTTACCGGTGGCTCACGTCGATGATGGCGCGGTACAACGGGACAGGCATATTGATCGATTGCGGCGAAGGGACGCAGATCGCCTTGAAGGAGAAGGGGTGGAGTCCGAAGCCCATCGATATCATCTGTTTCACCCATTATCATGCGGATCATATCAGTGGTCTGCCGGGAATGCTGCTCACGATGGGTAATGCGGAACGCACCGAACCCCTGCTGCTCATAGGACCAAAGGGATTGACCAAGGTGGTCAGCTCTCTGCGCGTGATCGCGCCGGAGCTTCCTTTTGAAGTGAACTGCATGGAACTGACGGAGACTGAACAGACCGTTGTTTTTGACGGTTTTCGTATTGAGGCATACAGAGTCAATCACAATGTGCTTTGCTATGGTTATAATATAGTGGTGGATCGTATCGGACGATTTGACGTTAACAGGGCAATGGAACGAAATATTCCGAAAAACTACTGGAATCGGCTGCAAAAAGGTGAGATAATAGAGACAGAGGAGGGAACCTTCACGCCGGAAATGGTGCTGGGGAAGCCGCGCAAAGGATTGAAAGTAACGTACTGCACGGATACCAGGCCGACGGAAAGCATTGTGCGCGCCGCGGCAGAAGCCGATCTTTTTATCTGTGAGGGCATGTACGGAGAGCCTGAGAAACAGCAGAAGGCGAGAGAATACAAGCACATGACTTTCTATGAAGCGGCAGAGCTGGCGAAGAGGGCGGCAGTGAAGGAGATGTGGCTGACGCACTACAGTCCGTCACTGACCCGGCCGGAGGAATATATGCACGATGTACGCAGTATATTTCCTAATGCGGTTGCCGCCAAAGACGGCAGAAGCATAGATCTCATGTTTGAGGAAGCGTAGGCATTCGACAGGCTGTGAGGTTGTTCACGATTGAATGCAGGCGGCAGCGAAAGAATCGAGGCTGCTGTCGAAAGTACGTTCAGGAAGGAGGATAACATGAAGCGTTCCGGAGTAATCAGTATAGTCATAACCTGTGTGATTCTTGCTGCAGTTATTGGAGGATTTGCCTTTTTTCTGACCCATAAGTCCAAATCGAAAGGGGAAGAAGTGGTGGAATCGACGGCGGTGCAGAAAGTTTTGCAGAAAGACCTGGAGCGGAATTATCCGCCCACGCCGAAGGAAGTGGTGAAATATTTTGCCGAGATCACAAAGTGCTTCTACAATGAAGAATATTCTGAGGAAGATCTGGAGGATCTGGCGGAACAGATTCAGCTGCTGTACGATGAAGAATTGATTGCCAATAAGTCTCAGGAAGATTATCTGGAAGATCTGCGTTCTGAGATCGTCAGCATGAAGGATAATAAATATACGATAGTCGGTTATGATGTTTCGCCCAGTACGGATGTGGAATATTTTACGGAAAAGGAAGATTCCTGTGCCAGACTGTACTGCAATTTCTATGTAAAGCAGGGGGCCGGCAATGTGCCTTCCCTGGAGCAGTTTGTTCTGCGTGAGGATGAGGCGGGGCACTGGAAGATCATGGGATGGGATCTGGTGAACGAGTAAGCGGGGCAATCCGGAGCCGGCGGTTCTGGTATTGTTTTTCAGGAGAGAGTTTTGATGCGGTATGGCGGATTCAGACGCGATGCCGCATTATTTAGTAGAAAACGGTGCGGGCATCCCCTGGGGCTATGGTGGACGGGAAATTTATCTGTCGTCTGCAGTACCCTCACATTTGGGGCCGTTATGAGTTATGCCAGGAGTGTTTCGGCGGAAAGGACAGGGACATGCAGACGGTGGAAACGTGCAGAGGAAAGAATGTGACGATACTTGCCATAGAGAGTTCCTGCGATGAAACGGCAGTTGCTGTTGTCAGAAATGGCAGGGAAGTTTTGTCGAATATCATTTCTTCCCAGATAGATCTACATACGCTGTATGGCGGGGTGGTACCGGAGATCGCCTCGCGGAAGCATATCGAACGGATTGATCAGGTGATCGCAGAGGCGTTGAAGACGGCAGACAGAAAGCTGAAGGATATGGATGCTGTGGCGGTGACTTACGGGCCGGGGCTTGTGGGTGCGTTGCTTGTGGGTGTGTCGGCAGCCAAGGCCATCAGCTTTGCATCGGGCCTTCCGCTGATTGGCGTGCATCATATCGAAGGCCATATCAGCGCCAATTACATAGAAAATAAAGAGCTGGAACCGCCGTTTGTCTGTCTGGTGGTGTCGGGCGGGCATTCTCATCTGGTGGTGGTGAAAGACTATGGAACATATGAAATTCTGGGGCGTACCAGGGATGACGCCGCGGGGGAGGCTTTTGACAAGGTGGCGAGAGCCATTGGACTTGGATATCCCGGCGGGCCGAAGATCGACAGAGTTTCCCGGGAAGGGAATCCGGATGCAGTCAGATTTCCCCGGGCGAAAGTGGCGGATTCTGTTTACGATTTCAGTTTCAGCGGCCTGAAATCGGCAGTGTTGAACTATCTGAATTCCTGTGAAATGAAAGGGATTCCCATTTGCCAGGCAGATGTGGCGGCATCTTTTCAGAAGGCGGTAGTAGATGTGCTGGTGGAGCATTCCATGCAGGCTGTGGAAATGTGCGGTATGCGTAAGTTTGCCATTGCGGGCGGTGTGGCGTCGAATACGGCGCTTAGAAGCGCGCTGGAAAAGGAGTGTGAGGAGAGAGGGATAGCATTTTATCATCCTTCACCTGTTCTTTGTACGGATAATGCTGCAATGATCGGAGCGGCCGCTTATTACGAGTATCGTAACGGCGTACGGCACGGCTATGATCTGAATGCGGTGCCGAATTTGAGGCTGGGACAGAGAATGTAGTGTAATTTAGTTCAACAAACTGAACAGGTTCAGTTTAGAGTTTGTGCTGAAGCGTCACAAACTCCTTGACCGCAGAGCAGAATCGGAGTATTCCTTCGGAAAACTCCTGAATTCTGCCCATGCGTCCGAAAGTATTCCTTCGGAAAACTCCTGAATTCTGCTCATGCGTCCGAAAGTATTCTTTCGGAAAACTTCGCGTAAAACGCTTCGGAATAGAGGGAAAGATGGAGAAGAAGCGATGTACGGCAATCGTGCTGGCAGCGGGAAGCGGAAGCCGGATGAAAAGCGATGTGGCGAAACAGTATATGCTGCTGCGGGGCAGGCCGCTGCTTTGGTATGCGCTGCGGGCGGTGGAGGAATCGGCCGTGATTGATGACTGTATTCTGGTTGCGGGGGCGGAAGATATTCCTTATGTGAAGGAAGAGATTGTGGAGCGCTATGGCTTTCGGAAGGTGGAGGCGGTCACGGCAGGCGGTAAAGAGCGCTATGATTCTGTTCAGCAGGCGCTTAAGGTGGTCAAGGCCGGAAAAATGCGGGTGCCGAACCGGGATGGATATCTTTTCATTCATGACGGTGCAAGGCCGTTTCTGACAGAGGAAATCCTTTACAGGGGGTATCAGGCAGTGGAGAAGTTCCGGGCCTGCGTGACGGGGATGCCTGTGAAAGATACGATCAGGATTGCCGACCAGAACGGCTTTGCGTCGCGGACGCCGGATCGCAGTCTTGTCTGGCAGATTCAGACGCCTCAGGTATTTGAGAGCGCATTGATCATAGAAGCCTACGAAAAGCTGATGCAGGAGAAAGACAGGCTGGCAGCAGAAGGAATCCGCATCACAGATGATGCTATGGTAGTAGAGACTTTGATGAATCTGCCGGTCAGGCTGGTGCAGGGTTCTTATGAAAACATTAAGATCACTACGCCCGAGGATCTGTTAACGGCGGAGGCATTTTTATGTCATTACAATATCCTGGAAAAGAGCGGCGGATGACACAGTATGGGCGGCTGCTATGACAGAAATATGGGTAAATCGAAAGAAACGCAGGATATTTTGTGTCCGGAAAACCTTGTAAAATCGCACTTTTTTATTTTTTGAAAAATTTTTTTGAAATTTGTTAAAAAACAGGTTGACAATGAATTCCATTTTTGCTAGAATAAATTTCGCGCTGACCGAGAGGGCAGGCGCAAAACAAATCCGGAGAGGTATCGAAGTGGTCATAACGAGGCGGTCTTGAAAACCGTTTGTCCGCAAGGGCG
>OFFQ01001930.1_pt1 | contig 11262 bp, 12 predicted proteins | sample 1521411 | NCBI WGS metagenome assembly OFFQ01 (sample SAMEA3504110, study PRJEB24116) | mouse gut metagenome | biome: mouse gut; feature: mouse-associated habitat; material: faeces | place: Denmark | collected 2011 | reverse complement strand
CAGAGCTCAGCTTTGCACGCATTCCGTGTCAGAAATCCGTCACTTTGCACGGGTCGCGACAGGGTCTCGTGCGAGCACGTCGGTGAGGTGCCACAAGATCCGTCACTTTGCACGGATTTCGGACACGCTTGCGGAAGGGTCTTCGCAGGGGCGGGAACTTAGCTATAATGGGCGACATGTTTTCTCGCGAGCACATACTGTCGGCGTTTTCCGCGGCGGCCCCCATCATGTTGGGGTACGTGGCCATCGGGCTGCCCTGCGGCATTCTGTCGAACACCATCGGGCTGAACCCGCTGCAGGTGTTCCTGCTGTGCGCCCTGCTGTATTCCGGCGCGGGCCAGTTCATGATCTGCAACATGTTTCTGGCCGGGTCGTCCATCGGCTCCATCACCGCCAGCGTGTCGCTCGTGAACACGCGGCAGATGCTCTACGCCGCCTCCTTCGCCCCGGAATGCGAGCGCACGCCCCGGTGGCTGGCGGCCCTGTTCGCCGCATCGGTCACCGACGAGTCCTACGGCGTGAACACCCAGCGCTTCGCCGAGGGCAACTGGTCGGTGGACCGGGCCCTGTTGGTGAACCTGTTCTCCCAGAGCTCGTGGACGCTCTCCAACGTGGTCGGTTGCGCCGTGGGCGCGGCCGTGGCCATTCCCGTGAACATCGCGGCCTTCGCCATGACGGCCATCTTCATCTGCCTGCTCGTCACCCAGAAGTTCACGTCGGCGAATGTCATCGCCATGGCCGTGGCGGCCCTCGGCGTGTACGTCTGCAAGGTCGCGGGCCTTTCCGGCCCGGCCATCCTCATCGGCGCCGTGGCCGGCGTCGCGTGCGCCATGGCCTTCGCCCTCACCGTGGGGAAAGGGAAGGGGAGCGCCGCTTTGGCCGACCCCGCCGTCCCTGCGGCCGCCCCCGCCGAGGCGGCGCCGAAGTCCATGGTGAGGAAGTCGCCCTCCTCCACCTTCTTATGGGAGGGCACGCCGTGGGGCATGCTGCTGTTGACGCCGCTGACCACGATGGGCTCAAAGGACATGCGGTCCGCCCCGTGGCAGAGCATCCGGTACTGGAGGAAAGCGGAGATCTCCTTCTCCGTGCGGCCGGGCTTGATGAACTCCAGAACCTCCTGGAGGGCCTTCTCCGCAATGCGCTGGGCGGCGATGAGGGTCTTGATCTCCTCCTCGTCCTTCACCGCCCGCAGATCGGTGAGCAGCTGGGTGGCGGGGACCAGCTCCTTGCACTTGAGCTTCTCCTTCCAGGTGTTGTACTCCCCCACCGTGGCGTACTGCTCCTCAAAGCCCAGACGCTGGATGTTGTGCTTCTCCAGAACCTCGTTGGCCAAATCCACCATGGATACATCGGCGGAGTTCTGGCGGATGACCGCGCCGGTGACGGCCTTGCCGGCGGCCTCAATATAGCGGGTATCGGTGAAGAAGTAGCTCTCGCTCTTGGTGATGATGGCCATGCCGGCGCTGGAGCGGAACTGGGTGGCGTAGAAGCGGTTGGGCGCACTGGTGACCATCATGGCGTCCAGGTTGTGGTCCGCCAGCTTGGCGGCGATCTTCTGAAATCTGCTCATGTTTCCTCATTTCTCCTTTTTGCGATCTGCTTGAAGGGCTCCTGCAGGGCGTGGAGCACCCGGTTCCAGGTCCCCACCGGCCCCCCCAGGGGCTCCACCATCAGGGCGGTGACGCCGCTGCGCCTGGCCCCCAGCACGTCGGTGAGGAGCTTGTCGCCCAGCATGGCCGTCTCCTCCGGCCCCGCGCCGGCCTGCTCCATGGCCCGGCGGAAGCCCTTGACAGACGGCTTGCCCGCGTGGCCCACGTACCAGATGCCCAGCGCGCCGCAGAAGGCCTCCACCCGCCGGGGGGAGCGGTTATTGGAGAGAATGGCCACCGTGACCCCGGCCTCCCGGCACCGGGCCAGCCAGGTGCGCAGCGCCTCGTCCGGAGCGGACACGGACCGGGGGGCCAGGGTGTAGTCCAGATCGCACAGCAGCAGCTTCACGCCCAGCTCTCCCAGCAGTTGGGGCGTCACGTCGGTATAGCGCCGGAGAACCCGGTCAGGGACAAGAGAGACAGGCATAGCGCCCTCCTTGATCGCATAATATGGCTGAAGTATAGCACATTATTTTTCGATATACAAGGGGGGACCGAACTTGCAGATTTTTTTAGCCGTCACGCCCGACAAGCAGACCGCGGCCAGCCGGTTTACTGACCGCCTGGCCCACGTGGCCTACCAGGTGGGCCGGGAGGGCCATCTCACCCGGCAGGCCCTGCTGGCCAGGACCTTCGGCGGCCTGATGGTGCTGGGGGACCGGGACTGGGGCGCTGTCCGGGACACGGCCCAGCTGTGCCGGGAGGTGTGGCGGGAGTGCGGCAACCGGAACTACGGCGGGGTGGCGGCGGACTTTGAGCACCCCCCCAGTCCGGACCGGGTCTCCTTCCTGGAGAACCTGGGCCGGGTGCTGGCCCGGAACCGGAAGCAGCTGCTGGTCCCGGAGGAGTACGGCCAGCAGGTCCGCTCCGCCCAGGTGCTCATCTGCACGGCCCTCTCCGGGGGAACCCTCCGCCAGCGGCTGGAGGAGGCCGGGCAGGCCTTTGGGAAAAAGCGGCTGGCCCTGGACCTCCAGCGGCTGCGGATGAGCTTCCCCCTGCCCTGTCCCTCCGGGGAGGGGAGGCCCCTGTCCGGGGAGGAGCTGGAAGAGATGATGAGGGAGCGGCAGCCCGCCGTCTTCTACTCCGGGGACCTGTGCGCGAAATACTTCACCTCCACCCGGGAGGGGGAGAGCCGCTTCGTCCTCTTTGACGACGCGGGCACTCTCCGCCGGAAGATGCAGCTGGGCCAGGAGCTGGGCATCGCCACAGGGCTGCTGATGTACCCGGAGGTGGAGGACATCCTGCCGGAGCTGTTCGGGCGGAGGTAGGGGTTACGGCTGCACGCCGGCCGCCTCCGTCCCGCCGGCGGTCACGGGCAGGCCGTTGACCACCACATCCTCCCCCACGGGGATGAGGAGGTAGCGCCGGCCGTCGATCTCCCGGGTCTCCACCAGATAGCTGCACGCCGGGTCCACGGACACGGTGACCTCCCCGGTCTTCACCTCAAAGCGCTTGCTGTCAATGAGGTTGGCCGGGTTCAGGGCCGCGCTCTCCCCGAACCGCTGGGCGCACTGGGACTGGAAGGCCTCCACACGCGCCTCCTCCACGCCGCACTGGCGCAGAATGCCCCCCACCTCTCCGGCGGTGAGGGAGAGGGGCTCCGGGTCCTTGCTGTCCCTGTGCTCCTCCAGCCGCTCCCGCAGCTGCTCGTGGACCGACTGGACCACCGACATGCTGCACGCCTCCTCCAGCCCCTCCTGAAGGGCGGTCTCAAAGGCCTCCCGCTGCTCGGCTGCGGACATGGGGGCCTCGGTGCGGAAGACGGCGTCAATGAACTCCTGGTGGAGCTGGTCCGCCTTCCGGGCGTAAAAGAGGGCGTTGTACAGATTGGCCGCCCGGTTGTCAAAGGCCGGGTACAGGAAGCCAAGCTCCGGCGCGGACACGATCTGCCCGGCCACGCAGTTGTGGAACTCGTTCTCCCCGGGGAAGTAGCCCAGCTCCGGCTTGCCGTCCTTCACCGGGCACACGCAGCAGAGGATGTACCGGAACACGTTCTCCGAATCCCCCGGCTGGCCGTCCCCGCCCCGGCGGGGCACGTCGTAGGCGTCATAGGCCATGAGGATCAGGTAGTTGCTCTCCCCCATGTCCAGGCTCTCGATGACCCGCTGGTAGAACTCCTGGCGGATCTCGCCGTTTTTCAGCTCCGACTCCCGCAGAGCCGACAGGAGCCGGTACTCGTCGCTGTCCATCACCTGCTCAGTGGTGAACACCACGTCGATGAGATTTTTGCCCAGAGCACCGGACAGGGACTTTTTCAGCAGGCCCAGGTACTTCTCCGACTCCTCCAGGGGCATCCGGCCCAGGGACTCGTCCAGGTAGGAGATCACCTCCCGCTGTGTGTTGACATAACAGCCGTAGATACGGCTCACGGCGCTCCTGTCCGGCTGGAAACGGCGGCGCAGCTCCCCCAGTTCCTTTTGATTCATCCTTTCGTTGACCTCGCCTTTCTCGTAGTTTGGATATCCTCCCCATTGTACTGTAAATAAACGGAAAATGCAAGGCTGGGGTTGCGCCCAAGGGCGGGCCGCCCTTGCCCTCGGCGAACGCCTGTGGTATGATAGAGACAACCGGCATTGAACACAGGCGCACATTGGGATGGAAAGGGGAGGCGGCATGGGCATTTTGCATACGCTGGGTCTGGAGGACCGAAAAATCATCTCCCAGGGGCGGGAGACCGCAGGTACGGTGACAAGGGTGAAAACCTGCTGGTGGATCAAGGTGAACACGAAGCACGTCCGGATGGGTCCCCTGGACGGCGCGAAATTTCCCCACATCATCTATTTCACCTACAGCGTTGGCGGCGTTACCTACCAAGGGAGCCGGTATGTACGGTATTTTCTGAGATGCCCCGCCAAAGGCGAGAAGCTTGCCGTCTTTTACGATGAGCGGAATCCTGCCCGGTACGCCGTCAGTCCGCAGGGCGTCAGCCTGTGAGCGGCGAGCCCGGGGCATAAAAAGGAGCCGCTGTCAGAGACAGCGGCCCAGGCGGGTGGGATATTGGAAAGCTTCCATAGAGTATGATACACCAGACAAGCCCCATTGTCCATAGGAGGTTTTGACGGTTTCACAGAACCTTTGTCGAAAAAGGGGGCTTGGGAAAAATTATTCCTCTACGCCGTCCGTCTCCAGCAGTCCGTAGCCGCCGTCCCTCCGGCGGTAGACGATGCTCACCACATCGTCCGTGTTGCGGTAGACGAAGAAATCGTGGCCCAGCAGGTTCATCTGCAGGATGGCCTCGTCCTCGCTCATGGGCTTCACGGCCACGTGCTTGGTGCGGACGATCTGGAACTCGGTCTCCTCGCTGACGTCGAACTCGGAGGGGACGCTGGGGGCCAGGGCATCCTGGCGCAGGCGCTTGGCCAGGCGGGTCTTGTTCTTGCGGATCTGGCGGTCAATGGTGGAGCAGGCGGCGTCGATAGCGCCTCGCATGTCGCCGTCTCTGGAATCCTCCTGGGCACGGAAGAGGGTGCTGCCGCTGCGGATGGTGATCTCGACGATGCAGCGATGCCCCTTTTCTACCGCGAAGGTCACAAGCGCGTCGGCATCCTCCCGGAAATAGCGGTCCAGCTTGGAGATCTTCTTCTCGGCGTACTCCTTGATGGATTCGTTGAGGGACACCTTTTTGCAGGTAAATGTGAACTTCATACGATCGCTCCTTTCATGGTTCTCCTTTGAGGGTAACCACAGTATACCATTTTTTGGATGATTTGTACAGTCCTATTTTTTAAAACCTGGATATTTTTATCCAACCTTCCGGGAGCGGGTCCGGTCAGCGGTTTTCGTTCACATACAGCGACGCCCGGTTCTGGATCAGCTGCACCGTCTCCTCCAGGGACTTGTCCCCCGCGAAGTACACGTCCGCCTGCTCCATGACGATGTCCAGCAGCGCGTCGTTCCTGCCGGTGATCTGATCTATGGAATCGTAAAGCGTCCAAAACCTCTCCAGCTACGCCTCGCTGGGCGTAAGGAGGCAGGCCGTCAGGACGATATCCCCAGGGTAACCAACGCCAATACCGGCATATGTGTACTCCACCGGCTCCCCGTTAGCGTCCTTGAAGATTTCCCCGGTATACGGGTCCGTCCAGTACTCCGTCCCGATCCGCATCTGCTCCTCGAAAGTCTCCCGGTTGATGGCAAAACCGAAAGAGCACGCATCCCATCGATCCGGAATGCGTGCTCTTTTTCCAAAAGCCTCCTACTTACAAGCGCAGCAGCTTCGCCAGTTTAGCGCCATGAGGCACCATCCGCAGGTCCTCCTTGGTGATCATGCCCATAGTGATCACCAGGATCAGGTACACCACCACCGCGATACCAACCGCCAGCATGGTACACAGGCTCTCCTTCATGTAACCCCCATAAAGGAATCTGCCCAGCAGCCCATGGGAAGCCCGTGCCGCCGCTCCCATGATAGCGGAAGCGATCACCGGCTTGGCAAAGATCGCAAGATAGTTGGGCTTCTTCTCCAGCAGCCGGTGGACGATGGCCAGATTGATGACCGCAATGAGGGCATAGCAGGCCAGGGTGCCGATGGGCGCGCCCTTGATGTTCACGTCCGGATTGCCCACCAGCACGTAGTTGATCCCCACCTTCACCGCGCCGCCGATGAGCATGGTGTAGATGGGCAGATGCACCTTGCCGTGGGCCTGCATGATGGAGTTGGTCAGCAGCATGATGCACACGAAGATGGACGCGAAGCCCAGCAGCTGCAAATGGTAGGTGGCGGCGATGGCCGTCTCCCGCCGGGCCGGGTAGAGGAGCAGGAGGATGGGCCCCGCCAGCACCGAGAGGCCCGCCCCCGCAGGGATGGCCAGCATGGCGATGAGCCGGAAGCTGGTGGTCACCACCCGGTTCACCTCCCGGTGGTCCATCCGGGCCACGGCCACGCTCACCGCCGGGATCAGACTCACCGCCACAGCGGGCAGGAACGCGGCGGGCAGGTTGAAAAGGGTGCTGGAGAAGGTGTACTGGCCGTAGAGCACCGCCGCCTCCCGCTCCGCCAGCCCCAGCACGTTCTGGAGCTGGCCCAGGATGACGGTCTGGTCCAGCAGGTTCAGAAGGCTCATGCCCGCCTGACCGATGGTGATGGGGATGCCCAGGCCCAGCAGACGCCGCATGATGACCGCGTGGCTCTGGGGCCTGTCGGTGCCCCAGAGGATGGGGCCCCGGTTCTTCCGGTAGTTGAAGATCATGTAGACCATGGCCAGCACGGTACCGGCGCTGACGCCCACAATGGCCCCCGCCGCGCCGATCTCCAGGTTCTGGCCGGAGCGGATGAGGTACCAGGCCAGGGGCAGTCCGATCACCAGCTTGAAAAACGCCTCGATGAACTGGCTCACCGCCGTGGGCACCATGTTCTGCCGCCCCTGGGCGAAGCCCCGGTAGGCGCACATGATGGACACGCACACCACCGAGATCCCCAGAGCCTTGATGGGCCAGTAGGCCATGGAGTTGTGCATCAGCGCGGCCAGCTGCCGGGTGAAGAGGAGCATGGCCGCGGTGCCCAGAATGCCCAGGACCACGAACAGGGCCATGGCCGTGTTGAAGCAGCGGCGCATCTGGGTCCGGCGGCCGGTGGCGTTGGCCTCGCTGATGAGCTTGCTCAGGGCCAGGGGCAGTCCGGCGGTGGACAGGGTGAGCAGGAAGGCGTAGATGTTGTAGGCGCTCATGAAGTGGGTGACGCCCTCGTCCCCCAGGATGTTGTTGAGGGGAATCTTGTAGAGCGCGCCGCAGATCTTGACAAACACCGTGGAGACCGCCATCACCGTGACGCCCCCCATGAAGGACTGCTTCTTTTCTCTGGACATGGATCATCCTCTTTTACTGGTCAGGATTCAGGGCCGGGCTGCCGCGCCCTCCCCCTGGGATAAGTATACGCGCCCTGGGGCGGTATCCATTCTCTTTCTTCCCCCAAAAGGAGATATCACTCCCGCCCCAGGGGCTGTCCGCAGTTGTGGCAGTACAGGTTGGCGCTCGCGTTCTCCGCGCCGCACCCGGCGCACAGCAGCTCCCCTCTCAGGCGCTTGAGCTCCAGCTGGTGGCCCTCCAGCTCCTCGTGGAGGCTGTCCACGAACTCCAGAATCTCCTGGACGTCGTCGCTGTTGGAGGGGGAGCCCCGGTGGGTGGCGTAGATCAACTCCCCCACCGCCTGCATCTGGGTGTCGATCTCCTCCTGGAGATCCCGCACAGCCCGCTCCAGCCGGGTCCGGGAGACGGCGTCCTCCGCCCGCCGGCCCACCGCCTCCGCGCCCGCCCGGGCCAGCTCCGACACGTCCATGGCCGCGTTCTGGGTCCGGCGGACCAGCTTCTTCCACTTCTTTCCCTTCATGACGATCTTCATTTTGCGCTCTCCTTCCTCGCCGGCCGGCGATCAGTCGTCGTAAATCCCGCCGCCGATGAACTCCCGGATCAGGGAGTCCTCGGCCACGTACTTCTCGTCCAGAATCTCAAACTTGGGGTAGGCCTCCACCAGCTGGCCCACCTCCTCGAACCGCTCCATGTCCGGGGACAGGTGCAGGCGCTCAAAGAGGGGCTGGGCAAAGGCCCGGATGACGTTGACCTCGTAGGGCAGGGAGCTGTCGAAGACAATGGTGGCGTTGTCCTTGAAGGGGGAGATGTACAGCTTCTCCCCCCGGCGGACGTTGGCCCACATCTTGATGGTCACGTCCGGCTCCCAGGCCCGGAACTTGGCGTCCCGCACCGTGCGCCGCTCCAGGCGCATCCAGGTGCCCTTGAAGGCCATCTTCCCCGCCTCGTCCAGCACGTTGGACCTAGCGGAGATGTAGACCTTGGAGGCGTTGGGGTTCTTGCCGGAGATGATGTCGTTGAGGGCGTGGATGCCCTCGAAGATGGCGATCTCGTCCTTGCCCAGCTGGAGGGGGTGGCTCTTGATGGCCGAGCGCATCTGCCGGGCGAACTCAAACTTGGGGATGAGGATCTTCTCCCCCTTGTCCAGCAGGTTGAAGTGCCGGTTGAGCAGGTCCATGTCCAGCAGGAAGGGGGACTCGTAGTCAATATCCCCCTCCCGGTTCCGGGGGCAGGTCTCCGGGTCCAGGGTCTGGAAGTAGTTGTCCATGGCGATGGCGTGGGAGTTGATGCCCATCTGCTCCAGCCGGGCCTCAATCTTCTTGGCCGTGGTGGTCTTGCCGGAGCCGGAGGGCCCGGAGAGCAGGACGATCCGGGAGCGCTTGAGATTGTCCGCGATCTTGCGGGCGGCGGACTCGATCTTCTTGTTGTAGGCGGCGTCACACTCCTGGACAAAGCCCTGGGGGTCCGTGCGGACAGCGTCGTTGAGCTGGGTAAGTGAGTATGCCATGGTGCTTCTCCTTTCTAGTCGAACCATCGTTATGCGCTTCCTCCGGCCTGCCGCCGGGTCAGCTCTTCTGGTAAAAGGACCGGAAAGCCTCCTGGTTGGCCCGGAGCTTCTCCGGCCGCTGGATATATTCCTGGGGGTACTTCAGGTTGAACACCCGCTCGATGCGGTTTCGCGCCGGGTCCACCATCTTGGTGGAGCCCCCGGCCCCCAGGCTGAGAATGCTGTGGAGCTCCTCCATGATGTAGATATTGTACCACCCCGTACCGCCGCTCCGGCACCAGCCCACGTTCTCAAAGCTGCCGGACATGTACTTCTGCCGGTAGAGATAGTAGGGCGCGAAGCCCGCGTCCCGCAGGGCGGGGGCGGCGTAGTCCAGCATGGCGGAGACCTCCTCCACCGTGGGGATCCGGGTGCCCTCCAGGGTGATTCTGCTGCCCTTCTTCAGGCTCAGGGTGTGGATGGTGATGTTGTCCGTGCCAAAGGCAATAACCTGATCTAAGGTCCGCCGGAACCCCTCCGGGGTGTCCTCCGGAAGGCCCGCGATCAGATCCATGTTCACGTGCTCAAACCCCGTTCGGTCCACCAGCTCCATGGCCCGGCGGATATCCTCCGCCGTGTGGCGGCGGCCGATGGCCGCCAGAACCTTGTCCTCCATGGTCTGGGGGTTGACGCTGATCCGGGTCACGCCCCCCCGGCGCAGGGCCGCCAGCTTCTCCTCTGTGATGGTGTCCGGCCGGCCGGCCTCCACGGTGAGCTCCACAGCGTCTGTGAGATCAAACCGCTCCCGGAGCCGGTCCAGCAGCCGGGACATCTGATCCGCCGACAGGGTGGTGGGCGTGCCGCCCCCCATGTAGAAGGAGCGGATCCTCAGCCCCAGCTCCTCCACCATCCGCCCCGCGCTGTCGATCTCCGCCAGCAGGGCCTGCAAATAGGGCTCCACCAGATGGAGGGACTTCTCCACGCTGTTGCTGACAAAGCTGCAATAGGCGCACCGGGTGGGACAGAAGGGGATGCCCACGTAGAGGGAGATCTCCTCCGGCCGCAGGGCGTCCCTGGCCTCCAGCCCCGCCTGGGCGCACTCGATGCACAGCCGCCGCCGCTGGGGGGAGACAAAATACACGTCCCGGAGCTCCCGGTCCGCCGCCTCCGGGCCCCCTGCCTCCAGCAGCTCCGCAGCCAGCTTGGCCGGCCGGATGCCGGTAAGGGCCCCCCAGGCGGGGGTGACGCCGGTGAGGGCCCGGGCGGCCTCAAAGAAGCTGAGCTTCACCGCCCGCTGCCGCAGCCGCTCCCCCTCGTACTCGTCCGCTCCGTCGGGGATGGCGGTCCGGGCCTGTCCCCGGGCGGTGCGCCCGTCCACGGTCAAAACCGTCTCCGCCAGGGCCTGACCGGCCTCGCCGGTCAGCGTGACCAGGGCCCTATCCGCCTCCTCCCCCTCGTAGACCGGCCGCTGGCCGGGGAAAAAGGCCAGCAGGCTCTGCTCCACGGCGTAGCGGTAGTCGTGGCCCTGAAAAACAAGCCTCATAGCCCCGCCGTCCGGCACAGGTGGGGATTGATCTTCCGCTCCCGGGCCAGGGTGGAGAGAGGGCCGTGGCCCGGGCAGACCTTGTAGTCCCCGTCCAGCGCCTCCAGGCGGGCCAGGGAGGCGGCCAGGGTCTCATGGTCCCCGCCGGGCAGGTCCCACCGGCCGCAGGAGCCGGCGAAGAGGGTGTCCCCGCAGAAAATCACGCCATCCGCCAGCAGGGTCACACTGCCGGCGGAGTGGCCCGGGGTGTGGAGGACACGGAGGTTCACCCCGCTCTCCGGGCTGCCGATGGAGACAATGTCCCCGTCCTCCCAGCAGTTGAAGCCGTGGGCCAGGGGCGGGAAGAGGCGGGCGTCGTCCTCACGCACATCGCCCCTGTGGAGGTAGATGGCCACGCCGGGGTCCGGGACCATGTCCGCCAGGGCGTCCACCTCCTTTACGTGGTCATAGTGGCCGTGGGTGAGGAGGATCTTCTCCAGCCGGAGGCCGCTGCGCTCTACCATCTCCAGCACCGCCTGCCGGGACCCGCCGGGGTCCACCAGGGCGCAGGTTTTGGACTGCTCATCTCCAATGAGATAGCAGTTGGTCAGGTAGGGTGTGGTTTCCAGCATGTCAAATATCATTGGAGTGTGTTCCTTTCTCCGGCAGCCGGACAGGGCTGCCAATTTCCTTCTGTATCAAAAATAATTGTCACGGGGCCGTCGTTCTCAGAGGCCACCAGCATGTCCGCCCCGAACTCGCCGTGGGCCACGGCAAACCCCCGCTCCCGGCACCGCTCC
>OFFQ01001925.1_pt1 | contig 11282 bp, 11 predicted proteins | sample 1521411 | NCBI WGS metagenome assembly OFFQ01 (sample SAMEA3504110, study PRJEB24116) | mouse gut metagenome | biome: mouse gut; feature: mouse-associated habitat; material: faeces | place: Denmark | collected 2011 | reverse complement strand
TCAGCGCCGCCTCCACCTGCTCATACAAGGTCTGTTTCCCGGTCCAGGCCCGGTCGGTGACGGCGTAGAGCAGCATATGTTTTTTATCGCACCTCATATTTGGCTCCCTTCTCCAGCTCCGCCGGGGTCAGGCGGTACATGGCGTCGATGATGTAATTTCGATAGGAGGAATTGCCATCCAGCTCGGTCATACGACCATGGGCGATCTCCCCGCACAGGCCCATGGCGCATACAGCGGCGGCAGCGGCCTCCAAAGACCGGTCTGGGTTGGCGGTGACGAAGGCCGCCGTCAGGGCGGAGAGCTGACAGCCGGTGCCGGTGATGGCGGACATTTCAGGGCGGCCGTTGCGGATGCAGAAAGCCCTCTCTCCATCGGCCACAATATCAATAGCGCCGGTAATCGCCACCACTGCTCCGGTACGATGTGCAAACTCCCTCGCAAAGTCCACAGCCTCGTCTAAGTTCTCTTCCGTTATCCTGTCCGCCACATCGGCATCCACGCCTTTGGTCGTGCCGCTGCCAAACGCCAAAGTCTTGATCTCCGAGATATTTCCTCTGATGACGCTGAATTGAATCTTCTCTAATAACTGAACTGCTGTATCTGTCCTTAATCCGGAAGCCCCGGCTCCCACAGGATCCAACACCACAGTATGCCCCAGTTCATTGGCGCGTTTCCCTGCCGCAAACATGGCGGGGATTGTCCGCTGATTCAAAGTGCCGATGTTGATGTTCAATCCGCCACAGATAGCCGTAATCTCCACGGCTTCATCCTGTTCATCCGCCATGATGGGCGAGCCGCCACAGGCTAACAGCATGTTGGCGCAGTCGTTGACTGTAACATAGTTGGTAATGTTATGAATCAGCGGAGCCTTTCTCCGGACGTTTTCAAAAATCTGTGCAAACATTGCATGACCTCCCGATACTTTATTTAAAACAACTCATCAAGCAGGGAAGACTCTATCCCCTACCCGCCACGCGGTCCTGCGCCACTTTAGTGGCATATTCCCTCTGCACGACCCAGTGTATAAAAATAAGAGATACCAAATACGGCATCCCCAGAAAAAGCGCACAGCGCAATCACTTCCTCCGGCGGCATTACCCGCATCAGGTTTAAGGGTCGAAGGTCTGCCTTCCTCTCAGCCTGTCACACAAGCTCCCCTGCCGTTTTATATTTTAATCCAGCTCTCACATCCTGTCAATTCTGTCAGAATCTCCTATTTCCTGTTTAAATTTCCATCTGCACCATTGATCTACGACCCGCATCGGTTCGTACCGGACATATGCCGCCTGCTCATGGCTTTCCTCTGTGTCAAAGGAACACCGGTTGCATTTATGCTGAAAAGGGGCGATTGTATTTTGAAATACCATAGCCCCTCTAAGCACCATTAAAAATATATTTCTTTGGTTTTCAATGCCCTTAGATTATGGCTCGATATTTTTATTAAATTGGAAATACGTTACTGCAAAATACAAGACATATATCCCAAGAAAACTAACGAATGAAATACCAAAATATAATATCCATTCTGTGTGGATTCCTGTGTATATCACAAATTGCCGTCCTACATATAATATAAATACCGCACTGATAATAACCGAAAGGATAACCGGGCATAAGTAGTATAAAAACAGTTGTTTTGCCACTACGTTTCTGATTTTTTTCTTTCCCATTCCCAGTTTATTTAAAATCTGATAGCGGAATTTGTATTTATTGGAATCGCTTAACTGCTGGACGGAAAGGACAGTAAACGCTACGCATAAAAATACAAGTCCTATGTAAAATAGCGGAAATGACAAGGTACTCATTAAAAACTTTAGTTCCAAGACTTCCCGGCTCTTAACCTGTATTGTGGCAGGCATTAAAAAAAGTTCTTCACTTCCGATTTTTATATAATCAGCCAATTCATCATACCCTCTTATTTTTCCGGCTGATTCATACAGACTTTCTGATAAATTTTCCGGCACATTTCCGCTTGCCATAACTGCCATAAGTGAAAAATATTTTTTCATTCCTGCAAGTTTTTTATCCGGCACAACCAGTAAAAAATCCGTTCCATTATGCCCGTTCTGTGCAAAACCCTCAGTCTGAAATCCTGCAAAATCCAGCCCTATATGTAAACTGTTCTGGGGCTTTTCGTTCCTGTCTTTTATCTCTTGATATACACGGTTCGGCATATGGATTAAATATTGGTTATCCTGCAAGGCAACTGGTGTTAGCCCAAGCATTTTCCGTAAACTGTTATAATCGGTGATTCCCATATATACATCATAATCGTAATAAGCAGCAGCTTTTCTTCCCTCTGCCATAGCCGGATCGCTGTCCTTATCGGAAAATAACCTTAAATTCTGATACAGATAATCAACCATTTCACTTGTTCCGTTTTGATAGACACAATATTTCAGTGTCGCCCGTGGAACGGTATTTTCATTTATCAGTGTTTCTTCTTTGGCAAAATCGTTTTCTGTGTTGTCACTGATTAAAATAATATCAAAGGGATATTCCACATTTAATTGCTTGTTTTGATAATCACTTAGCATAAATGCAAGTGAACTTCCTACTAAAGCAAACATAAATAACAGGCTTAGTGTTCCCAATACAAAACACGTATTACGCATTTTAGAGGAAAACTGGCGCATTAAAAACAAACAGTCCTTTTTATAAATCAAGCCCCCTTTGCCTTTTATATATTTCATCAGAAATGCCGAAAGCCCTAAATAGAAAAAGTAAAATGTAAAAGCAAGCCCAATCATTTCAAATACTGCCGCCCACTTTGTTATCCTGCCGGTAAAAATGAGAAAATACAAAAACAATACATTTCCTATGGAAAGATAGAATAACCATTTCCATATAGCGTTTCTTTTCTCGTTTACTGTTTCATTCTGCCTGTCCATGTTAATAAGACTGATGATTTCCATATTGGAGAATTTCTTCTTATTCCGAAAAAGGGCAATCATAAAACACGCCCCATACAGGATAATTGTCAATAAGATGCTTCCTGCTGATATTTCTATATTTACCCTGTAATTTTTCCCGATACTTTTATAAAAAACATAAAATAATATCTGCTGTAACCCGCTCCCCAAAAGCAATCCGGCAAAAAGAGCGGATATTCCAAGATAGAAATTTTCTTTCATGTAAAGGGCTGCAATCTGCTTTTTCTTCATTCCCGATAATAAGTAAATCGCAAATTCCCGGCTTCTTTTTTCTAAAATAAAACGTGTCATATAGTTTATCAGCCATGCAACAATAATAAGGATTGCCACCGTGGAAACTGCCATAAATGTAACTAACATTGTTCCTGCCGTAGAAAGCTCCCCATTGTTTCCAAAATGAATCATTTCGTAAATATCCTTTGAAAACAGCAAAGAATGAAAGGAAAAAGTGAGGGCTGTTATCATACACAAGGTTAGAAAGTAATTCAGATAATCTTTCCATAGCCTGCGGGCATTTCGTAATGCAAGTTTATTCAGCATAAATATCATCACCCCCGATTTTGGACTGCATATCAAGTATACGGTTTAAATACTCTTTTTTACCCATATTTCCCCGTTCCAATTCAGAGCATATCTTACCGTCACTTAAAAACAAAATTTTTTCACAATAACAGGCTGAAAATACATCATGCGTTACCATTAAAATCGTTGCTCCTAATTCCCTGTTCATAATCTGTAAAGTATGAAGAAGCATAGCAGATGAGTTTGAATCCAGTGCCCCCGTTGGTTCATCGGCAAGAATTAGTTTAGGATTATTGACAAGTGCCCTTGCACAAGCCGCCCGCTGTTTTTGACCGCCAGACACTTCATATGGAAATTTGCTTAAAATATCGCAGATATGTAAAGTTTCTGATATACTCTTTACTCTGCTTTCAATTTCTTCTTTTTTCCTGCCGCAAAGAGCCATAGGAAGCATGATATTTTCTTCAATACTCAATGTATCTAACAGGTTATAGTCTTGAAAAACAAATCCAAGGTTTTCCTGCCGGAAATCTGATAATTCCTCCTCTGTCATTTGGGAAATATCAGCCATATCATACCGCAGCCGCTGGCTGCAATCAAACTATAAAAACAAAAGAATCATCCTATTCGTAGATGCACGTGCTATAATGCACTTATACGGTATCTGCGTACCAATCCATCGGGAACTAAATTCCCCTGCAAGCATTCATACGAAAGGATGATCCTATGAACACTATTTTAGAACAATATAAAGATAAAATCAATGGCACATTCTCCTTTTTTGACAGGATGATCATCAAAGGCCATATCCGCCAGTTCTTTTCCACTTCCGGAAAAGGATTTTTCCTCTCTGAACAAAATGTCCTGCTTAAAGATTTTTCGTCTTATGCCAATCAGGTAACTGCGGATATTGTCTCCTATGCAGAAAATATGGCTGCTTCTGATAAACGGCCTTTGATTTACCTTACATCTTCTAAAACTTCAAAGGAACAGGCAGCTTTACAGGCTCTTGAAGAACATCCGGTGGATGAGGGCCTCATCTGTATCCTCTCAGTAGTGGAATACTGCCAGACTCTGCAGCCTAAAAAACATGACAACGGGCTGCTTTCCCTTGACACAGTAAACCGCAAATGCAAATACTATTACTTCTATTTCCTTGATAAGCATTTCGGCTTCATGCATGTCAAGCTCCAGACATGGTTCCCTTTTCTTATCCAGGTCTATATCAATGGGCGGGAATTGATGAAGCATGTCTTTGAGCAAAACGGCATCTCTTACCAGATGTATGACAACTCCTTTTACGAAATCAGCGACATAAAAAAGGCACAGGAGCTTGCCGACAGGTTTGATTCCAAAAGCCTGTGCAGGCAGCTTGACCTCTTTGCACATAAAGTGAACCCTTATCTTGATACGATTGAAAAAACCTTCCACCAGGGATACCACTGGTGTGTGGATCAATGCGAGTACGCTGCCGATGTTATGTTTAAGAGCCGGGAGGCTTTGGAGGATATTTATCCATCCCTGGTAGGCCACGCATTCTATGACTTCAACTGTACGGATATTTTTTCTTTTCTTGGGCGTAAACTTCACCATAAGTTTCAGGGAGAGGCAGTCTCCGATTACCGTAAGCGCCCGGAAGGCTGGAGGATTAAATTCAAAATGAAGTCCAACAGTATCAAGATGTATGATAAATTCAGCTGCCTGCGGGTAGAAATGACCATTAATGACCCGAGGGAATTCAAGGTCTATAAGGATGTACACCATGAAGACGGAACTACATCCAAACGGTGGGTTCCCATGGGTAAGTCTATCGCTAACTTATACCGGTATGCTGAAATTTCCAAAGCAGCAAATAAGCGTTTTCTGGATTCCATGCAGAACATAATCCCGGCAAAAACCATTGAAAAGGAGATCAACAGTATCTGTTGTCGGAAAAAACTGGGAGGGAGAAACTACAGCGGATATAATGTCTGGTCTGCCGAGACGTTTCTTCTCTTTGAGTCCGTTTCGGATGGGAAATATCTCATCCGTGGGTTTACGAACAGGGAAATCCGCCATTCAACCAATAGGGCTAATCCCGATTCTGCCAAGGTAAAAGGAAAAACCAGCAGGGAATTTACAAAATTAAGGGCGCATGGACTGATTCGGAAAGTTCCTCATTCAAGAAGGTATCTGGTCAGCGATAAAGGACGCCGTGTAATGGGTGCGCTGATCGAAACCAAAAGAAAAATCTATCCGGAACTTGCAACAAAATAAACATCCAGCCTGTTAATATTCTTTGAAAAACCTGCCTGACGGACAGGTAGAATACTTGTGCTTTCATACAGGTATTACTGTTTTATTTTTATGTTTTTCTAAATCAATAGCATAAAGAACCTGCCCGCCAGACATTTTGTCTATGGTAGACAGAATATTTAATATGGTCGTTTTTCCCGAACCGGAAGCACCCATGATTCCAATAAAAGCCCCTTTATCTACATAGAAACTTACATTGTCAACAGCAGTCACTTTTATATTTCCCATGCCATAATTCTTTACAAGGTTTTTAACCTCAATAAAATGTTTTTTCGCCATAATATCCCACCATTCCTTTCTTCTGCTTGAATATTGGATTCTCTTAATTTTCATCTAAAATCAATCAGATGTTTTTTTCATTCTGATTTCGGAGCAGTATGGAATAAGACCAGTAAATTCCTATACAGAAAAATGTGATAAAGCTGCCAATACCGCTTAAAATCATGGAAAAAGTAATACAAAACAAAATATCTATATACTTCATACTCTCAAATACAGGAAGCCCCCAACCACTGCCTACGGCTACAAATATCAAAAGACCAAGCGCAATACCTCCAACCAACATTTTCTTCATTTTAAGAAATTCTTCTTGTATTTCCTTTCGCACTTCCTCCGCAAATACAAGTTCCTTTTTCCGAAGAACCCTATAAGGATTTTGTTTCAACGCAATGTATATCACAACAGCAAGTAACAGCATGATAGATATAGTTGTAAGTATTGGCGCAACGCTGGAAGCAAAAAAGTAATGTTCAGTAGAAGTATAGGATACTGAATTACAGCCTAGCGCAATTCCACACGCCGTAGCCAACAGCAAAAATTTTCTTTTGTAATAGAACAGGAAGCCATTTGCCGTTTCTCTGCTTACATAAAACCCTTTTGTTTCTTCCTGTAATTTTTCTTCATTATCTGAACCAATCGTCTTGTCATCAATCAACAGGTCATCTAATTTCACTTGAAATATTTTGCTGATTAAGATTATCTTTTCTGTTTCGGGATAACCATTGTTATTTTCCCATTTGCTTACTGCCTGTCTGCTTGTGTTTAATTTTTCTGCTAGTGCTTCCTGTGAAAGTCCTTGTGACTTTCTTAACTTATACAGCTTTTCTCCGAATGTCATATGTTTTCCTCCTTGTTCTCGCCAATAGTAGCATAATGGCTCAAAATGTCTATCATTCAGCTCTGACAATTCCGCAACTTTAAGTTGCTATTGGTTATTTTCTCCCATAAGCAGCAACAAAAATCTGCCTAAAATAATAATTTAGCACTATATCCGACAAATTGAAACAAATAATACAAAAAAAGAAATATGAAGAATGGAGTGTGATTCCGCCGCAGTCAGCATTGGTGGTAATGTGTATAACTGGCTGTCTTATGGAATTGTGGGTAACTCTGTTTGCAGGACGTGGGAAAGCTGCTCTTTAGCTTTTCCATGTGCTGAGCATATTCTGTATGGAAGCGCTTACAGACTGGATATTGCAGATTTCGGAAATGTGCTCCTCCGGCGTCAAATCCTCCAGAATGCTCTTGCCTAATGAATTGACCACAAACACAATGACCGGCGCTTCCTCCATGATATAATGACGGCCTGGGATTATGGCGCTCACAGATTAGCTGCAGAATATTTTCTTTCCGAAAAGAGCATCTATCGAACTCCAGCGAACTTTATTCTGCCGGAAAGATAATGGAACGAGGTATTGTCTTATTGACGGTTCTGGTATAAACTAAACAAAAGAGTGTTAAGCATGGCCGCGGAAGGAGATTCCAATGGGAGCATATTTGAATCCGGGAAACAGTAGATACCAGGAGATACTACAGTCTGAATATGTGGATAAAACAGGCTTGATTGCCTTGATAAATAATACTGTGGGGACAAGGGAGAAGTTGTCCTGTATCAGCAGGCCAAGGCGCTTTGGGAAGTCCTACGCGGCAATGATGCTGTGTGCATACTATGACTGCTCCTGTGATTCCCGCGGACTCTTTGACGACAAGGAGATAGCAGGGACGCAGGGATATCTGGCGCATCTGAACCAATATCATGTCATCAATCTGGACATCACCGGCTTTATCTCCGATGCGGAGAGAATGGACATACCACTTTCAAATGTGCCAAATATGATTGCCGATGCAGTCTACAGGGAACTGACGGAAGAGTATCCGGAGCTGGAAGGGAAAAGCCTTGCGGATGCCATGATTGGCTGTGTGGAAAAATCAGGGAAAGCGTTCGTGTTCATCATTGACGAGTGGGACGCGCTGATTCGGGAGGCGAAGGGAGATACGGTAGTACAGAGGAAGTATCTGAATTTCCTCAGGGGCTGGTTCAAGAACAACAACTTCACGCCCAAGGCGGTGGCGGCTTACATGACGGGAATCCTGCCCATCAAGAAGGACGGCTCCCAGTCAGCCATCTCGGATTTTAGAGAATATTCGGTGCTTGACCCGGATGGGTTCGCGGAGTTTACCGGTTTCACGGAAAGCGAGGTAAAGAGGCTGTGTGAAAGCTACGGGATGGACTTCGGGGATGCCAAAAACTGGTATGATGGGTACGATTTCCCGGACATCGGGGCCATCTACAATCCCTATTCCGTCATGCTGGCCATGAAGAAGAGGAAGTTCGGCTCCTACTGGCAGAAGACTTCCGCGGCAGAATCCCTGATGACCTATATCAACATGGATTTCGAGGGGCTGCAGGAAACCATTTCCCGGCTGATTTCGGGGGAAGAGGTAGAGGTCGACACGGACTTTTTCGAGAATGACTTTGAATCCTTCAAGAGCCATGACGACGTGCTGACTCTGCTGATTCATTTGGGTTATCTGACTTGGCATGAGGAGGAGGGGACGGTGCGCATCCCCAATGAAGAGGTGCGGATTGAGTTCCGAAAGATTCTGAAGGGCACGAACGTGAACCGGAAATGGATGGAGCTGCTTGGCCGCTCCGAAAAGCTTTTGGAGGATACGATAGCGGGAGATGCAGAGGCAGTCGCAAAGGCCGTGGAAGAGATTCGGGATTCCCAATATGCGCCCGCCTACTATAATGACGAACAGGCATTGCGGTACGTGATTAAGTTCGCGTACATTGCCGCGCTGGATCAGTACCTGAAGGTGGAGGAGCTGCCGTCCGGAAAAGGGATTGCGGATGTGGTATACCTGCCAAAGCGCAGATCCGCGCTTCCGGCGCTGGTGGTGGAGCTGAAATGGAACAAGTCGTCCGAGGGAGCAATCCGGCAGGTGAAAGAGCGGAATTACCCTGCCGTATTGAAGGACTATGGCGGCGAGATCGTGCTGGTGGGAATCGGCTATGATGCAAAAAAGAAAGCGCATAGCTGCGTGATTGAAAGAATCTGAAAAACGAAAAACAGCGGTCGGTTTTTGGATGAATTTGCGATTAGAGGAATGGTGAAAATGATGATTGAAATACACGATGATATAAACGTAGATGAATATAATAAATTGAGGGTAGAAGCAGGCTGGGAAATAAAAAATCCACTCATTGTTGAAAAAGCTATAAAGAATAGGCTCTTCAAGGGTGATGGTGGGTAAAAAATACCCACAACCCCAGTGTTTATGCTGACTAAGCGGCTTTAGGTTTTCTGTTGGGAAGCGGAACCCTCAAATCCGAGCAGACCAGATACACCATATCCAGCATGTTCTGGATGTTTCGGAAGCCATATGCCTTGCGGACGATCAGCTTGATCTTATTGTTAGTTGCTTCAATCCGTGCGTTGCTCATCCCCAGCCTGATGGTATTCAGTATGTGATCCCTGTGACGTTTGATCTTGAGATACAGTTTCTTAAAAGCATCGATCCTGCTGTGGCTTGCCCACCAGAGCCAGCGTTTCAGTTCTGAAGCTGCTTCATCAACGTCTTTGATCTTCAGGAGCAGGCGGAGGGTTTCTTTCATGCGGTAGGCACGGTAGAGCCGATTATTGTTTTCTGCGATCATCGCCACCTTTGTCTGCTGGTTCTCTGTCAGGTGCTCAGGCGCTTTGCCGAGTGCATATGCGGAATTTTTGATCTCCTCCGCTTTCGCCCTGGCGGCTCTCACGATCGCAGACTCTGCATCGTCTGCCTTGGGACGCCCTTTCTTTCCGGGATGCGCTTTGGCAAGCTGCACGGCTTTATTGTAAGCCTCGCGCCATACCTCGCGGCGTACTTCGTCAAGGGCTTCCATTGCCCATTCGACGACATGGAAGGGATCCACGCAGCGTTCACAGTCAGGGGTGAATTCATTCACGCATTCGGTGATCCATTTCGCCCCGTCGCCGGTAACTACCCGGATGGACGAAAGCTGCTGTGGCGTGAGTTGCCTGTAAAACTGCGTCAGGACGCTTTTCCCATGGCCCTGCGCCGCCCATACAACGGTATTGGTGTCGTGGTTGACGATGACTGTGATGTACTTATGGCCTTTCTTATAGCTGGTTTCGTCAATGCCGATATTTACAAGTCCGTCCAGCCGTCTGGAGCGTTCCGGTTCGATATCGTTCAGGGCACGGTTGACGCATCGTCCTACGGTCTCCCAGTCGATGCGCATATATTCTGATACAACACTCCTGGGAAGGTAAGTGGCAAGCCATGCGGCAGTCAGGTCAAAATCTTTCGTGAAGCCGCTGCCGGGATAAGCCCATGGGACATCGGCAACATATACCCCGTGTTCAGGGCAGATAATACGGTGTGTCTGATATTCCACATCCACAAGGATGCCGCCTGCATCAAGTCCCCTCCATGTACGGGGGACGGAAGAATGTCTGTCATATACAGGGCAGGGCTTATGGCAGAACGGGCAGTCGTTTTCGTGCCATTTATTGGGTCTTGCCCTGATGCGGATATGCTTCACTCCATCAGTATCAGAGAAAAAGTTGCAGTCTTCGATAACAGCGTTCTTGACATTTAGGATATTTTTGCATAATGTATTAACAGAAACCATCTGTGGGAACTCCTTTATGTGTTTTCTTGGTCGTTAATACATTAAAGGAACACAGGTGGTTTTTCAATATGCAGTTGTTAATTGGGCATGGTCAAGTACCCACCATCATGCCAGAAGCCTCAAAGAATAGCACAATTATAAAAAAGGCGACATACGATAGCAAAACAGTCGGTATGGCCAGAGCCATTGGGGATGGTATGTCATATCTTTTAGTTGACGTAGTAGTCAGCTCAAAATATCAAAAACAAGGAATAGGAAAAAAACTTGTAAATTCCATAATAGATGCTATAAAAAATGAAACTATGGCTGGAGAATACAGTACTATTAATTTGATATCAATTAGAGGTATGGAGAAATTTTATGAGAGCTGTGGATTTGAGGCAGTACCATTTGGATACAATGGCAAAGGGATGAGAATAAAGATTGAAAAATAGAGATACAGATCCATAAGTCCAGCTAAGAAATACCAAGAGCTAAATGAAAACAGCCCATGTCCGGGTGCTGGGCGGGGCAGATGCGGAACCATAATAAGGAGAAAAGCAATGAGCATACAGGATGGCAGATGCAGCGGGAGCAGCCTGGCGCTGGCGGAGCGGATACAGGAGAAGCT
>OFFQ01001923.1_pt1 | contig 11289 bp, 9 predicted proteins | sample 1521411 | NCBI WGS metagenome assembly OFFQ01 (sample SAMEA3504110, study PRJEB24116) | mouse gut metagenome | biome: mouse gut; feature: mouse-associated habitat; material: faeces | place: Denmark | collected 2011 | reverse complement strand
AAGCCTTACAGGCTTCTTCAAATTCTCCAACTCTCTTTGTCTCCCCTATAAACATAGTGTTGTTTGCCGGATAAACGGGTATCTTTTTTAGATTTTTAACTATAGTTTGTGTTCCATCTCCACAAGCTAAAGATAAAACTGCATCTGCATCTGCTAATTCAGATTTTAATGACTTTAAATCTTTCTTAGATTTCAATAAATTGCATGCAGGATCTAATATAATATATCCTAAAACAGTTTTTCCCTCTGATTCTAATACTTCTTTCATTTTAAGAACTTCTTCTTCACCACCACTTTTACAAGTTGCAGCACATTGATTACATCCAACTAAAACTACCTTTTCTGCATTTTTTAAAAATCCTAAGATTTCATCCATAGGCTTATTTTCAGAAATTATCATCTCTATTCCCCCTAAAACTTACAATATATTATTTATTGTTTTGAGCCTTACAAGCCTTAACTACATGCTTAGCAAGTATAGATGATGTAACAGAACCTACTCCTGCAGGAACTGGAGTTATCATAGATGCCTTATCAAAAACAGCTGATGTATCAACATCCCCACATAAATTCCCATCTTCATCAACATTTATACCTACATCTATTACAACTGCTCCTTTTTTTATAAAGTTTTCTTTTATCATTTTAGCTCTACCAACAGCAGCTATTAATATATCAGCTTCTGAAGTTACCTTTTCTAAATTTTTAGTTCTAGAGTGGCATATAGTAACAGTTGCATTTTCATTTAATAAAAGCATTGCAGTAGGTTTACCAACTACCATACTTCTTCCAAGTACTACTATATTAGCACCTTGTAATTCAACATTATAATGTTTTAAAATTTCTACAACTGCAGTTGGAGTACATGGTGGGAATCCTGATGTGTCACCTTCCATTATTTTTGCAGAATTTATTGGACTAAAGCAATCTACATCTTTTTCTGGTGATATAACGTATTTTATTTCTTCTTCATTTAACTGTTTAGGAAGTGGTCTAAAGCATAATATGCCATGAATATCTTTATTTTCATTTAAATTTCTTAAAGCCTTTTCATATTCTTCTTGTGTTATATCCTCTGATAATTCTATAACTTCAGTTTCTATACCTATAGTTTGACATCTCTTTAATGCCCCTCTTTCGTAAGCTAAATCATTCCCTTTAGCTCCTACTCTAACTATAGCTAACTTAGGATTTATACCTTCTTTAACTAATTCATTAACTTCTTTTATTAAATTCTCACTTATTTGATCAGCTACCGGCTTTCCTTTTATTATTTGACCTTTAGTTGCAGTTACTTCCATAAAAAATGCCCCCTTAAATTTTAATTTATATAATACACAAGTATATCTTGTATTAATTTTCTTATTTAAATAATTATTTTACTAGAGCTTTTTCTACTTTAGCGTAAACTTCATCACATATTTTTACGCCTTCTTCTACTAAACTATTTACTTCTTTTCTTATTGCTTCAACATATTCCATATCTTTTATCGAGTTTATATTTATTACTACGTTTAACTGACCACTAAGTATTGCAGCCCTTAAACATTGAACTCCAACACCTACATCACTTATAGCTAGCTTTGAACCTTTATCAACTAAATCTTCATGTAATTTTATAGCATCAAAGCATACTCTTACTATGTCTATCGGAACTTCACAAGCTACCTTTAATGCATTTTCCATAATATCTTCTTTTATTTTCTTCTCTTCCTCAGTTGAATTAGGAAGTCCATAAGCTTTTGAAAGAGGTAGGAAATTTTTTGCATCTTTATCAATCATACTTAATAATTTCTTTTCTATTTCTCTTGCTTTTACTAATATTTCATTTACGCTTTCTTCATATTCAGCATATTTTTTCTTTCCTATCGTTAAATTGCAAACCATACTACCTAAAGCCATTCCTATAGCACCAACTAAAGCTGCTGCTCCACCGCCACCAGGTACTGCTGACTTTGAAGCTAATACATTTACAAATTCAATACAAGTTTTTTCAGATATCTTCATGATTTCCCCCTTAAATCCCCTAAAGATACTAAATTACTATGTAGTGGGGTGTGGAAATTTCCACACCCCACATTATTATTTATTAGAATAATCCTGATATTATTCCATTTTCATCAACATCAATTCTTTCCGCAGCTGGAACTTTTGGAAGTCCTGGCATTTTCATTATTGCACCAGTTAACGCAACTATAAATCCAGCACCTGCTGATACTGTTAATTGTCTAACTGTTATTCTAAATCCTGTAGGTCTACCTAATTTAGTTTGATCATCAGTTAAAGAATATTGAGTTTTAGCCATACATATAGGCATATGTGAAAATCCTAATTTTTCTAATTTTTCTAATTCTTTTCTAGCTTGAGGAGTAAAATCCACACCATCTGCTCCATATATCTTAGTAGCTATAGCATTTATCTTATCTTCTATACTTAAATCATCTTCATAGCAAAATTCAAATTCATTTGGTTCACTAGTTAATCTTATAACTTCTTTAGCTAGTTCAATTCCACCTTCTCCACCTTTTGCCCATACTTGAGATAAAGCAACGTTAACACCTAATTCTTTACATCTTTCTCTTACTAAGTTTATTTCTGCTTCTGTATCCGTTGGGAATTCATTTATAGCAACTACTGCTGGTAACTTAAATACTTGAGTTATATTTTCAACATGCTTTAATAAATTTGGAAGACCAGCCTCTAAAGCTTCTAAGTTTTCATTGTTTAACTCATCTTTTGGTACTCCACCATTGTATTTTAGCGCTCTTACTGTAGCAACTATTATAACTGCATCAGGCTTTAAATCAGCCATTCTACATTTTATATCTAGGAATTTCTCAGCACCTAAATCAGCACCAAATCCACCTTCAGTTACTACATAATCAGCAAAGTGCATAGCCATTCTTGTGGCTATAACAGAGTTACATCCATGAGCTATATTTGCAAATGGTCCACCATGAACAAATGCAGGTGTTCCTTCTAATGTTTGAACTAAGTTTGGCTTTAATGCATCTTTTAATAATGCAGCCATAGCTCCATTAGCTTTTAATTGCTCAGCAGTTACAGGCTCACCTTGGAAATTATATCCTACTATTATTCTTCCTAATCTAGCTTTTAAATCAACTATATCACTTGCTAAACAGAAAGCAGCCATTACTTCTGAAGCAACCGTTATATCAAATCCATCTTCTCTCGCTACACCATCTGCTCTTGATCCTAAACCATCAACAACATTTCTCAATTGTCTATCGTTCATATCAACACATCTTCTCCAAGTTATACTTCTAGAATCTATTCCTAATTCATTTCCTTGATGAATGTGGTTATCTAGCATAGCCGCTAATAAATTATTTGCAGCTCCTATAGCATGAAAATCACCTGTAAAATGTAAGTTTATATCTTCCATTGGAACAACTTGTGCATATCCTCCACCTGCTGCTCCACCTTTAATACCAAATACAGGACCTAAAGAAGGTTCTCTTAACGCAACTAATACATTTTCACCTAATTTAGATAATCCATCTGCAATTCCTATAGTAGTAGTAGTTTTTCCTTCTCCTGCTGGAGTTGGGTTTATAGCTGTCGTTAATATTAATTTTGACTTTTTACCGCCATTGTCTCTTTTTAATAAATTATAGTCAACTTTAGCTTTATACTTACCGTATAATTCTATATCATCTTCTCCTAGACATAGCTTTTTAGCTATTTCTCTTATATCTTGTATTTTAGCCTCTTGAGCTATTTCAATATCTGATTTGAATCCCATAATTTGTATCCTCCCCTATAATTTAAATATTTAATTTCACTATGTGTAAATTATTTATCCTTATTAAATAATCTATCTAAATAATGATTTCTTTGTAGCATTTTAATTACAGGACACGCTTAAGCCCATCAACTTATTTTTTATTGCTTCAATTTGTTCTCTAGTTTCTTGGCTAGTGTCATATGGAGATTTATTACTTCTATCTGAATCTATAACATCTTGGTTATAATATATAAAGCCTAAAGCTTCTCCATCCTCTAAGTTAGACATTATAAATTCTTTATCTTCTTTATTTCTAATTTTGTTGCCTACGACAAATACTTGTTTAACACCTATATCTTTACCTAAACTTTTAACTTTTCTATAAGTTTGTAGACTTCTTTCACCTGGTTCAACTACTACTATAAAGGCATCAACCCCCTGTGCAGTTCCTCTTCCCAAGTGCTCAATACCTGCTTCCATATCCATTACTACTACATCTTTATTTTGTAATATTAGATGCGAGCAAAGCCTTTTTAATAATACATGCTCTGGACAAACACAACCTGAGCCACCAGAATCCACAGTACCTAAAGTAAGTAATCTAACACCATTGTATTCTTTACAATAATTTTTAGGTATATCATCTACCTTAGGATTCAATTTAAACATTTTATTAAAAGTTCCTGTTTCTGCAGCAGTTCTTTCTGAAACTAATTTTTTCATTTCTGATATTGGAACTATAGAATCATATACTTCTTTTGGAAATCCCAAGGCTAAACCTAAATTAGCATCAGGATCTGCATCTACAGCAACTACCCTGTATCCATCATCTGCAAACATTCTAGACAACATAGAAGAAAAAGTTGTCTTTCCTACTCCACCTTTACCTGTTATCGCTATCTTCATATTATACCACCTTTTGCTATAGATAAACCATACAATAATTTGCACATTTATCTTTTTTTTTATCATTTTGTACGTTTATTCATGAATATTATTATTTTTTTAATATCAAATATTCCATTTATATTTATATTATTATTAAGCTTCAACTACATGATTCATTTTTTCTTCAACTAATTTTTCAAAACGAACACGTTTCTTTTCTATATCAGATATTATTATTTGTGCTAATTCTTCTGGATTTTCATTAACTGTAAACTTAGCTCCTACCATATCTTGTAATTCACCACATAATATTTCTACCGCTCTTGATGAACCTTTTACTGGAGGCATTATTCCTAAGTATGTGTCTATACCAGAAGCTACAACATAAGTACCTATAGCAACTGCCTTTTCAGACATCCATTCTGGTGCAACTCCTACTACTGGAAGATCACACATATCCATATCTAAAGCTTTCGCAGTTTCACTTACTACCTCCAATATACGGCTACAATCAACACAAGAACCTAAATGTAGAACTGGTGGTATATCAACTAGTTCACAAACTGTTGCTAAACCTTTACCTGCTAGCTTTCTAGCTTCCTTAGTCATTAAACCAAATTTAGCTGCAGCAGATGCACCACATCCAGTGGTAACAACAAGTATGTCATTTTTAATTAATTCTTTCATTATTGTTATGTGAGCTTTATTAGAAATGCCTTTAGCATTATTACATCCAACTACACCTGCAACTCCTCTTAATACTCCAGATTTTAAACAATCTGCTAATGGTTTAAGAGTACCTGCCGGATCTATTTGTGAATTTACAACCCTATCTAATTGACCAAGTATTGCATTTAGACTATATCCTACTGTTGCACTTGACTTTAATTCTGGTATAAGTACTTTTGATTTGTCTCTATTTTTAAAGTTTAATATCGCTTCTTTAACTATATTTCGTGCATCTTCATATGCAGTTTCTTCTGAGAATTCCATATATGTTGATTCCGCTATTTTAGCCTTCGGAGATGTTGTTATGAATTTTGTGTGATAGCATTTAGCAACCTTTGCTAATGCTGGGAATATACATTGAACGTCAACTATCATTGCTTCCACTGCGCCTGTAACTATTGCAAGTTCTTGTTGGTGGAAGTCTCCTGCAGTTTTTACACCATGTCTCATTGTAACTTCATTACCTGTACAGCACATTCCTGCTAAGTTTATTCCTTCTGCTCCAACTTCTTTAGCTAATTCAACTAATTCTGGATCTTCAGATGCTAAAACTATCATTTCAGACAATGAAGGTTCATGTCCATGTAATATTATATTTACTTTATTTTCTTCTAAAACTCCTAAGTTTGCTTCTGTTTCTCTTACTGTTGGAGTTCCAAATAATATATCACTAAATCTAGTTCCGATCATAGATCCAGCCCACCCATCTGCTAAAGATGTTCTAAGTGACATATGTATTAAGCTATCTATGTCTGCTGTACATCCTATATGAGTTGAATGCATTATAGTAGTGACTTCTCTGTCTATTGCTCTTGGTTCTATTCCAAGGTCTTTCCATACTTTTTGTCTTTTTGCTGGAGCATTCTTTAAAAATCTTGCTACTCCGTAAGGTTTACCAAATTCCATTAATGCAACATCTGCAACCTCGTGAGCTATATCGTATATATCTCTACCTTCTGTTTCTACATCCCACTCTTTTGCTAATGTTATTAATTTTGCTTCATCTTTTATTGTATAATTACCATCTCTACTTGCTAATGCCATTGTATGAGCTATATCTCTTGCATGATCAGAGTGAGCTGCAGTCCCACCTGCAACCATTCTTGCATAATTTCTCCCTACTATAACATGTTCATCAGCACCACATAGACCTCTAGGTGTTTTTGGTGTTATCCTACAAGGTCCCATTCCACATATTCTGCAACAGTTACCTTGAAGACCAAAACCACATTGAGCCTTAAAACTTTGTTTTCTATCATACATTGTCTCTACGCCATCTCTTTCAGCCTTATCTAATAATACTTGGCTGTTTAAGTCGATAGTCATCATTTTCTTATCCATATTCCTATATCCCACGGGATATGCCCGGACCAGCTCCCCCCACTCAGGCGCCCCTTCTATATCAGGTCTCCAGGACCAGTAAGTATGGCTCCACAGGTTCCGCTCCAAAATCCGTGATATCGGCTCCACCCTTCCCGAATCGTACAGATCGTCATGCCCCGTATCTACAATCAGGTCATATCCATGGGGCTCGAATACCTGGCCGGAATCGGACAGCCTCTCTATCCCGGACGGCACGCCCATATTCGTAAAATAGCATGCCTCCGTGAAAAGAAAGGCCTCCGGATCAAGAGAACGGATTGTATCCGCAGCTTGCCCCACAGGGCCCGGATAGGGCTCATTCCACAGGTCATGCCACAATAACCCATGGATCCCCTGAAAGAACCGGACCACATACCTAAGCATGCTCATAAAGCAATCCTGCAGACCTCTGCCATAGACCATGTCATTGTCCCGTAAATGTTGGATCGCCCTGTTCAAAACCGAATCAAATACCCCGCTGCAAGCAACGGGGTATCAAGCTTGCAACGCTGCAGAGCAGCGGGGTATTTGACCCTCGCGGCATTCGCCAACTGGCCGTGCAAGCACGGCCGCTTGGCTCATTGCTCGCGGGAATAAAGGCTTTACACCTTGCCGAAGGACTGTTATAATGGAAAACACCAGACACGCGCAGGAAATCTCTTTTTTATGGTGGGAGGTGATTATATGCCGTCAGGTATCGAGGTTACAAAACAGGCCCTTGACGATTTTAGGAAGATTCAAAAGTATATGCTTTTGGCAAAGGAAGAAAATGCTACAAAGACGTATGCAGAATTAAAAGAAGAATATCTGACACTGAAAGCATTGTTAAATGTGTCAGGTGTCAATATGACAGACATTGACAGAATCAAAGAGTAACCATTTGAACATCTGAACAGCAGCCATGAAGCAGGGTGTAATGTCTTTATTGAGTCATCAGGATGATTCAGGGCGGGAGGTCATCTAATGCGTATCAGAACAGACATCAATGTGATGGATTTTCTGAGACAGGTCCAGAAATGCCATTCGGAGGTGCTCTTCGAGACCTCGGAGGGCGACAGCATCGCCCTGAGGTCCACTTTGAGCCAGTACATCTTCTGTACCATAGCCCGGAACATCCCCCTGCTCGAAAGCGGCAGCATCCGCTTCTTCGACAGGGCGGACGAAGAGATTCTGAAAGATTATCTGTGTGACTGAGGGGAGAACGCACACCAGAACCGTGCATTCACAACAGAGATGTGGCTTTATCTTTCCGGCATCCGGAACCCCACCAGGGCTCTGTTCAGATAATCGTTGAAGGGCTTCATGATGCGGAACAGCCTTACCGCTTCCGACACGAAGGCCTCCCCCTCCTCCACCGCTTCATCCGCCATGGGATATTCCAGATACCAGCTCTTGTACTTCAGATACTCCGCCTGGGGATGCTCCCTGTCATACCCGGCGGGCACCTTCTTCAGCGATGTGCCCTGTACCCGGAAATGCTCCTCAAATGCCGGTGCATGGATAATCGCCTCAAATTCATCGCCATGCTCCGCGATATAGCCGCGGACCATTTCCGTGGCGTCCCGGAACATGTCCGCGAAGAGGCCTCCGCCCAGGAAGGTTCCGCCGCCCGGCCTGATCGTCAGGTAATATCCCACAGGAACGGGCAGCTTCCCCTCGGAAGAGATGTGGGCCCGGAATGCGGGATTGTATGGGGATTTGTCATGGCTGAACCGGGTATCCCGCACCAGCTTGAAGGTCAGGTCTTCCGGCCGGTTGTGGAGGACGCAGCCGACAAACGCGCCGATGCCCAAGATCAACTCCTGAACCAGCTCCAGGAACTGGGCGTTGGCCGCTTTGTTTTCCGCTTTGTGTGCGTGATACCATTCACGGTTGTTGTTCCGGCTTAAATCGGTAAGATATGTCAGGATTTTCTTTGTGTCCATTTCTCATCCCCCCTATGCGTTGTGTACTACCGAGAAAGAAGGGCCGTTCAGGAAATCCTGGATGAATTTTTTCAGGCTTCCCGGAGACTGGTAGGTCTTGCAGAAGGCGAACGTATGGGAGATTCCGTCAATCTCCTCCATGGCCTCTTTGACCTCCAGCATCTCCTTCGGCAGGGCTGCCGTGAAATCCAGCTTCGCAGGGTTGATTCTGTGGTTCTGGATGGCATAGTTGACCCTGTCCTTACAGCGGCATGTGCCGTTCCCGTATTCACCACAGTATTCCCTCAGGAAATCCGCCACTTTGCTGCGGATCCGGGACAGGCGCTGGCGGTATGCCTCCGGCGTGATGCCCAGGATGTCCCCGGCGATCCTGCTGTCCAGGCGGAACATGGTGCCCAGGATGAAGATGCAGCGGCTTTCGGCGTCCAGGCACTGGAGCAGGACATTGGTGCAGGACAGCTTCAGCTCCTCCGCCAGAACAGCCTGCTCCACATTCTGTGTCAGGTCCGGCACGTCACGGATGTCCGCATTCTTGATGTCATCCCCGTAGTACGCAAAGCTTAAGGGGAATTTCGCGAACATGTGCTTCTGATAGCTTTTCAGATAGTTAGATGCGATGCGGAACACCCAGGTGGAAAACGCGCTCTCTCCCCTGAACGACGACAGGCGCGTCATTATTTTCAGCAAAATGTCCTGTGTGGCGTCCTCCGCGTCCGGAAAGGTCCCGAGCATGCGAAGGGAAAGGTTGAACACCAGATCCTGAACGCTGACCAGTACGGTCTCCAGCGCTTTCCTGTCCCCGGCTGTGGCTTTCCGGATCAGCTCCAGCAGCTCTTCGTTAGTGAATTGGTCCATAATCCCTCTTTTCTGAAGTGCGGTCGATATTCTTACGGATAAGCAGACGGCTCCGGGCCTCCCACCCTGCGGCACTTCGGGGCAGGGATGCTTTCCGTATAACTATTAGACACTGTCCGCCTGTCCGTGTGACAGGATATCCTCAGATTTTCCCAAAATTATCTCCATTTTACGTCTTTCGCTGCCGCCCTTTTTGTGTCATACTGTTTTCAGAGGACTTATCTGATTTCTATAAGGAGGACATGAATGAAAAAATATTTCTGCAACCCAATCAACTTCACCTACCAGTACCAGTTCAACCAGAAGGAGGGAGGCTTCTCCCTGAACCGGGAGGCCGCCGATCCGTCCATGATCCTGTTCCGGGGAAAATACTATCTCTTCCCCAGCATGACCAGAGGCTTCCTGGTCAGCGAGGACATGGCGAGCTGGAAGCTGCGCCCGCTGACAGGCGTGCCTCTCTACGATTACGCTCCGGATGTGCGGGCCATCGGGGACTGGATGTACTTCTGCGCCAGCCGCCAAGGGGAAATCTGCGACTTCTACCGCACAAAAGATCCTGAAAGCGGCGTATTCGAAAAGCTTCCCGGCACCTTCGACTTCTGGGACCCCAACCTTTTCCTGGACGATGACGGAAGGCTGTACTTCTACTGGGGCTGTAGCAACATGACCCCCATCTGGGGCGTGGAGCTGAACCCGGAGACCATGGAGCGGATTGGAGAGCCCGTGGCGCTGATTGACAACCACAAGACGGAATACGGCTATGAGCGCACCGGCGAGGAGCATCATTATGACCCCTCCTCCAGCCCCATCGCGCAGATCCTCAGAGAGCGGATCGCCAAAGCCTCCGGCTGCCGCCCGGAGGATGTGACAGATGTCACACCGGCCATCGAGGCCACGACGGAGAGCTACCGCCCCCTGCTGCGCGCCGCCCTGTCGGACAATCCCTATATCGAGGGGGCCTGGATGACCAAGCATGACGGCAGATACTACCTGCAGTACGCTGCCCCCGGCACCCAGTACAATATCTACAATGACGGCGTCTGTGTAAGCGAAAGTCCCCTGGGGCCTTTCACGGCCTGCCCCAACAACCCCTACTCCTACTCCCCCGGCGGCTTCCTGCCCGGCGCGGGCCACGGCTCCACCATGGAGGACAGTCAGGGGAACTGGTGGCACGCCAGCACCATGCGCATCTCCAGAAACCATGATTTCGAGCGCCGGATCGGCATCTGGCCCGCAGGCTTCGACGCGGACGGGGAGCTGTTCTGCAACCAGCGCTACGGCGACTGGCCCCAGTCCGTCACCGGGGAGAAGAAAGACCCCTGGGCGGCCCCGGAGTGGATGCTCTTAAGCTACGGGAAGACCGCCACCGCCAGCAGCTGCGATTGCCCGGAAAAGGACGCCTCCCACGTGGTGGACGAGAACGCGCAGACCTGGTGGAAAGCTGCCGGGGAGGATGCCGCCCCCTGGCTTCTGGTAGACCTGGGCCGCTGCTGCAGGGTACATGCGGTGCAGATCAATTTCGCGGATGATGTGGAGACCGTCACGGAGCTGCCCCAGGGAGCCGAACTTACAGGAGACCCGGGCAGAGGGCGCTATATCGAGGAGCGCTCCTTCGCCACCAGGTGGTTCCTGGAGACCAGCACGGACGGCGAGCATTGGTTCGAGATGGAGAACTGGCGGAACACAGACACAGACCTGCCCCATAACCTGGTGGTGTGGGAGGACGGCTTGCCAGCCACATATATACGTCTGACCGTCATCGAGACGCCCTACCACAGGCCG
>OFFQ01001919.1_pt1 | contig 11299 bp, 11 predicted proteins | sample 1521411 | NCBI WGS metagenome assembly OFFQ01 (sample SAMEA3504110, study PRJEB24116) | mouse gut metagenome | biome: mouse gut; feature: mouse-associated habitat; material: faeces | place: Denmark | collected 2011 | reverse complement strand
CAATCCCCCCTTCAACCTCTCCGACTGGGGGGTGGACAAGCTGGGGGAGGACCCCGCCATAAATGGGGCGTTCCTGGACGAGATCGTTATGGAGGAGATCGAACCCAAGGCGGGGGAGGAGGCCCGTTTCCGCGTCAGCATTGACCTGTCCGATCTGTTGGGCGGCGGGGACGGCAGCGCTGCGCCCTCGCCGAAGGTCTCGCCCGCATCCACCGCCAAACCCGCCGCCAGCTCTGCCGTGGATGCGGAAAAACAGAGGCAGAAGGAGCAGGAGGCCGCCTATCGAAAAGCGGTGGACGCCATGAAGGCAGCTGTTCAGAAATCCATTGAAACGGGAAAAGAGACGATTGCCAAGCAGAAGGCTGAGGTCCAGCGCATTGCGCAGGAGAAAAGCCTCGCGGAGCAGAGACTGAGGCAGCTGGGACTCTTCAGCTTTTCCGAGAAAAGGGCGGTGAGGGAGCAGATTGCCCAGTTTACAAGAGAGAGCAGAGAGGCCGAACAGAAGCTGGAAGGCCTGAAACGAGAGGCTCGAAAGAAGGCGGAGGAAACCCTGGAAAAGCACCGCCCTCCCCTGCCTCCTGCACTGCTTGGAGGCAGCAAGAGTGCCCGCAGGAGTGCCAACGGGGATGCAGCCGAGAAAGCGCAAAAGATCGAAGGGGTGCTGAGCATTCTTCCCATGACGGCAAAAGAGATTAACGCCGCTCTGGGGACTACACGGCGCTGCAGATCGCCAACGCTGTAAAATTCATCCCGTCGGCCTGTACTGACAAGGTTTTCCGGATCGAGACAGACAAGGATGGAAACCCGATGCTGCGGGAGTTCACCGCCTATTACATCAGTGTGTAGGGTAATTCCAGGGCGGTAAAGACCCATCTGCTCACATGTGGCCGCTAGGTTGAGCAGAACATCCCCGGGCACGGTTTGTGCTCGGGGATGTTTCTTTGAGATAAATCTAATCGAGAGCCCAGAATAGAGAACTCCCAGAGCAACAGAAAATATTCTTACGGAAAAAGGAGGACTCCACATGCGGCAGGTACTTTTGGTGGACGATGAGGCCGCCGTGACCAATTCGCTGCTCCATGGGATCGACTGGACTTCCCTGGGGCTGACCGTGTCCGGCGTGGCCATGAACGGATCGCAGGCGCTGGAGTACATTCAGAAGAACCCTGTAGACATCCTCATCACCGACATCCGCATGGCGGAGCTGGACGGCCTGTCCCTCAGCCAGCAGGTCTATCAGATGAACCGGAACATCCAGATCATCATTATCAGCGGCTTCGCGGAATTTTCCTATGCCCAGAAGGCTCTGTCCTACGGGGTCATCGGCTACGTGCTCAAGCCCATCGAGTACGCGGAGCTGACTCGATATCTGAAGCAGGCTGTCCACAAGCTGGACCGCGACTCCGGAGGGGAGTCCCTTTTGTCCGCTCTGTACCGGAATCAACCGGGGACGATTTGGCCGCTTTTAAACGAGCTTGGGCTGAAGGCTGGCAGCTACTATATTGGCGCCTCTATCAGCCGCAAACCTCTTTTTGACACTGACCGGAGGGTACTGACTCTCCAAACGGGGTACCATCGCTATGGCTACATTTCGGAAGCTCCTTTTGACCAGTCAATGCTTGCCGCTCTCCAAAATGACCCGAATTGCGGCGGCTTCAGCTATTCCCACTCGCCGGTCCCCCATCAAAAGCTAGGGTCTGCGCTAAAGCGGTTGAGCAGCGCTGCTTTTCAGTACTTTTTTGATCCAACGCGCAAGGTGTTTTCCGATACTCGCAGGAGTAAACACCCGCCGCATATCGCAGAGGCTGCCCAATACGCGGAGGACCAGAGCCCTGTTCGCCTTATTGCTACGCTGCAGAAGATCGCCGCGCTTCCGTCCAACGCCCTGAATCTGAATGCGGCATGGAATCTTTATAACGTCATTGCATCCAGCGAGCGGTACGGTCCCATCGTGGATATTGACGACGTTTACAGCCCGGAGCATCTGGTCTTCTGTTTCGATACGTTCCAGAATATGATCGAAACGATTTGCGCCCGGTTAGAGGACTCTCCTGTGGCGCAGCCGTGTGAAAATCTATCAAATTCCGCATTTTTGCACATGGTCAAATTTGCGGAACTTCATCTGTCGGAAAACTGCTCCCTCCAGCTGATCGCCAAAGAGATGAACATGAACGCCAATTACCTGGGGCAGCTGTTCAAGCGGGAGACCGGAAAAACCTATTCCGCCTACGTCACAGAACTGCGCATTGAGAAGGCCAAGGAGATGCTGGTCTCCGGGGACCTGTCGATCAATGAGATCGCCGTCACGCTGGGATTTAATGACTATTTTTACTTCCTCAAGACGTTCAAGCGCGTATCCGGTTATACGCCAAAGCAGTACCGGCATTATCAGAAGAATAGTGCGGATATATGACATTTTAATGTATAAATAAAGGGCATAGGAATACGGATTTCCCTGTGTGGATACAACTCAATCAAAATGCGAAAGTATATCTCTACGCCGGTGCGAACTCCCGCCTGATGAAATTCGGCATGACCAGTAAGGCTATAATGCTATACAGAGAATCACGATGATCCCAAGTCAAATCTATAGGTTCCCAAAACAGTGCCGCACCCATTCCTTCTTTAACAGCAACAGGCCAAAGGACTTCTCCTGCGCCAGCAGATCGGATACAGAGCCTTCCATGCGCACCATCCCATATGAACGGTGCGCAGCATAAATGCGCAGGGAGCCTCCATGGGTCTCCAGCAGCTCCACATCATAGATCTCCAGGCCATGCGTCTGAAAAATTCTCTGCACCGCCGTCAGGGAGAGGTAGTAGAAATGTTCATGGTAGATGGTATCAAACTGGGAATTTTGAATCAGCTGCATCAGATGCGGGAACTCCATAGTGATGGTTCCCTCCGGCTTCAATACCGCAGCCAGTCTCGCTGCAAAGCTGTTGATGTCCGGGACGTGGGCCAGCACGTTGTTGCCGATGACCAGGTCGTATAGTAAAAACAAATGGATAACGCTTCATTCCATTCCAAAAAGCGGCTGCTTCTTGCTGTCCAAAATGCCGGGTGCAGACTTCTCTTTCTTCCACCCTACTCCCCGGAACTCAATCCTATTGAACATTTCTGGGCTTGGCTGAAGCGCTTTTTGAGAAAAATCCTTCCCGCTGTCTCTTCCTTTGATGATGCCCTTGCTACCGCTTTTCAACTGTGGTGACTGTAGGAGGCGGTCCGGCACCCCATCCAAACCGGGTGACACGAATTTGGGTGCGAACCCCCCACGCTTAATTGCCTCAGTGACGAGCCTGCGCTCTATGGCACTTTCCCTCATTGTTTCTGGCCTCCTGTTTCTGACTGTGTTTCTAAGCCCCAAAATTCCTATACGCGCATATAGGCGTGTTTCCGATACTTCTTTTCTTTTATTTCATTACTCTATAAAGAAAGATAGAAACACAGAAACAAAGAGCTGGAAACCCTTGCAAACAGTGATTTTCTCCCTGTTCCTCTGTTTGTTTCTACCGTCAAACTGGAAACGCTGGAAACGGAATTTACTCCCGGACAAAGGTTTTCTGCGTCCCGTACAGCGGGAACCGGGTCTTGCCGAACTTGTTCTCGGTGGTTAACACCCAGCCGCCGATCTTCCGAAGAATGTCCTCGATCTCGTAGGAATCCGTCCGCTTGATGTTCTCCCGCTCCTTGCCGAAGCACTCACACCAAATCTCCATGCAGCACACCCGCTCCCGGCGAACGGTGCCGGTGGCCGCAGAGCCGGAGAACTCTCCGCCGCCCAGGTAGCTGCGCCGCTGGTAGAGGTCCATGCTGGCCCAATTCTCCGGGAGAAGGCATTCCAGATACTGCTCCACCAACCCCTCGCGGTCATCGGTCTCCATGGCATCCTGCTGGGCCTGGTAAGCCTCCTCCGCCACATCGCCCTTGAGGTACAGCTCCTCCCCGGCCCGGTACCGCTCCAGAGCCTCGGCCCACACCTGGTCAACCTCCGTCAGCTCCCACGGGTGCATGGCCCCGGTGCCGGTGACATTGACGGGCCAGAACCGCCGGTTGCCGGTCACGTCCCGGAGGAAGCCCCGGTCGGCGTTGCTGGAGCCTACGATGATATTGGTGCGCGGATGGCTCTCCACCACGGTACCGTATGCTTGCCGAAACTTATCATCCGACCGACTGAGGAAGGACTTGACCGTTTTCACATCCACCTTCTTGATGCCGTTCATCTCGGCGATTTCCAGAATCCAATAGCCCTGGAGTTTCTCTGCGGCGGTCTTGTCCCGCATATCAGCGATGGAGAGGGAGTCGGAAAACCACTCCCGGCCCAGCAGGGCATAGAAGGTGGACTTGCCCATTCCCTGGGGGCCATTGAGGACGAGCATGGAGTCGAACTTGACCCCCGGCTCGTAAATCCTCGCTACCGCGGCGCACAGGGTTTTCCGGGTGACCGCCCGGACATAGGGCGTGTTGTCCGCGCCCATGTAGTCCACCAGCAGGGTGTCCAGCCGCTCGGTCCCGTCCCAGGTCAGGCCGTTCAGATACTCCTTCACCGATTGGTAGAGCCTGCTCGGCGGACACCACCGCCAGCAGAACGTCCTTGAACTTGGTGGGCGACCAGACGCCATAGACCCGCTCGAAGTACAGCTTGGCGTTGGCGAGGTCGGCATCGTTCCAGCCGGGGCGCACCTGTTTCCAGGGCAGTGGCCCGATCACATCCACCATGCCCTTGAACTCGTTGTAGACGATGTTCTGGAGATTGGGATCATAGCGGACGATGGCGGCGATGTTGGTGAGGGTGTCCTTCACCCGGCCCTGCTTGTCCAGCTCCAACTCGGTCTGCCACTCGTATCCGACCACGGCGGAGAAATCGGACTCCTCCAGAGCCTGCCGCTCCTTGGCAAGCTGGAGCTTGACTTGGGTGTCCTACATCGCGAAATCCTGCATGACCTGGAAGAAGGGCAGTTTGGAAGGCGGCGCGTCCGGGTCGGCTTTGCCGTCCAGCGCACCGAACTTGTGCAGCCGCACCACGTCAAAGGCATTCAGCAGCTTGCCGCAGGCCGGGTCGGTGGCGTGGTGGCTGTAGGCAAAACAGTCATCGTAAATGACCACGCCAGCATGGGAGTCGGCGGGGATGTAGTCGTACCGCCCCGGCATGGAGCTGTGCTTGTAGACGTCCGGGAGGAAGGTGTCGATGGCTGCGGTGATGGAGTAGGCGCGGCAGAAGGCACCGACCATCCCCGCCTTGGTCAGCGGGACGGCTTGTTTCTTGATCTCCCGCTGTACGATGATCTGCTGGCGGCGGGAGACGAGCCACTCCGCGGTGTTATGCCAATCGGTGTACTTCGCCAGGATGGTGTCCGGGTCGAGGATGTCGCCATCGATCTCCTTACACACGAACTCGCCGTCCGAGGAGGTGGAGGGCCAGTACATCAGGCGGCTCGGCTCATAGGTGGTATCATCGAACTGCTCAATGCCGATCTCCTCTGCCACCTTCCGGGCCACCGCCATATACTCGTCTGGGCCGACCTCGCGGGAGAGGGGGATGATGAGCCGGAGCCGCGGGGCCTCCGGGGTGTGTTTGTGGGTGGAGTAGAAGTAACAGCGGAAGGAGAAGAACATCTCCACCTGCTCGATGACCTCCGGGGAGGCGTAGTCCATGTCCAGCGACAGGGCCGAGCGGGTCAACACACAGTCCTTCTTCCTGCGGCCCCCCTTCAGAGTGCCGAGGACAAAGCCGCCGATGTCCTTGATGGCATCCTGCTGGGCCTTGGGCATTTTCTTGAACTCCGCCACGGTCTCAACGGTGACCTTGGTTTGGAAGATGCGGTCGCGGAACTCGTCCAGCTCCATTTCCGTCAGACGCCATTTTTTGTCCATTCGGCTGTTGCCGATAGATACCTTGATCTTCATTTCTGCCTCCCCGCTGTCAGGTCCCTGATATTCCGGGTGAGCTGCGTGTGCTGCCGGGTCAGGGCCTTGAACTTCCGAAGCCGCTTCTGGTATTCCTTCGGATCACACGGCACCTCATCCAGCGACCCTTCCAGGCTCATGGCCTCCTCCATGCAGGACTTGTCCTTGCGGATCAGGGCCACCAGCAACTCCTTCTGCTGGGCCTCGGAGCAGTTATCCCGGACGAGCCGGAACAGTTTCCGGGCCTTGGTGTTCGTGCAAGGGAAAAAGGTCTCCACGTTGACCTCGATGTAGCCGGTGGGATGGTCCATCCGGAAGGTCTCGATGTTGCGGATGGCCTCGTATGCGGTGGGGTCTGCGTACCCCTCCAAGTTGTATCTGCTGATACCCATAGTCAGGCCATCTTCTCGATCAGCGGCAGGATGCCGTCCTCTTTCATCAGGCCGTAGATGAATTGACGGCCTTTCTGCGTCCAGTAGGTATGCACTTTGGTGTGCGGCTCCCCATCGGCGCCGGAGTAGCTGTGGGTCTTGGTGCTGGTGTAGCCCTTTTCGGCGTACTTCTGGTAGAGGAGCCAGATGTCTCCCTGCCTGAACTGAACACCCTTCTCATGGAGCCAACGGTTCATCCAGACCGCCGACTTGCCGTAATCCTTGGCGATGGCGGAGGTGGAAATGAGGTCCTTGCAGTTCAGCACCAGGTCGTAGTAGCTGGCCTTGGGCTGCAGCTCTGCGATCTGCTGGCTCTGGACAGCGATGGTGCCGGTCAGTTCGGTGTTCTGCTGGGTCAGCAGAGCCAGACGGTCATTGGCAAACTGCAAGGCCCGCGCCATGATCGCGTCCGGGCTGTTCCATGCCGCCTCCACCTGGAGGAAATACTGCCGCACCTGTTTGCCGATGTCGCTGCGCTGAATCATGCACAGTTCCTTCGCCATGTTGATGGTGAGCTGATGGTCGGTGCTGGGCCTGCCGCCGGTACTTTCGCTCAAAATTGCGCTAAAGTCCACTCCTTCGGCGAAACCGTACTCGCACATCCGGGGAAACCAGTCTTTGTATGCGGTCTTGATCTGCAAAGCCCGGTGCAATTCCCGACCGCTGACGGTGGGGCGGTCGCCGCCGCTGTAGTTGATTTTCACAAGTTCGTTCATACCAAAATACCTAATTCTTTCGATAAAATTCGCATTCATACCCATCCGCCCGGAACGGGAGGCCAGCGGCCCAGGCCGGGGCCTCGGACATGATGCGGCAAATCTCATCCACGGAGGAGATACCCTCCGGCACCTCCACCACGGCCTCATCGTGAATATGCATGACGATCTCGAATCCGGCGTTTCGCAGCCGGAGCATGGCCAGGGCCAACAGATCGCGCGCTGTCCCCTGGACGAGGTTCTCAGTCAGCTTGGGGCCATAGGTCTCTATCCTGCTCCATTTCTTGTTTTCGCTGATACCTTCATAGGTCAGGCCGTCCCTGCCGAATCGGTTCACGGCCATCCTCGGCTTTACATAGGACAGCTTCCGCCCGGACGGGAGTGTGATGAATAAAATCCCGCTCTTATATTCAAAAATGATCTTCCCGACTTTCGTTTTCTGCTTCTCGGTGACTGCCTTTATTGCCGCCGCATCCACATCCCACCAAAACTGTGTGATATGGGGATTGGCTTTCCGCCACGCTGCCACGAGCGGAGGAAGTTCCTCTTCGGTCAGCCCCATATCCAAAGCCCCCATTGAGATGAGAGCGCCAGCCGCCCCGCCGAATCCCAGGCCAAGTTCCGCTAATTTCCCTTTCTGCCGGAGCGTGGAGCCTTTCGTGATCTCCTCCATCGGCACATGGAACATGGAGGATGCCGATGCTTCATAAATCTTCCCGTGGGAAGTGAACACATCCAATCTCCACTGCTCCCCGGAAAGCCATGCAAGCACCCTTGCCTCGATTGCGGAAAAGTCCGCCACCACAAAGCGGCATCCCGGCTTTGGGATGAAAGCTGTGCGGATTAATTCTGAAAGCACATTCGGTGTGGAATCATACAAAAGTTCGATATCCTCAAATCTGCCCTGCTTCACAAGGTCTCTTGCCAGTTCCAGATCGGGGAGATAGTTTTTCGGTAGATTGTGTAATTGCACGTTCTTGCCGCTCCATCGGCCTGACCGATTTGCGCCATAAAACATCAGCATCCCGTGTACCCGCCCGTCCGAACAGGCAGACCGCTCTATGGCTTCATACTTTTTCACAGAAGTCTTTGCCAGCATAAGCCGGAGTCTGAGCAGTTCCTCCACTTCCCCGTCCGTCTCCGCTATCATCTCCGCCACTGCCTTTTTGGAAAGGCTCTCCGCCTCCATCCCCATGTCCCCAAGCCAGCCCTTTAGCTGCGCCACCGAATTGGGGTTCTCCAAACCCGTCAGTTCATAGGCGCGTTTCGTCACAATCTCTTTATGGAGCCGCTCACAGGCTATGGCCTGTTCTACCAGCCCCATATCCACCAATACGCCCCGGTCATTGATGTGCTGGTCTAAACGGTACAGTTCCATCTCGCTTTCCGGGATGGGGAAATTATGCAGTTTCCTGCGGATGGATTTCTCCACGTCCACATCCCTCTTGCAGTAGGTCTTGAAAAGCTCCCACTTCTCCGGCGCATGGCAGGGGAGGTTCCGCATCCTGCCGCCGTTTGCCTTTGTGGGCTTGCAGGGGACGCAGAAATATTTTATAAGGTCCTTCCCTTCCTTCATCTTCTGCTCGTCCAGACCAAGCACCCTGCCAACATCCTCCAAAGACCGGGGCAGGGCGAGCATGGCCGCCTGTACCGCGCTGCAATGCCAGGACTCCGGGGGAATGTACCTCCCAAAATATTTTGATAAGCAGGTTCGCTCGAAGTTGGCGTTGTATGCCGTCTTGGTCACTGACACATCAAAGATGGCTTCCTCCACTTCTGCCGGGAATTTCTCCCCCTGCGCAAGGTCTATGATCTGTGTTTCCCCTCCGTCAAAGGAATAGGCAAACAGCAGAATCTCAAAAGCAGGGCTGTCCGCATAGGCGTATACCCCGCATTTAACTAAATCCACATCGCTGAAACTTTCAATATCGGCTTCTAAGATTCGCCCCATTTCATGGCTCCTTCCTGTGTAGATACTTTGGATGACGGGCGGCAGTCACCCGCCGCCCTGATATTCCTATCCAAGAAAATCTTCCTCGTCATCCACTTCCACCGCGTCAAAGTCATCCTCCGCGTTCGTCCTGCCGCCCAGCGACTCCCCGTCACGCAGTTTCTGGATGTTGCCAAGCCCTGCGGCGATTCCCTTATTGCCGTTGGTGGAAAAGCCGTAGAAGTTCACGCTGATCCTGCCATAGCACCCGGAATACACCTCCGACTGGTCAAGGATGGGCTGTACGTTTTTATCCACCACCTGCGGCGCCTGCTTGCTGTTGGCGTTGAAGAAATAGCTGTCCGCATACGCCTCATCCTCCGGGCGGTCAATGTCGCCGTCACGCAGGGGCAGTTTCAGGTTCGCCGGGACCTTGCCGCCCCACTTGGAGACGGAATCCTTCTTCGCCTGCTCGATTGCCCTCTTGATCTTCTCGATGGTCTCCGTGTCCGACTTTGGTATGATGGCCGATACGGAATACTTCGGGTCCCCATCGCTCACTGCGTTGGGCTCCCAGCAGTGCAGATAGGAAAACCTGCACGGTACGATCACTTTTGTCAAATTTGCATTTTCATTACTCATGGTATTCATTCCTCCTTAAAATCCGCCTCCGCGGTTGCTGCGGCAATCTCCTGCCTTTTATCCGATTCCGGCACTAAGGTCACCTTGCCCTGGGGCTTGTAGACCAGCTTCCCAAGTATCTCTGCAAATTTCTTCTTCCCAAGCAGCCGCTCCATCTCCGTGATGCCGATGAGCGTCTTTTTGTAGATGTCCGTGTACCCGGCCTTCTGCGCCGCCTGGGCCACTTCTTCCTCATCCGTGTATTTCCTGTTGCTCCTGCCCTCGACTAACTTAAAGCCGGCCCACTTCTTACCCTTCGTGACCGCCTCGTCCTGTGCATAGGCGTAGACATCCGCAGACCACTTGGCAAGCTCGTCCGCCACTTTCAGGACTTCCGCTATCTCCTCATCCGTCAATAATGGAGGCTGTTTAAATTCCATCTGCGCCAGCCTTAAATATTCCTCCGCCCTCGCCCTGCAGGTGTTCTTTGCCTTACAGAACCGGCACCAGTCGCCGGAATGGAATTCTCCCTCTCCCTTGATGGCAAGCACCGCCTTTGGCTTTAACTCCATCTCCACCCATTCCATCAGGTCCTTTACGGAAACCTCCCATGTGCTGACGGATTCAAGACGCGGCTGGTAGATGGTCATGCGGATCATTTCAATGTCATAGAGGGCATCAAATAATTCCAATGCGCCTAATCCGTACAACATCATCTGCGGGTTCCATTCCGCCTCAACCGCCACGCCCTTCCCGTACTTTAAATCAATGACGGTCAGAACTTTGTCAGCCACGATAAGCAAATCCCCCGTTCCGAACCCCTCCGGCACATAGGCGGAGTAGTCCAGCCGCTGCTCGATCAATACCACCGGGTCTTTGCATTCCTGCCTTGCAAGCTCCACCTGCTCCATCGCAAAGGCCACATACCCGTCCGTGCATTCCTCCATCTCGTCACAGTGGTAATCCGACACCGGGCGCTTTGACCTCCGCTTTAATGCCTTTTTCAGCTTATGCTCCGCAAGGGCGTGGGCGGCGGTGCCTTCCTCGGCATAGACGCTGCCGCCAGATTCCTCCTGAAACTGCTCCTCCAATCGTGCGGAAGGCGTACAGGAAAGCCACCGCTTGGAGGAAGATGCGGAAAGCAATGCGTGTCTTCCCATCACAGCACCTGCGCTTCCTGCATCAGCGCCGGGTAGTCCTCCGGCTTCACCGCCGAGAGCTTCGCCGCGCCGTACTTCTGCAAAAGTTCCTTTATTTCCTTCGATTTCCCCTCCTGGGTCTTCTGCGCCATCAGTGCGCGGATGCCCTCCAGCGTGGCAGGGGATTCCTGCTGTACTTCTGCCACAGATTCCTGCTTTTCCGCTTTCTGTGCTTTCACCGTCTTTTCTTTCGTGCCGCCCTCCGCTTTGGCAAGGCCCCGCAGACCTTCCGCAACGATGGAGAAACCTTCCGCAATCCTTAACAATTCACTTCCCATTTACATTCCCTCCGTTTCCTTAAAAATGATTATCTTTCCCTGCTCTGTGGCAGATGCGATCTCCGCCGCCATCCCTTCGGTGGCTTCCCCGAACACCCACACCTCGTCACACAGGGCGAGCAGCTCCATCCCCATAGAGATGCCGAGCCGCCTCTCTTCCTCTATCCCCTCGTTCAAGAACTGCGGGAATAAAAGGTGCGGCGCAATGGGGAGATGC
>OFFQ01001917.1_pt1 | contig 11301 bp, 12 predicted proteins | sample 1521411 | NCBI WGS metagenome assembly OFFQ01 (sample SAMEA3504110, study PRJEB24116) | mouse gut metagenome | biome: mouse gut; feature: mouse-associated habitat; material: faeces | place: Denmark | collected 2011 | reverse complement strand
CCATTGGCAACGATAAGGAGAATATCGAGCGGATCTATGGTGACAGCTTTTTGGACATCAGCGATCTGAACAAGCTGCCAATCAAACTGGCTAGTATCATCAAGCGGTTTATCCGCGTATAAGCAAATCAGGGCAAGGCCAGAGCTTTCGGCCTTGCCCTACCGTTTTTTCTGACAATAATAAGGAGGAACAGTATGACTTCTACAGAGAGAAACAATATTTTTATGGAAAACGAGGATATGATCAACCGGGTAATGCGGTGTAACTGGCCGCTAATCTGCGCTATGCACTTGGATTGGGACGATGTGTATCAGGAACTGGCCATGGCGGCCCTGAACGCCATTGATACCTTCGACCCTAACCGGTCCGATTGTATCGAAGTCCATATCTGGATGAAAATGAAGTATGCTATGCTGACCATCAAGCGGCAGCATCGGCCTTGCGGGCTCACAGGCATTGGCAATCGGCAGCGGCCCATTGTTGTGTCCTTGGAGCAATCCGATGGGATGGATCGCTTCTTGGCCACAGAGTCCGATAAGGAGCCCATGGACCTGTCGCCTGCTATGCGTCAAGCGCTTTCCCGTCTGGACGAAAAGGAGCGCAGGGCTGTTGCCCGGTATTTAAACGATCAGGAATCCAAACGGGAGCGTACAGTCAAAGCCGCCCTAGATAAGATCAGGGTCTTCTACTTGGCCGCAGTTCCAGAAACCCGACATCCTGTCGGGGCGTGGTAACAACACACATAAAAAAACGAACAGGAGGTTACTGTCATGACGGGAGCTATTGTCAACACAACCACAGTTTCTTTGAAGGACTATATTATTGATTTGGACAACACACAGAAGAAGCCCACTGTTGTCTACGAAGTGGTGCTGGAGAACAACACCGACTTCATTCTGCGGCGTCAGACCCAAAAGGTGTGCAGGGAGTTGGTGATTCTGGTCAGCCAGGGCCTCTACTATATCCGTGACTGTAAAACCGGAGCCATTGATCCGGTGACCAGCGCAAGCCTGCGCTCGTTCCTGCGGGATTTAAAGGACAACTTCATCAGCCTCCAGCAGGTAAACTGGCTTGGCCCCCTGTTTAAGGAGTCTGCCGACTTTATCATCACCGTGATCGAAGATGCAACTCTTTCGGATATGTGCCGGCATAACATACCCATCAGTAAGGAGGAACCCAGACAACATGTGCGCTACTGGGAGCAGAACAAGCGGCTGTTCACACGGATTGCCCAGCTGTTCCCCACACATGGCACTGCCAGCGGGAAGTATCAGAACAGTATTCCAGTCATTTTTTGGATTGAGGAGCACTACGGGGCAAACGAAGCGATGTACTTTGCTGAACAGATGGTTCAGTCAGGCGTGCGACATATGGATTTTGGTTCCCGTTACCATTACGCAGAAAATCGGATGATTCATGCGTTTGTTGAGGTTATGGAATCGGAGCACAACATCAATCTGCGCCGGTTTATCGACTATATCTGTTTCGACCTTTACCGGCAGGGGTATGGTGATGTGAATGGGAGCTTTTTTAAGGAGTATATGGACTACCTTACCATGCAGAAAAATTTCTACGGGAAGGTCAAAGAAAAGTACCCGGAACATTTCAAAACCGCCCACGATGTGATGGCACTGAAGGTCAACCTGGCTAAAGCAGCAGAGCAGTGCCAAAACTTCATGGAACAGGCTGAACAGGTCAAGGATCTGGAGTACAGTGCCCAAGGCTACTGCGTTGTGGTGCCCACCGAGCCCCGGGAATTGGCAGACGAGGGGATCAACCTTAGCCACTGTGTAGGCGATTATATTGACCGTGTTGCCTCCGGGGAATGCCATATACTGTTCCTGCGGCGCAGAAGCGCACCGGAACAGTCCCTTGTGACACTTCAACTGTGCGGCCAAAACATCTGCCAGGCGCAGGGTATGAACCGGCGCAGCATCACCCAAGAGGAGCGGAAGTTCCTGAACTGCTGGGGACGTGAAAAACAAATCAATATCACAGTCTAAAAAAAGAAAGTGAGTTGTGATAACACTATGAAAGCAATCAGTATTGGATCCCGGTATGAAATCCACAATGATTCCCTGAAAGCCTACGATGCCCTTCCGGCAAAGACCTACACCGTGCGCTTTGCGCAGATGTCTGGGTTTTATTTGGAGGAGCGCACTGATTTGGCTGTCAAGGAAAAGGTCTATGGGGTACACACGGAAAAGGCCAACAAGGTCTTGAAGTCTTTTGCCCTGTTCAAGCGGAGCATGGGCGTCATCCTGAGCGGTGACAAGGGTATTGGCAAGTCCCTGTTTGCCCGCTGCCTGTGCGAACAGGCGGTTGCTGCAGGGCATCCGGTTATTATCATCGACCAGTTCGTCCCGGGTATCGCCTCTTATATTGAGTCCATCGACCAGGAAGCTGTATTCTTGTTTGATGAATTTGACAAGACCTTTGGCGATATCCGGACTGGTGATAACGAGGCTAACCCGCAGTCCAAGCTGCTCAGCTTGTTCGACGGCACAGCCCAGGGCAAGAAGCTATTTATTATCACCTGTAACAGCCTGTACCGCCTGAACGATTACCTGATCAACCGGCCGGGACGGTTCCATTACCATTTCCGGTTTGATTACCCGACCCCGGAGGAGATCCTGGCGTATCTTACCGATAAGCTGGGAAACAAGTATCGGGCAGAGATCGAAAAAGTGATCCTCTTTTCCAAGAAGGTCTCCCTCAACTACGACTGTCTGCGGGCCATTGCGTTTGAACTCAGTCTGGGGGAGCCCTTTGAGCAAGCGATCCTGGACCTGAATATTGTCAACACCAATGCGGAGGAGTACAACATCACGCTGCGTTTCAAAAACGGGAATACCATGACCGCAAAAAAAGAGCGGCTGGATCTCTTTGACCGAGACGGCGAAACTTCTGTCTATCTGTGGGACGAAAAAAGCCGGTGCGGCGTCAATGTGATGTTCACCCCCTCTGACTGTATATATGACTCCAGCTGCGGCGCTTTGACCTTGGCTGGAGACCGTATCACCCTGAGTTTTGAGGGTACGCCCACTGAGCGCAAGGCTGCGGAAGAGAAACTGGTGCCGGAGCGTATGACGCTTACTCGTGCGGCGGCCCGGAATATCCATTACCTGACGGCCTAAAAGGATGATGGAGGGGAGGAGGCCAAGTGCCTTCTCCCCTGCAAGTAATCGAAAATCGGAGGTTTTTATGACATTCAAAGAATTGTTTCAGGCGGGACAGTGTTCTATCATTGCCATTGACGCATGGGTCGAGATTTGGCATAAGGGAAAGGACATTGGACAGTCCCTCAAATCCTTTTTGGGGTTAACTGATGATGAATACCAAATCTGGCTACTGCAAGGGAATGCTGGCTTAGCTCAGACGCTTAACAGTGGGCATACGCCAGAATATGAGACGGTCTACTTGGGGTGGGACGAATTGACGGCTCAGCTCCAAGAGATCGTGAACTCTGAACTGGGACCTGGCTATACCATCACACTGCGCAGGCAGGACTATTACTACTGGGATATGCGGCTCGAAACTGTGCGGGAAATGGACGAAGCGCTTAGTGAGAAGATCTGTGAACGCCTTGATTTGTGGGATGTGGATGTGTTGATATTCCTTGATAATGATTGGGTGGACAGCAACTACCTTTGTGGATTGCTCTCCAAACTGACCCATCGGGAAGTTACCTCCAGCCATGCCGATGACAATGGCGTTTGGATTATTTGCAAAAGCCTGCTTTGGAGCAGTCCGGAGTTCACCAAGCACCTTCTTGCGAAATGCGAGAAGCGGCTTCGCCGCGAGATTGGTGATAGGCACTACGCATTGGTTACCCCGGACACGGCTTGCCATCAACTATTTGGCTTTAAGGAGGCGCTGACAATGCTCGGCCTTTTGGAGCGGGATAAATTTTTCGTAATGCCTGACCATTTTGCGGATGCAGGTGCGGCCCAAGAGGAGGTTTGTCAGGATGAAGTGTGAGCAGCCGATGTGCTGGTGTTGTGCCTGGCGGTACATTGATGGCCCTGCGGATGACCCAACAATCAACTGTGGGCATTCTTCTATCTTGGTAAGAAAACGGTTTCAGGGCAGCTCTACTGCAGAGTATTGTAAAGAATATTTGGAGGATGATCCGGACATTAAGGTAAAAGTTATCCGGGATACAAGAGAGACTTTTATGCGGGCTGTGCATCAAATGGTGGTAGATAGTGGACACTTCACCGAAGTTACAGAAATCTTAGACTATTTTCTGCCGGAGACTCAGGGGGCCCCTACTGAGATCACCTGTGATAATTTTGATTTTATCACTAAAGTCAAATTCGGGGGCAATGAGGGGATTTATCTTAACTGCTATGCCGAAGGCTGTATTGACAGCGACCGTGGACGGGGCCTATGGAAACTGGGAACCTATAAGACGTTGGGAACATCCCTGGCTGATATGCAGGCTTTCGGAAAGCTGGGCGGTACTCTGACCTATTTTGCCCGTAAGTACCTTTGGGAAAATTCAAAGAGGTTTCTTTCCGATAGGGAACTGAGGGTATATGCTATAAGAGAAAAGCGTAAGGAGGGCAAGTCATGAGCTATGATATATGGCATAATTATGGCTATGGAATATGCGTTGATGACATCGGAGAGGAGAATATAGAACGACTGCAGACACTCGTGCTGCAGGCACCGGAGGTTAAGGCCAAAATAGAGAGTTGGCTTGCCGAACGAAAGATCAAAGCTCCCACGTGGAATGATTATATGGAGTTTGACCAAGACTGCTGTCTTGGCCTCGCAACGATTCTCAGTGAGGTTATTGCGGAGACAGAGGGGATTAACTTGACTGCCTGTGACGATTACGATGGCAATGCCTACTTATTGTATAAGCCCATGTATCCTTGGCAAATGGACGATATAGACTGCGGACAGACAGAAGAAAAAATTGCTGGGATTTTCCGCCGCTATATCAGCATCCTGACCGATACACCCATTGAAATTGACTATCAAGAGGTGGAAAACGGCGGTTGAGCAGATAATTTTATTGCGGAATGTCGCGTTGTCATGTATAATATAGCCATCTGCTTGGAAGGAGGTGGCCGTATGGTAGTCCCAAGCAGTATTGTCCAGTATGTTCTGTTGAACAAAGATGACCCTGTGCTGGCATTTCACTGCCAACGCAACGATTTCGAGGAGCCAGAGTTTTTTGAGGATCAGTGGCTTACCTCCCTGCGGCCGATTGGGTACAGGGGCCTAGCAGCGTTTCTAGAGCATCGGAAGGCTCCCAAGCACCGCAAGCATATTCAGCAGTTGCTGGAGCAGTATGGGTGCGATGATCTGGAGGGATTTCTTCGCGTTACCCACGCCTTATCCTTGAACGATACTTTCTGGGTACGGGAAGCAGACTCGTCTCTAACCTGGAGAGAAGTTTCCCTCTACACAAACCCATTCAGCGAGATCATCAGTGAAGCCGCCTTTGATGGAATTATTAGTGAGACAGACTTATCCTCCACCTCCCCGGAGTTTGGGACGGACGGATATTATGCTAAGTGCTGGAAGCGGGAAGACAGCGGCATTTTTCTCTACAAAAGCGGCAGTGTACACTATGAGATCGAGCCGCTTTCTGAGTATCTGGCCGCACAGTTGTCTGGCCAGTTGTGCCCCGAAGCAGTCCCCTACGACATGGACTACTACCGGGAGAAGTTGGTCAGCAAATGCCAGCTCTTCACCAATGAGACTGTGGGGCTGGCAAAGGCTAGCGCAGTCTTCTGCGGGGAGAAACATACAATACCGGAACTGCTGGCCTATTTCGAGAGCATTGGCAGCGGAGATGCTTTCCGGCGGATGTGTGTGCTGGATGCTATTATCCTAAATACTGACCGCCATTATGGCAACTTCGGTGTGCTATTTGATACGAGCACTCTGGAGATACAGAGACTGGCTCCGGTGTTTGACCATAACCGGAGCCTGCTGCCAGAATTGGACAATGACCAGTTAGCAGATCCAGCTTGGTATCTGCGGCGCTGCAAGCCCAAACTGGGCCAGAACTTCATCAGAAACGCTAAAGGTCTGCTGACGGACGATATTCGCCGGGACCTGATGGAGCTGAAGGACTTTACGTTCCAGCAGCATCCCTGCATCCTTGCGGAGCAGGAAAGACTGGATGCTCTGAGCAGAATCGTTCAAAGGCAGATACACCTGATTTTAATGGACTGAAATCACAACACCATCCGGGAGACTGTTGATATTACCAACAGTCTCCCGGTGTTATCTAAACAGAAGGGAGGCTGTCATCTGTCATGATGACGAACCAAAGAAACGCATTGACCACTGTCGTATCCTACCCAGAGCGCGGCGAGGGTGGCAATAACAAATACCGCGGCAACTGTTCCCCCAAATTGATTGAGGACCTGATTGCCCACTTCGGTGTTCAGGAAATTTGCGACTATATGTGTGGCAGCAATACCACTGGCGATGCCGCCCGCAACATGGGCATTTACAGCCACACCTACGATCTGCACAGCGGGTTTGATCTGCTCCACAGTGATATCCCTGAACGGCCTCAGTTTATCTTCTGGCATCCGCCATACTGGGATATTATCAAATATTCGGACGTTATGTACCGCGCCTTCGATGTACAGCAGCGGTATGGATATGATCCCCGCCGCTTTGACCTCTCCCGTATCCCAACTTGGGAGGGTTTTGTCCAGGCGATGAACTACTGTATGATGAAGCAGTTCTGTGCGTTGGAGAAGGGCGGCCGCATGGCAGTGCTGGTGGGTGACATTAAGAAGAAGGGCCGCCTTTTGAGTATGCTCTTTGAGCTGACCAAACCCGGTACGCTGGAGAATGTTGTTATCAAGACCCAGCACAACTGCGTCTCCGACCGCCGCAACTACAGTGGCAAGTTTATCCCGATTGTGCATGAATATGTGCTTCTTTTGCGGAAAGATATGCCGCTTACCTACCCGTTGCTGATGACCTACCGGCTGCAGGGTGATATCCGGGATATGCCCGGTGCCACATGGCGGGATATTATAGCTGACGCTATGGAGTCCTTCCATACCCCCGTCTCCTTGGAGCAAATCTATGAGGCAGTGAGCAGCTACAAGCGTACCCAGCGGCAACAGCACTGGAGGGACAAAGTGCGTCAGACTCTGCAGCATTATCCCAATGTCTTTTGCAGTTCTGAGCGAGGCGTTTGGGCACTGAAAAAATATGCTTAGTATTGAGACTACAGAACGAACGTTGCAGAGTTGGCGCGAATTATGGTTGAATGTGTAGTTGTATTTCTGGTAATTCCGACGGAAATGTATTGTGATCTGTATAAGCAAAACAATGTGTATTCTGAATAGAACACTATTGGGGAATATTAGCTAAGTGTCATAATAAACCGAAAAAAGGAAAAATGTAACATGAACAAAGATATATTTTGGCAGATTATCGACAGTATCAATCAGGCATCCGTTAATAAGGACAGGAACTCATACCTTTGCATAGCAACAGATATTTTGGAGCGTTACCCTCTGGAAGATATATTGGACTGGCACTTAATTTTTGAGGAATATAAATCTGCTGCTTATCGGAACGATCTTTGGGTAGCCAGTGCATTAATTGGTGCCCACTATACAGATGACGGCTTTATTGATTTCCGCAACTGGCTTATCTCCTGTGGAAAGGAGTTCTACATAAGCGCTTTGCGAGACCCAAGCGTTTTGACTGCTGTTCCGTCTAATGGCGGAGAGCCAAGCTTTGAGCGGTTCGGATATGTTGCAAATCACGCTTATGAGACGAAACGGTCCATTATTGACCCTGCAAGAGCGGAAGATTTGTATTCGGCACTCAAGAGCCATACATTGGATCCGCAGACGCAAGAAGAAATTCGGAATGAACTCCCGCAGCGTCCAGATATCAGTATAGAGGAGTTTAAGCGGCTGATTGCGAAGATATCCCGCAATGCCAACAAAAAACAAGCTCCCAAAACCCTTGCAGATTTATTGAACTCATCAAACTTAGTATCTGACTAATCATTATGAAGCAGTCTAGACAAAGACTGACAAGACGATGGTTGTTTTATTTGTGGACTGAGCCATAAACTGTGGTTTCAGCATTGACGGAATGTTTTGAGGATGGTATAATCTTATCATACAGTATCAGTGCCGCAAGAAAAGCGCGCATAGTTTTCCGTGTACCGAAGTGCCATTTGCATGTTTGCAGATGGCACTTTTTTGTTTTCCGGGCCAATTTCATACTGGCAAATGCAGCGTTCCGAAAGGGGCGCTGTTTTTGTATATTCAGGGCAATCAGCCACAACAAAACAGAAAAGGAGCGATCAAAAATGCTGAAACAATGCCAAGACAGCTATTCCACCCAGTTTACCCAGTTCCCCGCCATGCTGGCCTATCACGAGGAGACCCGCAAGGCCAGCCTCTGGGAACGCACCGAGGTCAACCGCCTGCGTGTAGCCGCGCTGGATAAGGCGTCCCCGCTCTATGAGGACCCCTCCAGCTTTGATTCCGCTGTCAGCCAGGAGGCTATCGCTGATACGGCGGAGAACCTGGGCCTGGCCATCCAAGTGGGGGAACGGTATTTCCCGCTGCGGGACACCGCCTACAAGAGCCTGCTGGATCGGGCAAAAATCAACGGCACCGCCCTGCCCAAGCTCGCCAGGGCCAAGCTGGCTGAAGTGCTCAACTCCTGCCTGGAGCTGCACAAGGACAGCGCCCTGCTGCTGATCCGGGACGAGAAGGTGTCCGCAGCCCATTCCGGGGACGGTCGGGACTACTCCATCCTGGAGATTGACCAACTGCTGGACGGCCTGCAGAAGAAAATGGACGAGCGGTTCCCGGGTAACAGCTTTGAGAGCGGTTATTCCGACCACTCTATCACCAGCGCCTCCTGGATCCTGCCCGGTCAGAAAGAAGACCTGCTCAGCACCTATGAAAAACTGCTGGAAGCGGAGGGCAAAAAGACACTGGCGGCCAAGTTGATGCCGGGCATACGCTTTTCCACCTCGGACACCGGGGTGGCTTCGGCGAAGGTGTCGGCACTCTTGATGGGCCTGCAGTATCCCATCCACATTGGCGGCATGGTGGCCATTGAGCACCGCCGGCAGTCCAAGGTCCCCGATTTTGTGGACGCTCTGGATATGCTGTTCGCCCAGTTTGGCGATTCGGTGGCCCGCCTGAGCGGCCTGCTCACCATCCACCTGGATAACCCGGTCAATGCCATGACTGCCGTGTGTAAAAAGCTGGCCATGCCGAAAAAGGCGGCGATAGAAGCCATCGCCATGTTTGAGACAGCCAACGGCAATGCTTCGGCCTCTGCCCATGACGTATTTATGGCCATGCAGGAGATTCTGTTCAATCTGAAGGTCAGTGGTGCGCCTGAGAGCAAGCTGCTGTCCCTTCAGGAGAACATGGCCCGGGCGCTCACACTTCGCTGGAGCGACTACGATCTTGCAAAGCAGGTGAACTGGTAATGGCTGCACCGATCATTCTGTGCGACTGTGCGGGAATGGATGAAAAACGCTGGCTGGAGTGCCGGGAGCATGGCCCGAAAGGGGACATTGAGTACACCGTGGGCGGAAGCGATGTGGCCACCATCTTTGGCCTGTCACCGTGGACCACTCCACTGGAATTGTGGATGATCAAAAAAGGCCGTATGAAGCCGAAAGATAAGCCCAACCCTCTGCAATTGGAGATGGGGCATCTGCTGGAGCCGATTGCGGCCCATTTTTATGCCCAGCGGACCGGGGACACCGTCACTGATGACACCAATATGTATCAACATGCAGACTTTCCCTATGCCCTGGCCGACATCGACCGGCGCATTACCCGAAAGGCTGACGGGGAGCCGGGCGTTCTGGAGTGCAAGAGCTGTACCTACCACAAGGCCGGCGACTGGGCTGATGGGGCTTACCCGCTCTACTATGAGTTCCAGCTGCGCTATTATCTGGCAGTTATGGATGTGGATTTCGGTGCCTTTTCAGCCATCTGGGGTAACAACCCGGAGCATGACCTGGCTACACCCAGTTTAATTCGGGATCAGGCGAAGGAGGACATCATTTTTGAGAGGCTGGATCAGTGGATCTGGAGTCTGCGGAATGACAAACCGCCTGCCATGACGGAGGTGGCCCCGAAACTGGCGCTGGAGGCGCTGGCTCATATTTGTGGTCCAAGCCAGAAAGCTCTTCCAACGATTGAGTTTCCCTTAAAATATGAAAAATCCCTGCGGGGGATTGTCGCGCTTCAGGATGAAAATGCCGCACTCAGACAGCAGATGAAAGAAAATGAAGCAAAGATCGAAGCATACAGTGTTCGTATCGCGGAACTGATGAAAGCCCATGAGCATGGTGTGCTGACCACCACCAAAGACAAGCTGCTGGTGGATTTTGTAACAAAAACCACACGCCGTGTAGATTCCGGATATCTCAAGAAAGAGCACCCCAGTATCTACGCGGCTGCGCTCAAAGCTTCGGAGAGCCGGAAAGTCAAGGTTTCTGTTGAACCGGTATAAGAAATATCAAAACACACAGGGAGAGCCACAATACTGGCCTCCCTGTGCCATCTTTTAGGAGGTGACAGCATGGTACTCATGAAAAAGGAAACTCCCGCCCGGCGTCTGTTCTCCAAACGTGTGGATAAGCGGTCCCGGGCTGAGATGACTGCTTATCTGTCAGGCCATTTTCGGTATAACACGATGAATAGCTGGAACCGAAGCACATCGTATGCCTGCAATATGAAGCTCTACAAACTCGGTCTTGACCGGGGAACAGAAGACAAGCTCTGGGACATTATCCAAGTACCTGAGTTCTATGAGCGGCTCAATGAGCGGATTGAGGACTTCAACTGGCAGCACAACTACCTGTGGCAGGCAGGTTGGAACGGCCGCAGCGGCGGATATCTGGTACTCTATCAGGGCGGAACCAAGCCCAGCGGATATCGCTCCTACTGCACCAAATGCGGCCAAAAAAATTACACCTCGATAGCAGAAACCGGAAACTGGTGCGGGGTATGTAATGAAGAGGCCCGTGTTGACTATATCAAGCCGCCCATGCAGATTTTTTCTTTTCCGGGGCGGGACGTTGATATGGACGAGGACTTTGAGGACTGGTCTCTCTATGAACTCCAACAGCGGACAGAGCTGGTACAGGAATTTGACCGGCTGGCCGATGACATTGTGGCTGAAGCTCTGTATATCGCCCAGAACCACTCGGTGGAGGAGCGGACCGTCTATATGCCCACTACCGAACTGGTGTTGGCGTAGGAGGGTGAGATGAAGTGTAAATTTTTCAGACTGATCTACCCCAAGAGTGTT
>OFFQ01001912.1_pt1 | contig 11341 bp, 4 predicted proteins | sample 1521411 | NCBI WGS metagenome assembly OFFQ01 (sample SAMEA3504110, study PRJEB24116) | mouse gut metagenome | biome: mouse gut; feature: mouse-associated habitat; material: faeces | place: Denmark | collected 2011 | reverse complement strand
GTAGATCGTGTCCACCCCTGCGATGTCCGCCGCCACCAGCGTGCCGGGATTGATCCGTCCCTGGGCATCAGGCGGCGTGGTCATGATGACCTCCCCCACTCCCGCTACCTTGGCGGGAATCACGTTCATCAGGACGCTGGAGGGATAGGCGGCCTTTCCGCCGGGGACATAGACCCCCGCCCTTCCGATGGGGGTGAGCTTCATCCCCAGAATCGTGCCGTCCCCCTTTGGCTCGAACCAGCTATTGCGAAGCTGCTTTTCATGAAAGGCGCGGATGTTGTCGGCAGAGCGTCTGATGACATCTGTCAGGCCGTCATCCATAAGGCCGTAGGCCGCATCGATCTCCTCCCTCGTCACCTTGATGTTGTCCGCGCTCAGGGGAAATCTGTCGAATTTCAGGGTATAGTCGAACAGGGCCCTGTCCCCGTCCTTTCGGACATCCTCCAGGATGCCGTTCACCGTGCTCTCATATTCGGAATAATTGTTGGGGCTCCTTTTGAGCAGATTGCCCAATAGATTGGCCCTGGTCTCTGCTGTCAGTTTTATGGTTCTCATGAATTTCCCTCCGCCCTCCCGGCTTCGATTCGGTTTAATCTTTTCCGCAGTCCCAGCACCAGCTCTTGGATCCTGGCCTGCTCCATCTGCATGCTGACCGGGTTCACAATCATTCTGGCCGACAGGCCGCAGACCTCCTCCAGTACCTCCAGGCCGTTCTCACGCAGGGTGGAGCCGGTCTCCACGATGTCCACGATGACATCCGACAGGCCCACCAGAGGCCCCAGCTCCACGGAGCCGCTCAGCTTGATGATGTCCACGGTCTGATGCTTTTTATTGTAGAAATAGTCCTTTGCGATATTAGGGTATTTGCTGGCCACACGGATGCGCTCATGGTGCAGGAGCAGGTCTTTCGCGGATTCCGGCCCGCAGACGCACATCCGGCACCTGCCGAAGCCCAGATCCAGCACCTCGTACACGTTCCGGTTCTCCTCCAGGACCGTATCCCGGCCCGCCACACCGATGTCCGCGGCACCGTACTCCACATAGGTAGGCACGTCAGGACCCTTGGCCAGGAAGAATTTCAGCTTCCACTCCTCGTTCACGAATATCAGTTTCCGTGTATTCTTATCCTTCATCTCTTCGCAGGAGATGCCCATCTCCTCGAAAAGCGCCAGCGTCTGGTTTGCAAGCCGGCCTTTGGCAAGGGCGAAGGTCAGATATTGCCTCTCTTCCATTTTCATCGCAATGCCTCCCTTCCATGCGCGCCCTCCCCGGAATCTACTTCCTCCCCGGAACACGCCCCTTCCAAGGGAAGCAGCTCCACCGGGATTCCCTCCGCCCGCAGCTTCTGCGCCTCCGCCAGCCTTTCCGCAAAGTCTCCCTGGCCGTAGAATATCCGCCGGATTCCATCCCCGGCGGGAAGCCGGGCCTCCTGTCTGGAAAGGGCCTCCATGATGGTGTCCACCACGACGACGAACCCTACCGCAGGGGCATCCTTGCCGAACTGCAGCAGCAGCCTGTCGTATCTGCCGCCCTTCACCACGGCCTCCCCTACGCCGTAGGTGTAGGCCTTGAAGACCATCCCTGTGTAATACTGGTACTTGCTGAGCATACCCAGGTCGAAGGACACATAGGACTCCACGCCATAGAGCTGCAGCAGGGAATAAAGCTTCTCCAGGCGGCGTATGGCAGCCCGGGAACGGGCGTTCCCCGCCATGGCCCCGGCCTGGGACAGAGAACCCATGTCGCCGAACATGTCCGCCACCTTTAAGAGCCTGTCGCGATATGGCTCAGCCACGGCCCTCTCCGCCAGAAGCTCCTGGGCCGCGAAATAGTTCTTCCCCGAGATAAAGGTGCGCAGATCCAGCTCCGTGTCCTCGTCCAGCCCGGCTTCCTCGCAGAGGCCCTTGAAATATTCCGCATCTCCGATTGCGACCTGAAAGCGCTTCAGCCCGGCCTGCAGAAGGGCCCGGATGACAATGCATATGATCTCCGCGTCCGCCTCCACGGAAGGATCGCCTATCAGCTCCGCTCCCAGTTGGGTCACCTCCTTCAGCTTCCCCTGGAGATTGGAAGTGTTGATGAAGGTATTACCTATGTAGCTGAAGCGCAGGGGGTGCCTCTCCTCGCCGAAATATTTCGCGGCGCAGCGGGCGATGGAGGGCGTGAAGTTCTACCTCCTGCCGGACCTCGGACGGGCCATGGAGGCCGGTCTGGGGAACGTGGTCACCGCCGCCATGAATCAGGCCTTCTTCACCCTGAGCGTGGGCATCGCCTCCATGGAGGTCTTCGGCAGCTATATGAGCCGGAACAACACCCTGACCAGCGAGGCGGTGCGCATCTGCCTGCTGGACACCTTTGTGGCCCTGATGGCGGGCCTCATCATCTTCCCCGCCTGCTTCTCCTTCGGGGTGGAGCCGGACGCGGGGCCGTCCCTCATCTTCTACACCCTGCCCAAGGTGTTCCTGAACATGAGCGGCGGACGGCTGTGGGGCGCCCTGTTCTTCCTGTTCATGACCTTCGCCAGCTTCTCCACGGTCATCGCCGTGTTTGAGAATCTCCAGGCCAACGCCATCGACAACTTCGGCTGGAGCCGGAAGAAGGCCACCGTGATCAACTGCGTGCTGATTCTCATCGCCAGCTTCCCCTGCGTCCTGGGCTTTAACGTCTGGAGCGATCTTCAGATCATCGGAGAGCGGGGCGTGCTGGACAGCGAGGACTTCCTGGTCAGCAACCTGCTGCTGCCCCTGGGGTCCCTGGTCTACCTTCTGTTCTGCGTCAGCAGGCGCGGCTGGGGCTTCGAGCGCTATCTAGAGGAGGCCAACGCCGGTGAGGGCCTGAAAATGCCCCGCTGGCTGAAGCCCTACTTCGTCTTCGTGCTCCCCGTGCTGATCCTGATCATCCTGATCCAGGGCCTGCTGTGAGGCAGCGCGGCTGCGAAAAAATTGTAAGTTGCTCTGATCGATGCATCATGACCCCCTTTGTTGTGTGAGAATAGAAGGGTCTTACACAACGAAGGGGGTCATTGCATGAATACGGATATCATGAGCTTTGCCGCATATCTGCGGAATGAGGAGCGCAGCGCCGCCACCATCGAGAAATACGTCCGGGAGGCGGGGCGGTTTCTCCGGTGGCTGGATGGGCGTACAGCTGGAAAGGAATTGGCGCTGGCTTACAAGGAGGCGCTTATGGGGGATCGCACGCCCGCCGGGGTGAACGGAGCCGTTGCCGCGCTGAACTGTCTTTTTTCCTTTTGGGGACTGCCTGAGTGCAGGATGCGGTCTGTAAAGATCCAGCGGAGGATCTTTCGGGACGAGGAACGTGAGCTGACCGAAAAAGAATACCGCCGCCTTCTGACGGCGGCGAAGGGGAACCGGAGGCTTCTGCTGGTGATGGAGACCATCTGCGCCACCGGCATCCGGGTCTCGGAGGTGCGGTATATCACCGTCGAGGCGGCGCGGCTTGGGCGGGCGGAGGTCAGCCTGAAGGGGAAGGTCCGGACCATCCTGCTCCCGGCGAAGCTCTGCCGGAAGCTGGAAAAGTACGCCAGAAAAAACAAGACCGTCTCCGGCGAGATCTTCCTCACCAGAAACGGACACCCGCTCTCCCGCCGCCAGATCTGGCGGGAAATGAAGGCGCTGTGCGCAAAAGCCGGGGTGGAGCCGTCCAAGGTCTTCCCCCACAACCTCCGGCACCTGTTTGCCAGAAGTTTTTACCGGGCCTGCCGGGATGTGGTGAAGCTGGCGGATGTGCTGGGGCACTCCAATATTGAGACCACCCGCATCTACCTCATCTCCACCGGGGCGGAGCACGCCCGGCAGCTGGAACGGCTGGGGCTGGTCACTTAGCCAAAATTAAACAGAGCACTTATTTATCATACATCCTACGACGAGGTTTAGAGGCAGTGAAGGACTGCTGTCTCCTTTCTGCCACGGATTTGTGCCAGAAAATGATACGATCTCTGTATTGACGCTGGAGGGCGTCTTTTTTCTTGCCCGAAATCTTGCTTCTCTCTAAAATTTGTCTACTTTGTTAATAGCCCCATGTTGACTAGAAGTTCCGTTGTTTGTAGCCCTGTTGCTCATCACTCATGGATCTTATTGTCTTTCGCATCTAAACTTAAGCAGCATTTTACTTTTATCAAAAGCAAATATATCTTCCATTTTTCTGGAAATAATAGATGATTATTTCATAAAATCGGCAGTATTTGTACAAATGTAATAATAATTACTGTCGAATTATATAAGAAATGTTTATTGATGCCAGCTTTCTAGTTTGGTACAATTATAAATATGGGGAAAGTGTTGTTTCGGTGCGCTTTTTGAGAGAGATGAAAGTATCGAGGAACAATTTCCAGGACGGAGAAGCCTTTGGTATCCTCAAAAGGCAGGCAGAGAGGTTCACGGGGAGGACAGCAAGATGAAGCAGAAGCTATGGAAACGCCTGACATCTGGACTACTCAGCATACTGCTGGTCATCACCAGCATCCCGCTGACGGCGGTGACCGCCTTCGGTGTCAGCGTCAACGCCAGCATCGAGGACTACAAATACAACAAGCTGTGGGGCGTCACCAATCCCCGCCCCATGGCTTATGCCACCAGCACACAGGGTCCCCGGCAGTCCATCCTGTCCTCCCCTGTGGCGGCGGCGGGATACGAGGACGCGGACACCGATTGGATGTACTTTGCCTTCTCCATCGCCATGACCCAAAACGTAAATCTCAAGGTGTATAAATACGACACCGGCGAACCGGACCTGCTGCTGTATAACCAGCAGTATAACCAGGTGGGAGGCCCGGCGGACACCGCTTTCCCTGCCTCCAAGCACCATGTTGCCGACCCGGAGGATTTTCTCGGCTACCTGAACGCCTATCAGTATAAGGACCACCTGGACCCATCCGGCACGACAGTTGTGAAAGGCACTTTGGGGGAGATCGAGGAGGACCTGAAAAGGCTGTCCGAAGGTGGCCTTACCCTCACCGCCGCTAAGGATGTAGAGGTATACGGTCTTTCTGGACAGGCTTTGCCCTGGAGCACCCCTGCCCAGTATTTCCTCGCTAAGGGCCAGACCCCGCCCTGGGTGCGGGATTCTGGTCCGGTTCCAGAGGACGAGGACGAAGAAGTTCTCCCGAAGGAAGAGCCGGGGATGGATGACCCTGCCCCAGAAGAGACACCAGAACCTGACACAGAACCGGACGAGGCCCCGGATGAGACCCCTGAAGAACCAGTAGAGACCCCGGAAGATACCGAAACCCCCGAAGAAACTCCAGAGGGGACCCCTGGTGAAGAGCCAGGGACGGATGACTCTGCCTTGGATGAGACCCTAGAGCCCAGTGAGACCCCAGAACCTGACCCAGAGCCGGACGAGACCCCGGAGCCTGACCCGGAAGAAACCCCCGACCCGGAACCGGCCCCTGCTCCGGCTGAAGAAAGCGATAACGATGAAGCTGCCGGTCCTTCCGATGAGGATGATGGTGGCCGCACCCTGGCCGCCTATGTGGAGGACGGGGAGACCGCCCCTGCCACTGATGCCGGTGAAACGTCTGTCCCAGAAGAAGGTGGGGCCGCTGATGCAAATGGGGAGTCTGCCCCAGAAGAAGATACCACCCCCGACGAGGACAGCGAAAATACCCCTGCCCCGGAAGATACCACCGACGACGCCACCGCCCCGGAGGATGGCAGCGATGCAAAGGAACCTGCTGAACCAGCCGAGCCGGAAACTCCTTCCGAACCTTCTGAACCCGAAGATGCCACCCCCAATGACACCGAAAATACAGATACTCCCAACGACACTACGACCCCAGAGGAGCCTGTAGCCCCTGAAGTTCCAGAAGAAAGCAAGCCAGAAGAGCCTGCTGCCCCGGAAGAGAAGGAGCCGGAAAAGGCCCCAGAAGAGACCGACCTTTCCAAGGCAGACGAGATGTACCCCGGCGGGGAGGACTACGACCTGGAACTCATGCCGGATGATTTCTTCCTGCCTCCCTTCCCCTACCAAGGCGAAGAAGTGAACAAGCTGAGGAAAGCCGCCAGTGCCGCCGAACCCGGCGGTGAAGGAGAGGGCTTCATCCACAACTATTTCTTGTGGGACGGCACCATCGTCACCGAGGATGGCGCTGTGGAGAGCCTGGAGAGCGGCACCTACCTCATCGCCATCGAGCCCCTGTCCCCCACCTCCCAGGGCCCCGCAGATGACCCCATGATGTACTGGGGCTTCCTCCCCTTTACGGTGGACGCCGAAACGGTGATGACCATGGAGGACTTCAATGTTTTCTATCCGCCCACTCCCTGGACCGACTTCACCTGGGGCGACCCTGTGGACCTGCGCAGCGGCAACCTCATCTGGGAGTATGAGGACCTGGCCATCGAGGCCAAGGAGCGTTTTACCTTCACCCATACCTACGAGTCCCTCCGGGCCGGGCACGACTTCTCCATCGGCTCCGGCTGGGAGCACCCATATAACTACAGCCTTATCGTCACCCCTCTGTACTTAAAGCTGCACACACCCGGAAAACCCAGTGTTACCTATCCCATCGATTACAGCGGCGAACTGGTCCAGGCGGAGGATGGCCCCATCCTGTCCGAAGGGGGCAGCGGGTATATCACCACCCTGGAGGATGGCACCATCGCCGAGTTCGGCCTCCAGGGCGGCCCGGTCCGGGTCACCAAGCCGGACGGCAAGGTGCTGGAGTTCACCGGGACCGAGCGGGGTTATGCCGCTTCGGTCACCAACGGCGTGGGCACCTTCTACTTCGATTACGACGAGCATGACCACCTCACCACCGTCACCGACAGCGCCGGGAGAAGTGTGTCTTTCGACTACCAGAAGAACGACCTCACCCAATTCACCAACGCCGATGGCGACACCCTCATCTATACCTACGACGGAAAGCACAACCTCCTCACCGTGGAGGACTTCAACGGGAACGTCTACCTCACCAACGAGTATGACAGCAAGCACCGGGTCACCAGCCAGTATATCCCCGACCGGGGCCAGATGACCTTCACCTACGACGACGCCACCCGCACCAACCGGTATGAGGACGAAAACGGGCTGTTCTGCGAAATTACCCTGGACGAGAACAACTGCGTCCTCACCCAGACCACCCCGGACGGCACCGAGACCTACGAATATGACTCCCTCCTGCGGATGACCAAGAAGGTGGACTGCAAGGGCGGGGTCTGGCAGTACACCTATTGGGGGGACAGCATGGAGCTGCCCGCCTCCATCACCTACCCGGACGGGCATACCGAGGAATTTTCCTACAAAGACGAGCAGATGACCAAGAAGGTCCAGCGGGATGGACAGACTCTCACCTACACCTACGACGGGGACCGCCTCACCAGCGAGACCGACGCCAATGGCGGCACCCGGACCTACGAGTACGACAGCCGGGGCTATCTCAAGTCCTCCAAGGACGCCCTGGGCAAGGTGATCAAGTACACCTGCGACGGCAAGGGGAACGTCCTCACCGAGACCGACCCCCTGGGCAATACCACCACCTACACCTATGACGAGGTGGGCCGCATCACCAGCGTCACCACGCCGCTGGGCAATACCACCACCTTCAGCTACACCACCGCCGGCAAGCTGATGACCGAGACCGACGCCCTGGGCCACACCAGAGAGTACGCCTACACCGGCAACGGCTACGCCACCATGGAGGGGGACTGGAACGGCAACGCCGTTTACTACGCCTACAACATCATGAACCAGCGGACCTCCATGACCGACCGGCGGGGGGCCACCACCTACTACGAGTACGACGGAGCGGGAAACCTTGTCAGTTCCACCGACCCGGATGGCAGCAGTACCCAGTACACCTACGACCCCATGGGCCGGATGACCTCCATGACCGACGGTGCGGGGAACACCACCAGTTTCCAGTACGACGAACTGGGGAACCTTACCGTCCAGACCGACGCCGCCGGGAATGACTTCACCACAGAGTATAATTCCGTAGGTTTTATACTCTCCGAAACGGATGAAGCCGGACGCATCAACACCTACACCCGTGACGCCATGGGCCGTGTCCTCACCGAGACCAACGCCATGGGCGGGGTCACTTCCTATACCTATGACGCCAACGGGAACCTCCTCACTACCACCAGCCCGGAGGGCCTGACCACCACCTACACCTACGACGGAGAGAACCGCCTCACCTCTGTCACCACGCCAATGGGCCACAAGACAGGGTTTGTTTACAATGCCATCGGCCAGCTGGTGGGGACCACCAACGCCATGGACGGGGAACAGTCCGCCGTTTACGACGGGGATGGCAACCTCACCGGCGAGACCGACCCCATGGGCTTCGAGACCCGGTACGAGTACGACGCCCTGGGCCGGGCCACCAAGCGTGTGAACGCCGACGGCACCACGGTGGAATACACCTACGACAACAACGGGAACATCACCTCCATCAAGGACCAAAGGGGCTTTGTTACCAGCTATACCTACAACGCCAACGACCAGCTGGCCTCTGTCACCGACCCCATGGGCGGGGTGACGGCGATAGAGTACACCCCCGCCGGGCATCTCTCCTCTGTCACCGACGCCGAAGGGGCCACCGAAAGCTACGCCTACGACGGGGCCGGGAATCTGGTGGCCAAGACCGACCGCAACGGCAACACCACCAGCTACACCTATGACAGTCTGAACCGGGTCTCCTCCATGGTGGACGGGGAAAACGGGGTCACCCTCTACGAGTATGACGAGGTGGGGAACGTCACCGCTGTCATCCGTCCCAACGAGGGAGTTATCCGGTACCAGTACGACGACCTGGACCGGGCCACCTCCATGACCGACGCCGAGGGCTACCGGACCACCTATGTCTACGACAAGGACGGCCTGCTCCTCTCCGAGACCGACCCCAGGGGAGGAAAGACCACCCACGAATATGACGACGAGGGCAAGCGGACCAAGACCACCAGTCCCATGGGCTTCGTAACCCTCTACAGCTATGACGCCCTGGGCCGCTTGGTGGCCACCGTGGACGCCAACCAGGGGATGGACCAGGCCACCTACGACGCAGACGGGCGTCTCACCTCGGTGACCACGCCTTTGGGCCTGGTGACCGGGTACGAGTATGACGAGATGGGGCGGATCGTGAAGCAGATCAACCCCGATGCCACCTCGGTGAAGTACACCTATGACGCCAACGGCAACCGGCTCACCATGACCGACGCCAACGGCAATACCACCACCTATACCTATGATAAAGATGACCTGCTGACCTCCGCCACCGACCCGGAGGGGGACGTGACCCGGTACAGCTACAACGCCAACCACTGGATCACCTCCGCCGAGGACGGGGAAGGCTATCTCACCCAATACCAGTATGACGCCAACGGAAACGTGGTCAGTCTCATCGATGGACGGGGGAACAGCACCCGGTTCACCTATGACGGTCTGGACCGCCTGGTGATGGTGGTGGACGCCGAAAACGGCGTGACCACCTACACCTACGACGGGGTGGGGAATGTGACTTCCACCTCCACCCCCAACGATGCCACCGTCTCCGCCGCCTATGATAAGAACGGGCAGAAGGTCTCCGAGACAGACGGGGAAGGCTACACCACCGCCTACACCTACGACGGCAACGGCAACCTCACCTCCAAGACCGACCCCAGGGAGGGGACCACCACCTACACCTACGACGCCGACAACAGGCTGACCAAGGTGACCACCCCCATGGGCTTCGAGACCGCCTATGTCTATGATTCTCTGGGCCAGCTGGTGGCGGTGATCGACGCCAACCAAGGGGAGAGCAAGGCCTCCTACGACGCCGACGGGCGGCTCACCTCGGTGACCACCCCTTTGGGCCTGGTGACCTCCTACCAGTACGACAGGATGGGGCGGATCGTGAAGCAGGTCAACCCCGACGATACCTCCATCCAGTACACCTATGACGCCAATGGGAACCGCCTCACCAAGACCGACGCCAGAGGCAATACCACCACCTATACCTATAATAAAGATAACTTGCTGACCTCCGCCACCGACCCGGAGGGCGGCGTGGTGACCTATACCTACAACAGAAACCATGAGGCCGTTACCCGCACTAACGAGAAGGGCGGCGTGGTCACCGCTGTCTACGACGCCAATGGGAACATCACCCAGGTGACCGACGCCAGGGGCAACAGCAGCACCTATGAATACGACAAGCTGGACCGCCTCACCACCGCCACCACGGCGGAGGGCAGCGTCACCACCTACACCTACGACGGGGTGGGGATGACCGCCACAGTCATGAAGCCCACCGGCGGCGTGTTCCAGAATACCTACGATAAGAACAGCCAGGTAATCCAGTGGACCGACTCCCTGGAGAACAGCGAAAGCTATGTCTACGACGGCAACGGCAACCTCATCGAAAAGACCAACCGCCGGGGCTACAAAACCACCTACGAGTACGACGCCGATGACCGGCTGGTCAAGACCACCGACGCTTTGGGCAACACCACAGTCTACACCTATGACGCCCTGGGACAGCTTATTGCGGTGGAGGACAAGCTGGGAGAGGACACCGCCAGCAAGTACGACGCAGATGGCCGGCTGGTCCAGGAGACCAATGAACTGGGGCATTTGGTGAAGTACCGCTACGACGCCATGGGCCGGGTGACCAAGAAGGTCAACGAGGACGGCACCAGCCAGGAGTACACCTACGACGAAAACGGCAACCTCCTCACCATCACCAACGAGCGGGGCTTCGTCACCACCTACACCTACGACAAGAACGACCGGCCCCTCACCGAGACCGACCCCCTGGGGGGCGTGACCACCAGGACCTACACCTCCACCGGCATGGTGGCCACCGAGAAGGACGCCCTAAACGGGATCTGGCTCTACACCTACGATGAGAACGACAACATCGTTTCCATCAAGGACCCGGAGGGGTATCTGGTGCGGTACACCTATGATAAGGACAACCGCCCTGTTACCGCCGAGGACCGCAACGGGAATGTGACCGCCTTCGTGTACGACGCCAATGGCAACATCACCGAGGTCCACAACCCCAACGGCGGCGTGGAGAAATACACTTACGACACCAACGACCAGGTCCTCACCTACACCGACGGCGAGGGCTACACCACCTACTATGTCTACGATGAGAACGGGAATCTGACGAAGATCACAGACCCCCGTGGCAACAGCCGCACCGGGACCTATGACCCTCTGGATCAGCTTATCGAGACCCTCAACGAGGAGGGGGGCAAGGTTCAGCTGACCTATGACGCCATGGGCCGGGTGATCCAGGCGGTCAACGAGGATGGCGCAGTGACCAAGTACATCCGGGACGGCAAGGGGCGGATCACCGCCATCCAGGACGCCCACGGCAACTACCGCTACC
>OFFQ01001911.1_pt1 | contig 11345 bp, 6 predicted proteins | sample 1521411 | NCBI WGS metagenome assembly OFFQ01 (sample SAMEA3504110, study PRJEB24116) | mouse gut metagenome | biome: mouse gut; feature: mouse-associated habitat; material: faeces | place: Denmark | collected 2011 | reverse complement strand
ATGGACAGGACATGGATGACGCCCAGGGCGCGGATGAAACCGATGGAACGCAGGATTCCCAGGGAAGCGATGGGACGGCCAGCGAACAGGCTCCTGTGGAAAGCGAAGCCGGGGACGGAACCGATGGAGCAGAGGACGGAATAGAGCCTGTGGTTGACGAAGTGGCAGACCCCACTGAGCCAGAGGGCCAGTCCGGGGACGCGGAGCCTGAAGACGATGGGGAGGCGGCAGCCAGCGAGGAGACTGTCACGGAGGAAGTATCCTACAGACTTAAGTTCCTGGCGGACGGGAAAGAGATAGAGCCGGAAGGCACTGTGACATTCACGGTGTGGAATCTGGAAGAGGAAGACGGCGAGCCGCAGGTCATCGTGTATGAAGCGGGCGACGGGCTGGATGCTATGGTCGTGACTTTGAAGAAGACGGTGGCGGTTGAGGCAGCGGGCATCTTCTGCAAGACATATGAGGATGACAAAGTAAAGGTCGTAGCGGAGTACGGCGAGTCCGCGAATATTCCCGAAGAAGCTGAGCTGATTGCCAGACAGATTACGGCGGAGAGCCATCCGGAGTTATATGCGGAGTATAAGGAAAAGTTCAAGGAAGCTGTAGACGATGAAAAGATAGTGATGACTAACCTCTTCGACATTGGGTTCTATCTGAATGGAGAAGAGATTGAACCGGATGACACAGTGACCGTCAGAGTACAGTTTCTGGACGAGGAAGGTCAGGCCACAGACGAGACAACTACAGTGGTGCATTTTGCGGAAGAAAGCACAGAAGTTTTGGATGGAAGTAAAGCGGATGAAGACGGGAGTGTCACCTTTACGACAGAATCTTTCTCTGCCTTTGGCTTTGCTAAAATGTCGGCATTTACCTTTGCTATGGGGAGGAATACTGGAAATGTAAATTTCCACCAGAAAAATGGTGATAGCTGGAAAGTAATACCTGAGCTTGAAGTACCTAAAGCAATGTTGCAAAATATGTGGAGTGGCGACTTTGTGGAGATTGACACAAAAAAGTATTTTTATATTTCTGCAATGAATGATTATGTGTTCTATGTCGAGGGCTATATGCCGGCTTTGATGCAACAGATGCGTGCCGAGGATTCAACATCAAGATGGGTTGCTTATTCAACAAATAATGGAGAAACTATTACAACAGCTATATTACAGTCTGTTAACAATGTGTGGGTATGGGTGTTTGAGGGAGAGATTGCAAGTCCAGAAGATATAACAGACATTTATTTTCTTATAAATAATGAAACAAAATTAGTAGATGAACCATTGAGCGAATTTGTTGTAGAGGAGAAAGTCGAATTAACAGATACAAGCAAAATCATCATCAATCCGGGAAACAGGAATTGCGATGAGAGCCAACGTAAGCAATATGGTCTACTGCCCCGAATAACGCTGAAGGTTGCAAACACAGTTGATAAGAAAGCTAAAATTATTCTGCCTAGCGACAATGAATTAGGAAATGCATATAACTTATTTGCAGATGATTCTGTAAATGGAAATGTGAAAGTAATTACAGAGGCCGGAGATGAGGTAGAGGCAAGCAATTATAAAGTTACTATTGCCAGAGACAGCGGAGAACGGCGCTACAAATTAGTCGGTTGGTATGATGTCATAAAAGAAGAATACTATGATGTCAGTAATGGAAGCTGTGAAGTTGAGGTAGGCTTCACAGATAAACCACATATCTATTATGCGGATTGGATAGATGAAAGCTATGATTTCCATGACAGTTCCCCGACGATAGAAACAGAGGACACTCATGACTTTGTGACTGTAAGAGTATATGACTACAATGAACTTTTCAATGTCTATGGTGCCACCGTGTTTAATGAGGAAGAACAGCGAAATGAGTTTAGCAGCAAGGAAATATGGGAGAATAATGGGTTCGTCTTCTGGGAAGGAACAGGAGGTAATGCTGAAAGTCAGGATGAATCTATTTTTTCTGTATCTAACCAGTCAAGTACAAATGGAGCAGTGCAACAGGTCTGGGGAGGGCTTAGCAATGAGGAATTGATTTCCCGCCTATTCCCAGAGGATGGTGCGAGTGCTGTAGGAGTACATTATCTGGGAAAAGGGAATCATCTGTTCCAGCATGTGGGCAAGGCGGGGGAAGTTGGTAAATATGTGTATGATAGCAACTTACATGCCGCAGCATATCAGCAGAGTGAAGAACGTTTTTACGTATATCAGAACAGCAAAAATGGTCCCAACAATAAAACTTCATTTTTGCCTTTTAATCGTTTCAGCGATAATTTAAGCAATGCTATGGCAATCAACGGAAAAGTCAATTATTTTTTCGGAATGAGCTGTGAAATAAATTTCGACCTTCCTGCAGATGTAGGGTCTGGCGGAAATCTGGTTGACGGAGCCCCTATGGTTTTCAAATTTTCAGGAGATGATGATGTTTGGGTGTATGTAGAAAATTTGAAGACAGGAGAGAAGAACCTTGTACTTGATTTGGGCGGCATCCATGACAGGGTGGAAGGCCAAATCGATTTTACGAATGGCAATGTGACAATAAGCGGCGCAGATATCAGTCCTGGTGATGTACCACAGAAGCTTACCGACACGGTCAAGGGACTGAAAAAGGGTTCCTATAAAATGACTGTATATTATCTGGAACGAGGCGCTGGTGGATCCAATTGCATGATTGAGTTCAATACGGTTCCGCCATACAAGATTCAGACAGCGATTGCAGACGCGCTGGAAGTCACGAAGGAATGGAAGAATACAGAAGGGGCCCATATACCGGATAGTGTGGAGCTTAGTCTGTACAGAAAAGCTGATTTTGTTAAATGGAATGGCATTATTAACAATCAGGAAAAGCTGAAGGAACTTCAGGAAAAGCTAAATCTTTCCGGAACTGATTTTGCGGAGTTTCAGAGTAAGCTGGAGGCTGAAATGAATGCCTGCAAGGAAAACTTCGAATATGTTAACAGTGTTAAGCTGAAGACAAACGGCGAGGAATCAGTAAGCTATACATGGGAAGGCTTGTCCCCTTATTTTAAGTATGAAGTCAGGGAAAAGGAGATTCCTAGCTATATATCAAAAGTGATTCCGGCTCAATCCGGCTCCAGCTATTACTACTGGGTTGAAACAAATAGTATAAGCAGCAATGAAATCATTATTCTGAGCAGTGATACTACAAAAGCATTGGCCTATATAGATGGAAAACTGGGAGAGAAGGATGTTAATGTCCAAAATGGTGTCATTGTTACTCCAACCATAGTGGATGGAGAAACAGGTATTGTACAAGGCCAGAAAATGCCGGATGAAATCATCTGGAAAGTAAATAGTAACGGTGATGGGAAATTTTCGCTTCAATGCAAGGATGGTTTGTATTTAAGTCTAAGTGGAAGCGAAATAATGTTAAGCCCTCAACCAAGCTATTTCGAACTGGACTATAAGCAGGGAAATGGCCTGTGCAATAACGAGAATAGGATTGTGTATGATAATGGCTTTATTGCCATGAAAAACAATAACAATGACGGCGATAATGAAGAGACAGCCAGATTACGTGCCCGCATTTATGAGATGAAAGACATCAAGCCCCAGGTACATCGCTATACGGTCACAAATACTTATGTGCCAAACATCGTCATTCAAAAGATTGACAGTGAAGATGGTGAGGTCATACGAAAGGAAGATGGTAAGAATGCATTTTTTTCGCTGACCCGTATGATTACTGATAATTCCCAAGGAGCGGACGGGAAAGAGCGGCAGGAAGTTGAGTACAGTTATTACGATGCAATCAATAAAAGCTGGATTGTGACAGGGGATGATGCAGAGAAGACTATTGGGCAGACCCGGCCAGAAAACGGTGAGACACCAACAGGATGGTTTGAACTTTCTGACGGCTCTTTGGAGTTCAAGGACTTGCCGGATGGGGTTTATACCTTGACAGAGAGGGAGGCTCCTGATGGTTGTAAGCTTCCTGATGGTGGAAACAACGTAATCGTCTTCACGATTGAGAATGCAAGAATCAAAGAAGACTTGACATCGGGAAAGCTGTCGGATGGCAAGACAGACGTTGCCCAGGTAGTAGGTGCTAATAAACTGGTGCTGTCAGTTAAAAATGAGAAAGATGCTCCGACTACGGCAAAGGTCAGCTTCTACAAGTACATGAGCGGAAGCAATCCGACACCCTCACCATTGCAGGATGCAAAGTTTGATTTGTACCGTCTGTGGACTGCAGAGGATGACAGGAATCCGGCACTTACAAAGGATGAACTTGAAGGACGTGAGGTAGTGAAGATAGCTGGTGAGGTGACATCAGATAAAGACGGTCTGTTCTACACAGATGATTTGATTTGCGGAACCTATTATCTGAAAGAAACTCATGCACCGGATGGCTTTAATATGTTGAGCAGCGTGATAGAAATTCAGGTTGAGGAAGTAGAAAGTTCAACGAATCCGGCAGTTAAGGACATCAAGGTCAGTATTGACGACCAGAAGATATCGACTGACGTAGCGCAAGTTGTAAAAAAAGACGGCGTATACACAGTCAAAGTCTTCAACACTTACGGCTTCGAACTGCCCGAGACAGGCGGCACAGGAACCAAACCGTATACAATCGGGGGCGCGGCGCTGGCTACAGCAGCGGTGTTCCTGATGTATGGATACAGCATGAGGCGCAAAAAAAGTGAAAGGAGGTCAAAACAATAAGCCTCCAAAACGGCGAAACAAAATCGCAACGCCGAAGCTGTTTCCGGTAATAAACAACCACGAGTTTCAAGAAAGGAAAGGAAAATTATGAAGAAAATGAAAAAGTTTTTAGCTTTTGCCTTGGCATTGGTTATGTGCCTTGGTATGGCGACTACTGCCTTGGCAGCGGAAGGGTCTATTACTGTTAAGGGGGCAAATAATGCAGAGTATAAGGCATATTTGATTTTTGCGGGCACAGGCACCGACAATAATATGTCCTATACAGCCACAGGTGCTGTTGAAGCGTATTTGAATGATCAGAAAGATACGGAGGGATTCCCGTTCACACTGGTGGATAATGGTGGAAGCACTTATGTCACTGTCAATGATGCAGAAAAAGCTGCTCAGTGGGTGCAGAATAATATTGATAGTTTGATTGGGAGTGCGAATCCAGTTGCTACGGTGATGGCGCAAGAGACATCAGTAGGCAGTGGAAAGTATCAGGCAGTATTTTCTAATCTTGCATATGGTTACTATTATGTAGTCACTGGAACAGAGACAAACGGCAGTGCTGTAATGCTCACTTCTGTCAATGGTAATGAAGTGATAAATGAAAAGCATGGAACACCTGGTTTTGGTGAGGATCCTGATTCCGGTAAGAAGGCTAAAGAGACAACATACCAGATTGGTGAGGAAATTGAATATACCATTAACTACAAAAAGGCATTGAACTATGTCAATGGTGAACTAATAGCTAAATATACAGTTAAGGATACGTTCCCGACAGGAATCGAGTTGGTTGCTAACAGCCTTGAGGTCAAGGTAAATGGTACACCGATCAGCTTTAACAATACTGCTACCACAGGAATTGAAGGTGAAATTGCATGGAGTCAGAACGGTACAAATACAGATGGTGAAGCCGTGAAGGTGCCGATGTATGAGGATGCGCCTTCTGTTATCACAATAACTTATCGGGCTCTGGTGACAAAGGATTTTGTAACAGGTAATAGCGGTGCAACAAATGAAGTCGAAATCAGCTATGAAACTGAGGGAGGAAAAACTCCTGAAACTCCTGATAAGGATAAGGAAACCGTCTACAGTGGCAAGATAATAGTTGATAAGTATGAAAAAGATAATACAAATAAGAAGTTGTCAGGGGCAGAGTTCGTAGTTTCACGTACAACTGGCGAAGACGACGCTGCTGTTACAGAATACATGACAACGGCTACTGTTGAAGGTAAGACAGTTATTGGATGGGCAGTACAGCCTGAAAATACTGATATCGTGGACATTCCGAATATCTATAAGGTGGTTACGGATGGAAGTGGGGCAGCGACATTTGTGGGACTGAAGGCAGGCACATATACTTTGGTCGAGGTAAAAGCTCCTGAAGGCTATAATCTGGAGGCAAATGGAACACCAATAACATTAACTGTTCCTGAAATAGAAGGTGAGGCAGTTGTCAATATGGAAATGACGGCAACGGTTGAGAACTCTCAGGGAACCCTCCTCCCCTCCACCGGCGGCATCGGTACTACAATCTTCTATGTAGTAGGCGGTATCCTGGTAGCAGCGGCAGGCGTGCTCCTGATTACCAAGAAGCGCATGAGCAAAGAGCAGTAAGAAAAAGCATTACCGACAATATTTCTTAAATAGTTCTCCCACCGGGGGCGGGTGTCCCGTCCCCGGTACTCATGAAAACATGAAAACGGAAAGCCCCAAGGCAATCCCCGATGTTGCATTCACGACATGCCGCATGAGCTGACACCTTCCCGTGGTGTGCGGCGAGCAACGAATCCTGAAAAGGTTCGGCCAACGTCAGCAGCGCAGACAGATATCCTGACAAAAATATGACGCAATCGCCTGCAGGTGCGCCCCGGTGCCTCCTGTAAGGATAAGGGAAGCATGTGAAAGAAAAAGCACCTGAAAAAAGAAAAAAGAAGAAGGGGTCGTTCTCCACGATTCTCCTGACGCTCATCCTGTTGGCTGGCTTCTCGGTCATGCTGTACCCTACGGTCAGCGACTGGTGGAACTCCAGGCATGCCAGCCAGGCCATCGCAAACTATGTGGATGCCGTGGCGGACATGGACGAGGACGTGAAGCGGGAGATGCTGGAGGCGGCAGCGGCGTACAACGCGTCCCTGAGCCCGGGGGTGCACTTCAAGCTCAGCGACGAGGAGTATGCCGAGTACGAGTCCCTGCTGGATTTGACGGGCACGGGAATCATGGGATATGTCCAGATTCCCTCCATCGATGTGAACCTGCCGGTCTACCATGGCACCGAGGAGTCCGTCCTGCAGGTGGCTGTGGGGCATATAGCCGGTTCTTCCCTGCCGGTGGGCGGGGAAGGCTCCCACTGTGTGCTGTCCGGGCACAGAGGCCTGCCTACAGCCAGGCTTTTCACGGATCTGGATGATATGGGAATGGGAGATCTCTTCACGGTGAGCGCCCTGGACGAGGTTTTTACCTATGAAGTGGATCAGATCCGCATCGTGCTCCCGGAGGAGGTGGATGAGCTGGGAATTGTCCCGGGGAAGGACTTCTGCACTTTGGTGACATGCACCCCCTACGGAGTCAACACCCACAGGATGCTGGTCAGGGGGCATCGGATCGACAACCTTGACAAGAAAGCCGTTGTAGTTGTCACCGCGGAAGCCCAGAGGATACCTTCCTATTACGTCATCCCTGCAGTGGGGATACCGCTCCTGTTCGTTTCGCTTGTCATCATGCTGGCAGTGTCCGGCAGGAGGAACAGGAAGACAGGGGAGGAGCTCCTGGAGGAGTTCAAGAATAGAAGAGAACCATAGAATGATTCGAGCTAAAAGGAGGAAACGCCCATGAAAACGAACTGGAAGAGCCGGCTGATATGTCTTGCGACGGCGTCCATGATGGCGGTAGGCCTACTCGCCGGGGTACTGATGCCGGGCGGCACGGCCCATGCGGCCCCGACACTTGACCTGGACAGGGAATGTAGGCTCCAGGTGAAGCTGGCGGCAACATCGATGGGGGAAGATGGCGCGGAGGAGATGCCTGATGTGGCCATCGACCTGTACAGGGTGGCGGATGCCGAGAAGGTGGACGGCTATGACACATATCGCTTCGTGAATCTGGATGCATTTGCAGGACTGGAGTGCAATGTGCCTGTGGAGAGCCCAGGGGCAGATGATATAGAGCTTTGGACTTCCCTGGCCCAGCAGGCCGCGGCTATGGCCTGCGCCGATGGCAGCGCCATAGCGCCGGTGGTGGACGGGGCGATGCCGAACAGCAGCCTGGCATCGCCCGGAGCAGCAGGCCTGGAGCCCGGCCTCTATCTGCTGATTGTCAGAGGGAACGGTCTGGAACGGGAGGAGTACATCATCCGGGAGGAACAGGAGATTTCTACGGTTGCCTATTCCGATTCCTATACCTTTACCTATAGCCCCCAGTTGGTGGCGCTGCCCACAAGGGCAGGAGCGGAGGGCGGCGCTGCCACTTCCGATTCGGGAGACTGGCTTTACGAGCTGGAGCTGGAGCCGAAATTCGCGATGGGAGGGCGCTTCGCCGACCTGCGCATCGACAAGGAATTGCTGAGCTTCCGCACAGGCAGCCCGGCCACCTTCGTCTTCACCGTGGAAGCCGTACTCCATGACAACATAGTATACAGCAACGCGGTGTCCATGACCTTTGACGGCCCGGGGATCCAGAGCGAGCTCATAGCGGACAGGATTCCGGTAGGAGCCCAGGTCACCGTCACGGAGGTCTACTCCGGAGCCGCTTACCAGGTGGCTGCGGGCAGCGCCCAGGTGCAGACCGTGACCATGGCGAACGCGGATGCCGGGAGCGCGGACTTTGCCAATATCGCATCCTTCCAGAACGTTTACGACGGCTCCGGCAGGGAGGGCGCGGCAATCACGAACCATTTTGAATACATGGATGACGGGGAAGGCCTGATCTGGAACTGGACGCAGAATCCGGGCCGGACGCCGGGCGTAGCTGACTAAGGGGGTGGGACGAGATGAAAAGAAAGAAGATTCTTCCGGCAGCAGGATATGCCGCCGCTGCCCTTGCGGCGGGCCTTGTCCTCACCGCCGGGATGGGGGAGGCCTGGGCGTACTTCACTACCTACACCAGCGCTTCCGGAGGCTATACCATTGATTTGAACAATGAGACGCAGATTGTAGAGGAATATTCCAATCATACCAAGCGCCTGGTGGTGACCAATGACGGCACCCGGCCTGTGTACGTCAGGGCCAGGGCCTTCAGCGGCAGCCAGTGCGCGCTGGCCTACAGCAGCGAGGACGGCCGCTGGCAGGCGGGAAACGACGGATACTACTATTTCAGTGAACCACTGGCCGGGGCGGTGACAGCGGAGGACGGCACGGTGAGCAGGGCCAGGACCAGCGAGCTGTTGGTCCAGATAGAGTTTCCGGCGGACGCGGAAGAGGGCGACGAGTGCAATGTAGTCGTCATCTATGAGTCCATCCCGGTGCAGTATGACGCGGACGGAAACGCCCTGGCCCCTCAGGCTGCGGACTGGTCGGTGCCTTTGGTCAGCGGCAGCACGGAAGGAGGGAATGACTGATGAAGAAGTTGAAGAAGATGATTGCCTCCCCGGTCACCACCATAGCCGCTTTCGCCGTTGCGGCAGGGCTGCTGCTGTTCAGCTCCATAGGCGGGGCCAGGGCGGCGCTGACCTACTTCTCCGATGACTATGCGGCAAACATCCAGCTCCACGAGATCGGCGTCACGCTGGTGGAGAACGGAGCCCCGGTGGAAGGGGAGCTGCTGAAGGGCCTCCTGGCGGAAGGGGAGGAGCTGAAGCTGGGGACGGCCTATCAGGAACAACTGAACGTATACAACAGCGGCGTCATCAACGAGTACGTCCGGGTCAGCATCCACAAGTATTGGGTGGATTCGGAGGGGGAGAAGATCCGCACCCTGTCGCCTGAGCTGATCGGACTGAACCTGGTGAACCTGGGGACGGACTGGCTGATTGACCAGGAGGCCTCCACCAGGGAGCGCACAGTGCTCTACTACAACAAGCTGCTGGCCTCCCAGAGCGAGACCCCTCTCTTCGCGGATAAGCTGACCATCGATGGCAGCATAGCGGACAGGGTGGGGGAGACCAGGGAGACCTCCGGAGGATATACAACGATTACCGTGACCTACGAGTATGACGGGGCCCGGTTCTGCATCGAGGCCAAGGTGGACGGCGTGCAGGAGCACAACGCCCAGGATGCCATCTGGAGCGCCTGGGGCCGCAGGGTGACCATAGACAACGGCGTGCTTAGCCTGAACTAGGAGGGAGAGACAATGAGGAAAAGATTACTGACGTTGGTCCTCCTGGCGGGGACGCTCATCTGTGCTCCGGCTGCGGCGCGGGCGGAGACGCTGACCTCGGAGAGGAACATATCCTTCACCAGCGACAACAAGCTGTCGGAGGACCGTTCGGCGGCGGACATGAACAGCGCGGTCTACGAACTGCAGCCCGGCGACGACATCACGATTACATTGAACCTTAAAAACGACAACGCGTCTGCGGCCAACTGGTACATGACCAACGAGGTCCTGTATTCCCTGGAAGACAGAAGCGCCAATTCGGCGACCGGAGGCGGCGCTTATACCTATAAACTGGCGTATACGGCGCCTGACGGCACGGTGACTTCGCTTTTTGACAGCGACACGGTCGGAGGCGAAGGCGCAAGCGGGGCAGGGGAAGGTTTGCATCAGGCGACAGACGCGTTGAGCGATTACTTCTTCCTGGATACCCTTAAGAAAGGGCAGAGCGGCAAGATCACACTGGAGGTTGCCCTGGACGGTGATACACAGGGGAATGATTACCAGAATACTCTGGCGGACCTGCAGATGAATTTTGCAGTGGAGCTGAACACGGCGGGCACAGATACACCGAATACGAATCCGGGCACACGTGGGAATATCGTCAGAACCGGTGATGAGATGACCCTGACGCCTTTCATCATCGTGGCATGTGTGACAGGGACTTTGTTGCTGCTGTTCGCGTTCTATGCCCAGAGAGAGCGGGAGAAAGAACGCAGGAAGGCGAGAGGGGGCGCGGTCAAGTATGAAGATCAGTAAGATATACAGTAAGGTGTTGGTTTTATTGCTTGCACTCTGTGTCACAGGTTCCATAGATCTGACTGCACGTGCAGCGTCGTCGGATGAAAAGGAGACTTATACCGTACGGTTGTTCTCAGGAGCCCACAGTACGCTTATCAATGGCAGCGAGATGATGAGTTACGAGGTGGCATATGACAGCCCGCTGCCTTTTAGTACGAGAGATGTGGTACAGCTGGGAGCCGAAAGCAAATACTATGTGAAAGACATCCGTGAGAGTGGTAAGGATAACGCGGAAACGTTGGAAGAAGGCTATAGAGTGAGAGAAGACAGGGACTATGTGGTGACATATGGAGTCCTTGGTAATTCAGTATCATACACGGTACAGTTCCAGACAGAAGACGGAACAGACCTTGCTCCGCCGGAGACCTATTATGGAAATATAGGCGACCGCCCGGTAGTAGCGTTCCTGTACATCGACGGGTATCTCCCGCAGGCATATAACCTGACAGGGACTCTGCAGAGCGACCCTGCAGCGAATATATTTACTTTCGTCTATACGCCGGTCAGCGAAGAAGCTGCAGCCGCAGGCGCTGAAGCCGGAGCAGCCGCAGGTGGCACGACTACGACGCC
>OFFQ01001906.1_pt1 | contig 11355 bp, 11 predicted proteins | sample 1521411 | NCBI WGS metagenome assembly OFFQ01 (sample SAMEA3504110, study PRJEB24116) | mouse gut metagenome | biome: mouse gut; feature: mouse-associated habitat; material: faeces | place: Denmark | collected 2011 | reverse complement strand
CAAGCAAAAAACGGACTTTCGGCGGTCACACCGGAAAGCTGTTTTGAGTATTTGTGGGAACAAATACACTGCTTGCAACTTTGGTGATAGTCAGGTAGCAGGGAGTTACATCCTCGCTGCGAGACAAACAAACCAAAACTGCATAAACAGCATCCTGTTTTTAACCAACTTTTCACAGAATTAAAGTATCATTCTTAATTCGTTCAAGTTGCAACGCGCCAGACATATATCCCAAGAAAAGATCATATCCAAGTGTCCATTGATATACGTCCTTGGCAATCTCTTTTAAGCCCCAGCGCTGTATGTTGTACCGGCGAACCGAGATTGCTTTTCTCTGCAATGCCCGCCAATCTCCTTTTCCGTATGTAATTGACTTTGCAAGCGCTTCATCAACAACAGCGCAGACCGTATCAGAATCAATTATGTTGAACCGAGATTCCACTTCCTTGAACTGCATTTCTGCCTCTATGGACATAAGCTGTTGAATTTCGCTGAGACAGCTGTCGTTTCGGACAATCTCATCATTCATGGATTGCGTGCTTAATTCCGGAGTAATGTTAATACCTTTTTCCAAATATCCCTTCAGCACATTGCGAGCATCCTCCAGCGCAGGGTTCGACTTCAGCATGGAATCCTCCTGTAAAGAAAAACTCCACATTTCCGCATTTTGAATTGCGCCATGCCGGTTCACTCTGCCCGCTGCCTGCAAGAGGGACAGCAGGGAGGACAGTTCCCGAAATCCTGTCCGGAACGAAAAATCCACGCCAGCTTCTACACAGGATGTAGCCACCAACGTCCAGTTCGTATCGCTGGCATCGTTCAGCCTATTTGCTACTCGTCGGATGACCCGCTTTCGATCCTCCGGTGTAAGGGCTGTAGAAAGATGCTCCACGCACTCACGGCCATACGCAGTGCATAAATCATTCGCAATCACCGCCGCACTCTGCACGGTATTCAGAATCAATAACCGGGGACCCGGGGAACTCTGTACCCACCGCACCAAATCTCTGCGACTTACAGGAGTGCTTCTCCACTGAAACGATACCCTGTTATGTTCGTAGCGCATCAGCCTCTCACGCAGGTCGGCCTCGACCAGTTCCGGAATGCAGGGCCGATTCATCTCGATTGAACGCAGACTGTTCAGCTCCCAATACCGCACAAGTGACCCGGATGCAAGAATCCAATAACAGCTCCATTCCTCTGCCAGAGTACTCATCCAGCGCCACGCCAGCGGCAAGAGTTTGACAGGCAGGGCGTTATGTGCCTCGTCCACAAAGATTACGCTTCCCGGCAGTTCGTGGAAACGCCGCAGGGCGGCGGGGTGGTTAGACGCCAGCGTCTCGAAAAAAGCGACCGCCGTGGTCACAATGATTGGTGCCCGCCACAACGAGGTCAAATAGCGGGTGTCCGAATTCTGAAAATCTGCCCGGCAGTGCAGCTCAGCCACCACCTCTTCCGGATCTTCACCCGGCAGAACCAGGGCTTTGCGGTAGGTATCTACCGACTGCTGAATAATGTTTGTGTATGGCAGGATGAAAAAAACCCGCCTTGCCCTGCGGCTTGCGGCCTGCCGCAGTAAATGCGCCATCACTGCGGTTGTCTTGCCCGACCCGACCGGACTGTCACAGGTGGAAAAACCGCTATTGATATTTGCATCGCGACAGGCTCGATACATCTCTTGACGAAGCTGGCTGCGTGTGTCGCTCCCGCCCAATCCTGCCACATATTGATCCAGTGCGACAAGTCGTTTTTCCGCCTGAAGGGAGGGCAGTACTTCCTTCTCCGGCGTCTGCCTATAGGCGGCTGCTGTATCTGTATGGTCGGCATCCGCCAGACAGGATAGCACCATACGAAAAAATACCGGCCAATCTCCCAAGTAACTGGATTCCGAATCGTCAAATTCTTCCCTCAAAAGCTCCCTATGCCGGCGAAGAAGCTCTGAAAGTTCTCTGTCAACATCTCTCCTCGTATTAGGGTGTTCATCTCGTAAAAAAGCATCTTCTGCTCTGATACCCTCTGTAGCCATATCCGGAAGTCCTTTGTGATGAGAGTAGACAAGTAGTGCGGCGTATAAACTCCCGGCTTCTTTCAAGGCGGCGCTGCCTGCGTCTACATGGTTGACCGGAAGGTGCAGGTGCATTCCAACCGGTTCATGCAAGACAGCCTGGTTTTGATCGGAGAGCTTTCCCAAATCATGAAACAGGGCACTCCTCCTCAAGATTGCCTCCATCTGTCCCGTGTCTCTGGACGCATACACCTTCACCTCGCTGGCATACCGGGCGGCTCGACTGCAAACGCCCTGGATGTGTTCGATATAAGTCTGTGGCGGATACTCCCCCTTCCCGCTGTGGGCCAAATATTCCGCCATTACAGAGTTACCAGGTCTACGCAGCTTTCCACCCGGGCGCGGATTTCATCGGGTAAGGCAGTTTTATCCTCATAGTCGCTCCAGGATGTAGATGGGTCATTTGTGCCGCCCAACTTTCGAGGGGTCAACGCCTCAATCAGCAGATACTCCGGGCAGCTCCCCAGCAGATGCTTATGCTCTATGTACCACGCATGGCGCAGGCGGACATCCGGACGGATTGCGGAACGGTTCATATCATAGGCATAGGGAATGAGTACTTTCAAAAGCTCAATGTCCTCTACTGTGCAGCCGCTCTTGTGGGCATAATTGGGATTAACGAAGAAAGGCATACAGTACACCCCGTGTGCCACAACGCGATAGGCCAAAGGAGCCATTCCAGCATTTTTGCCCTCTTGAACACCGGCCTTGTTGGTATTTGTCTGACGTAAAATGTCGATTGGTGCAATCGAGACCCCCATACCAAACTGCACAACACCAGTCTTGATGAATCCCTTATCCCCGCCATCCTCCAGAAACGTATTGCCAAATACTCTGGCATCCCAGTATTTACGCACGAATTCACTTTCCATAAAATGGGCAACTTCTCCCATTTCTTTTTTGATTTCCTTCCGATCACGACCACGATGCTCCAAGATGAAACAACGCTCCGCATAGGTGCGGAATTTCTCGGGAAGAGCCTGAAAAAACGGTGCGTCATGGTCGTCCAACAAATCCCGAAGTTTGCGCTTGAAAGAAACCGGGGAGATTTCTCCGCAGCCATCTGGCCGCTGACGGGGGTCGCTTTCACGGTCGGGATCGCCATTGGGGTTGGAATTAACAACTTCAATCACTAAAAGCCCTGTCGCTCGTTTGATGGTGTCACTCATACTCTCTGTACCTCCTCAACCCGATTTGAGTTATCTGCATCTTTACCTCTATTTTGTTCCCGCTTCGGAAGAGCGGCAAGGTAGCCGATAAACAACTGCGCCTTTTCTTCATCATTAAAGCGCACATCTGCCGTCCATACCTCTTTCAGCTTACCGGCAATTTCTTCATACATCTGAAGGCACCACTTTGCCCGCCATGTTTCGCTGCCCTTTGGGGGATTGCCACTGGTGTGATACGTTTTAGCCCAGGCAATATAGGGATTCATCCGCTGTGCCAGCACGCTCATAGTACGCAGCGGGGTTTCTGCCGCCGCTTGGAATAAACTGCTCCCAACCAGCTGAGGCGGTAAATCTCCATTCCGCACAACCCTGCAATACATGGCATGGAGTTCATCTGACACCTTGAGGAGTTGTCCGTATTGATAGGGAAAAGCCTCCATATAATTCTCCTTTCTGATGCCCTTCCGATAGAGCATTAACCCAACCAGTGCCAGCATCTCCGTAATTCGTTCCCAAATGGAATGACGTAGATCGTTCTTCGCCAGCAGGCCACCGAGGAATGCCCCCATTGTCCTTGATTTTTCGGACAGAATGTGAAGATCAGCGGTTACCGGGAAATCAGGGTTCATAAGTAATTCCAAGCCGTGATATTGGGAAATAGGTTTGTATTGATCTGTGGACCGCTCTCCGTTTTGCTTCCAAAAACAGTTCAACACATTTGCAACATCAAGAGGAAAGGGAGCTTTCACTTTCCCAAATGCAAATACGGGCAAATTAGAACATCCGAGCGTCCACGCCTCGCTGCATTTCTCCAGCTCATAGGCGTCCGTTTGCCTGGTATAGACCACTTTTGTGCGGGCCTTATCGATTTTTTTCAAGATAAACAGCTGAATCCGGTCTGCTTTTGTATCTACACCGGCTTCCCGTCCATTCCGCAATTCAATAAGAAATTGTTTTACCTCTTCCCCAAAGGTTACATTACCCTTTCTGGGACGCCCAAACATCCTTGTATAGGAAATGGCTTGCTCCGCCAGCCGATACGGATAGGCCAAAAGGACCTCGCCCTTGTCAATGTTCATCCACGTAATATTTTCATGTTCTTTGCTGCCGCCCAGCCAATTCAGGGAGGTGTGCAGTTTTCCACGCATTTCCGGGGAGATGGGATAACTTGCATCCTCTATCCGCCCGTACCGCGTTTGACATGGCTGTCCACTAAACATGGTGCGAAGCGTCACATCAAATCCACCGGCGAGCTTCACGGTTGGCATAGGAGTTGATTTTTCTGTCGGCACAAAGAGAAGCCCAAAGGCATCTGTCTCCGATGCTGTATCCAATTCCCCTGCCTTTTCTGCATCCATCAAGGCATTGTTCAGCTCCGAAACAAACTTTTTGCTAATGGCGGGGATTTTTAAATCAATCAACCGCGGGGAGTCAAGTGCAACAGAAAGAGATCCACAATCATCCTCTGGCTTTTTCTTCGGATCGCCTTGATAAAAAAGAATTTGAAGTGCTAAATCGATATGTTCTTTCCTGCGTAGCATTTTGAAAGCTGCAGTTTCTATCTCTCGGTGCAGTTTCATCGGATTGCGGAAAAATTCGTTCTCTTCCATCAATATTTGTACTGGAGTAAATCCGGGAATCAATTTGCACAGTTCTGTTGACCTATCCATACAAATTTTGTACTTTTTCCAAAACTTTTCCTTCCAGTTATTGCAATTGTCTTGACACCAACTCTCTATTTCCTCAATTTTTGCGGAATCAATATCTTCGGGCTTGAGTGCTTTTAGGGACTTTTTTATCAACTCATCTGTGATTCGGTAAAGTGGTGTGAGATTCATGCAGGGATACGATCCCTGATTATCTCCAAATTTACGCAATTCTAGTCCTTCCAGGACACCAGAAAGTTCTACAACCTGTCCTCCAAGCATGGAAATCCTAACGCATGGCGCATTGGGTCTTATATTTGGAATCGGTTTGTATTTGCTGTGCCATCTCTGCGCTTTTACCCCCGCCTTGTCCATGGCCTCGGATAATTGATAAAGTTCGTTGATCACAGGCAATCCCTCCTCTCCGGATATTCGAGGACGCCATGATGTATACACAAATTTGTATCGTAAATTGCCTGATAATCAGAGCAGTATCCGTTCTGAAAAACGCCCCGCAACATGGATGGGATTTGGATATCCGGGAGATCAGTGCAAACCCGTGTCGTATCCCGGAACGGACCAAAATAAGAGGGTGTAAACTCACTCCAGCCTAAAAACAGTGTTGCGTGAGACTGTCCCCGCCGCAACCGGCGGTTGAAGATGTCTTGATAGGCGTGTCCCGGTGAAGTAGTACCGCGGTCCCATGCTATTGCACTTTCCGGCAACTTATCTTTCTTTGGGTTCGGGATCACATCCGCATACATCCGGTAACAGACATCCACCAATACCGTGGCAAATAGTTGATACTGGGTGCCTTTCTTCATAGACGTACTCGACCGCAGGGGGCCGCCGTAATTTGTCGCATAGGAGTGAAACTGAGGTTCAGCGCAAAGTTCTACTTTTCTTGGAATTACAAGAACTGCTGGCCCCCAAAGGATGCTCTCGAAAAGTCCCCGAACAGCCGAATAGGTTGGCGCAGGATAGCTTGTCGGAGAATCGCCGCAGTCAGGCCGCGTCCAAAGGGCGGTATTTCCTGCGATTTCCATGGAAACCTGGTATATCTTATTAAGCAAAGATGATTCACTCCCTTTCCATTAGAATCAGAACTATCCCTGTTACTCTATCATTATAGCATACTCAGTGCAGAAAAAATAGAGGAAGTTTCCCTTCCCGTTTGGATGTTCTTTTTTGGATGCATATTCCCATAATGTTTCTAACAATAGACAGTTGCGACTCTCGACCTATACGTCAGTTGAGGCCAATTTCTTACGTGATCGTAGCTTGCCGATGGTTTCAGTAGCCGCTTCCGATAATATGGTATTTAACATGGAACGGCTTTGTCGGAGGTAACAGGGATGCTATGTTCTGCGTTATGATGTCATTCTTTATGAGAGGGTGGCATTAAACCAGTTTCTCAGCGGGGTAAATTCGTTGTCCTCCCGCGCCGTGTCCACGCCGTCGTTAATGGCGATATAACGAACATCATTTTCTGGAAAAACGATCTCAATCAGTTCCCCGGTCTTTAAGTAGTTGCGGCCCAGGCGGGAAAGGTCTTTCGTGATGACCGTGGCCACGTTCCCGGATTCTACCTCCCGGAGCATGGCTTGAAGTCCCTCACGTTCAAAGCTGACCCCGGAAAATCCGTCGTCCACGAAAAAGCGGGTGTTAAAAAAATGGCGGTCGTCAGCGTACCGCTGCAATATGATTTTTTGATTCTGGATGCTCTCGCTCTCCCCGGCCTGCATATCCTCTTGGCTTAATCTGCAATAAAGAGCGGTGATCTTGTCTGCCTGTACCATAAGTCCTCCTTTCCGACAGCAGACAAGCATGGTTTTGTACTATTTATATTTTACCACACACCGCTGCTTTTGTCACTTCTTTTCAAGTTTTGTTAGCTGTTCCGGGCGTTTTTCTCCACTTCCCGCCGGATATAATTCCTGATCTTTCTATCTAAAGTCTCGGTGGCCTGCTGGCTGGCCGAGGCATAAATCGTATAGGTGACTTTGCCGATTCTCCGCTCCGTCGTTACAACGGCTGTTTTATCATTTGTCAAGCATTTCCCCCCTTAAAATCCGATATTTGGCATGAAAAAATGCGTCTCACGGTGAGACGCATTTAACGACAAATTCTGCACCGCTGGGCGGTACTGTATTCGGTTGTTCACGATATAAAACAAAGGCGGGATCAGACGGCGGCTGGCAAAGCCGCTCCATAGGATTTATCGTGCCTCCCCCCATTCCCGTGGCGGGGCGTCCTACGCTGTGACGCATAGCCGACGCAAGTATCATCATGCCTGTATGCGGCTCGTCGCCCGCTGCTGTGCCGTGAGCAGCTTTGCGGCGCTGGCCCTGCTCGCTCCGTCCCCCGGTGTCCGTCCTCCTTTCACGGGGGATTCTCCCTGCGTGCCCGCCGCCCGGCTCCGCGCATACAGAATGTATCTGATCGCCTTATTCAGTTGTAGTCAAGCCTTTTCCGACCCGCAGGGGCGTGCTCTGACATTTACGGCACACTCCTGCCGAACGGAAAGCTGATAGTTGCTTTTGTCCCTAATATCCTTAAAAATCAGATTTTGCTCACGATTCGCAGGAACAGTCAAAACATTTTATTTATTTACTAAAAACTTCGTTTTTCGCATTAAAGTGGTAACGCCGATACAACAAAGAAATGCGTCTCACGATGAGACGCATTTCTTTGGCACAAAATCATCGGGCGGTTCCTTAAATTGAAAGCTGGCGATGGCGTCGAACAGGGCGATTCCTGCCTGATAATAGAGGTCATCATCTACATAGTGGAAGATATTTCCGTTTTTGTCATCGTAGCAGCATAAACATTGGCTTGCGATAAAGCCCTCAAAATGCTGGAATACAAACTGGACAGCTTCAGCGTCAAACCTTTTTGCCGCGTGGATAACAGAAAAGGGCACTTGTTTCATGTAGCGTTCTCTATCAATTCCCGCAGACGTTTGGTTGCGGCCCTCCTGCGCCGGGAAACGGTGGAAACACCCATATGTACCAGCAGAGCAATTTTGGCGTCTTTCAGTCCTTTGAAATAGTAAAGCAGAATGATTTCCCGGTCTTTGGGCATTAAGTAGGACAATGCTTTGGACAGCTCCGGCTCATAAACAGGGATATTCATTTCTTGAACATAAAAGATTTGGCATGGCTCCTCCGGCTGTTCGACTTCGCCGCTCTCTGCTACTACGCCATAAAGTGTTGCATCTGTTAATTCGGAAAGGGACTGCTCCATCAGCCCCCGCGCTGCTTTCTTCTGACATTCTTTTTTTGCAGCGTTGCTGACAGCCTTTTTGCAATAGGCTTCAAACATCATTTCGTTGAATTGCTCAAATCTTGTCATTGTTAATCTTCCACCTGCTTTTTTACTTCCTAATACCTGTGAAAGTTTAATTTTTCATTATTGATAGGAAGCGCAAAATCTTCTGAAAAGGGCATTAAACTTGATGGAAGCTGTGAATATGTCTCACGGTGAGACGTATTTTTCAGGACATACTTTTTTCTGATTATTGAGTTGTGTGCCTTTTATGCTGCGTGGAAATCAAAACATACAACGCGAACCATGCGACACAGTGGATTGCGAGAATACCAATATCTTTTATCGCCGTTCCCATGTTCCCGGCGGACAGGGCCATAATGCCATCAAAAGCGGGCTGGGATGGTACGAGATTGCAAATGACCGCCAGCGGCCCGCTCACCCCGATCAGGGCGCATACAATGGGCACCGCAATAAACACAAGCATGATAATCTTGATATAGACCACGCCGATCATCAAGCCCTCGGAGAGCTTACCGATAAACAGGCCAATCAGTGCAGCCACAAAGGACGACAGCACAATCAGCGCCAGCAGCAGCCCGAAATTTTGCCAGGACAATCGGAAACAGATACATGCCGTTACAATAGAGGACAGGCTACCAAAGAGGAAGCCCACTACGACTTTCTGAAAGATGTACTGGCTGGGTGTCATAGGAAGGATTTCGTTGATGAAAGCTACGCCGTCCTCTTTTTCGGAAATGATGTTCATGGCATTGAACGTACAGCCCATAAACATAGCCATGATCAGCACGGCGGGGATGAAAATGTCTTGAAAGCTTTCCAGAATGTCAGGGCGTTCCATCGTCAAAACTTTCACCAGCTCCGCTTCTCCCCGCTGTTCATAGAGAGCCGGGAGTGTAGCCGCCGCCTGCTGAAAAATGTCCAGCTCGTCCCCGGCAATGGCTGTTCGGAGACTGTCCCCGTCTGCCCTCACGCCAATCACATTGGTAGACGGTTCTTTGATGGCGGCGGTCAGTTCTTCCTGTGTCCCATAAGCCGTTACCGGGCCGTACCGCTCCAACCATGTGACTGTCTGCGGGGAGAGGTCGTTTTCCAGTACGCCGAAGTGCAGTTCCCCCAAGGTGGACAGATCAATGGAACCCATAAAATTCAATGCCACGGCCACCAGGATGGGCAGCAGGAACGTCATCAAGCAGAATTTATCCCGCAGGACGCTTTTCAGCTGATATTTTAAACCTTTCATACCTTACCCTTCCTTCCCGATTTCTCGATGGAACGCAAGCCGCACCACCAGGAACAGCAGCAGGATCGCACCCACAGCGCCGACATAATAGACAGGAGAAATGTCCGTTCCGAAATAGGCGTTTTTCAAACCCATATAGATATGGTAGAACGGATGATAACCAATCCAATCAAACTTGATTGAAGTATTGGCAGACAGAAATACGGGGGTCGCGGCGAAAATGGCAATCACCAGATAGGCCAGCGTAAATTGCCGAAAATCTTTCAGCAGCAGGGCGCAGAGTAAACCCACCAAGGCCATCATCAGCGACAGGATGGCCGTCTGGAGCAAGACGGCGGGCAGTATCGCCGCTCCGTCCGCAATCCCCATATTCAGCAGGGTAAGCAGCACCGCAAAGGCCAGATCAGAGAGCAGGAACACCGCCAGCTTGGACAGGAGAAACAAGTCCTTCTGCAACGGGAGAATAGCGTGGACACGAATGACCCCCATGCCCTTTTCCTTAAACAGTACGGCGGCGATGCCCAAAAATCCCACAGCGGCCAACTCAAAAAACAGCAGTTCGCAGGTGATTTCTTTTCTCGCCTTTTGTTCTGGCGTATTTATGCCGAGTACCTCCGGGGCGGAGCTGGTCGAAGGCCGCAGTAAAGACAGGGCGTAGTCTGCCCGGTGGCGGTCAACGTGTTTCGCTCCCTTATAGAGTACCACTCGCACTTCTCCGGCGCTGGCGTCCAGCCCCACGCCGTTGGCGTCGGAGAGCAAGGCGGTGTCCATATCCTCCATAGAGGAAACAATCTGTACCAGGGGCGATTTTTCCGTTTGCGTTCCCGCCGGGTCGTAGAGATACACATTGTAGGGCGGCATCTGCATAAAACGGATATAACCCAGGTTCACATAGGCCGTATAAAGGATCAGAAATCCTATCGCCATCAGAAAGAATTTCCCCGACATCAGCATCCGGCAGTCCTTTTTGAATAGGGCGCAAAATCCTTTTCCCATCAGGACAGCCCCCTCCCCGTGTACTGGATGAACATATCTTCCAAGGTCGGCTCCTGGGAGTGGATGCTGATGATCTCGTCGTGATCAAAGGGGATGCCCGCTTCCAGCTCCGGGGCCTCTATGGTTTTCGCTTCCAGCTGTCCCTGATACAGATAGTCGATCACGACCCGGTGATTACTGTTTTTCTCTTTCAGACGCTTAGGCGTATCCAGGGCTACCAAATTTCCATTGGAGATAAAGGCCACCCGGTCGCACAGGAGGTCGGCGTCCACCATGTTATGGGTGGTAATAAAAACCGTGGTTCCCTTTTTCCGCTCCTGCTCGATAATCCTTCGGAACAGAACTGCGCCGGAAGGATCAAGGCCGCTGGTGGGTTCGTCCAGAAACAGCAGTCGGGGATTGCTCACCAGCGCTCGGGCCATGCTCACCCGCTGGCGCATCCCCTTGGAATAGGAGGACACCGGCTTTTTCAGAAAGTCCGGCTTAAATTCCAGCGCATCCAGCAGCTCCCCCACATCCCGCCGCTGCTCCCTGGGGTAGAAAGAGGCGAAGTAGTTCAGATTATCCACGGCGCTCAGATTGGCATACAAGTAGGGAAACTCAAACAGGACGCCGATCTTTTGAAAAAATTCCTGGCCGTGGGCGGCGGAAATATCCTGCCCGAACAGGGAGACTTTTCCACCGTGACCTTTTAATATCCCGGTGAGTATCTTTTGCGTTGTGGACTTCCCGGAGCCGTTTGGCCCCAGGAAGCCGAAAATCTCCCCGTCCTCCACGGTGAAGTCCAGGCCGTGGAGGGCCTGCTTGTCTTTGCTGTAGGAGAATGTCAGGTTCTTGACCTCAATCATTCGTCGTCACCCCATTTCCCACGCTTATTTCTCTCCTGCTGGCGCTTGCTCCACCATTTCATAAACTTGACCTTGAACGGGATAGAGATAATCAGCGCCG
>OFFQ01001899.1_pt1 | contig 11375 bp, 5 predicted proteins | sample 1521411 | NCBI WGS metagenome assembly OFFQ01 (sample SAMEA3504110, study PRJEB24116) | mouse gut metagenome | biome: mouse gut; feature: mouse-associated habitat; material: faeces | place: Denmark | collected 2011 | reverse complement strand
AGGTGTAAGCACCGCCTCCTGTCCGGCTGTTGGCGCTTCTGTCCTCCAGAGAGTACAGCACCTCATTCTGCATATACCAGTCTGTTGTAGTCGGATTGGTGTTCTTCAGATCCAGTGTGATGATCACATTATCGCCGGGCTGCATTCCGCTGACCACATCATTTATATCCGCCGTGGAGAAGCTGCTCACCATTTCCCTGTCGGAGGTAAACGCAACATTCCAGTTGTCGTCGCCGTAAAAAGTTTCCGCGTGAACCGGAATGCCCGAACCAAAGACCATCAGGCCGGACAGCAGCCCCATAAAAAATCCCTGCTTTTTCATGCGCTCTTCCTTTCTATTCCACAGTGTCTGTGAGACTTAAAATCCCGTCCTGGAAGGTAACCCTTTTTCCCCATGCGCTCCAGATGGCATCCTCCGCATTGTGCTCCTGCACCGCGTCCACCTCCACCTCAATCTGGAACTTCACGCCGTCATAGTCATATGTGGTGAGAATGGTAGTGTAGTTTCCCTCCTGTTTCGTCTCCTGAGTCACTTTCTTTGCAATGCTGTCGTCTATGGTCAGACTGTCCGCAAAAAGAGGTGTCTCCGAAGCTCCCTCTCCCTGGGCATGCAGCAGCTTATTATAATAAAGCACGGTACGCTCCTCGGTTCTGGCTCCCTCGTCCTCAATCCAGTCCGTGCCCAGGTTCACCAGATGCAGGTCAATCAGGTCCGGAGAAAGGTCACGAAGCTTTTTCCCTTCCTCATCCAGCCAGTATTTATAGATGCTTACACGGACATACTGGTTGATGGTGCCGGAATTCCTGACATTCAGATTTTCCTGGTAAGTCTTTCCCAGTGTCAGTGACTCCCCTTCCGGAATCATGTCCTCCAGAAGGACTCCCGTATGTTCATTCCAGGTTCCGTCCCCGGCGCTGTTATACTCCCTCCAGGAAACTTCCTTCCCATTTTCTATCAGCCCCACGCCGATATCATACATCTGGATCCGGGAAGTATAGGTCTCGGAGTAATAAGTCAGGGCTGCCCGGGTCCCCCCGATGGAACCGCCCAAAAGCATGGCAACCGCCAAGATAAACAGCACCACCGTCACTAAGGGGGACGCTGCCCTGATCCGCTTTTTACGCTTCTCCTGTTTCTTCATGATTCACCCCCTTCTTCCGTGGTTTCTGTCTCCCCGGTGCCGACCGTGCTTCCGGTATCCAGAATCTCACTCCAGTCCGTCTCCTGCACCGAGTAAGGCGTTCCGTCCTCATGGTGCTTTACAGGCGTACTCTCATAGATAACCACCACATTGAAACTCTCCATGGACTCCGGGTCCTCGGGTATCCCCTCAATCCTCAGATCCAGGGGCTTCGTGGTACCGCCGCCGTTAACCATGGCATTGTAATAATAATATCCGTCGCTTCCCTGTATCCAGTCTTCCCCGGAATATACTATGGTGTACTGGCTTCCGCAGAACGCCCTGACCCGAATGTACACCGGAGAAGAGCTTTCCTCGTTGGCAATCACCACATGCTTGGTCCAGTCCGTGAAATCCTCCGTGATCTCCGTCCTGTCCCCCAGGCGGATGGTATAACCTCCCGCCGCCTCCGCATAGGTTGTAAAATAAGACCAGGCCGTCCCGATTCCGGCATATGCAACCGTAACCGCTGCCGCCAGGGCAAGCACTCCGGGGTAATATCTTCTTTTCCTCATATCTTTTACCTCTATTATTCCAGTTCCGCATTGAATCCCTCTGCGTCCTTCTCTGTGAAGGATTTCCGGCCGCCAAGGGCATGCGTACGTAAATCCTTCAGACGCCTCGGGCTTCAATGCTGTTTCCAGTTCCCCATTGAATCCCTCTGCGTCCTTATTCCATTTTTTACTCATTCCGGCTTCCTGCAGGCGGCTCACCCTGGTTTCCTGCTGCGTCCTGGGCCGGACTGGAATACCAGTTCCACCTGCCCGCTTCCTCATCATACACAAACTGGTTCTTAATTCCGTGCCCGTTGGTTCTGCGTCCATCGTACACGTTTTCAAACTCCACGGATACCACACTGTCCGCCGCGATAACGGCTGTGCGGTCCCCCGGCACTGTCAGCTCATAGCTGGATCCGCTGTACACCTCTGTAACCGTAACCTGGGCCCCGGCGGGAATCCGGTCCAGAATCACGCTCTCCTGTCCTGCTGCCGTGAACGTGATGCTTTCCACGTTGCTGTAAACCACTTCGTCATTCATCCTTCCGGTAACTTCGAAGACAAAGGTGGCGGATTCCCGGATGTCCCCCATGGACTCATATTCGGACAGTGTCTTGATAATTTCCAGGGCGCCGTAACGGGAAAGCCGCTCCGGTTTCAGATTCACTGCCATGTCAAAGAGCCAGTCTCCCGGATTCGCCGTATTGATTACACCATCCGCGTCCGCCGGTTTGGCGGGCAGGGATACCAACTGCGGCAGAAATGCGTAACTGTGCTGCCCCGAACTGGCAATGGTTGCAATCTTGACGCTCTCTTCCCCTGTTACATCCTCCTGCCTGATTTCCATTTTGTAATCTGACACTTCTGTCAGTTCAGAACCCCTTGCCACTATCAGGTACAGGCCTGCATCCAGTCCCTCTATCCTGCTGCCCGCAGGCACGCCGCTTCCGGTTACCGGGATACCAGGGCTGTTCTCATCCAGCACAATGCCTGCCGCCTGCTGCGCCAGAGCCTCCCAACTGCCTGCAAACTGTTGGTCCCTTTCCGCCTGATCCCCCTCCGCTCCCGGAATCTTCAGGTCATACCCCGGCATCAGCTCGTAATGGTAAGTATCATTTCCCGATGTCTTGACAGCCCTGGCGATCTGGTACAAATCCACCACCACCCCGGCTTCCGCCAGATCCTCCCCGAATCTGTCCGCTTCCTCCTTGTCCGGATCTTCCGGATAGATGGTCAGGGAACAGCTTCCGGCCACAAAGCCTTCTTCGTCTGCCTCCAGCTGCGCGGCTGTGCCTGCCATGGGATCCGCAATGCACATACCGAATACCAGTGCCGCAGCGGTCAGCAGGGATATACATCTTCTTTTCATGAGCAGTTCCTCCTCTTCCAGTTCTGTAACAGTTCTATTCTTTCTCCTCTGAAACTCCATTTGCAGAGTTATCCTTCCGGAGTTCATCCAATATCTGTTTCTTATTCATCCCGCCGCCTTTTGCACTGCTGACTATCAGCATAATCGCCAGCGTCACAAACAGGAGCGGAATCCCTACTGCCGGTATCACAATGTAGGTTGGGATTCTGACAGCTTCCGCAACTACGACCACCTCACCGGCGACATTCTCTATGCGTTTGCCGCGCACCAGCATGCGGTGACTGTTGATGCCATAAGGTGTACACGTCACCAGCGTACAATAGTCTCTCCCTGCCTGTATGGCGAGTTCATCTACATCCTCCGGAAGCACAATCCGGATTTGATCGACCATATAGGTAATTGTCGAATCCAGAACATTGACTGTGAAGATATCCCCCTCTGCCACCTTATCCAGATCTGAAAACAGCTTCGCGCTGGGCAGTCCCCGGTGGCCGGACAATACTGCATGTGTCCGTTCCCCGCCTACCGGAAAGGAAGAACCCGGAATATGTCCCACCGCAATCTGTAATATCTCTTCCTCCACACTATGGTAGATCGGCAGGTTCACACCGATGGAAGAAATCTGTACATAACCCATGATTCCGGTTCCGGTTATATCCAGAATGTCATCATATTCCGCAAGTTCCTCTTCCGTCAGTTCAAAATCCACTCCGTTCGAAAGCGTCTCGTTATATTCCCTCGCTGCATTGATGATATCCTCTTTATCCTGGGCAGACAACTCTTCCACTGCCGTCACATAACCTGCAATTGCCTTTGTGGCATGCATGGAATTCCACCAGTCGCTTAGACTCGGATATGCCAAAATCGCCACTCCTGCCAACAAGATAACCACTAATATGATCGTTGAAATGGAAGAACCCTTTCCCCGCTTTTTCCTGCCCTTCTCTTCCCCTTGTTGTTCCTTTTTTTTCATAGGTTTCCCCACAATAAAATTTGTATAGCGGCATCGTAAAGCCGCCTGCTGACGTTGGCCTGAACCCGAAGGCCCGTTGTTCGCCGCACACCACGGGAAGGTGTCAGCCTGTGCGGCATACCGGGGAGGGATGTACCCATCCCCGGTGTAAATCTGCATTGCTTATGTTTCTTCATCATACAAACCCTTCTAAATTACCGTGTATATCTTATTGTTATTTCATTCGTTTCTTGGTTATCAGAAGAATGCCTGCTCCAATCACAAGGATACCGCCCACTACATAGAAGATTGTGGTACCGATACCACCGGTAGAAGGAAGGAGCGTACCCTTATTGTTGGGGATTGTACTGCTTATCACCGTACCAACGCCCTCTCCGTTTTCACCAATATCGGCAACGCTGATTGTAATTGAGGAATTTGCTACTTCGATACCATCCTTATCCAATTCCTTTACATTTGTAACTCTAAAGCCGGTCTCCTTTGACCATGTTATCGTAAAGGTGATATCATTCAGCTTATTATAACCGTCCGGAACGGTAACCTCGCTCAGCTTATAATTACCTACGCCAAGACCAGTGAATACGACCTTACCATCAGCATCTACGAATGCCTGCGCTTTTATCTGTGCTCCTTCATAGGTTGTTTTATCAACAGTCACTAAAGCATATGTTGCCTCAACACTATCATACTTATTAGCGGTGTCTGCAGTAGGAGCTGTCGTTGTGTAAGCGCCGTCAACCAGCTTATACCATGTTCCATTGTTGTAACCACTCGGTGCTTCAGCCATCGGCACATATTCCTGACCAGTCACATAGCCTACATTTGCATTGTTGGTGCTTTCAAGCTTGAATTCAGCGCCTGTCAAAGGCTGATTGGTCGTTCCATCAACTTTTAAAAGCGTCAGAGATGTGGTAAATGTTTCAACTGTTACAATCGGTGTCTCGCCCTTAGGGTCATTTCCGTTAAAGTCCGGCTCTCCATCATACTCACTACCGGGTTTATTGGAGAAATCTATCTTTACGTTATTGGTGTTGGGAATTGCTACTACGTCAGCGTCCTCGGTCAGAAGCGCTTTGATATCAACGTAGAACCACTTGTTTACATGGGCCTTATAGTTTATCGCATTCTGAACGGCAATTCGTACTGTCGTCGTACCATCTGAATTTGGAGTTACTTTGGTTACTACATAAGTAACCTTAACACCTGTTTCAGGTACAACAAGGTCTGTGTTTTCATCCTTTGTCCCTACTCCGCCGGTCAATGTATCGCCTTCTTTAAATTGCCTAAACTTCCCCTCAGTATCTATAAGCCCCTGAACCAGTCCCTTGCTTGCAGTATCCACTAACACATATTTGAAGCTGGCATAACCTGTCATATCAGGGATTGTACCGCTCAGCTGATAATCAATCACATCGCCGATAGAAGCCTCATTCTCTTCTTTTCCTGTATTATCTTCGTTGATTTTTTTATCAGGCGTAATTGTGCTTGACTTAGGTGTCACGGTTTCATCTTTCACCAGATAAACCATTGTACGGGAAATCGTAGTAACCTGCTGGCCCGTTCCATCAACATATGAATCTGTTATGACATAATAGCCGCCTGCAAGTTCAACTGAAGGCTTCTCTTTGGTCAGGGTTTCTATGGGGTCAGTAGCTTTAATATCAATCAAAGCTAATGCCGCATCACCCAGCGCCGCATCCGTTAAAGCTGACAATCCCGTAATGTCCTCAACTGTAGTTCCGGCCTTTGCATTCTTTCCTACGCTGATATTGGAAAGCGTCTCACCATCGGAACTGACATCACCTGTAGCCAGCTGCCAAACCTCGTATTTATGGTTTTCAACCACATTAATTGTAAGCTTATAGTTCCCGTTTGCTGCCGATACAGTCATAGCCATTCCAAGAACCATAGCCATTGCCAGTAAAATGCTGGCAAGTTTCTTAATTCGTTTCATACTTTAATCCTCCTTTTCACCATTCCTGTTTGAAACGACTTTGCTTCGTGAATCCACAAATTTACATCTTTTTCAGATAAAAGAGAATTCCTACACCCTCCTTTCTCTGAACTTCTTTTTATACAGAAGGCCTGCGCCAAGAAATAGGACAATGCAGCCTGCCATTGTATATAATTTTGAGCCTATGCCGCCGGTTTCCGGCAGCACATAGAATGCTTCGTTGACAACAACAAAGGGATTTTTATTGGTTCCGGATCCCTCCAGCCCTTCAGCCACCACCTTATACTCCATGGTGGTTTCGTCCAATGTGATGGTAATCGTAATGGGATCCTCCAAGCGCTTATGCCCTTCCGGCGCTTTCGTTTCTGTCAGCCGGTAAGTTCCCTCTGTTAAATGTCGGAATGAAATGATACCATCCGCATTTGTTGTTACCTTTGCCACTTCAGTCCATGTCTGCGTCTGCACCGGGCCTCCTGCGGATTCTGAACCTGCCGCCTCACCCTGTATGCCGCTCTCCCCATCTGTCTCGGAACCTGTCTGTACCGGCTCCTCCTGGAGTTTTTCCAACAGAAATTCTGCCCCCTCCAGGATATCTCCCCTGTCATTCACTTTCTTTACAACAAACCCCGGAAGAGAAATCTGGGCTTTCACATAATTGGATTCCACATTGACCCCGTTCATCTCAGTTGAATATCCGAAGCTGTTCACCGCTTCCAGATAGGCAGCCGTACCCGTGTCTCTGTCCCCGCTTTCCTTATTTTCCAAGATGCCATAGGATTCTTCAGACAAATTTTCCTGCACTTTCACCGGAATCGTGAAATCAATATGCCCCTCCGGCAATGTGACACCTTCATTGGCAACAAACTTGAAGGCCGTAACGGATTCCCAATTGCTTATCTCATCTCCCGTTTTCCAGATGTCCGCTCTGTTCAGCAAACTCGCCATATCCTGGGCATACACCTCTTGAGAATCCGTATAATAAACCTGATATCCATCCGGCGGTGTAATTGCCTCCCGCAGCTTTACGGCGAATTCCGATCCTCTTTGAGCCTTGTTATTGATGCTCGGATCCCCGATCTGGGGCAATACATCATAAACTACCAGGTTCCTGCGAGGCGTATTGGTAATATTTTTGACTCTCAGTTTATACTGGAATGCATCTCCCAGGCCAAACCGTAATACAGTCTTTTTCCAATCATTTGTACCCGCTCTTGCAATATATTTTTCTGCATAGACACCTGCCGGAGCCGTAATATTGCCCGCTGCCTGATCCCAGCGGATTGCATCCTCTGTATTACCATCTCCGTTCAAATCATACGAGTCCTCCCTCCAAGTGTGTTCCGTGGAAACGGGATCAAAGTCATTGCTCACCAAGTACGCATCATTGATATACTGTCCCACGGAAGCTTTATCTGCCGCTCTGACTTTAAAGGTGAAAGAAATCGCACTGTTTTTTCCGTCCGATGCATCCAGCACCGCCTTCACTTCATCCACATTCAGATAAAAAATTACCGCTGTCCGTCCGCTGTTGTGATAATTCTCGTAAACCTCAGCAGATTTTACATACTGTCCTCCTACTCCATAACTTATCTTCCCATCCGGAATTACCAGAGACTCCGGAAGCAGGTCAATGACACGCAAGTCTTCATACTTCCTGTCTCCCCGCAGGGCTCCCTTTACATGGATATGGCACCAACCCTCGCTCTTGCTGTAATCCATAACCTGATTCCCATCTGTATCGGTCTTCATACTGGGATACTCCATTGATGATCCAATCATATTTTTTTCAATCCAAATATTTTCAAAGGTTTGGATCAGCTTAAACTTGTTCTCACTGAACAGGAAAAATACGGTTTCCTCATTCCCCGAAACCTGATAAGCCACATTGGCTTTATTCACATAAACGTTCTTCAGATCCTCTTCTTCAACAAACTGCGCCTCTTCAGGATTGCGGAAGGTAGAGAAGGGCCATATTGTTATTCCTTCGGATGGCTGAAGCTGAAATTCCTCTTTAAAATGGATTTTAAAGCTCTTGTACTCCTTTGAAGCATCTAACGTTAATGTCCATGTCCAGCAACTAAACGCATCATACCGATAGCCTGAATCTTTAAAATATTCACCATGTTCCCCTTTTCTCAAGACATACCTGTCTATTTCGCCTTCATAGGTAACCACTTCCACATAATCCAGATAGTCCAACAGGGACTTTCCGCCTTCGTATCGCGGAGTCGTATTGAAGATAATATGCTGAAACTTCAGCCTTTCATCTATCTCCGAATCTTCCATCGCGAGATTTATCAACGGTTCGGTGCCTTTATTCTCAAAAGCCAAGGCCCATCTATAGCTGCCTGCCCGCATACTGGGCGTATCCATCACAGTATCCGCTGAATTTCCCTTTGTGAACGCCCCATCTGCCCCGGGCTGATTTGTCAGCGTAAAAATAATATCATCTTCACATGTATGGGGTATTTCTCCCTCTGACGAATCTGCCTGATAGCAAACTGCCTCCACATAGTTTTTTAAATCCTTTGTCAGGAATCCGTCATCCTTTTTTTCATCAATCTTGCATCCCGGAAAGCGCAGCTTCAGCTCTGCCGCCTCAATCTGGCTGGCCAAATCCCCGTCACCCTGGGTAGTGTAAAAGTCACGGCTTACCGACATCCCGTCATCATTTAATGTCCACCCCGGATTTGCCTCTGGATCAAATACCGCATAACGCATATTCCCGTTTGTATCTTCATATTGAGGCAGTTGATCCGTTAACGTAATCTTTTCATACTCCCGGAAGGGCCAGATCTCCTTGGGATCCCACATCTTATACCAGAAGCTGACATACTGGCTCTCCTGCAGCGTTCCGTCTTCCCCCAGCACGGCCGCGACCCTGGTGTGATCCTCCTTCATATTGTCAATCTTATTCGTATTGACATACTTTGTTATGGTAGGCCTGTCGTATTTCGGGCCGTAAATATTCTCCGCCGTTTCAACAGGCTCTTTCTCCTCTCCTGCAACCTCCAGGGTACCGAAGATTTTCAGCCGGTAATCTTCCGGCACCTTAGGACCTGTGAATCCCATTGCAAAAGGCAGTTCCAGTGCGCCGGTGGGAATATAGTCCTTCAAAGTAATGCTGATTTTATAGTACGCCTCCCCCTCTCTCTGCTCTTCCGTCACATCACTGATCTCGTATTTTAAAAAGTCTTCCGGAATTCCAGGAAAGCGAATCCGTCCCGGGTCTATATATTCCTTCGGGAAATACACCGACATCGTTATTTCCCCTATATTAACAATTCCCTGGATCCCTGTGGTATATAGCCTGAAATAGCCCTGCCGCTCGTGATGGACATAATCTATTGCTCCCGTCTCTCCCTTCTGTCCGTGGGTCATTTTATCCCCATACAAAAGCTCCAAAACCATTCCCCCGCCCTGATCGCCAATGGGAAGGAATGCTGCCCATTCAGGCACTCCCGCCGGTTTATCCAGCACATTGATGCCTATGAACTCCTGCAGGGCCAGCAGATACTCCGCATCAGCAACATACTCCCGCAGCTTCTCAGGCAAACCCAGATATGCGTCATAAGCCTCCTGTATCTGTGCAAGAAGCGCTTCCATATATTCGCCGGAAGCTTCTTCCCCATCCTCTTCAAGCTTCTGCATGATTTCTTCTTCAGAGGGCAGGGCGGCAATGAGCCGGTTCACCTTCTCGATTTCCCCATACTCCTCTTCCGTGATCAGGCATTCTTTACCATGCGTATGTTTTTCCTTCCCGCAGACCAGATTGCCATCCTCACCCCAGCAGGTATCCTCATGGAGATGAACTTCCTTCCCGCAGTTATAAACCGGTTCTTCCAGACAGCCCTCTTTATGTGTATGTTCTTCCTTCTCACAGATCAGGATGCCCTCCTCATTCCGGCATGCCGCACTGTGGATATGTTCTTCTTCCCCGCAGTAGAATACCGGATTTTCCACCCGGCATACCCCATTGTGGATATGCTCCTCTTTCCCGCAGATCAGGATGCCTTCTTCATCCCTGCATATCGGATAATGAACATGTTCTTCCTTTCCGCAGACATATTCGCCCGTCTCTGCTTCCTCATATCCGCAGGCCAGATTCCCTTCTGCATCATAGCATTGATCTTCATGGACATGCTCCGCCTCATACCCGCACTGCAGATTGCCCTCTGCATCGTAGCAGCTGTCACCATGGAAATGAGCCTCTTCTTCATAACCACATATCAAATCGCCCGCAGCATCATAGCATTGATCTTCATGGACATGGGAAGCTGTTCCATAATCGCAGACCAGGTTTCCCGCCTCGTCGTAGCATTCCAGGGAATGGATATGGGTGGCGTCATGGCCGCAGATCAGATTGCCTTCCCCATCGTAACAGCTCTCTTCATGGATATGGAGTTCGGCCCCATTGTTCAGGGCTGCCACTTCCTCCGGCGTCAGTTCCACTTCCTTGAAACAGTCTCCCTGGTGGACATGCTCCTCCAGCTGGGAAAGCCCGCAGGATGCAATGCTTCCCGCCATGAGGCTGCCGTCTTCACTGAAGCATTCCGCAGCATAACAGCTGTCGTCATGGGTATGAAGTTCCGCTTCCCCGCAGACCAGCCTGGTCACTTCCTGATAACAGGCATCCGTGTGAACATGAGCGGTGCTCTCTGCCGGTTCCGGCACGGATTCCCCGGAATCCCCTATTTCTCCGGATGCTTCCGGAGTGCCTGCCTCTGCCGCGCCTTCCGCTGATCCGGATTCCCCAGCGTCTGCTCCGTCTGCCGCGCCTTCCGCAGTCCCCATGTCCGCCTGGCTGTAACAGGTTTCCGTATGTTCGTGTTCATCTGTCGCACAGATCAGCGCCTCTGCATAGCAGCCGTCTTCATGGATATGCGCCTCTTTTCCGCAGACATATGTCTCCTGACAGCATTCGGTTATATGCGTGTGTTCTTCCATGCCGCAGGTTGCATTTCCCTCTGCGTCATAACACGCTTCCGTGTGCGTATGCTCGCCCAACTGGCAGATCAGTTCCTGGGTAATGCAGTTCCCGTCGTGGGCATGCTCCTCCCCATAACCGCAGACAAGCATTTTCCCGTAACATGCTTCGCTGTGTGTATGAGCATCCGCCCCGCAGATAATTTCCCCGCTCTGAATATCTCCCTCCGAAGACATGACTGTTTCCGATACTTCCGTGACAGTCTGCCCTGCGTCTTCTGTATTTTCCAAAGCTGCAGCGCCGTTTATGCTTTCCGTATCGGCATCCGTTTCCCCTGCCTTCCCGCTACCTCCTGCGTCGTCATGGCCGCATACCAGGACAGCCTCCTTCACATAGCATTCCTCTGTATGTTTATGGGCTTCCTTCTCCTCCAAAGTGCAGGCCAGCTTCCCGTCCGCACCGAAGCACCTGTCA
>OFFQ01001895.1_pt1 | contig 11386 bp, 10 predicted proteins | sample 1521411 | NCBI WGS metagenome assembly OFFQ01 (sample SAMEA3504110, study PRJEB24116) | mouse gut metagenome | biome: mouse gut; feature: mouse-associated habitat; material: faeces | place: Denmark | collected 2011 | reverse complement strand
CAAACAGCCCCGCCGCCGGGCCGGGCTGCTGTCTGCCCTGCATACGCCGCTGCCGTTCTATCCTGCGTCTCCTTCTCTCCCGCTCCGTCATGTGTACCCCTCCTGATTCCACTGTATTTCCGAATACTGTTCCAGTATCTTATCTGCTTTGGCGCAGCTGTTCCAAGCTGCCCAGAATGCACCTATACCATTTCACCGTTTTGCCTGCTCCAGCCCCTCCGCCACAGCATCCAGCACAAGCTGTGAAGAATGTGCATTCTGCGGGGAAACCTCAATTGTCAGGGACTGATTTTTTGTTACCTCCCGGCTGACTTCCTCAACGGCTGTTTCCAGCAGCGGATAAAACACAGCCACAGAATCGCTCTGCTCGGAAAGCGCGACATCTGCAATTTTACCATTCTCGACCGTTACCGCGACCGCTGCCGTTTCGCCACCCAGCTCCATATCCACATAATATGTACCGTCCCTGTACGCGCCGTCCCCGCCGTCGTCCCCAAGGTGCAGAAAGAAATAAATCAACCCTGCCAATATCACAACACCCAGCACGGCAAACACCGCCGTTTTTACCAGTTCCTTCATTTTGACCACCACAAATTTCGTGCCGCTCACATCTTTCCCTCCTGAAATAGCTTCTTATCCATACCATATGACGCGGCACGCCTGTTTATGCAGACATTCTCCTTGCAAAACAGCCACCCTTCCGGTATCATGGAAAGAAACAAACAGAAAGAAGGGTCGGCATGGGACTGCGTTTTATCATAGGCAGGGCGGGTTCTGGAAAAACCACACGCTGCATGGAAGAAATCATTGAAAAAGGGAAGGCGGGCGGCAGGCAGGTGCTGATTGTGCCGGAACAATTCACTTCCCAGACAGAGCGGGATTTCATCCGCCAGCGGCAGGCCGAGGGCATCGCGGCCGCCAAGGAACGCGGCGTCCGCTTTGGCCGCAGGCGTATCCCCATGTCAGAGGACTTTGAGGCGCTGGCTCAGGATTGGTGGTATGGGCGCATCAGTGCCGTCCAGGCCGGAAAGAAACTGGGAATATCCCGCATCACCTTTAAAAATCGGGCCGAGGAGTGGGGGGCGGCTGAGGGGCTGGGGAAACGGCTGGTGCGGCGGCTGTAATCGATACCAGACAGGCGCGCCCTCCACCGTCGCGCCGAATCCTAATAGCATTGCATCCACGCTGCCCGCCCTTCTCCACAAACTTTTTATGTGAAGTAGACAAAAAATCATTGTTTGCTTTTCAAATCATTGCACATTATTATGAAATTAGCAAAACAGACAAGTATTTCCATAAAAAGCCCAGTCTGATCAGCAAAAGAACCAATTCACGAAATGGAAAGGAAGGAAGAAAGCATGAGATCATTCAAACGCATCCTTACACTGGCGCTCTCGGCGGCACTCTCCCTATCCCTCTGCACCGGGGCACTTGCGGCCGAAAAAGAACCCTCCAGCGCAACCGACCCGCGCTTTGAGGCAGCAATCCAGGCGGCGCAAAATGGTTTTTTGATGGTCGGCTACGGAAATGGTAACTTTGGCGGCAAAGATATCATTTCTCGGGCGATGTGGGTCACTGTACTGGAAAACCTCTGCGGGACCAGCGCCGCCACATCCGCATCCGCCCCCAAATTTCACGATGTCGCCCCCTCCGATTGGTACTACAACGGCGTTATGTGGGCCGTGGAGCAGGGTATCGCTGTCGGTTATGACGACGGCGGTTTCCATCCCAACGACAAATTAGACCGCCAGGCCCTGGCTGTCATGGCCTTTCAGTGCGCCCAGGCCATGGGGTTCCCCTCAAAGCCTGATACCAGCGTCAGCTTGAGCGCCTATACAGACGGAGGTTCCGGGGCCGACTGGGCACAGCGCGCCTACCGCTGGTGCCTGGCCAACGGGGTACTCCTCCCAGACCATGGAAACACTTTGGCTCCAGGGACAAAAATCACCCGTGCCGAGGCGGCCAACGCCTCCGTAGCCCTGCTGAAGCTCTATGTCAACAACAAAAATTCCACAGAGATCGCCTATTCTAAACTGGGCTATGCCGTCACCAACGCAGTCGAAGTGACAGACGGGATTGTCGCCGTGAGGGCTGTCACGGCAGACGGTCTCACCACACTCTATACCAAGCCATTGGACAGCCACTCCCTGGAGCTTCTCTGCGGCCCTGAAGCGGGAATCGCCTCCGGCGGCTCTGGCGGCGCTGTTGTGGCTGATTGCTTTTTCGAAATTTGTTACAACGCCCAGGGCGATGTTGTGACCATTGATAAAATGTTTAAACTGACTGCGGCCGACTGCTGGTTTGACAGTATGAAATATGGCGTGGAGTTTGCGCCGGTCAACCACGAGGCCGGCAAGATGGTCGCTGCCGGCTGGGTGCTGGATAAAGATGGGCAGTCCATTCTTGTCGGCGACACCAACCATTTTGAAGAGAGCTATCAAATGGCTGACAATGCCAAGGTCTACAATCTGAACACCGAAACCCACTCGATTTCTGAAAGCAGCTTGGACCAAATGCCGGTCACAGGGAAAACACGGGGCCACTACTCTCTCACGCCCAACCGGCAGATGGCAATTGTCATCTTTGACAGCAACTATAAAAATGCGGATCGGGCCAAGGTGAGCGAGATCTACTATCTGACGCCGCAGACCAAGGTTGAGGAAAAGTATCTGCTGGAACAGTATGACACAATGGCCCTCTACAGCTGCTACCCCGACACGGAAACTGGCGGCGTTTTGGAGAAACCCAGCACCCGTCCCTGGCTGGCCTATACCAAGCCCTTCACCATTGTGGAAAACAAAATGCACTATGTGGGCGACAACGACGTGGCCTGCTACCTGTTTGAGACGGACAGCGGTCTTCTGCTGCTGGACTTCGGCTGGACCGACACAGGGTACATCTATTATCAGAACATCGAGGACATGGGCTTCGACCCCCGGGAAGTCAAAACCATGATCCTGACGCACGGCCACGGCGACCATTACGGTCAAGCCGCCGACTTTGACCGCATGTTGAAAAGCGCCGGCAACGACCCTCTGATTTATGAGAGCTACGAGGACTGCAACGATATGGGTACCTATGGTTTCTCCGAAATCAAAGGCGCTCTGGCCGATATCGAAGTCTTAGACATCATTGATGAGTGGTACCCCTGGGAGCAGTGGATGGACTTTGGCGGCGTGCGGATGTACGCCATATTGACACCGGGCCACACGGTGGGCTGCGGCTCCTTCATCTTTGAAGTCACCCAAGAGGACGGAACCCCCCTCACCTTTGGCTATCAGGGCGGCCTTGGCACCGTCCACGACCCATCCAGGGGATATCTGCGTCACGCCTTCACCTACGGGCTGAGATTCTTGCAGCAAAATGTGGATGTGGACTACTCCTTGCCTCAGCACATGGCTCATTTCCCCCTGCTAGAAATCAATAAGGCCGCAGAGGAAAAGGGCATTACCCTTTTGGAAGCTCTGGTCCCCGGCAACGATCCCTGGTGCAACTTCCTGGAACGCCGCCAGACCATCCAGGAGATGCAGCGCTACCACGACTCCTTCGCTGCGGACAACCACATCACTGTGACCGTAGGCGGGGAGGAGAAGGTATTCGAAACCCAGAAAGCGGCTCCAAAGCTGATTTCCAATGAGGCCGGCGGGCCCTGGAAGCGCGAGGCCGGCGAATATCAGGTCACCTTTGTCCAAGACGGCATCAGACTGCTCCACGGCTTTGACGTAGTGGAAAATGTCAATCCTCTTCTGGACGGCATCTACAACGACAAAGGGCAAAACCTGGGAGACGGCTTCATGATCACCCGCGACGGATATGTCCACGACCCAGATCAGTGGTTCCTGCAAATCAGTATGCATGTCAATGATGACTATCAGGGAAAATTCAGCGACTTGACCGACGCCACCAACGGTCCCATTGAGAGCGTACATGGAGACCACTGGTATGAAATCATCCGCACTGAGTATTTTGACTCCAAGGAGGACGCGGAGCGGGTAATGGCCGCGCTGAAGGACGGCGGTACTTACACCGTTACCATGGACAAAAACAGCAACATTCTATTGGCAGAAGATATCATGGATACCTTCCGATAAAGGATAGGCGGGACACCCAAAATCTACGGCTCAGCCCGCTGAAAGGCCTATCACAACCAAACAGTCAGGACCGCTGGGATAAAAGCGGTCCTGACTGTTTGGTTTTATCCCAGCACAGCGCCCCAAGTCGCCGGCTGCCTCTGCCCGTTTATTCCGCCGCCTCCCCATCGCCGCCCGATCCGGCAAGATTCCGCAGGTAAAGTTTTGGCGTAACCCCCTGCGTCTTTTTAAATCGCTGAATAAAGTAGCTCATATCCCGAAATCCGCTGTTATAGCAGGCGGCCGAGATTGATCCGGTCTGAGCCAGCACCTGACAGGCGTGATGAATCCGCACCTGATTGAGATAGCAATTGTAGGTCAGCCCCGTATTTGCCTTGAACCAGGTGCAAAAATAGTTCTTAGAAAATCCGGCCATATGGGCACACTCTTCCACACTGATCCCATCCACAAAGTGGGCCTCCGTCCAGCGCAGGACACGCCGCAGCGTACCGCTGCTGTCCGGCTGCCTGGCATGGAGGGGAACCTGCTCCGACTGCACCTGGTCGAAGAGGACCTCCAAAATTTCTATCAGCGCACGGGTGCGGGCAAAAGGCTCTTCATCCCGCTGAATCATCTCCAGGACAAGTCCATGTATCCGCCCAAAGGAGGGGCACCGCCGGGGCAAATTTTCTAAAGACCACCCGGCAAGGGCGAGCAGCCCCTCCGCATCTACCAGGGGGCGCAGGGCCTCAAAGGAGATGTGCAGCACATAGACTCGGCCCGGCCCTGTCCGGATCGTCACAGAGTGTATTACGCCAGGTGGAACCACCAGAACTGTGTCGCCCCTGATGGGAATGCGCTGGTTGTCAATCATCGCCTCCCCCGTAATTCCGCAACATACGTCAATCTCCATGGTTCCGGCATAGTGGGGAGGCGCAATGTCATCGTTAATGACATCTTTGCAGCGGATTTTATAGGGACAATCCCGGCTGAACGGCAGACTTTCCCGAAAAGAGAGGGGCGGGTTTTTTCCAAAATTAATTCGTCTGTTCATCAATCCGTCACGGCACCTTTATCGTAATTTCACAACATTTTATAAGAACTTTGACCCTTGTTTTCACCGGGCATCCATGGGACAATATGATTGTCCCATGACAGGGAATGCCGCGTCTTCTGCCCTCCGCACTCCCCCATATCGTTACCCCCTGTCAGGCGAGCGCATCAGAGGGATGCGGAGATTAAAAACGCCCTGGGGACAAGCCTCAAACCATTCTATCAAGAAATCAAAGGAGTGTAATTGTATGGACACACTGGAATTTATTCAAGCCAGTAAAATTATCACGATTTGCCGCAAGGTCTATGGTGCGCAGCTGGAGCAGCTGGCCGGCGCCCTTGCCGCGGGCGGCATCAAGCTCATTGAGGTCACCTTCGACCAGGCCGACCCAGACTGTGTCCAAAAGACCACCCAAGCCATCGCCATGCTGAACGAAAAATACGGCGACCAGATGATGTTCGGCGCCGGCACCGTTCTCACCAGGGAGCAGGTCAAGGCGGCTGCGGACGCGGGCGGACGCTATATCATCAGCCCCAACACAGACCCGGAAATTATCGCCTACACCAAGGAGCTGGGACTGGTCTCCATGCCCGGCGCCATGACCCCCAGCGAGATCATCACCGCCCACAACCTGGGGGCCGACATTGTCAAGCTGTTTCCCTCGGGCTGGCTGGGATTCAAGTACATCAAAGATATTCTGGCCCCCATCAGCCACGTCAAGCTGTGCGCCACAGGCGGCGTGACCGAGGAGAACTGGGGCGAATATCTCGACCTTGGCTTTGTAGGCGCCGGCATCAGCGGCCGCCTGTGCGACAAAACATGTATCGCAGCCGGCGACTTTGAAGAGATTACCCGCAGAGCCAAAGTCTTTGCCGACATCACATCGGCCCACAGCTAAGTCAGCTTAGAATATGATGGCCTGTTCAGCATGTGGAACAAAGGAGAATTTAGCATGGAAAAGAAAAAATTTGTAGGTTTTGGAGAGCTGATGCTGCGCCTTGCCCCAGACGGCTACCTACGTTTTGCGCAGGCGGACCGCTTTAACCTCAACTACACCGGCGCAGAGGGAAACATGGCCATTGCGTTGTCCTACATGGGGATCCCCTCTGAGATGGTGACTAAACTGCCAGATAACGAGATTGGCCGCTGTGCCAAACGGATGTTGACAAAATTTGAGGTTGAAACCCGGCATATCGCCTGGGGCGGGGAGCGCCTTGGCGTCTACTATCTGGAGCGCGGCGCCTCCCAGCGCCCATCCAAGGTCATCTATGACCGCAAACACTCCGCTATCTCCGAGGCCGACCCCTCCGACTTCGACTGGGACAGCATTTTTCAGGACGCAGGCTGGTTCCATTTCACCGGCATCACCGTCGCATTGAGTGAAAATGTTCAAGAAATCTGCCGTCAGGCCTGTATTGCCGCTAAAAAGCACGGCGTTACGGTCAGCTGTGATCTCAACTACAGAAAGAACCTCTGGACCAGCGAGGAGGCGCAGCGGGTGATGAAACCCCTTATGAAGTATGTGGACATCTGCATCGCCAACGAGGAGGACTCAGAAAAGGTCCTGGGCGTCAAGGCGGACAACACCGACATCACCGCCGGCAAGCTCAACCTGGAGGGCTATTCCCGCCTTGCGGAAAAGCTGGCCGCCACTTACGGCTTTGAAAAGGTGGCCATCACCCTGCGGGAGTCCATCTCAGCGTCGGTCAACAACTGGTCCGCTCTGCTGCACACCGAGGGCACCACCTATGTCTCCAAAAAATATACCATGCAGATCGTAGACCGGGTAGGGGGAGGCGACTCTTTCGCCTCCGGGCTGATCTACGCCTGCCTGAACGACTTCGACCACCAAAAAGCGGTTGAGTTCGCGGCGGGCGCCAGCTGCCTGAAACACTCCATCGAGTTTGACTTCAACCTGTCCACGGTGGACGAAGTGATGAATCTCATCCAGGGGGACGGTTCCGGCCGGGTACAGCGCTGACAGAGACAGCCGCGGTAATATCCTTTAAAAAATTCTTACCACTAATCAGTACAGATACAACCTCGGCGGGAAGAGAGCTTCCGCCGAGGTTGTTCGTTCTATGCCGCCCGTTACTTTGTCATTGCTGCCGGTCTGTCTGGACAGGTCTTCAGCTCCACCCGCGTGCCAGTGCTGGCGCTCTCCAAAATGGCGTCCATCGTCTCCAGGATATGAACTGCATACTTGGCATCTACGCGGCTCTGTCCCCCTGTCAAAATTCCGTGGGCCATATCTGCAAGGCCCAGTCCCCGGTTGTTATCGCTGTATCCAAAGGTGAGGGGCACTTCCCGCCACTCCCCGGCAGTGCCTGCCAGCTCAATTTTCCCCCCAAACAAATTGGGGTCTGAGATGGACAAGCTGCCTTTGGAGCCATAGACCTCCAGGAAGGGCAGCTTGGCCTTCCAGACGTCAAATGTCGCGGTAAAGGTGGCCACCGCACCGCTGGAAAAACGCAGCAGCGCGTTGACATAGGTGGGCACACGCACCTGAATGGTCTCACCATAATGGGGCTGGGAGGTAATCTTGCGGGTGGGAAAGGAGATGGCGCTCATACCGCTCACCGATGAAAAGGGTCCCACCATATGCAGCAGCGCCGTCAGGTAGTAGGGGCCCATGTCGAGCAGGGGGCCCGCCCCCGGCTGGTACAGGAAATCCGGGTTGGGATGCCACGTCTCAACGCCCTGCTTCACCAGGTGCGCCGACGCCCCGATTACCGTCCCGATCTCCCCGCTCTCCACAACGCTGCGGGCCGTCTGAATCAGCGCCCCCAGGGGCACATCCGGGGAACAGCCCAGGTATACCCCCTTTTCCCTGGCAAGCGCCTCCAGCTGCGCCCCCTCCGCATAGGTGACAGACAGAGGTTTTTCACAGTAGACATGCTTACCGGCCTCAATCGCCTGCCGGTTCAGCGCATAATGGGTCTTGGGCGGGCAGAGATTTAAAACAATGTCGATCTCAGGGTCGGCGAGCATCGCCTCAAAGCTCTCGTAGCAGCGCCCGATCCCATATTTCTCCGCTCGGCTGTGCATAAGCTGGGCGTTCATATCAAATACCCCGCGCACCTGCAGCTCATTGTGAAAGACCGATGTCAAGTTCTGAAGGTAGATATCTGCAATCATGCCGCAGCCCACAAGGCCAATATTGAGAAAAGTTTTCATCTTATTCCCCCAAATACGCTTTCTGAACCGCGGGGTCCTCCAGCATCTGCCTGGAGGGGCCGTCCAGGATAATGTGACCATTCTCAAGGACGTAGGTGTGGTCGCTGATGCCCAGCGCCTGGCGCGCGTTCTGTTCAATCAGAAGAATGGTTGTTCCGCTGGTGTTGATCTGCTTAATAATCTTAAATACCTGTTTGACAATCACTGGCGCAAGGCCAAGGGAGGGCTCATCGAACATAATGAATTCCGGCTCAGACATCATAGCCCGGCCAATGGCCAGCATCTGCTGTTCCCCGCCTGACAGAGTGCCAGCCTGTTGGTTCCGCCGCTCCCCCAAGATCGGAAACAGGGCATAGATCTCCGCTTCCTTCTCCTTAAAGGGTTTGCGCAGCTGGCTAGAGCCCATGATGAGATTTTCCTGTACCGAGAGACCGGCGAACACTCTGCGCCCTTCCGGTACCTGAACCACGCCTCTGGCTACAATTTTGTGGGACTGCCTGGGCAGTTCTGTACCGTTGAACAGCACAGTTCCGCTCAGCGGCCGGACAAGGCCGGAGATTGTGTTAACCAGAGAGGTCTTACCAGCTCCATTGGCGCCGATAATACTGACAATCTTGCCAGTGGGCACGGTGATGCTGACATCATGCAGAGCGTCGATATGGCCATAGCTGACAGAGATATTTTTGACTTCCAGCATGATTCATTCCTCCTCGTCCTCGCCCATGTATGCCTCGATGACCCTCGGATTGCTCTGCACCTCTTCCGGCGTCCCCTGGGTTAGCAGCTCACCAAAATTCAGTACAAATACCTGGTGAGACAGGGTGGTCACCACCTTGAGCCGGTGCTCAATCAGCAGAATGGTGAGTTCCCGTTCCTCCTTCACGCGGCGAAGCAGTTCAATAAACTCCTCCACCTCCACCGGATTCAAGCCAGCTGCCGGCTCATCCAGCAGCAGCAGGCTGGGCCGGGAGGCCAGAGCGCGGGCCAGCTCCAGTTTGCGCTGCATGCCGTAGGGCAGGCTGCCCGGCCGGTCGTGGGCAAATTCCTCCAGTCCAACCAGGGCAAGGCACTCCATCGCAGTCTTCAGATTTTCAGAGTCCACCTTTTTCTTTTTCGGCAGACCCAAAATCGCATCAAAGATATTGTAGTCTGCACGGGCGTCCAGCGCCGACTGTACATTACGCACGTTGTCCAGCTGACCAAAAAGGCGGATATTCTGAAAGGTGCGGGCCATCCCCAGTCGGGAGACCTCGTGCTGTTTCAGGTTGGTAATATCCTTTCCGTCAAAGATCACCTGGCCGGAGGTGGGCTTATATACGCCGGAGACAATATTAAAAAATGTAGTCTTACCCGCCCCGTTAGGACCGATAATGCTGGTAATCGAACCCCGTTCAATGTCAAGCGTCACGTTCTGGACCGCTTTGACACCGCCAAAATTGATAGAAACATCCCGGCAGGAGAGTATTGCGTTGCTCATTTTTTCTCTTCCTTTCTCCCGCTTTTGGCAAATCTGTTCCTCAACCACAGGTAAATATCCCTGAATTCATACTCTCCGAACAGCCCATTGGGCGTGAAGTTGATGATAAACAGGATAATGATGCACTGAATCATGGTGCGCAGTGCGCTGGTGGCCCGGAGCATCTCTGTCATCATACTGAACAGGCAGGCCATGACCACCGAACCGGACAGGCTGTTGACGCCCCCTACAAAGACGATGCTGATCCACTCAATGGATTTCGTCGAGCCGAAGGAGTTGGGGTCGATGTAGGAAGTGGCGTAGGCCACCATTGCGCCGGACAGGGCAGTCAGTCCGCCGGCAAAGACAAAGGCAGTCATTTTAATTCGCGTGACGTTGATCCCCATAGACGCCGCGGAGATCGGGTCATTTTTAACGGCGATGCACTGGCGGCCAAACTTGGAATTTTTAAAGTGGAGCACAATGTAGATCACAAAGGCCACAATGATGATTCCAATTGTCAAATTAATGTCCCGGGGAATGCGGTTGATACCCATAGCGCCGCCAGTAATATTACTGAAGGTGTTGAGCACCGCCACAATCGCTTCCCCAAAGGCAAGTGTTATCATGGCCACATAGTCCACCCTCAGCTTCATAATTGGGATACCCACCAAAAACGCGGAGAGCATTCCCCCCAGCACAGCCAGGATCACCGCCGGCAAAAACGGAACGTCGAACCGGGTAGACAGAATGCCGACCACATACGCGCCGATGCACATAAAGGCCGCCTGTCCCATGGAGAAGATGCCCGTCAATCCCATCAGTACAAACATCGAGATGACCGCGACCATCGTGATCAGAATGTTCAGAATAACGGCTGCTGTATAGCTCATGGCTCTGTTACCCCCCTTATACCTTTTCTTTCACAAACTTCCCGCTGATGCCCTGCGGGCGGAAAATCAGGAAGATAATCGCAAATAGGAACGTACAGGCAGGCTGTAGGCTGGAGCCCACAAAGTTGGTCATAAACACTTCCATTAAGCCCAGCAGCAGTCCGCCGTACAGCGCCCCGCTGATATTGCCCAGGCCGCCGAGTATTGAGGCGGTCATCCCCTTCATAACCAGGTCCTTCAGCTGGGGGTAGAGCAGGAACTTCATGCCGCACAGAATGCCAGCAATGGCCGCCAGCATCCCAGAGATGAAGAAGGTAAGCGCCATCACCATCGAAACATTGACGCCCATCAGCTGCGCGGTATCGCTGTCCATCGACAGCGCGCGGATGGAGATGCCCAGGCGGGTCTTATATAGGATAAACATCAAAATGAGAATTCCCACGGTAGACAGCAGCAGCATAATAACATCTGTCACCGCAATGGTCAGTTTTGAGGTGAGCTGGAAAAAGCTCTTGGGGAAAAAGGCCGGGTAGGAGTAGTAGCTGGAGGCAAAGGTCAGGATAATAATATTTTGCAGCAGCGTCCCCAGGTTGGACGAGGACACAAAGAACAGCATGGAGCTGCCCTTGGTTTTCCGCAGCCGCTCAAAGCCAATCAGCTGCGCCAGACAGGAGAGCAGACCGCCAAAAACAATGGTGATCAGAATCATAGGGATAAATCCCAGTTCAAAGCGGTT
>OFFQ01001889.1_pt1 | contig 11417 bp, 13 predicted proteins | sample 1521411 | NCBI WGS metagenome assembly OFFQ01 (sample SAMEA3504110, study PRJEB24116) | mouse gut metagenome | biome: mouse gut; feature: mouse-associated habitat; material: faeces | place: Denmark | collected 2011 | reverse complement strand
CAGAGGCCCCTATGATCGTAAAGCTGTCGGAGCCACCCATGATACCGCTGTACTCCTGCTGCATGATGGCCTTGAAGTTCTGGTTCTGCTGCTGGACTGCCAGTTTCGTCCCCTTTTTCTGCAATGACCGCATCAAGGCCAGATAGAGCTTACTATAAATCTCCAAGGACATCTGAGAGGGAACATACACCCAGTAGAGGTTGGAAAGTGCCATGAGCCGTACAGGAGCATCAGCATCACAGATAGCAGCATCATACTCCGGCAGCACTTCCAGGGCAGACAGCAGTTCATTCCCAGACTTCATCGGTGGCAGGATACGGATAACATCAGACAGATTATTCACGGCTCGTCCCCTCCTTCATGTAGTCCCGATGATTCTTTGTCTGCTCCTGTCTCCTGGTACTGCGGATATCCTTCATGTGAACATCACCATGACCAGCACCACTACCCACGATGGCCTCAATGTGTTGAGCAAGGTTGATCTGAGCCTGTAGGTTATCCCTGACTGCACCTCTGGCAATGACCTTCTGGCTCTCTTGTAACTCCTGTACTGCTGTCAAATCCTTACCCTCAAATCTGGATTCGATGATGGAAAACTCGGTGTATGTACCATCCTCCAACACCCATACGGAGGTCACATTTTCTGGATTGTAGGCCACGGTTACATTACCGCCAGATAGATATTGTTCCGTATACCCCTCACAGTGATACCGCAGCTTGTTTACCTTCAATCCTGACCTGCTGAACTTACCCATAGTCCTCGGTAGCAATGTCAGCATCAACTCTATTTTCCCAATTCCAATGAGATTGGCCCCAATTTGGGATTTTCCCCAATTCCAGATTTGGGAAGCATAGGGCTTCACTTGGGCTGCTATCATGTTCTCAGTATAGGGGAAACTCTCAACAATTCGCTGAGAATTATAGTAGATGATACAGTGCAGCACGATCTTCTCAAAATCGGCCATGGTCAGACAGGCATCTTTCCGGTAGTCATGAGCACCACGCTCCTGATAGTCAGGCTCGATCACACCCTTGCCCTTCAAGTACTTCTTGTAACTGTCCTGTATCAGATCAAAGAACTTCTCCACCAGACCTTTCAACTCAGGTCTATAGGATGGAAGATTGACAACCTTAACACCCAGCTCTGCAATCTGCTCAAAGTTCCCTGATGTATACTCACTTCCCATATCGGTGACGAACATAGCTGGGAGCATATCACAGTCCCAGTCCTCTTTCTGGATGGAGATACCGAACTTTTCACACCAGCCAACCTTATCAGCAATGATGTTCAGCATTAGTCCTCGGAGACTGTAGACACCACCTTCCCACGAGAGAGAGTATCCACAACATAGGCCACTGTAGGCATCGACACAGGCCGTCAGAATCGGTCTACCTACCAGACTTCCAGTATCATTGACAAGGTAAATATCGCAGACAGTAGCATCCAGCATCCCCGTACCAACAGCAGGTGCAAACTCCTGTACCCCTTCACCAGTCAAGGGACGATTGTTCCTCTGGTAGTTCTTTAAGCCATCCCGGGAGATATAGAAATTCTGCATATTCTTGGTCTTGCGATAGAAGTACCGGAACTGGTAGTAGGACGGGTATTCCTCTGCCAGCACCCCCAGAGCATTACAATACTTCTCCTTGAGCATCATTGTGTAGGCCGTCATCAAGGATTGCTTCTTGGTGGTGTAGAAGAACTTATTCAACGCCCATCGCATATTCTTCTCGTCTTGGGTCAACGATCGGTCATCCTCCCTACGCCTGGGAGCAAGAGCAGTCACATCCATGTAGGCCAGATACAGACAGAGATAGCTTCTGATGGTCTGCTTCGACACCTCATGTTCCTCAGCCGCAGAGCAGATCAGCCGGGAGCGCATCCGATCATCAGCTACAAAGGACAGGATAGGAGCAATCATTGTGTACCTCTCGTACATGACCTTCCTCTGGTCTGCATCCAGAGCATCAACATCAGAAGGAGTAACACCCGTAACCTCGAACAGTTCAACACTGGTACACTTGGAGCAGGATTCCAATTCCGTAGCATCTACCCACACAGGCATCGTCCTCTTGATGCAGTCAATGACAAGAACCCTGTCACCCTGTACTTCCAGTACCCGGATGATACTGTTACCAGACCGGAGCAGGTCATACTTCTTCATCAATGACCACCCCCCAATCCGTGACCCCATGCCGTAGCCAGTAGTCCCTCGAAGCATCCAGCAGCTTCACCGTCAGCGGCTTCATCAGGAACTTCCGATAGACACACTCCCTGACCATCAGATCACCGTCTGCCTTGGTGCATACAAAGTCAGAGGTATATTCCCCAACCTCCAATCCATCCAGCAGGACATTACACCTGATCTCAACAACCTCATCACTGGCTTGCAGCAGGTCAGCATAGGCATACTGGATAGCATCATATGTCCTACACACTTCAGCACACTTACCCAACACCCGCTTCTCACATCGACCCTTGAAGTTCTTCTTCCTCATGTTGGTAATCCTCCCCTGTGGGAACACTCTGCCCCAGTTCCCCAAAAGCAGTCCCCAAAAATGAAGTCAACTCAATTTGGAGGAATTGGGGCCTGTGCTTTTGGGATAGCTGACTTGCTCAAAGCCCCTGTTTGCAAGGCTTTCAAGCCTGTTGCCATTTACCCAAAAACACGATTTGGGAATATCACCATGTCGTAGGGCAATGTGATTTATCCTGTTTGGGGCAAAGTAATTTATTCTCCCGGCCCTTGGGCCGGACACCCCTACTCCATGGTGATATAGTACAGAACGTTCCTAAAATCCTTGTGTTAAACAGGGAAAGGATAGTCCGAAGGACAAAAAAGTGACCCCCATCCGAAGGATGGCAGGTCACTTTTTTCTATGGCGTAGGCTAAGTGTTAGTGCCCTACACGGGCTAAATCACATTGCCCTACGACATAGTATCCTTGACCTTGCAATATGATTATAGTTTATGATTGCCTTAAATGCAAGAGCATTCTTGCATTTAATCCAATACTTCAAGAAAAACAATGCCGTGTATTTATATTGCTGATATGGAAAGCGTGTGGTATAATGGTTATAAATACTCCCGACTAACGTCTACCTATGCTGATGAATGGACAGGCCAGGGTGGAATGAGGTGAAGTGATGAGTAGTTTAGTTCTGGATTTGCAGCAAGAAGTATTAAAACCTGACTGCGATATTTTGAACGCTCTGCGGAAGGCGCATTTGATTGCCGCGAAGTTGAAACTGACAGAGTTTGATTCATGGATTATGTCTGAACTTAATGGATATGATGGGAATCATCTACGCCCACCACAATATCGCACTGTTAAGGGTAGATTAAAGGCCAGAAATCCTTATAATGGTTGGATTCCTGTCCAATTTCCAGACAGCAAAACAGAACAAATTTTTTGTTCAAACATACTCCCTATGCCAATATCTGAAATTATTGAATTGAGTAATAGGTCATCAGGGGATTTCCAGATGCAATTACCCGCAGAAGCAGTAAATTGGATAGTGGCAAACTCCAATATGCCGGTTGTAATGCAAATTGTTCTTTCTGTTAGTTCCCATTATCTTAAAAGCATAATGGAGCAAGTAAAAAATTGCTTGCTGGAGTGGACCATCAAATTAGAAGCAACGGGAATTTTGGGAGAAGATATGCGATTCAGTCAGGAGGAAACAAATATGGCAAAAGAAATACCACAGCAAATCAATAATTACTATGGCACAGTTGTAAATGGAGATGTCAGCCAGTCCCAAGTGGTGTCAGGCGACCATAACTCTATTGCCTTTAACTATGGACAGGTTTCTGACTTAATGAAAAAAGTTAGGGATTCCATTGACCGGGAACAGCTTTCAGATGAAGATCGAGAAAGTGCGATGGAACTGATTTCCGAAGCTGAGACTAAAATTGCGGAACAAAAGAAACCTGGAATTATCCAAGCTGCACTGTCTGGTTTGCGAGATTTTTTGGTGGCCGGGGGTGCAAATGTTACGGCCGCACTGGTTGTACAGTGCTTACAGACGATAGGATAATTGCGATACTGAGTTTGCAGAGAGTGTTGAACAGGAAAAGGCGGTGAGATAGTGGCAGAGGTTTTAACTGGCGTAAATGGACAGATTCTTCGCTGGGCAAGGGAAAGCTACAATATGTCCATTAGTGAAACGGCTATGGCAATAGGAATTGACGAGCAGCGATATATAAATTGGGAGAATGGAGAGGAATTTCCAACGTATGCCAAACTCAAGAAGATCAGCGATGTCCTTCACAAACCAAGTGCGCTGTTCTTCTTCCCTGAGCCGCCTCAAATTCAAAGCATCAAGGGTGATTTGCGTACATTATCCAGCGAAGTATTTGGTCGCCTGAGCAAGCAGGTGATACGGCAGTTTGAAAAAGCTCGGGCATATCAAATGGATTTGAGAGAATTGTATGGCGAGAAGCAAAGTATTTTAGCCATGCGACATACATTCCCGGCAGACCGAGCCAAGCTCTGCGAATATTTTAGAAAAGTATTAACCTTTCCCATTTCAGCACAGAAAGATCGCCGAAGTGATAAAATTGTATTTGAGATTTTTCGAGAAAAGTTCTATGAAGTTGGTATTTATGTTTTCAAGGATACTTTCAAAGACAACAGTGTTTCTGGACTCTGCCTAAATGACACCCAATATCCCATTATCATTATCAATAATGCGATGTCTTTTGCCCGTCAGAATTTTACATTATTTCATGAACTATACCACTTGATTGCTGACACAAGCGGAGCGGAAATAATCAGAGATGACTACTATGTTTTTCTTGACGAACAGCAATCTCGTGTGGAAAAGGCTTGTGACTCTTTTGCAAATGAATTTCTTGTACCAATGGCTGATTTTCAAATAGAATTATCAAAGGGCGCGGTCGATGAAATTCGCATAGCTGAATTAGCCAAACTATACTCTGTTAGCAAAGAAGCCATCATGTATAAACTGTATACAATGAAGCTAATTACTTCAGAGCAATACAGCGCATTGAAAGAAACATTTTATGGTGACGCCATTCGTAGTAGAGCGAAAACAACCGGAACCGAAAAGGCAGGAGGAAATTATTATTACACGAAACTGTCTTATCTTGGCTCCCACTACACTGGGGATGTTTTCCGCCAATATTTCTCAGGAAAAATAGATAAGCTCCGTGCCAGTGAAATGCTACACAGTAAAGTAGATCACCTTCCAAAGCTGGAAACAGCATATTTTAGGGGGGTGAAGTGATGATCTATGTGATAGATACGGGTATTTTCAGGAAATTACTTGACCATTTCCCGAGACAAGGGAAACTTTTTGAAGCAATATGGGAAAAGTTCGACAAAGGAATTGAAGCAGGTGACTTTATATCTGTAGACGAATGTTATAACGAATTAACTCGGCATTTTGATGAGAAAAACCCCAATTACATTTGGCTCCATGAGCGTCGGTATATGTTTCATAATCCAACAAACGAAGAATCTATCCATATCAGGACTTTATTCCAAAAAGCTAAAATGCGCGAAAGTATTCATACCAAAAATATATTGGAGAATCGCCCTGCTGCGGATGCCTATTTAGCGGCAAAGGCCAAAGCGTTAGGGGCAGTTGTTGTAACAACCGAAACCTATAAACCTACCTCAGCTCAACTACCAAATATTTGTGAGGTATTGGGCGTTAAGTGTATCTCTTATGATGATTTCATGGAAATGCTCTCTGAATAGCTGTTAGCAACGCAACAGAAATTATCAATAATATCAATAAATTGTTTCATTCGCAACAAAAGGTCACAGAGTTCCGCATAAGAGCGGTTCTCTGTGGCCTTTTTCTAATTTATATACTATCACGAAGAAAATTAAAGTGTTTCGACTAAGCAATTGAGGATGGTTTCAATCTTATGCTGCTTCTCCAAGTCCAACCCTCCCAGTTTCTCTGCTAGAGGTGTCCATCGAATCGGAGTATCCGCCGCGATGTATGCCGCCAAGATGGAGTCAGCACCAGTCCCAAGGGCATTGCAGATGTCGATCAAGGTTGGTAGGGCAGGTATCAGCAACCCACGTTCAATCCGTGAGATCGAGTTGGAGGCAACGTTCGTTATCTCGGCAAGCTGCTCCTGGGTCATGCTGCGTTCCTTGCGTATGCGCTGTATTGCTTGTCCACCTTGTTTGAAGTCCACTGCTATCCCTCCAACGTCGATGTTTTATCCATATTATGAGCGAGTTAGACGTATTAAGTCCAGAACGCTATAGACATAATTCGACGTATAAAGTATAATTAGGCGGAACTCTTTGAGGAGGTGACCCTCTATGCTGGATAACTGCTGTGCCTTCACCGGCCATCGCCCGCACAAGTTCCCTTGGCGATATGATAAAACCGACAGCCGATGTGTAGCGTTGAAGGCGGCACTGGCAGGGCAGATCACACAGTTGGTCGATGCTGGAGTGACAGACTTCTACAGTGGCGGTGCAGATGGGACAGATTGTTGGGCGGCCTTGATTGTCCTGAAGCTGAGGGAAAAGAATCCTGCTCTGAAGCTTCATTTGATCTTGCCCCATGAAGGGCAGGCTGACAGGTGGAGTGATTCAGCACAGGAGCGGTATCACTCGATTTTGGAGCAAGCTGATTCTGTAGAATATGTGAGTCGGGAGTATTACGAGGGCTGTATGCTTGATCGGAACCATCGTCTGGTAGAAGCTGCTGGGGTGCTACTGGCTGTCTATAACGGAGAGCGGAGGGGAGGGACTGCGGCAACAGTACGGTACGCTCGAAAGCTGGGGAAAAAGATTATAATTCTCGACCCAGTTTCGCTGAAAATCGCAGATAAAGTAGGGCGTATGAGTGATAACGGTAGACATATATTCTTCTCATAATAAAGCAAACCTCCCTATGCCGCTCATGTGCAGCACAGGAAGGTTTGTTTTCTCTAATGTATGGAAAGAGGTGAGTGTAATATGAATATCTATGCCAATAGCCCAGCAAAAGCGATCATTTATCCGGGGCAAGTAAAGTTGGAAAACCATTGTCATGCAGCAGGCCATCGGTTTCCCAAATGTCCTTTCCATGATTGACCGCAAACAAAATGACAGCATCCCGGGCTACCCGTGCGTACAGTTCACTGTATCCACCCAGCTTCAGCGTCCTTTGGGTTTCTTCAACCGGAAGATGAAGGCCAAACGTAATAGCGATCAGTTTATCCCTGGATGGCTTTTTCTCCCCATTGAAAATCTGGTAGACGTATGCTTTTTCAAGGCCGGAATCACGCACTACATCAGAACGCCGGAGGTTCCTTTGTTTGAGCAGGGCCATTAAATACTCCGAAAGGGTCATATAGAGCATATTATCCTGATTCGTTGCCAGATAACCCGCAATGCTCTCCGCGCCCAAAAGATTTTGGTGGGATGCGTCCGATAGTCCTCCCATACACAGCCCTCCATAGATTGGATATTAAAATTATACCAGATACCGCAGAGCAAAGAAAGGGGGAAGATTAAAATTTGCAAAAGTCCGCTGGTGGTTGACTACAATGGAAAAGTGATCCGCTATAATGAAATCCATCAAGCAGAAACCAATATTCAGAATCATCAGAAGGGAGAAACGCAATGACCTATGTCGTTTCGGACATTCATGGCTGTTATGACAAGTACCGGGAACTGCTGCGGGCTATTCAGTTTCAACCCGATGACACGCTATATGTCCTGGGCGATGTAATTGACCGTGGCCCGGATGGGTTCAAGATTTTGCTGGATATGGCTCAGCGACCCAATGTGGTAGGACTGATGGGAAATCACGAGGCAATGGCGATTCAAGCACTCCCCAGTATCATTCGTAACGTCCGGCAAATTAGGAAAACAGCTTTTACTAAGGATGAAACGGAGACTCTGAAACTGTGGTTCCGCAACGGTGGAGAGTTGTCTTTAGCAGACTTTCTCTGGCTGAACGATGAACCCTCGCAAATTGTTTGGGAGTATATGCGGAAAATGCCGCTATACCGGGAAGTGGAAATTGGAGAGCGGCGCTTCGTTCTCGTACATGGAGGATTGGACAACTTTTCTCCCTCCCGGCCCTTATCTAACTATGAGCCGAATGAGATCCTTTGGTGCCGTCCTGAGCCGGATACCGTTTACTACCCGGATAAATACGTTGTTGTCGGTCACACACCTGTTCAACTCCTTGCTGCGGAAGGTGACAAGGAAGATACTCCGGCAAAGATCTATCATAACGGAAATTTGATCGACATCGACTGTGGCTGCATATTTCAGGGCGGCAAGTTGGGCTGCCTGTGCTTAGACATGATGGAGGAATTTTATGTCTGAAAGAGAAACCTTTACCGTCCAACTCACCGATCCCATGCTGTATGACAGGCTGCGGACGCTCTCTGCCGAGTACGATTTGTCCGTCGAGTACCTTGTCAATATGGCTGTGCGGCGGTTGGTGGATGATGTAGATTTTGTAAGAAGTCTCCGCACCGGAAAAGAAACGGAAGGGGTGTAGTCCGCTATACCCCCTCCCCGTCAAAATATGTGAAAATCGTTCGCAGTACGTTGATCGCCATCTGCTTGCGCTCCAAGGGCTGCTGATCCATGATCTGCTTGAACTGCTCCATGATATTGGCATCACTGTCGGATACGGAATCAGCCAGCAGGTAGTCCACAGTCACGCCAAGACGGTTGACGAGCCGCACCAGCGTGTCCAGCGTAAGGCTCCGCTCCCCTCGCTCAATGGCTCCCATGTAGGTATCCGATATGTCAATGGCTTCGGCAAGCTGGGCTTGGGTAAGGTTCAGCCGTAAGCGTTCTTCTCTGATCCGCTCTCCTAACCTCTTATAGTCCATACGATCACCCCATGACTATTTTACCCGGATGAAGCAATGGCAAGAAATATCTAAAAGAGGTTTTTATATTGACTATAAGGGGTATTAAGCGTATAATAGGTAAGAATAGCGGGAACAGCAAAACCAAATTTCCCAACAAAAAATAAAAAGCAGGAGGTTTCACAATGAAAAAGCGCAGTTTATCCCTATTGTTGGCGCTGGCCCTTGTTCTGACGTCAGCAATCACCCCCGCCTTTGCTGCCACCACAGCAGATTTGAAGCAGCAAAGAGAAACAGAGCATTTTGTATTTTACTGCATGGATCAGGACGTAAAAGCCCTGGACGATTTGGCGGAAGCACTGGAGGGGTGCTATGAGCGCACCACCACCGATTTGGGCAAGACGCCCTCCGGCAAGGTCAAGGTGAACATCTACCCGGACATTGATTCCTTCCACAATGCGATGGGCAGGCCCGATGCCCCCGACTGGAGCGTGGGGGAGGCAAAGAACGGCGCCCTCTACATGACCTCGCCGCTGAATCCCGGCCCTGCCCACGACTACGATGGTATGCTCCAAATCGCTGTCCATGAATTTGTCCATATCATTATCAACCTGTTTGGCAACGTCCCCTCTTATCTGCACGAGGGCGTCGCCTGTTATGAGGCGGGGCAAAATCGTTATGAAACCCTATCCTCGTTTATCGCGAGCCAGATGGCGCAGAACAAAGTCCCCTCCCTGTCCTCCCTGGAAAAGTTCAATTCTTCCAGTGAAGGGATGTATCAATACGGCCCTGCCTTTGTTGATTTTATCGCACGGATCTATGGATTTGACGCGGTGATCGCGCTGCTGGAGGGCAAATCCCTTGCAGCGGCCACCGGCAGGAACGACGCATCCATGCAGTCCCAGTCATTTAACGAATTTTGGTGGCAGCAGTTGGATACTCTGTATGTTACCCGGATGAATCTGACCGAATCCTTGGAAACTGACAATTTTGTGCTGCTCTACATGCCGCAGGATTCTAAAACCGCAGCCGAGTTGGCGGATAAATTGGAAAAAGCCCGCGCAAATATGGCTGCCGATCTCGGGATGACTGCCAAAGTGAAGACCATGCTCTATTTCAGCCCAGATGCGAAGGGTGCGGGCTTGGGCGCAAAGGGCAACGGCATTTTTTGCGCTTCGCCGGATAGCCTTGACGCAGGGGACAGCAAAGACGAATTCCTTTCACGTATCCTGACTTATGGCAATGTGGCTCCGCTTTTTTCCGCAAACAATGATCTCCCGGTTTATTTGGGTATGGGCGTAGGAGGCCATGAAGCGGCAATTCAAATCAACGGCCTAAAAGAATTTATCAAAAAGGCAGTGGACGGCGGTACACAGCCCACTTTGGCCGAACTCGAAAAGCTGAGTTTCAGAGATGGCGCGTGGGAGTATGGCTATGCCTACGTAGACTTTGTGGCGCAGACCCTTGGGAACAAGAACCTGAATGAGAATTTGGCCTCTTTGGTGAAGGGGGAATCCCCGGAAACCGTATTTGGCATGACCTCGCAGCAGCTTGAAGAAAAATGGCAGGCGTTCCTGAAGGATTACGACAAGCAGGTTTCCGCACCCAATCTGGACACCGCAGACACTTGGGCCCAACCTGAGATCACCAGCGCGGTGCGTAAGGGCTTTGTCCCCACCGATCTGCAAAACAATTATAAGAGCACCATCACCCGTGAGCAGTTCTGCCGGATGGCGGTCATGTATCTGGAATACGCCACAGGGAAGGACATCGACACGATCCTGTCGGAGAGGAACCTGACGATTGACAAGGACGCCTTTGAGGATACGGACAACAAGTATATCCTCGCGGCCTATGCGCTGGAAATCACCAAGGGCACCTCCGCTCCCTCTGAGGGCAAGCCCGGCGTGTTTGACCCCAACGGCAGCTTCAATCGGGAGATGGCCGCGACCATGCTGGCGAGAGTGAGCAAGGTTCTGGGCGAGGACACCGAAAATGCCGCTGGCGCTGGCTATACGGACATCAGCAGCGCATCAAACTGGGCGGTGAATAGCATCAACTTCTGCTATGCCAGCAAGGTGATGACCGGGACGAGTACAACCCCGTTGAAGTTCAGCCCGAAGGAAGCCTATACAATCCAGCAGAGCATTGCCACCTTTGACCGCATGGGCTGATCTATGTAAAACTATGGTGCTCCCCGTAATTCGGGGGGCACCATTTTATTGTGGAAAGGTATTGTGTTTTGGCATGATGAAACGGTCTTATCGGGTAACGCCCCCATGCTCCAAGTGCCCCTATCAACTGGGTTTAATCCATACGATGGTCAATCCCTGCCCCCAATGCAAGGAGAACGGCTACCAGACGTTTGAACGATTTCAAAAGGGACTGTCTGTTGATTTGCACAAAGCCGGAGGAGGAAACAGGTTATGAAGAGACTCCCTATGTCGGATTTTATGTGGAATTATTATCAAAGTCACAATGTTTCATTTACAGATTTCCAACAGGCCACCATCATTTGGAACTCTGATCTGCCTAAGTCGGAGATATTATAGCAATCCAAGAAATTATCAAGGAATACCAGCGGCAGAAAACCAACCAGCGC
>OFFQ01001887.1_pt1 | contig 11439 bp, 15 predicted proteins | sample 1521411 | NCBI WGS metagenome assembly OFFQ01 (sample SAMEA3504110, study PRJEB24116) | mouse gut metagenome | biome: mouse gut; feature: mouse-associated habitat; material: faeces | place: Denmark | collected 2011 | reverse complement strand
CAAGTGTTTTTGAGAAAAAAGTGGGTGATTTTTTGAGACAGAGGTCTGAAAGCCCCATGAAATAAGGGCTGAAGATTCCGAGAAGTTATATGTATGGACAGGAGGAATAGGATGGAGCAGAAAAATGATTTTTTAGGGAAAGAACCGGTGGGAAAATTGCTTTGGAAATTATCCATTCCCGCGATTGCCGCACAGATCATCAATCTTTTATATAATCTGGTGGACCGGGTATACATCGGCCATATGCCGGGAGACGGCGCACTGGCTTTGACCGGTGTGGGCGTCTGTATGCCTGTGATCATGATTGTATCGGCGTTTGCGGCGCTGGTAAGCAGCGGCAGCGCCCCCAGGGCTTCTATGGCTATGGGAAAGGGGGACAATGGGGAGGCAGAAAAAATCCTGGGGAACAGTTTTTTCCTGCAGGTATTGATATCGATTGTTCTGACAGTGGTATTGCTTCTTTTTAACCGCCCCCTTCTTATGGCCTTTGGCGCCAGCGAGAATACCATAGGCTATGCGGTTTCTTATATGGACATTTACGCACTGGGGACCATATTCGTACAGCTTACCCTTGGGATGAACGCTTTTATCACAGCACAGGGATTTGCCAAAACAGGTATGCTGAGCGTGGCAATCGGTGCAGTCTGCAATATTATTCTGGATCCCATATTCATTTATGGATTTCATATGGGAGTGCGGGGAGCTGCCCTGGCGACGATTACCTCTCAGGCCGTTTCCACGGTCTGGGTCCTCTCCTTTTTGCTAGGAAAGAAAACGGTTATAAAGTTAAAAAAGCAATGTATGAAATTAGAGAAGGACGTGGTTCTTCCATGTATTGCCCTGGGGATTGCCTCTTTTATCATGCCCTACTCTTTCGACCATTGCCATAAAGATATTATAGTCGGCCATTTGACCTGTAGCTGCTTCTCTGGCTTTTTGTTCCGCAGTTTTCTTTTGCAAAAACAGCACTGATGTCTGCGTACCATTGCGGGGCTGAAAAGTATCTACATGAAGATCAATACTGGCAATAATTCTATGATTTTGAATCAGCCATTCGCGAATGTATCCAAGCCCAGGTGAACCTAGTATGGAATCCGGCAAAACAATTCCCATGCGCCCACCTGAAACGAGAAATTGTGTGCATCTCTCAATAAACAAAATTTCAGGCGGAACAGATGACTGTAAGCGTTCTGTCATCCTCCAAGTGCCAGTTTTCTTGTCATTTTCCCAAATGTGAGCAAGTTCAAACTGTTCGAGGATGTTTTTATCTTTAATGGGGATTTTGCTACCGAATGGGGGATTTGTTACAATTACATCAAAAAACGCAATACCTTCATAGTTGCGAATCTCTGACTTCTTAATATGTAGTGCCTCCGCGAGCCGTGTTTTGAACTCATCTGTCCATTCATGTGGCGGCAGAAGGGAATTTGTTTGAAGAATATTTCCACTGCCATCATTGTTCATGACCATGTTCATCTTGGTTGCCTTGACTAAATCAGGATTAATATCAAAACCAAAGAAGCTGGTCGAAGCCATCTCAGAAATCCGATCTTGAAATACTTTTACGGTGTCGCTGTCCCAATCTTTTTTAGGGATTCCCATACTGGCAGAAAACTCTGCTTCAAGTTGGGCAATAACGTGTGTCATTGCCTGTACAAGAAAACCGCCAGTACCGCAGGAGCTGTCCAAAACCTTCTCGTCAATCTGCGGATTTATCATCTCCACGACCATCTTCATAACATTTCGGGGCGTAAAAAACTCGCCCCTGTCGCCGCGGAGATTTGCTCCTACAATTTCTTCATAGGCTTTCCCCTTAATGTCAATATTTGTGCTGAGCAGGCTGTACCGCTGCAATTCGCTGACGATATATGCCAAGCTGCGTGGTGTTAGCTTGATTTCATCATTTGCATCAAAAATCTTCCCATGACGTTTTTTTACACGCTGAAAAATTTGGGAGATGCGTTTCTGTACAGTCAATTGCCCATCAGGGTTTGAGCGTTCCTCAGACGTTGTAAAAAATTCCAGAGGTTTTGGTATATTTCGCTCGTCCTCAATCTTGCAAAAAATGACTTTTAGCAATTCGAAAAATGCAGGTTGTTTCTGCATACCATCATTCACATATATGTGATTATGACAGGTTTTGAACACAAACAGCAGGTTATCATCAGAGGCATTACGCAGATTTTTCCGGCTGGGTCTGTTTACTTCATCCAAATTGCCATCCGCCGAAGGAATATCGTTGTAATCCATAAAGCAGATATTTCCAGATTCGTCTGTGTACTTCCGAAATACAAATTTCTGAATGCTGTTTGTCCACATCCCCCACTCACAGTTCGGACATACGGACATATAGGATTGCAATTGCGCTATGCCATCCTTAGCGTTCCTAGCATCAACGGTTTCCTTTTTGCACTCAATAATAATTTTAATTGTGCCTTGTGTTTTCTCAGGAGCATCTTTGTCCCAAATTACAATATCCGCTCTTGGTTTTCTTGAACCGACCTGAAGAGTATATTCAATCTTAATCTGTGATGTGAGATATTTGTGCTCGTTCACAAGCCGCTTCTCTATTGTCTGACGAACGTACTCTTCGGGAGTGTCGTTTCTAAACTTGCTATCAATATAGTCGCAGATTTTCCCATCTGGAATGACGATCACTTTTGTATCAGCCATTATTATTTCCTCCGTTCGTTTGGGACGGGTGGACATAGCGAATTATATCTGTCAAATCACAGTGAAGCGCATAGCAAATACGAGCTAAAACATCGAGGTCTGGTCTCTTAATATCGTTTTTGCAATATGCGTTCAGCTGTGTCCGTTGTAAATTTGCTTCTTCGGCCAATTTGTTTTTGCTGTAGTGCCTCTTCCGCAAATACTCAGCCAAAACAATATCAAAATGCCCATAATCAAGAGGTTCGCCCATTTCATAACCCCCTTTTTGTTAATTATAGCAGAAAAATTTGATATGTACAGCTGTAATTATATGCAGGGTCAGTTAATGAAAAATAGAAAAGTGCCAGCGCCGACAACAAAAAGTACGGCGCTGACACTTTCCAATTAGTCCAAAGACGAATAATCCGTCACATTCCTCAGATACTCCTCCGGGTCACCATTGAGGATCAGATCAGCATATCCAACCGGGTCATTGTAGACCAGATAATCCAATTCTGACCGCTGGTACATATTCTTGGCAACCTCATCCTCAACAGCGGTGCAGTCGATGGAGATCATGCTGCCATCAGCAAACTTCAACTCTACGCAGGCCGTATCAATGTTGAACTCGCAAGAAATGAGTTTATTCATAGGCTTATACCTCCATATTGTAAAAAATAGCCCATCTGAATCCCTGTTAGGAATCAGACGGGCTGTTGTATGCACCCCGAAACCGTCAGCTAACAGTGATAAGTGAATTTAGTTCCTTATCACTATAAAGGCAAGGGATTCAAGGATTTTTAGATGCTCCAAAACGGGCAAATGCTCCATTTTTGCTCCATCTGGCGCAAGAGTTTTGAAAAGTTATAAAGAGAACTCCGCAGGACAGACTTCAAAATCTGCCCTGCGGAGTTTTTACTTAATACCAGTTGCTCCATCCATCTTTGGTTAGTGTGATCCACAGCTCAGAGTATCCACCCATATTTCCACCTTGTCCGCCTGTGGATTTGCATTGATAATTGATACCGTCTGAACTTTTTACTGGTATCGTGGTTGAATTATCCACTCTGACGTTAGCCCCATACTCCGCGCCTCCGCCGATTTTGGGTATAATGCTGATTGTAATGAGAGAGCCGCTTGTAAGTAGTTTTGTCGCAGTTCCAAACGACTCGTTGTATTGCAGCCCAACAGATTCCATCATCAAGCAATCTGTCTCATCACAGTAATCGGGCCACTCATATTGAGTAAGCCGGGTAGGTTCCTCAAAAGCGTCATTACCTGGGTCGGAAAAATCGTCATAACCGCCGTAATCGGAATAATCATCAGCCATAAAGTCAGCAGAAATAGAATAATATAAGATAGTATTTCCCTCTACAATCTGATAAACCCAATCGCCCCATCCCTCCATATCTTCGCACTCCAGCGTCCAATAATAATTCGCAAATTCAGGATAAACATATGCACTGGCAATACCATCAAATATCACATCTCCGCCACTCTCATCAGGAAAGCCTGTTGCGGTTAAGCTCAGTCGGAGGCGTGTTTCATCATTCAGCGTAATATCATACGACAGATCATAGCCAGTGACAAATTCTCCTGGGGTTACGGAACTGTCAGCTAACTGCATGGATATGATTTCCTGCGCATCCATATAGCCATGAAGAACCCCGTATAAAACACGATTTCCAGCATTGTTTACCATAGACTGTAAATTCTGTATTCCTTCGGTAGCATTTGTATTCCAATCTTCTGGAAATTCAAAGCTGATTCCTGTCCCATCCGCTTGCGGCTGGGGAATAGGTACAACCTCTGGCTTCGGCTCTGATACTGGCTCCGGGACATCAGTAGATTCTACAACAGGTTCCGCCGCTGTACTTGATTCGACAAGTGTGTCCTGCGGAACGTCTGTGACTGATACGCCTTCGGTCTGGCCGCCGCATCCTGGCAGAAAAGCCAAAACGAATAGGACGGCGAAAAGTACGATATTCTTTTTCATTTTCCTTCCTCGCTTTCTTCTTGTATTCTATGTATTTGCCGTACCATCTCTTTTGCCTGCTCCAATCCCAAGTCAGCAGCATACTCATAGTTGCGAAGCATTGCTGCTCCTGCCTCGGTCTGAAGGAAAGTCAGAAATCTTTTCTTGTCCTGTGACAGAACCGCACTCCGAATGGACTGCACATAAATATTTTTGGCAAGGTTGTAGTGCGCTTCTGCATCTTTGGTACGATCAAGCAAGGGAATCAGTTGACTTTCTGTGTCCATATAGCCCAAATTGATCCGCCTTCGTGTCAAATCAGTACTAATTTCCAGAAGCTTTCCAAGAGATGCACTGGGCCAGATGTGTATGAATTTAGTCCAGCCGTTTCCCTGGGAATTGACCATTTCCTCCTTCTTTTGACGCTCCTTTTTATTAGGAATGCAATCAAGATGAATCACAATGATGTTCCGAAATCCGGCATCTCTTAATGGCTTTACAGGTGTATTATCCAACATACCACCATCTGTATATGTTTTATTTCTATGGGTCGAAACCGGGTAAGCTCCAGGGAATGCCGCCGATGCAAGAACAGTTTCCACAATTTCCTCATAAGTAAGGCCCTCCCAAGAACGGTATTCAATGCTTCCGGCAAACCGACAGGCTGGATGAAACGAATCCATCTTGGATTCCAGCTTGTTTGGCATATGCGCTTCAATGGAAGTTAGTGCCGTATATACTTGCTTATTTGTCGTAGCTATCCCCTCTGGCGATACATATTTACGCATAATATCGCTCAGGCGGTCTGGGCTATAGAAGCTCGCATTTTTTGCAAGATTGGATAAATTGATGGCAGTTGCTCCTATTGTAAGCGTTGAAATAAGCGAAAACAGTGGATTTGCCAATTCCAGTCCTGTTCTCAGCAAGGCCCCAGTAGCCGCTTTTCCCACTCCATACGAAGTCAAACTCTGAATAGTGGACTGCCATGCTGATTGGTTCCATGCCTTTATATCACTCTGCTTTGTCTGTCTCCACACTTCCTCTGCGGCATTGTAGTCCCCTTGCGCAAACAGCATACTGTTCATAGCACCGATAGATGCACCGGAAACCCCAATGATCTCTTTGTCAACCCCCAGTTCTCTCAGACGTTTCCATACGCCGATCTGATAAGCTCCCTTTGCACCACCACCGCAAAAAACGATTCCATACTTAAACTTGCCTGAATCCATTCGGTTTACCTCCATACTCCCTAAAGTTAAAGTCATTTTGCTTTCCAGTTATAGGCTCTCATAGACCACTTGAAATCGTACACAGGCAAATTATACCCTACAAGTTATCCGTTTTCAACTCTTAAACTTCTTTATATATCCTCTTTAAAATTCTACATAGAAACCTTGAAAGCTAATTTATCAACACAACTTTTCGGGATAGACTATACGCAACAGAATTTGGAGGAAACCCACATGGATTTGTTAGCGATTGGGACCAGAATCCGCAGCCAGCGGGAATATTTAGGCTACACAAGGGAACAACTGGCAGAATATCTTGGCGTTACGCCTAAATTCTGCTCCGACATTGAGCTTGGAGCCAAGGGTATGTCCGTCCCTACGCTCTGCAAGATTTCCAAAATTCTTCGGTTAAAAACAGACTACATCTTATTTGGTAAACGTGAAGTGAAGTTCAGCGAACCGCTGTCACTCCTGCTGGAAAGCTGCACGGACAAAGAACGCACCTATGCCGAGCAGCTTCTAAAGACGTTCCTGATTGCAATGAACTCCAGGGAAGATGACCCGGAAAATTCCTTAACGGAAGAAGACGCTTCTTCGGAAGATGAATCCTTGTCGTGACCTCCTGCCCATTATAAAACATCTAAACGCAGAAAAGGTTAGCCGCCAGCTAACCTTTTTGTGCTATAATGGTGCTATAGTGAGGGTGGAGGTGTTGCACAGCATGAAATCAACTGATGATTTAGCGAACGAAATCAAAGAATCCAACAATATTTTGGATTTTCTGGCTGAAAACCATGAGGAAATGCAGTTGGGTGGCCTGCCGCAATATTTGGAAGAATGGCTCAGAGAAAAGAATCTGTCCAAAGCGGATGTCGTGCGGCAATCGAATCTGAACCGGGCCTATGTCTATCAGATCTTCCTTGGCAGAAAGTACCCGTCCCGTGATAAGGTGATTGCCCTGGCCTTTGGGATGGGCCTGACTGCGGATGAAACACAAAAGCTGCTCAAACAGGCTGGCTACCGGGAACTGTACCCCAGGGACCCACGGGATGCTCTGCTGCTGTATGCGGTAGGGCACGGTAAGACAATCCTGGAGGCCAATCAACTGCTCTACGACAATAATATTGACGTGCTGGAATAGCAAAGACCGCTGGCCGTAGATAGGTCAGCGGTCTTATTTTACTAATCGTCAAAAACGGATAGCTGATACAACGCCAGAACTGCCGGGGCATAGGGGCTACAGCTTTCCGTGGGAATGTAACGATAGCCACTCTCACTTGCGGCATATAGTCCCTGGAACGAGCGGTAATGCAAAATTCCATGCTGAATTGAAAAGCTGGTTTCAAAGCCGCCGAACAGCAAGTTTCCGTTTTCATCACAATATCCTGTGGAAATATACGAAAGGTTCTCTGGTAATACGGTCAACAGTTCTTGATACGCTTCCTGCTCATTTCCTGCAAATAGGGCCAGTTTTGCTTGGAATCGCTTCAAGGCGGGAATATCAGCATCCCGGAAGACCGATACCCTGTGGGAACTCAAAACAATTTCTATTGCTCCCCGGAAGTCGGTATCGGTCGTATAGCTCCACGCTACAAAGCTAGATAATGCCACGATCAAGAACGCCAGCACGGAGAACAGCGGCAGCAGTACATACCTCCGCACCTGTGCAGCCCGGACAGCCCATATGATCTGCCATGCGTACCGATAGCGGCGTTTCGGTTCCAAAGCCGTACAACGTTTCAGAATATGCCGCCAACGCCGCTTTTTTGCCTCTTTTCCCAGCAGTTCTTGGAAGGTAACGCCCAAAGCGTAAATGTCAGCTCGTCCGTCTGTCTGGGCAAAGCCATATTGCTCCGGGGGCGCATAACCTCTGGTCCCGATCAGGCGGGTATCACTCTCCGCCTGTGGCTTTTCTTCTCTGGCGGCATCAAAGTCAATGAGCCGGATATGGCCGTCAGCGCCGATCAGCAGATTGGAGGGTTTTATATCCCGGTGGACAATCTGGTTCCGGTGCAAATGGCTCAAAACCTCGCACAGTTCCAGCAGCCATTTTCGCAGTTGCTTTTCCGTTGGGTGGGCCTCAGCTACGGAACGGCCCTCTATGTATTCCTCCACAATGACTGTTTCCTCTGGCCCATAGCGCACTTCATAAAGCTTGGGGAGATAGGGGTGGGGAAGTTCCAAAAGCCGCTCATAGATGGGTAGATTGCCTAACAGATGCTTTTCCACCAGCATACGGCGGTTTTTCGTATCGAAAACAAGATAAATCTTACTTTTCTCGCTGTCTTTCAGCGTTTCCAGCCGTTCAAGCTCCATTACACCACCCCATTTCAGCACCTAAAGTATATCAATTCTCCGCTAAAGATACAAGCAGTCAATTTACCTTGGCGGATTGCTATACCTTTCTGTAGAACGTGGTCTTACTCAATTTCAATGTCCGCATGGCCTCCACCGCTGTAATCTCGCCCCTGCGCCACTGGGCAAGCACACGATCAAAGTCTGGCGGTTGAGTGGCCTTCCGTCCAGTGTACTTCCCTTGCTCTTTAGCGATAGCGATACCTTCCCGCTGGCGCTGCAAGATATATTCCCGCTCCAACTCCGCCACGGCCCCGAAGATGGTCAGCATGAACTTCCCCGTAGGCGTGGTGGTGTCGATGGACTCTTTCTTGCTGACGAACTCAACACCCTTCGCCGTCAACCGCTCCACCAGTTCCAGAAGATCACGGGTGTTTCTGGCGAAGCGGCTGATACTCTCCACGATCACCGTATCGCCACGGCGCACATACTCCATCATCCGTTGCAGTTCCGGGCGGTTGGCGTTCTTGCCGCTCATACGGTCGATGTAGACTTCATCCACGCCCAGTTCCTGCATTAGAACCTCCTGCCGGATGGTGTTCTGCTCCTGGGTGCTAACCCGGATATATCCGATTTTCATTCCAACTTCCCCCTATCAAAAAACAAATTTGCGTAAAAGTCCCATTAGGGTCGGTTTCAAGTCTGGAACGTACCAAAACTCAAAAACCAACTCTAATGGGACGCTTTTTCGCTGTTTCGTTTGGGTACACCCTAATGGAACGTCTATATGAAATCAGGCGCACTCATTCCAGGTGCATCCCAGGGATTGGCAGGACTGTAATCGCCGCCTGTGCTGGACGGAGCTGCGTGATTGCCGGCACCTTCAGCTGTAGCATTTCTGTACTGCTCTATATCCAGCCCAAAATATTCAGCCTCGGCATCCGACAGTTCGGCAACATCAGCCATGTAGCGGTAGGCTTCTTCCTCACCATCCTCAATCAGCCCATCCTTCAGAACCGTGGCGATCTCGCTCATTCTGCTCCAGGGGATATGTTTCTCGTTTGTCCGCATCAAGTAGTAGTCCAACGCCCTGAAAAGAGCCTCAGCCTTCGTCAGTCCAGAGAACTTACCGAAATCGTAGTAGCAGCACGTCCAGTCCCAACTTCCGGTTTCCTTGTCCAGACCACTCACAACAGCGTACTGCGTCATGCTCTCGCCCCGCAAGACAAGAGCATACTGCCTGTTTTCATCAATCAACGTATACTTCATTGTGTGTCCTCCTCATCATCGTCCAGCTCGTCCACCGCAGAGGAAGGGTGCTGCCAGTCGCAGTACCAAAACAGGTGCTCGGCTTTCTCTGCATCACCATGGCACTCATTGATGAAATCCTGGCCCGTGTAGCAGTTGGATAAGACCTCGGAAAATTCCTCCGGGTCCATAATCGAGCGGTCAAGAGGAATGTGGTTCAAGGTCACATCAGGAACATAGATAACCACGTCCCCAGGATAGAACTTGTCGGCCTTGAATATCTCGCAGTCCTGGCCTGGGCCAAATGCCAAAAGGTCGTTGAGCGTATGGCCCTGCTGGAGCTGTAACTTCAACTCCTGCTTTGTCAGTACGTTGATCTTCTTATCCTGATCCAATTCAAGAACTTCATAATCGACAGCAACAGGGTCCTCAACATAGAAACCATCGGGTAGCGGAGTGTCAGGCCCCAGCGCAATTTCAATCGCATCTTCCTGTGAGTCAGCGTCAACATCACAGTGACCGTACATCTGCCAAACGAGCGGTATTCTATAGGTATCCACGTTTATCTTTTCCTGCTCCTTTCGATGATTGGTGCAACAGCCGTGCGAATTCTCTCTACCAGAGCCTTATCATAGATTCGGTAATGGAAAGCCGCCGATACTTCGTTTCGGTTCCCGTGGAAGTCCACAAAACCACCTGTTTCACGGCAATCGACAAAGAGATTATCCGGCTCGGTGAACGTGTGTCCTCGTCGCTCTATCTCGGCCAGCATCTCGAACGGGTTTGCGTAGATGCCATGGAAATGAAAATGCGATCCATCATTGGCAAGCAGCTCCGCTTTCTGGCCCTCCCTCTCCTTTATCTTCCAACTATCATCTAGCTCCCGACGGTTCCACATGAAATACTCAATACCGCCTTTCACCATGAACGTGGGGTACATCCAGCATTGCCCCGTAAAAGCCGAATCGTTGTAGTATCGCTCCTTCTCTATGAACTCGATCATGCTTACATCCCCCATTCAGTTCCAAGGTTCTTCTCTGGAAAGCAGCGATGGACTCGGAAAGCTGCTTTGCGGATCATCTGTCCACCGTTCCTCCGGTTTGAGCCACATATAACGACAGCCAAGGATATGAACCATCCTTTCCCGGTCATAGAGACGGCAGAAGTGACGATTCTCCACGATCTGCGCATCGAACCACTCGTTGAGTTCCGCAGCCGTGGCAAAGGTGCGGAGAATCGATGTCCCCGCCCCCACCATGTACCGCTGCTTGAAATCCAGAAGTTGCTCCCGGACAAGCTCATAGTCCGCAGCCTGTTTCTCGGTCAGGGGCTTTTCATATTCAATGTAGCCCCAGCAACCACGGCCAGCCTCCTCGCAATACTGCCGCTCATCAAAATTGACGATTTGCACAACCTTGTTGCCATCCGGTTTTGGGAACGCACCCGGTGCAACGGGACGCTGTGTACTGTAATATTTCATTCCTCCAGATTCACCTCCCAGCACCCAATATAGAGGTATTCCCCATAGCTGCCCTTTGGCGTGGCCTGACACATGAAAGCGCCGTCCTCAGACTGGATCGTTGTCAGGTCGTTCCATTCGTAGAAGCGATTTTCTCTGGCAAGGCGTCGTAACTCGGGCAGAGCCGTTGTGTTGATCCAGTCAAAGAACACATCCTGATCCCTTTGGCTCCCCTCCAACTGCTCAAAGCTCTGGCGGTCATACAGAAGGCACAATGCCTTTCCGGGTAGGCCGCTCTGTCGTTCAAGGATGGCCCTCGCACCCCAGTACATCTTCGGGGTGAAATTCTCCGGGTAATTTCCCCATTCGTGACTCATAGTTTCAATCTCCTTCATGAATAAAATGCTGCCCCGGTAAATTCCGGGACAGCGTGGTTAGCCTGCTCAGTGATCTCAACACCATCAATCGGACAGCTTATGCGGGGATCATGGACAGAAACTCCTGCTCGGTTAGAACAGGGATGCCCAGCTCCCGGGCCTTGGTGAGCTTGCTGCCGGGCTTCTCCCCGCAGATAACGTAAC
>OFFQ01001880.1_pt1 | contig 11473 bp, 6 predicted proteins | sample 1521411 | NCBI WGS metagenome assembly OFFQ01 (sample SAMEA3504110, study PRJEB24116) | mouse gut metagenome | biome: mouse gut; feature: mouse-associated habitat; material: faeces | place: Denmark | collected 2011 | reverse complement strand
CGGATGGAATACGGATGTTACTGGAGCAGATGCATTTTATTCCGGAAAAGGGATATCACTGCGGCTGTGAGGGGATTGTCAAAATTTTGCTGAATGGGAGCAATTTTCAAAAGTGCAAAACAAGCCTGGCAAATGCAGACAGGGACACAAAAGCCCTGGTTAAAAAAATACTGGAGGGATTAACGGATAAGAAAATGGCAGGGAAGAGGAATGAACTGGTCGATATGCTGAAACGGGATTTGGAGAAGAAATGAAGTTTAGAACTTAAGTAATGCCCAACGGAGACGGGTATGGAGGTGTTAAAATGGAATCAGGAGAAAAAAGGAACAATAGAGGACAGCCCCAATGGGCAAAGCGCATCTTGAAATTATTGGAACAGGCAAGGGCGAAAGACCCGGACTTTGTAAGATTTGGGGCATACGGCCACAAATACAGGGTGTCTGCGCCCGCCAGCGAGGAGACCATACAGAGCTTTGAGGAGCAGCAGGGCATCCGCCTGCCGGAGGAATATCGGGACTTTCTGCTCTTTGTGGGAAACGGCGGCGCAGGCCCTTATTATGGGCTGTACGGGCTGGAGACGCAGGAAAAGGAGCTTCACGATTCCCACGCCCGCCTTTACCGGGTTCAGGAGGAGCCGGTGATTCACCCGAAGATGAGCAATGAGGAATGGGACAGGATGATAGGTGTAGATCCGGAGGGCAGGTCGGGCGGCGGGCCAGGCGGCAGCGGACGAGGGGAGGAAGTGCATCCGTATGTGGGCGTCCTGCCCATCGGGAGCCAGGGCTGCACCCTTATGACGGGGATCATGCTGGCGGGGCCGTATCGGGGGCAGGTGGTCTATTATGACGAGGATTTCTGCGGGCCGCCCTTTTTCGTGCGGGAAAAGGGATTCCTGGCATGGTATGAGCGGTGGCTGCGGGAGGTGATCGCAGGCTACAATGAGGAGGAAGTGGGATTTGGCCTGAACATGGACGGAACCCCCGTCCAGCTGATGGAGCTGTACCAACAGACCGAAGACCCGGAGGAAAAAATCGAGATCATCGACAGCTTCTATAAATTTGAGACTCTGCCTGGAAAACAGAAAACATATTTCAAACAGGCCTGCGCCGGGGAAGCCGATATGGAGGTGCGGATGAAGCTGATCAAGATGCTGGCCCGCTTCCATGTGCCGGGGATGGCGAAAGAGCTTGAAAAGCTGTGGGAATACGGGGCCTATGCGGAGGCTGTCTCCATCATCACCTATGAAGGGACCTGGGAGGTGAAGGAGGCGTGGTATGAAAGGGTATTTGAGATACTGCCCAGGCTCCGGGGGGAGGGCTTCCGGGATGCCTGCCATACCATCAGTGCCGTGAAGGATTATCCCAATGTCCACGCGGGAAGGCTGAGAGAAGCCCTGAACCGGAAGGATTTGGACAGGAATGACAGGATCTCGCTGTTCCACTGCATCCAGAAGCTGAAAGGAAAGGAAGAGGTGCTGGATTATTTCCTGGAGTATCTGTCTACAGAGGAAAATCCCACTTTGCTGATCTATGCCGTCTGGTGCACAGAGGGCGTGGAGGACCGGCAGCTGCAGGAGCTTTATGTGCGGCTGATGGACAGGTACAGAACCCACGAAAATACGAAATTCGACTACAAGGGCAGCCAGATGGTCTTAAGGGGAGGCGCCTGTCTGGGAGCCAGCAGGCCGGAGGGGCAGCTCACAAGCAATCTGATGCGGCAGTTCGGATATTTTGGATTGGACTACCGGGGAGGCTTTCGGCTGCTGATGGATGACGCTGCCTGGAAGGAATGGAAGCGTGAGAATGGGTTTGTTTAGCCCTAACCCGGACAAGCCGGAACCAAAATTTTGCTGTTAAACGGTCTAAACGGATGAACGGAATGGAGAAAAAGAATGTATATTGCGGGATTGGACATCGGGACTACGGGATGCAAGTGCACGGTTTTTGACGGGGACGGCCATTTGCTTGGGAAGGCATACCGCGACTATCCGGTGCGCAGGGCAGTGGGAGGACATGAAATCGATATTTCGGCCATGATGGACGGCGTCTATGGGGCGCTTTCGGAGATGGCGTCCCGGTATCCTGACATTGGCGGGATTGGGGTAACCAGCTTCGGCGAGACATTCGTATGTGTGGACTGGGCCGGTGAGCCGCTGCACCCGGCCATGCTGTACACGGATCCAAGGGGGCGGGAAGAGTGCCTTGAGCTGGTACGGAAGATAGGGGAAAAGAAAATCGCGGAGATTACAGGACTGCGTCCCCACGAGATGTACAGCATCTCCAAAATCATGTGGCTGAAAAGGAACCGGCCGGAGGTCTTGGAGGCAGCCAGGCATATCCTTCTGATGGAAGATTATGTCGTCTTCCGATTGACCGGGGTGGCGCAGATCGACTATTCCCTGGCCGCCAGGACGATGACGTTCGATATCAGGAAGCTGTGCTGGAGCGGCGAAATACTGGAGGCGGCAGGGGTGGATGAGAAGCTGCTGTCCGTACCGGTCCCGACAGGAACGATTGCAGGGAGCCTGCTGGCATCTGCTGCAGAAAAGACCGGGCTTAGGTCTGATGCCCAGGTGGTCTCCGTAAGCCATGACCAGGTTTCCGCGGCTGTGGGCGCAGGCGCTTTTGACGCGTCCGTGGCAGTGGACGGGGCCGGGACGGTGGAATGCCTGACCCCTGTCTATGATGAAATCCCGGACATGGACGTGATGTATCAGGCGGTGCGGCCGCTGGTATAGGCAGTCTGCAAAAGCAGGCTATAAACTTGCATCAGTTATTTGAAGACACTTCTATATAATACAAGGAGGCATCGGATGAATCCATACATCGGACATGATTCGCAGCTTTATGGGGTGGAAGAACACCGTCTTGTGGGCGGAAAGGGAGACGGCATGCGGATTTTGGAGGTGACCAACGGCAAGGGGATGGAGCTTGTCATTCCGCCGGACCGGGCCGGGGACATTGCAAGGCTGCGTTTCCGGGGAATCAACATGAGCTATCTGTCCCCCTGCGGTTACGTTGCTCCCGCATATTACGACAGCACTGGATCGAACTGGCTGAAATCTTTTACGGCAGGGTTTCTCACGACCTGCGGCCTGCAGGCGGTGGGTTCCCCCTGCACCGATGAGGGGGAAGAGCTTCCGCTTCATGGCTCCATTGCAAACCAGCCCTGTGAGCAGGTCTGCTGGAGGGAAGAGGACGGCCTGCTGGTGCTGCATATGTTGGTAAAAGATGAAGTGATTTTTGGGCGGAAACTACGCCTGGAGCGGGAAATCAGGGTATCCACGCTGGAAAATTCTTTTGAGATACATGATGTTATCAGAAATACAGGGGACAGGGTAGAACCGGTGGAAATCCTGTACCACATGAACATGGGATACCCCTTGCTGGACGAAGACAGCAGGATAAGGATTCCCTCTGCGGATGTAGAACCCAGGGATGGCCATGCGGCGGAGGACATAGAAAACTGGATGCATATGGAGAAGCCCACGGCCGGGTATCAGGAGAGATGCTATTATCACAAATTCTCCGGCAGGGAAGGGCAGGCGTCCATTTACCAGCCCAAGCTTAATATGGGGCTTGCCATCAGCTTTGATGCGGAAGAAGCCAGCGCCCTCTACCAGGTCACATCCTCTGCTCCTCCGCCTATGATTCTGCACGGCACGAATGATCATACAGTCCCTATGGAACAGAGTGTTGCATATTATGAAAAGCTGGTCGAACAGGGGGTGCGCGCCGACTTGATAGAGATTGAAAGAGCACAGCATGGGGATGATCTGTTCTGTCAGAATCAGGTCAAGGACAAGGTGATCGCTTTCATGAGAGGCATTGCCGGATCCTGGTGATGTCTCCTAAGGACATCCTGCACCAAAAAGCGGTAAAACATTCTTTTGGGGAATGGCTGGTATGACAGAATCGGGACGGAAGTGGTGCAGCTGTATCTGTCGGACTGCCGCGCTGCCATAGTACGCCCATGCATGGAACTGCAGGGTTTCGCCCGGGTGGAGCTGCAGCCGGGGCAGAGGAAAGCTGTGGGCTTTCTGGTACGCGCGGATCAGACGGCCTTTTTGGACCGCAACCGCCGTTGGAAGGTGGAAGCAGGGGAGGTATGGTTCTGGCGGGGGCTTTATACCCCAAAATCCTTAGAAAAGGGCTGTCACATCGCTGATTTCCTAATCATTGATGTGACAGCCTCTTTCTGTTATATTTCCGGTAGTCGCCGGGCGTCATGGAAGTATATCTCCGAAATACATTTTGAAAATATCCCTGGGAGGAGAATCCCAGGTATGTGCTGATTTCCAAAAGGGATTTGTCGGTGGAGGCCAGCAGATCCCGGGCTTTTTTGATTTTCAGAGTATACATATATTCTGTAATGGTAAAGCCGGTCTCCGATTTAAAACGTGCGGACAATTGGCTGCGGCTTAGGGAAACAAGGCTGCAGAGATCGTCTGTACGGACATTTTCTGTCAGATGCTCCTGCAGATAGGATATGATATTCTGAATGCTCTTACTGTATTGTTTCCCCATAACCAGATTCCGGATCCGTGTGGCATAATCCAATACCATGTGGTATTGCAGGTTTTGAATCTGATCGGGATAGAGATGCTTTTCACTGTGCTGTATATAGCGGTCGCTTAAGGAAAGCGCTTCCTCCACAGGAAGTCCGCCGGCGATGGCGGCACGGGATACCGTGGTGGCGCAGGTGATGAAGATATTCTTCAGCTGGCGCAGATAGCTGTCGGCAATTTTGCCGGGCTGCCCCGCCGATGAATTCGCAAAAAGCTTCCGGAGTCCCTCCAGGTTGCCGGTCTTCACGAAGCGGAGCATCTGTTGCTCGTATTCAAAGGTACTGTGGGAGACGGCCAGCCAGTCTTCCGGTTCGGGAACAGGAGGCTGAGGCTGGGAAGACGCCGGCAAACCGGTGGGGATAGAGTCATGAAAGTCAAAAAGGGACAGCTCGGTAATCTCTTTCTTCTCTCCGCTGATGTAGTAATTTACAAGACAGAGCAGATGGAGGAAAATTTCCAGCGGCATGAGGGTAATGCCTTGGAGCAGGGTCTGATAATGGGCTTTTTCCTTTTCATCGATTCCCAGAAGAAACATGAGCTCTCTGGCGTTTGAGCGGGTCAGCTGAAACTGGCAGGCAGGGCCGATGACCATAGTATGGCGCTCGTGGCGGATGACGCCGTAATATTGATAGAATGGCGTGATATGGCAGCTTATGCTGACAGGCGCATCCAGCAGCCTATCCAGATAGGGAAGGGCCGGATCCGGATCAAATGCAGTGGCGGAATAATACCCGGTACAGCTTTTGTTTTCATAAATCCTTATCTGGATGCGGGAGATATTCGCTATGTTTTCAGAGATATAGGCATAATCAATTTCCGGCATTTGTAGGGCCTCCTGTATCATTTTCTCAATTTTACAATAAACCGGATAATTTTACAAACAAAAAAATAGTGGAATATGGGAAAATGGGTGTAGAAAAATTGAGAGGCCTGACGGGAAAGGGAAGAACAGGATGAAACTGAAAAAGAAAATTGGCAAGTTTATGCAGCGGGTAGTGGATCATGCCATGGGAAACGGGCTCATGCAGGAGGAGACGGCGGCATCCGGCGAGAAATACATAACGCCGGGCATTTCGGCGCTGATTCGCAGGAGCGGGGCGGAAGGCTGCGTGCTGCTGAAAAATGACGGCGTGCTGCCCCTGAAGGAAGGGGAGGAAATCGCCGTTTTCGGGCGGTGCCAGCTTGACTGGTTCTGTGTGGGCTACGGCAGCGGCGGCGACGTACATGCGCCTTACCGCGTAAACCTGATGGAAGGCCTCGGGAATATGGGGGCAAAGTATAACAGGCCGCTGGCACAGGCATACCGGGCCTGGTGTGGATCGGAGGAGCACAGGGCGGATGAGGGCTGGTGGGGGCATTGGCCCATGAACCATCCGGAGATGCCGCTTGCCGCACATATGGCGGAGAGCGCGGCAAAAACTTCCGATGCTGCCCTGGTAGTGATCGGCAGGGCGGCCGGGGAGGACAGGGAAAACACTTTGGAGAAGGGAAGCTACTACCTGACGGATGAAGAGCTGGCAATGCTGGATGCGGTTACGGCAGCGTTCCGCCGGACGGCTGTGGTGCTGAACATCGGCAGCATTATGGATATGGAGTGGACGGAAAGGTATGGGGAAAGGCTATCCGCCGTTCTGATCGCATGGCAGGGGGGAATGGAGAGCGGCAATGCCCTTGCGGATGTGCTGTACGGAAAGGTGAATCCCTGCGGAAGGCTGGCGGACACCATCGCGCGGCGCTATGAGGATTATCCCAGCAGCGGGCATTTCGGCGGCAGGGAATACAATGAATATGCGGAAGGGATTTTTGTAGGCTACCGGCATTTCGACACCTGTGCAAAGGAGGCGGTCCTGTATCCCTTTGGCTATGGCCTTTCCTATACCGAGTTCAGGCTTATGCCAAAATCCCTTAAGCGCTCTGCTCATGGTGCCGGCGGGCCGGAGGGAGCAGTCACGGAGATGGTTGTGGAAGTGAAAAATATCGGCGGCTGTTCCGGACGGGAGGTGGTGATGCTCTGGTGCCGCCCGCCCAAGGGCTGTATCGAGAAGCCCGCACATGTTCTGACCGCTTTTGCAAAGACCAGAGAGCTTGCCCCGGGCGAAAGCCAGGAGCTTACCTTAAAATGCGATGATAAAGCGATTTCGTCTTATGATGAGAGGCGGCATGCTTTTCTGCTGGAACCCGGCGAGTACCGCTTTGCGGCAAATGATGTGGAAGCGGGGAGCTTTCTGCTTCAGGAGACAGCGGTGGTGGAGAAATGTGAAGCAGTCTGTTCGCCGGAGGTAAATCTGAGGCAGCGCATTCTTGACAATCTTCCCGGGGAGGCTGCGGTGAAAAGGGATAAAGCCCCGATTCTCGGCGATGTGGCCAGCGGAAAGGACACTATGGACGACTTTGTGGCCGGGCTCAGCGATGACGAACTAGAGGCTCTGACCCGGGGGCACGGCATGATGAACAGCCCGCTGGGGGCGCCTGGCAATGCCGGCGTCCTGGGCGGTGTGATTCCCGGTCTGCGGGAGAAGGGAGTTTTGCCGGTTGTCTGTGCAGACGGACCCGCGGGACTGCGGCTGCAAAAGTACTGTGCGTTGGTGCCCTGCGGAACGGCCCTTGCCTGTACCTGGAACTGTGAGCTGGTGGAGGAGCTGTACCGTCTTGTGGGGGCGGAGATGAAGCATTACGGCGTGGACGTGCTGCTGGCGCCGGGAATGAACATCCACAGGAATCCCCTCTGCGGAAGGAACTTTGAGTATTTTTCGGAGGATCCGCTGCTTTCCGGAAAGATGGCGGCTGCCGTGGTGCGGGGGGTACAGAGCATGGGAGGAGCCTGCTGTCCGAAGCATTTTGCCTGCAACAATCAGGAGACGAAACGCAATATCTGTGACTCACGGCTGTCTGAGCGCGCCCTGCGGGAGATCTATCTGCGCAATTTCGAAATCTGCATCAGGGAGAGCAGCCCCCATACCGTAATGACCTCTTATAACAAGGTAAACGGCGTATGGTCCCATTACAATTATGACCTTGTGACCACAGTCCTGCGCCGGGAATGGGGATATGAGGGCATGGTCATGACGGACTGGTGGATGCAGAAGTCCGGAAGCCCCGAATTCCCCAAGCTGAAGAACAATGCCTACCGGGTGAGGGCCCAGGTGGACGTGCTCATGCCCGGCGATATGGGGCATGTGGCGAAAAAATACAAATCGGATGGGAGCCTGCTGAAAACGCTGGGCCAGCCGGAGGGGATTACCCGGGGAGAGCTGCAGCGGACAGCCCGCAATGTTCTGGAACTGGTATTGAAGATAAAATACGGTGAAAAAGGAGAAAAACGATGAGGGAGAAAGAGATGAAGGGAAAACTGTTTGACAGGCTTCCGGCCGGCAAAATCCAGTCTGAGAATGTGGGGGGAAAAGAAAAATGGCTCGGATATTTACTGGGGCCCACAGGGGCACTGCTGCTGAATGCGGTGCTGGCTGTCTATCTGAATGTGTTTTATACGGATGTCCTGAAGCTTACCGGGGTATGGGGCGGCGCGTTTCTGATGGTGTTTCCCATCGCTTCCAAAATCATTGACGCCGTCACCAATGTGGTCATGGGGCAGCTGATTGACCGTACCCGTACCCGGGAGGGCAAAGCCCGCCCATGGCTGCTGCTGTCGGCAATCCTGATGCCGGTGACGGGCATCTTGCTGTTTGCGGTGCCCAATGCCCCGGAGGAAGTCCAGGTCATCTGGGTCATGCTGTCATACAACCTGTTTTACTCCTTCGCATTCACAATCTATAATATGAGCCACAGCCTGATGGTGGCTCTGTCCACCCGGAACACCACGCAGCGCGGCAGCCTGTCGGTGTTCAATAATATCGCCTCTATCATGGTCTCCGGGATTATCGTGGCCCTGGTCTTTCCCATGGCAGTCATGCCGGTGCTGGGTGTCGATAAGGAGCTGTGGCTTCTGGTCATGGGCATTCTGGCAGCCCTGGCCCTGCCGCTGACATTGCTGGAATATTTCTTTACAAAGGAGCGCATCACGGAGGAAATCGGCGACGGGGCGGAAACAAGGTCTATCCGGGAGCAGTTTTCAGCCATACTGCATGATAAGTACTGGATCATTCTGATGGCCTACAATGTCGTCTTCAACCTGGGCAGTTACTTTAAAAATGCTTCTCTCGTTTACTACTGTAACTATGTGCTGGGAACCTACAATGATGGAGTGACCCAGACCCTTGTTTCCGTGATCGGCGGCATTCCCATGGGGATCGGTATCTTTGCGGTGTGGCCGCTGGCGAAAAAATTCGGCAAGCGGAACGTGACGCTGGCCGGATTCATCCTTTATGCCATTGGAGGCGCAGTCTGCCTGATCGGCCCGCGGAACATGGTCATTGTGCTGGCGGGGCAGTTCATTAAAAACATCGGAGGCCTGCCATGCGCCTATGTCTTTGCCGCGCTCACCGCCGATGTGCTGGATCATATCGAGTGGAAATATACCTTCCGCTGTGACGGGCTGGCTACCTCCATAAACAGCATTATTATCACGGTATCAACCGGCGTGGCCGCTGGCGTGCTGAATTTCTGCCTTGCCAGATCCGGCTATGTTGCGCCGGAATTTGTGGAAGCTACCGGTCGGACGGTGGGCGCTGTCCAGAACGCGGCTACGCAGAATGTGTTTATTTTCTTCTTTCTGGGGCTGGAGATTATCACCGCGATTATCCTGATTTTGCTGCTGAGATTTCTGGATGTGGAGAAGCATATCGACAAGGAGCAGGCTGAAATCAAAGCCCGCCGCAGGGCTTAGCAGGGCCGGTTGTAAATTAAGGAATTGTGGAGAAATAGTTTAGCTCCGGCTTGTCCGGGTCAGGGAGGAAGCATGATACAGGCAGTAAGGTTAAGAACAGAATATCTGGAAAATCCCCTGGGAATTGACGTGCAGAACCCGGGACTAATGTGGAACGTGGAAGGCGCGGTAAGGCAGACAGCCTATCGCATCCTGGCGCAGACAGAGGGCGAAACCATATGGGACAGCGGTAAGACAGCCTCTTCCCGAATGACAGGGATCCGGTTTCCCCATATGCTTGCCTCCCGCCAGCGCGTGCTCTGGAAGGTCAAACTGTGGGATGAAAACGATGGGGCGGGGGACTGGTCCGAAGAGGCATTCTTTGAAATGGGTCTGCTGGAACCCATGGACTGGTGCGCAAAATGGATCACAGGCAATTATCGGGTGAACAGGAAGAAGCGCTATCCAGTAGATTGCTTCCTGAAAAAGGTGGAGGTCTCCCAAGAAGTGAAGTCTGCCAGGCTGTACATTACGGCCTGCGGGCTTTATGAGGCGAGGCTGGACGGAAGTAAAATCGGCGATTTCTGCCTTGCGCCCGGCTATACGGATTACAATAAAAGAGTGCAGTACCAGACGTATGATGTGGCCCGGCTGCTGGAAAAGGGAAATCATACCCTGACAGTGCAGCTTGCGGACGGCTGGTACAGGGGGAGCGTCGGGGCCTGGGGAATCCGAAATCAGTATGGGACAGAGACCAAATTCCTTGCCCAGCTGGAAATTCTGTATAGAGACGGAAGCTCCGAAAAGGTCTTTACAGACCAGTCCTGGAGCTGGTCCAATGACGGCCCCATCCGTTTTGCGGACAACAAGGACGGGGAGATCGTGGAGGCTTTCCGAACACCTGCATATGGCGGTAGGGCAAAGGCGACGTCCCATAAGGTTCTGCCCAGTGCATCCAATAATGTGACGGTGGCGGAGCGGGAGCATTTTACACCGATCCTTACGAAAGCGCCAAACGGCAGGATGCTGCTGGACTTCGGACAGAACATCGCAGGATACATTTCCCTCCGCGTCCAGGCGAAAAAAGGACAGCGGCTGCTGTTCCGTTTCGGGGAGCTGCTGGATCAGGACGGAAATCTGACCCAGAAAAATATCCAGTGCAGCAATAAAAAGGTCACCACTCCGCTTCAGAAGATAGAATATGTCTGCCAGGAGGGCGACAATGCATACAAGACGACTTTTTCCGTATTTGGTTTTCGGTATGCGGAAGTGGAAACGGATCTCATCCTGGAGCCTGAAAATGTAACGGCCATTGCCGTGTACTCTGATTTGGAGCAGACAGGATACTTTGAGAGCTCCAATGAATTGCTGAATCGTTTCGTGGATGCGGTCGTCTGGTCGGCGAAAGGCAATTCCCTGGACATCCCCACGGACTGCCCCACCAGGGAGCGCCATGGCTGGACGGGGGACGCCCAGATTTTCTTCGAGTCTGCCAATTATCTCTTTGACTATGCCGCCTTCTCCAAAAAGTATCTGCGGGATGTGTTCGACTGGCAGAAAAAGGATGGCAGGCTTCCCCAGATCGCGCCCTACGGGGGCACTGACTTCTATATGTGGACCATGAACGGCAGTGTGGGCTGGTCCGATGTGGGGATACTGAACCCCTATCGTTTCTGGAAAATGTACGGGGACAGGAGGATTCTGACGGAATACTATGACCGTATGAAGCGTTATGCGCAATTCATGATGAGACGCTGCGGGAAGTCGGGTTTTATGGCAAGGCCTCTGGGCCTGAAGGGAGAGGCAGGGAAATATGCCGTGAACACCGGGCAGTCCTACGGCGAGTGGGCGGAACCGGCGGACGTGCATCCCAATGACTGGAAGGATATGGCCGCGCCGCATCCGGAAGTGTCCACCGCTTATACGTCCCATGTGCTGGGATGCATGGCGGAAATAGCCCAGGAGCTTAAGTGTGATAAAGACGCCGCTGTATTCAGAAGATACAGTGAGGGATGCAGGAAAGCATATCAGGAAATGGCTGAAACGGCAGGGTATTCCCTGGATACAGACCGGCAGGCGCGGCTCGTCCGTCCCCTGGCCTTTGCTTTGCTGGACGGAGAGCAGACTGCTTACGCAAGGGAGCG
>OFFQ01001879.1_pt1 | contig 11474 bp, 7 predicted proteins | sample 1521411 | NCBI WGS metagenome assembly OFFQ01 (sample SAMEA3504110, study PRJEB24116) | mouse gut metagenome | biome: mouse gut; feature: mouse-associated habitat; material: faeces | place: Denmark | collected 2011 | reverse complement strand
TGGCTCCGGCACAAACTCGCAGTTGAAAAATCAGCACATCAGTGTGATTTTTCAATCTTCCTCCATTCCGAAGCATCACAGATTCCTGGTTGGATGCTTTCTTAAAACAGTGCGTTGTCTTTGTCAACTTTAGATACCACGAAATTGGCAGTCAGTACCAGGATGAAGCCACAGACCGACTGGAAGAAACCGGCCGCCGCAGACCTTCCCACATCGTTCAGGATGATCAGACCCTTGTACACATACACGTCAATGGTCGTCGTCACATCATACAACATCCCGGAATTCATAGGCACCTGATAGAACAGCCCGAAATCGGAATAGAACACTCTGCCCACCGCCAGAAGCGTCATTGTGATGATCGTCGGCCGCAGTCCCGGCAGTGTTACATGCAGGATACGCTGCCACCTGTTCGCACCGTCCACCACTGCCGCCTCATATAAGGATGTATCGATACCGATCACCGTCGCGTAATAGATAATGCTGTTATACCCGAAACTCTTCCACAGATTGACGAAGGTCAGGATAAACGGCCAGTATTTGGGTGTCATATACCAGTTGACCCTTTTATGCAGGATCGAGTTATTGATGAATCCATTGTCCGTACTGAGAAACGCGAATGCGATATAACTGACAACGACCATGGAGACCAGATACGGGATCAGGATAAAAACCTGATAGATCTTCTTTGGCAGATCAGCCCTGATCTCGTTCAGTATAATGGCCACTGCAACCGCGAGTACCGTTCCCAGTACGATAAACACGAAATTATAGCCCAGCGTATTGCGGATGATCATGGCAGCGTCTTTGGTACCGAAAAGGAATTTGAAATTGCTCAGCCCATTCCACGCACTCCCCAGAATACCCTTGGAATAGTCATATTTCTTAAACGCCAGGCTTAATCCCCCGATCGGCAGATAATTGTTGATCAGCAGATAAATGATACCCGGCAGCATCATCAGATACAGTTCCTTGTGTCTCCACAAGTTACCAAAGAAACCTCTTTGCTTTCTATTGTCCATTGCTCCCCCTGTTTCCGGCCGGCAAGCTGCGGCTCTGCCGCCTCTTTATGAATCAAACAGGCGGCCAGCAATATGATATGTCCTTTGGCCGCCCGTTTCGCACACTATGTTACTTTTGGTTACTGTGCAAGCCATGCATCCAATTCAGCCTGCATCTTCTCTGCAACCTCATAGAATCCGATCGCTTCCAGTTCCGACTTGATATCCGGAAGGACATCATCCAGCGCCACGCTGCCGGTGTGGAGAGGTTCGTAGTACTTTTCCTCCAGATTCTTGTAGGCAGTCACGAAATCCCCATATTCGCTGGTATCAAAATAGAATCCGAAAACCTCAGGCATCTTTACCCTGGTGCTCCATTCGTCTACTGCCGCCCGGTAGTCATCCACGGTAGCCGTTACCTTCACCGGATTCAGCAAATAATTCGGATAAGTGGCCGTCGCTGCGAATCCGCCGTAAGGCTCTGTCTCCGCAGTCATCCCCTCCGGATAGTCCGCGCGGCCGTCCTCGTTGATCACATAATGCTTACCTTCAATGCCGAAAGAAAGCAGCGTATGAAGTTCGGCATCCGTATAAAGGGCACTAAGCAGTGTAAATGATTCATCGGGATGCGCGCTGTTTGTGCTGATGCCGTACTGCAGATTACCAAGATCGGAAGGCGCAGCCTTCGGTTCGATGAGCATGCCGCTTGTTACCGTATTCGGATACAACTCCTCCAAAGGATCGATATCACCATTGTGCAGAGTAGCAAACGCTGCGCCGGCCGTCACCATGCTGGTGCCCTCCTGGGTATTGCTGATCGCATCCTGCATGATCAGTCCGTCTTGATACCACCGGTTGGTATAACCGCAGAATTCTCTGAACGCATCAGTCTCGAATACACTCTGGATCTCGGTGGAGTCAAGGTCATTCACATAGGCAAAGGACGTTAAACCGACACGCTTCACCCACGGCTGAGCCCATGATATTTCATTGGTGGACTGAGGTACCAGCGCATAGATATCGGGATGGGCCTCATGTACCTGATAAAGCACTTCCCCCAGACTCTCCATGTCTGTGATAGATACCGGATCGATCTCCAGTTCCTCTACGATATCCCGGTTCATCACCGCGACTTCATAACCACCGTACTGATACTTCCTGACAAGCCCATACATACGGCCATCCACGCTGGAAGCCTTTATTTCCGCTTCTGTGAAGGTGTTCTTCAATTCGTCGGATGCATTGTTGAAACGATCGGTAATGTCCAGAAGCTGCCCGTTATTTACATAAGTGGCAAGCGGTGTATTCTCCGGAAAGTAGCATGTCACGTCAAGTTCATCTGTGGTCATGGCCAGATTGATCGACTGGTCAAAATTTCCGATCTCAATGTAGACTAACTTCGTCTGAATCCCGTAATTCTCTGCCAGATGTGCATTTACGGCATCCTGTACTTCCATGATCGCTTCATCCGTGTACGGCGCCAATGTTGGAATATACAGGGAAACCGTTACCATATCCCCGGTATCAGCTGCCGCTGTCTGCGTCTCTCCTTCCTGCGTCTGCGCTGCCGCGTTACCGGCATCTGATGCCCCCGTATCTTTTGCCCCGCCGCATCCGCTCAATAGTCCAAGTGCCATGGCTCCACATAACAGTGTGGCTGTTATCTTCTTTCTCATCTTTTCCTCCATTCCGAAGCGTTTTGCGCTGAGGACGTGAGCAGAATTCAGGAGTTTTCCGAAGGAATACTCCGATTCTGCTCTGCGATCAAGGAGTTTGTGACGCTCCGGCACAAACTCCTGGTTGAATAAATTGCTCATCAGAGAATTTATTCAACCTTTCCTCCATTCTCCCCTTATACTCTCTCGGGTGTGGTTGTTTGTTACTATGTTCAGTATAGTGGGCATCTATAACGGAAAGTAGCCGTTTTCAGACCTGGACTATCAATTTTCTGACTTTCCGATGAAGCCTCACCTGCAAAATCATTTTTTCCTTCATGCCGAAGCGCCACAGATCTCTGGTTAAGTCAATGACAGCCTGAGCATCATCCGCAGCAATCTTCCGGCGGACCTTCTGATCTGTACCATGCTCACCTCACCATCGCACACTGATCGGTACAGGTTATCAAAATCCTCTTTGGCGCCCGGCATGATCAGATCATTGCCGGCCTGAATACATCCGGCACAGGTAGATGCTTTATATTTACGTCCCTCATTTCCCGCCTGGGATGTGGTACCCCAGTCGGTCATTACGATACCGTCAAATCCCCACTCCTCCCGCAGTACCGTAGTCAGAAGATCGTAATGATTGGCGCAGTGTATGCCATTGATCAGATTATAGGCCGACATCACCGCTTCAGGACGCGCTTTCTTCACGCACAGTTCAAACCCCTTCAGATAAATCTCACGGATCGCTCTTTCGGAGATATGCACGTTCGTTCCGTGACGGTTATCTTCTTGATTGTTGCAGGCAAAATGCTTCAGCGTGACCCCTGCCCTGCGGAAACTCTGCAAGCCGTCCGTTACCGCCGCCGCACAGGCACCGGTGATAAACGGATCTTCCGAATAATACTCAAAATTTCTGCCGCAAAGCGGATTCCTGTGCAGATTCATAGAGGGCGCCAACCACAGTTCCACATGGAAGCGCTGCATTTCCCGGCCTTCAATCTCACCGCATTTCCTGCACAGCTCCCTGTCCCAGGTCTGGGCCAGAAGTGTGGCGATCGGTAATCCGGTGGTATATTGCTCATATATCCTGTTGTTTTTTCTGTCTGTAATGTAATCTCTGCCCAGAATCCTGCTCACACCACGCACGGAATAAAGTCCCTCCGTTATCAAATTTCCTGCCTGATCCAATTCAAATTCCGGCAAAATGCGCACGCCGGAACCACCGTCCGCACAGTGGATATTGGGAATTCCTCTGCGCTCCAGCAATTCTCTTGTCGTATCACAGGAACCAGGCACAAGGTTTACCGGGTAATCTTTCTGGTCGCTGCCCGTGCCTGCACAGACAATGGACGCGCTCTGATCCCCGTCAAAATGACCGATACAAAGATAAGTCAGTTCCTCCGCCGTCAGGGAATCGACCAACTGCTCCAGACTGGCTGTACCGGAACATACGTCCTGAAATGTGGGAAGGTGCTGCCCCTGACAGATACTCTCTCCCGCAGAATTCGCTGTACAGAATGTATAGGAATGAACGACTGTTTCCACATCTTCCGGACAGATGCAGATCCTGCAGGCTCGTTCTGCTTCCTCTCTGTCCTGTTTCGACAGTTTCCGTTTCGCCGCACAGATCTCCTCAAACTCACAATCCTTTTGAAACAGCGGCTTACACTGTTCACTGAGTATCCTTTCCCTCACTGACAACACTGCCACGATGTGGGTATTGCGGGAAGAATTTCCTACCCGTACCAAATATTCTCCCGTCTCCAGCACCCATGCGCTTTCCTTCTCACTGTAAGAAGCAAACAGAGTGACCGGCATGGATATCCTGACACGTTCGCTCTGTCCTGGCGCAAGCACTCCTGTCTTTGCAAAGCCCTTCAACTCCTGCCACGGCTTTTCCAGTTCTCCCTGCGGGGCCGAGACATAGACCTGGACCGTTTCCCGACCGGCAAAGACAGTGCCGCAGTTTTTCACAAGCACCTCCACACTGATCCTGTCTTTTTCCTTTTCGACTGCCTCCACCGTCATATCGAACTCCGTGTAGGATAACCCGTAGCCAAAGGGATAGGCAGGCTCTATGCCAAAGGTGTCGAAGTACCTGTATCCTACATAGATGCCTTCCGTATAGAATTCATCATCCAGATTCCCATTCCTGGCTGCAAAAGTATGCGCGGAAGGATAGTCCTCATACCGTTTCGCCCAGGTGGATGCCAGTTTCCCCTCCGGCACGACTTTACCCGTAACCACATCCGCCACTGCAAGCCCGGTAATGCCGCCTGCCTGTCCCACGGCCAGAACTGCACCCAGGTTTGACAGCTCTCGCAGTTCTGCCGTGTCGATCACGTCGCCTACATTCAAAAGCACCACCAGATCCCGATAATTCTTTGACAGGAATGCCAGGTTCTCCTTTTCTTCCGGCGAAAGCAGATAATCTCCTGCCACCACCTTCCGATCCGCCCCCTCTCCCGCCGTTCTGGATATCACATAGACCGCCGTATCGGCATCCGCCCTGCTGATATCTTCTTCGGTAATGATCGGCTGTCCATGAGGTACAAGCGGCTCCGCATACATCTTCATGACCCCTTGCAGAAGGTCGCCCTTAGCCGCTCTGCGGATCTTGTCATAATAATCTTCTTCCTCTTCCTGTATGATCTTCTCATAACGATCCAGATATTCTCCAGACACGATCTCAATACCGGCCCGCTTTAACCCGTCCTCTATGCTCACTGCTTCCCTGTCCTGAAAACTGGCGGCTCCCAGCCCGCAGGTCACCGTATGTCTGGCGCCGTATCCATACAGAGCTACCCTGCTGCCCTCTTTGATCGGCAGTACGCCTTTGTTTTCCAGAAGCACCATTCCCCTGGCCGCAACGTCTCGTACGATCTTACTGTGCTCCCTTTCCTGTTCCGTGACCATTCCCGGCCGTGATCCATAATATTGATTCATATGCTCCTCCATTCTGAAATGTGATCCGTAAATACATCTTAAAGAACTTTGCTTCACGAAAATAGCTTTTTCCTGACTTTTGTTATGCATTTTACGACCTGTCCGGCACCTCTTTCGCAAATCCCGAATCAGCAGAAAACTTTTCATCCGTCAAAAACAGGAGTCCACCAGCACTCCGGTAAACTCCTGTCATTCTGCAACATTTCCATGCACGGTTATCCGTCTCTATTCCACGATCACCTTTGCCTTCTCGAATACATGCTCCGCCGTGGCCATTCCTCTCTGACCGCGTTCGCGCAGCTCCCACTCACCTTTCTCCGGGAAATTTGTCTCTCCCCCGCTTCGTTCTCATAGAGAAAGTCCAGGCAGTTACCAAGCTCCAGAAAAGCCCAGTTTTCATCCTCGTGCCCTCGTTTCTCCTCCAGTCTCCCGCATATGCCGACGCTGTCTTCGTCGCCGTATACTGAATAATCAGGTTTTATCATCTGCCGGTATCTGCGCAGGCCTGACTCTCCCACCGCTCGATCACACAGCTGTGAGGCTTGTCAGCATTGTCCTTGTCGTAACCGATCCCCACAAGCAATATTTCGCCCGTATAGTCCTCCAGCGTCTGCGTATACTGCCTGTCCTTGATCTGCCGGATCGCCGTCCGTGCAGATTTATCATATTTCAGTTCTACAATCAGCGCCGGTTGCCCCGTATGCGGCAGCGGCAGGAACACGATATCCGCAAAGCCCCTGCCGGTGGGCAGTTCCCGGATCAATCTGTAATCCTTCCTCGCACTGTAATAGGCCAGTCCGATGGCACAGGCCAGCGAGTTCTCATCATTGTAGGTTAAAATAGAAGAAACTTCCGTATGCGCCCGGTCAAGTCCCTCGGCCACCCTGCTCTCCCGGCCGGCCAGCGTATCTTCCACCAGCTGCTCCGACGCTTTCAAAACGCGCATCACCTCCGGCCAGCCGCCCGTACTCATGGCATTCTCAAATTCCTCAATGATCTCCTTATTGGGGATAAACGCCTCCTTCCGCCCGGAATCGTAGGCCAGATATCCCAAATGGATCAGCAGCGTCAGCACATCATCCTTCGAATCCAGATTACGCATATCATTACGAAAGCTGCGCGTATTGACCCGCACACGACCGCCTCCGAGCATACGCACAATATCCTCCCTTAATCCGTCGAAGTCCATATCCATATAGATCTTCAGCGCGTCATACACTTCCGTGGAAACCCAGTAATTGGAAAACCTGCGGTTGCACATGGCTTCCACCACGGAACGCGGGTTAAAGATATGCTGAAATCTTGTAAAACTGTAACCATCATACCAGCTGCAAGTCTCGTCGAAATCCATTTGAAACCGGTCGCACAATGCTTTTACTTCATCTTCCGTGAATCCGGTATACTCTTCCAACGCCTTCTGGTCTGTCATCGAATATTCCCAGAACATGTTGAGCGCCGAGTGCTCCCCATATTTCTTCACCGGCAGGATCCCCGTCATATAGGCAAGCGCCACATAAGGCTGGTCCTTCAAAAGGTTTCTCAAAAAATCCAGATACTGCTTCTGTAACCCCTCTGACGCCTGCCTTTCACGCATCACGCAGTCCCATTCGTCGATCAGAAAAATAAACTGCCTGTCCGTCTCCACAAATATTTCCCGCAGCGCCACGGCAAGCCCCCTGTCCTGACAGTCTAAAAGCTCTCCATATTCTTTTTTGAGCTCGCGCATTACCTCCTCGGTCAGATATTCCGTAACTTTTCCCGGAGCGGCCTCGATCAGGAACTGCTGCATGTTCAACCAGATCACATCATACTGGTTCAAGTGCTGCCGATAAGTCTCCTCTCTCTCGATCTGCAGACCTGCAAACAAATCTGCGGAATCGCAGCCACGGCTGTAGTACGCGGCAAGCATTTTCAGTGCCATGGATTTTCCGAAACGTCTCGGCCTGCTGACACAGATAAACTTCTGCTCTGTATTGATGTACTCATTCGTACAGGAGATCAGTCCTGTTTTATCTACATAAATCTTAGAACGAATAGATTCCCAGAATCCCCTGTTTTTCGGATTAACATAAAACCCCATAGTCCAGACCCCCTCTACATTTATCCTGTCAGCGTCCCGCTTCTGTTTAACTGCAGACGCCAGACCATACAGTCATACTCAAACCCGACTGTCACTGCATCAACTGAACCACAGCCATATGTCATACTGTCAGTCAGACTCCGTCCACTCCGTTCTCCTGCTCTGCTTCCTCCTTCTTCCGCGTCACATGCAGATATCTGCGCAGTGCGCACAGAATACCCACGCTGATGACCGACACGAAATCATCCACCGGCGTCGTATCGCCCAGGATCATATGCCTTGCCACAAGGAAGATCAGCACTTCCATGACATTGTCGGAATTCGGCCGGCACAGCATCTGCAGAAACTCTATACCAATGACAATCACAAAGACGTCCTCCAGAAAAGGCTTGAACTCCGAAGTGTCCACCGCCAGCGAATGAAAGATCTCGAAATCCTTCAACAGACTATAGACGGACAGCAGAATGCCGAACAGCACGATAACTGCCATCACGCTCTCCAGCGCTTCTCCCGTCCGCTGAATATTTTTCTTAAATCTGCTCATAAATCGTTCCATAAAAATCACCCATCCCTAATCTGCTGCAGCTACACTACTGCTTCCACAATTTCCAATTTCTTCGTCCGGAAACTAACAGATTGCCGGCACCGTCCCTCCGTATTGAAAAAACGCTGCATTCTTACCTCTCCGTAGATATGATTTCCTGATACGATTTCATTCTATCATTATCTATCGGGGATGTAAAGAAAACAGCGTTTTTTCAACAAGTCTGCGGCCGGTTGAACCGTGAACCAATGTCAGTTAGTTAGCAGGATGCGTCTGTCTTAACTAACTGACATCAGGCCATAAACTGTAACAACAGTATCATGCTGCCACAGCGGATTCACACGGCCTGTCAGTCCGTAGACCGCAGCCGCTCCACCAGACTGTCCTTCTCCAGATTGTGGAAGCACAGATAAGGAACAAGCACGGCAAACAGAAGCAGCAGCGGCGTACAGATCACCAGCGGCAAAAGCGTAAACCGGAAGGTCGTAAAGCCGCCCTCCACCATGGCCCGCACACCGATCCCCACCACTAGGGAACTGATCACATAGGTACACAGCAGCGTGATCCATGCATAATCCATTCCCTCCCAGACGAGCAGTTTACATAATTGCGGCTTCGTCATGCCCACGCTCTGCATCATGGCAAACTCTTTTCTTCTGGACACAATGGAAGTGACCATGGAATTGATAAAGTTCAGCACACCTACCAGAGCGATCACGATGCTCACCACATTGCCCATCACCGCACTGGACCTTGTCTCACGGCGATACTGCGCGGCCTTGGAAGCCCGGGTGGTAAGCGGGATGTTCTCTCCCGTCTCTGCACTGTAGCGGTCCAGCATTTCCTGGGCAGCATCCAGATGCGCATCCTCCACGTCGAAGAATATTTTTCGCGGTGTATTCTGGGGCCAGCGTGCCCGGAAAGTTTCCATAGGCACGATAAATTCCAGATAATGCCGGTCCTTATTTTCTGCGCCTCCCTCTTTTGCCCCTTCCGTAACGACCGAGAATTCGTCGAGCACCGCCATGATGGTATATTCCTGGCCCTCAATCTCCACGGTATCTCCCACCGAGACCGTAGGCAGCGTCTGTCCCTCTTCCTTCGTCATGGCAAGGCCGGCAGCGATCGCATATTTTCCTGTGGCAAACTGCTCCGCATCATAGCTTCCGGCAAGTACATGCGCCTCTGCAGTGTAGGCATCCAGCACAATGCCGTCCAAACCGTAGACCACCGCCCCCGCACTTTTTTCATCCACAGCTTCCTGTATGGACTGCGGTCCCACAGGATCATAGGACGCCCAATCAGCCAGCACATCGTCCGTATAGAAAGCCTGCATGTTCGCTATGGTCTGCTCACTCAGCGCGATCTCTGTCTCATGACTGTATTCGTAACCGATGCCCTCCAGTCCTTCCAACGCCTCCACCTGCGCGATCAACTCCGGATGCAGGGTATCACCGTAAGGGTCGTATCCCTTCATGTACTCTTCGCTGGTGGCCTGATCCATCTGGAAATCACTCAGCATCAATTCTTCCAGATATTTTTCCATATCAAAAGCGGCATTCCTGGCATAGAAGGCACTCATCAGTGTCAGCCCCAGCGTCAGAGAACAGATGACCGTCACGATACGCTTTCTGTTGCGGCCCAGATTGGACCATGCCAGAGCAGACAGACCGGCGCTGCCGCTGCGCCTTTTTACAGAGCGTCCGCCCCGCTGCACGTCATTATACCGAAGCGCTTCCATAGGAGAAACCTTCCCCGCCATTCTGGCCGGACGCATACAGGAGATCAGCACGGTCATACCCGCAAACGCCGCCGAACCGATAAAGATCAGCGGGCTTACTGATACCCGGGCGTCCTCCATCTGAATCCAGACAGGCACCAGCACCATTCCCAGCAGATACCCCAGAACCATGCCGACCGGAATCCCCAGAAGGCACAGCCTCCCGGCCTGCCCATAGATCAGCCTCTTCAACTGTCTGGCCGTCATGCCCAGCGTTTTTAACTTGCCGTAGAACTGGATATCCGTGGTCACCGAAATCTGGAAAATATTATAAATGATCAGGTAACCGGCCACAAACACCAGGATCATTCCCAGATACATGGGCAGGCTCTCCTGCGCCGCCATACGGTTCATATCCGGATCATAGGCCAGATTCACGCCGTATTCCAGCTCCGTCAATCCGGTATCCTCCAGAATCCGGTCCATAGTCTTCTCAATCTCTCTGTCACTGTACAAATTCACCTGCCCCATGCAGATGCCGGCGATTCTGCTGCTTGACACCTGTTCCGGCACTTCCTCTTCTGCCGTCACTGCTCCCGCCTGTTCTACTTCTGCCTTTTCCGGTGCCGCTGTTCCTGTCTGTTCTGCCTCTGCCTTTTCGGGCGCCGCCGTTCCTGCCTGTTCTGCCTCTGCCGCATCCAGCTGCGCCGTCACATCCTCCGCAAACTCCCTGCTCACCCAGGCCATACTCGCATAGGAAGATTCATTTCCTTCCCAGAATCCGCACAGCGTAAATTCCGACACCCTGTTCTCTTCTTCCTGAAAATCCGCGATCCATTCCAGCGTCACCCGCTGCCCCAGCTCATGGGGGATGCCAAGCTTATCCAGCACGATATTATCCAGCCCGATCTCGTCCGCCGCCTGCGGCATTCTGCCCGTAACGGGCTTTGCAAAAGAATGTTCCGCATAGCTCTCATCCGCAAAACGTATCTCCACCTGTCGCCCCGACAGCTCTTTTCCCTGTCCAATCCCTACAACCATACTGTAGCCTGTCTCGGCTACATCGGGATGAGCCGCGATCTTCGCTGCCTGCTCCTCGGTAATGCTCTTAAAAGAAGCCTGCCCATCATATCCCGTCTGCCGGAAAGTCATCTCGATTATATTCCTGCTCATGCTCTGGCTCAGCACAAAGAGCGTGGTAAACATCAGCGTCGTCAGAACGATGGCCAGCACCGCCACCAGATTGCGCCCTTTGTTCTGCCGGAAAGTTCTCCTGTTCAAAACAAAAATCGGTCTGAAATTCATCTCGCCCCCTCCTTCCCTGTCACGATCTTCCCATCCTCAATCCGGATCACCCTGTCCGCCTGCACCGCAATGTCCGGATTGTGGGTGATCATCACGATGGTCTGACGGAACTGCTCACTGGTCACTTTCAACAGGCCGATCACGTCGTCGCTCGTTCTGGAATCCAGATTCCCCGTAGGTTCGTCTGCCAGGATGATAGACGGCTTGGAGGCAA
>OFFQ01001878.1_pt1 | contig 11474 bp, 9 predicted proteins | sample 1521411 | NCBI WGS metagenome assembly OFFQ01 (sample SAMEA3504110, study PRJEB24116) | mouse gut metagenome | biome: mouse gut; feature: mouse-associated habitat; material: faeces | place: Denmark | collected 2011 | reverse complement strand
CCCGCCGGCAGGCGCCCAACGCAAGGGCCCATTCTGGACTCATATTCTCCCATACCTGTCCCGCCGGCAGGCGCCCTGCAACGGATACACATCCAGCACCGGCTGCACTCTGCCGGGGCTGGATGTAGACTCGTTTCAGTTTTCTTCCTTTTTATCACGCCCCGCCCTCCCTGCGGAAGCAGGGAGGGCGGGGCAACCACATGCCTAAGGATATTGATTGTTAAAATAATTAGATTATGGAACGGGATCCCTCCCGCCAATTAATCATGCATGATTAATCTGTTTTTTATGCTGTGGGAAACCCAAGCGGCTTCCCACCTTTAAACACGGCGCTGAAAACACGCCTCTTATGGAACTGCTGGTCCCGTTATCTGTTGTAACGAACCTTCTTTGCACATACAGCTGCGCCTGCAAGGCAGATAACTGCCAGGATGCCTGCCACGGGCATGGTCTCACCGGTCTTGGGTGATGCCGGTGCCGAGGTCTTGTCATCGGAGTTATCAGAGCTGCTGTTGTTGTCATCATCATTGGGCTTTTCATTGTCGTTGCCGGGCTTTTCTTCCCCAACAGTTACAATGGTAAGGCTCACAGGTGAGAAACCTGTCGTGAAAAGCGCATACACAACGCCGTTCTCCACCTTGGTCTGCAGTACTTCCCATGACTGACCGTTCCAGTGTGCCACTACATAGGCCTCGTCGTCACCGGCAAGCCATACGGGTACATACAGGCCGCCTGCAGGGATGTCTCCCTCCTTCACGCTGATGTCAATGATGTCGCTGTACAGTTCCATCCTGTCAGTGGAAACGCCGGGGAACACTTCTGCAAATACTGCGTCAATCTTCGGGCTCACTGCAGGGCTGTTGATTGCCTTGCTGCATGCCTCGTCGTAATTCTTGCCGAACGCCTCGCTGTACACGGTCTCAGGCAGCTTTACAGCCTCCACCTTGGGGGGATTCTCAAGCTTGTTTCCGTTGGCGTCCTGGACACCTGCCTCGTCAATAATGACATTAACTGCGTCCTCTACGTTGTCAATTGTGTCCTTGCTGGGTGCCGCGCTTACAGTCATGCCGAATGTCAGCGCTGCTGCCAGGCCCAGTGCCAGCATTTTGGTAAATTTTTTCATTGGGTCATTTCCTCCTTCCCTTATATTCATGTGGTTATATCAAGCCTTGCGGCAGGATACCTTCTTAAGCGGCTTCTTCCCGGGCCGGCTCCGCCTTTCCCGAAGGGTGTGCCGGTTAAATGCCCTGTACACTCCATGACTTTTGAAAAAGCCTCATTTCCTTTATACTTCCTCGTAAAACACTTCCAGGATCAGCCCGTACAGTGCCTCCTCATCCGGGTAGAATTCCTCGAATTCCTTCCCCATCACCGTGGTTCCCTTCAGGGAATGTATCTCCCCAAGGCGATAGCCTGTCACCTGGGTGGCCAGGTAGCCCACCTCATCCACTGTGATGTCCGTCACCATGTACTTGCTCAGCGTCCCGTACAGGGATACCGGCAGGGTAATGTCTTCCTTCACTGCCCCAATGGCAGCCGATACATATTCTGTCAGGTACTGCTTCTGCCTCTGCAGGCGCCTTCCCGCGCTGTTGAAGCTGGCGGTGTCCCTGTTGTGCAGGTAGTAGTAGGCGTCCATCCCCATAAGGTGCAGCTCCTCCCCCTCCTCCGCACGGAAGTCCTTAAAATCCAGCGTTTCCAGGGATTTCAACGTAACGCCCCCTATGGCATCGTTGAGCAGCGGGATGGCACCCATGTTAATGGCGCAGTACCCGTGGATGGGCAGCCCGTAGAAAAGCCCTGACACCGCCTCCACGCTCCGCTCACAGCTAAGCTGCGCCCCGTCCCCGTAGCCGTGCTGCAGGCACAGCTGGGTTTTCACGGTTCCCGTGTAGGACCCGCTCCTGCTGTAGGTTTCCACCTCCGTCATGGTGTCCCGGGGGATGCCGATGACCGCCGCCTCCTTTTTATGCGGGTTCAGTGCCAGCAGGAAGATGGCATCCGACTGTCCGCCGTCCATCCCGTCCGCTACGGGCGTTACTTCCCCCATCCTGTCAATTCCCAGGAAAAGAAATGTCAGGATATCCTCGTTGTAGCGGTAATGAATGCCGTTGTACCGCACATCCCCCGGCTGCCAGTCCTCATCCCCTTCCCCTGCCTGTACATCGCCGCCGAATTCCACCGCCATGTCCGACAGGTTCATCACCAGGGCATCGCTGCTGGCACTGCCGTACAGGTTTCCCTTTCCCAGCACCTGGAGTATCAGGAACCCCGCCGCCACCAGGGTTATCAGGACTGCCGCAGCCAGCACCGCAGCCATCAGTATGTGCCCTGCTTTTTTTCCCCGCCCGGCAGGCATCCCCTCTCCCGCGCCGTACCTCTTTCTACTCGCCATTCAGCAGTACCCCCTGTACCAGAAAACGGTTATTGGGCTTTCCAGAGATGCAGGTTGACAGAGTAAGGATACGGCTGTCCGGTGTAACCTCCGCTTCCTCTTTCAGCACGCTTCCCATGGACCGCATGTCCAGTATCTCTTCTATGTATTCCCCGAATACCTCCCTGTCCGCAAACCCGTCATGGGCATACAGGATATGCTCGTCCCCGGACTGGTACGCGGCAAATATCTCATAGGCCAGCAGCCCTTCCTCCGTATATATATATACGTAAGGGTGTTCCTCCAGGTACTCGGCGTCCCCGTACTTATGAAGGCCGGCAAACATGGTGCCGTTCTTCATGTTGTGGCCGTACAGCACCGTCACCGGGTCCGAGAAGTCCCTTGCGTTGTAGTCCTCCGTGTAGATGCACCCCGGGTACCCCCTGCTGCCGTCCAGGTTGTAGTTTAAGTAGTATGTATTGTCCGTGGGGTGCTGCAGCACCGGGTAGTCGATCTTCGTGTCCGGGATGTAAATCCAGGCGTAAATGTCCTTATTGGTCTTTTCCTGCAGTTCCCCGAAGTCCACGGTCTTCTCCGGCACCGTTACCCCCAGCTGCTCCAGGATGTCCGACTCCTCTTCCACGGAAGGTTCCGTGCTGCTTTCCGCCGTCTCCGGTTCCGGGGTGGACGGTGCTTCCGTCACCTCCGCCGTTTCCGTCGGTTCTGCCGAAGATGTGTCCAGGGTCTCTTCCTGACCTTCTTCCTTCCCGCAGGTCGCCATGGTACACATTAAAATACCTGCCAGAATAACCGCATACAGTTTTCTCCGGACACCTGTCCTCCTGCCTCCCACTCTGTTTTCGATTTTGTTCTTCCCTATTCTGTTTCCCATTCCTCTGCTCATAGTCCCACCGCTTGTCATTTATTTTTTGTGATATCTGTTATCCGTTCTTCCATAAGGAAACCGTTTCCCTGCCCGGTTGTCTTTCCCAACGCTTCGTTTTTGCGTCTTTATATTTATGTTTTTTCATTTCCCATAATTTATTTTTCCGTCTCTTTATCCCTGACTCCCCATTTTCAACGGTTCACTTTTGCGTCCCTTCGTTTCTGTTTTCATTTCCCCGTTTTCCCATTCATCCGCCTGACGGTTTTCCGCTTCCGTCCCGCACTGTCAATGGCAGTGTCCTGAAAAATACAAAAAGCCTATTGAAGCCAGGGGAATCATTCCTCCCCGCTGCCACTTATCCCGCCCTTTCCTTTTTCATCCGGCACATACCTTACGATATCCTGCAGGGCGCACTCAAAAATCCCGCACAACCCGTCCAGGGTGGTGGTGTTCACGGGCTTGTTGTTCCGCAGTTTGTCGATGGTGGCGCCGGATACCCGGTGTCTGGTGACCAGGGTATAGGTCGTCTCCCCCGACTGCCGCAGTGTCTCCCAAAAAGGCTTGTAATCTATCATTTTCTACCTTTCCTGAAGCAATATATTGCCATGCCGCATATCCTGCCAAGTCCACCTATATGCTTCATCATTGATACAAATGTATAAATTTGCATTATTTTGCATATTTATTGTTCGGAAAAGTTCGCCTTATGTACATATAAGGCGAACTTTTTAGGATATCACGCATATTTTATGATTGGGATTTAGTTTTGATTTTATCGTAATAGAATCAATAAATGTAATAAAGTATATTTTACTTTTTTATACTGTCTTTAAGATGAAACAGAGGAAATAAAAATTCAGATAACTTGAAGAAATTAAAGGGAAAAAGAAGGATTCCGATTTTACTTTTGGTCTACAAACAGCCAAATTACAGCATTTTGCTATCTTTTTATTTTTTTATCAACCAAAAACCAGCATTATTGCCAAAAAAATCCAAAAGGTAAATTTTACTTGCAATGTATCCGCAAAAGGTATAAAATGAGAAAAGTTATTAAAAAAAGTTCGCCTTATATGTACATAAGACGAACTTTTTTACTGCATAAATTCGGAAAACATATGCCGGTTAGGGCATCATTGCACCAAATTCCTCAGGCATCATAACCATTTTCAATTGCCATATTGTGGTATTCTTCCGCTTTATCCATATCAGGCTCCACACCCCAGCCATTCTCGTAACAATCTCCCAGTAGAAACTGGAGTTATAAAATATAAAAGACTTCTTAATCAAAATAAATATTAAAGAGCCACTGTTCACATCTGATCAGCGACTCTTTTCTTTCTGGCATTGTGTTTAAGGAAATTATTCCTTGTTATTAACCAATCATTCCACCCCCAATGCCTTGAAAACAGCATCCTCTGCGCTATTGTAGAAAATCAGGTTGAAGCTGCTGATAAGGTCAGCGGGGACGGTGGCCAAATCCACCGCCGAGGTCATTGGCAACAACACTTTTTTTGCTCCGCTGTCCAGGCATACTTGCAGTGCGTTTGCCAGTTCCTCCACCTTCATCATGGTGCCGCTGATGCTGATCTCACCCAGCACAGCCAGGGAACTAAGCGTTGGCTTTCCCAGTGCGATAGAACAGATTGCGATTAAGGTTGGCAGAGCGAGCCTGCTGGTCATTCCGATGCCCTGCAGATCCTGATAATTCACGATGTAGTCCTTCGTTGTGGTGCTGATTATACCGCTGATGCGGTTTGCGTTTGCTTTCAGGAAATTAAATGCTGTGTTGGCGGCCTCTCTGCAATCCCGGTCAGAACCTATGCCTGTACGCTCAAACTTGCCGTTTCCGGGGAGCATCTGGCTTTCCAGGCGGAACACGCCCATCATGCCTGATTTGCCATTCCCAACGGTATAGACCTGCCCCGGATTACATATTCCCTCCGGGATAAGTTTTCCACCGCCCTGTTCTGGCACGGACACATAGCGTTCCTCGAAGGTATCGTTATCAATATACGAGAAATTAACATCGTAAAACTCCATACCACCCAGCTTTTTAAGCTGTTCCTTGACACGGCGGCGCATTTCAAGGGAGATGGCGAGGATTTCCTCCAGTTCTTCTTTTGAAAACTCTCCGTCAGGATAGACCAGTTTCAAAAAGCCTCCAACCATCTTGCGGACAGCTATCGTATCCCTCTGATTCAAGTTCTTGCCAAGCCGGAAATGCTTGTCCAGGGCATCGCCGTACTGCTCCTTCCGCAGTTCCCGGAGAAATTCCGCCAGATAGTCGGTAATAAACCCATAGTCATTTGTAAAATGCCCTGGGCGGAACTTGGGGATTTCCCAGCCGGGGAGGTAGCAGTGCATACGGTCAAGAAAGGCTGTATCCGTCCCCATTTCTGACGGGAACGGATCAAACAGGCTGGATGTTTTCAGGAGTACATCTACGCTCTGATTGATATTCCCGACAAACACCATAGACGCAGAGGCGGCTTTTTCCTCTTTTCCGCGTGCAAAGGAACCGGATGCCATATAGTCCTTCATGATCTGGATACCGTCTTTATCCTTGAAGTTGATACCCGCTACCTCGTCAAAGGCCACGCAATCCCACAGCCCTACAAGCCCGACCGTCTTTCTGCCCATATTATAAAACAGGTTCGCCACAGTCGTCTGACCGCCGGAAACAAGGATGCTGTTAGGAGAGATTTCTTTATACAGGTGGGATTTTCCCGTACTGCGAGGGCCAAGCTCACAGAGGTTAAAGTTGTTCTCCACCAGCGGCAGCATCCGGGCAAGCAAGAGCCACTTCACGCGCTCCTCCAATTCGTCTGGTTCCATGCCGATAGAGCGCAAAAGCACATCGATCCATTCCTCCTTGGTAAATGCCTTGCGTCCTGCTTTCAGGTCCTCCATATCCACATGGGGCATTTGGATTGGTGTCAGTTTATAAATGCGGATCGGGTTTCCGTTTTTCTTATCTTCCTCAACATACTCATACTCCAACTGGACAATGCACCAGATGCCCCCGCAGAGCAAGCGGTCATACTTAGTCGGGTAATCTTCGTGGATAGGGATGTTTTTCAGGCCAAGGTTAGAAAACTCAGCCTCATAGCGGTCTTCCTTAATGTTCAACATAACTGTAATTTTATCAATAACTGTGTGGCTCCCCCGCTGGCGGAGCATAGACAGTATTTTTTGTGCCTCATCCGGGCGCACGAAGTTGTCAGCAAGGATGCGCTTGACGCTGCCCACACCCTCCTCGATAACTTCCGGGTCGTCCGAGCTGCAATACTGCCCCAGCAGGAACTCCAAGACATAGACGGGGACGTTGGCGCCTTCTTTGATTTTTTTCGTCAGGTCCTTGCGAACAATCTTCCCGTCGAACCACTGGCAGAGCTTGCCCTTCAGGACAGCTCTGCGATCTTCGCTCTCTGTTATATCTGGCATGGTGCTACCTCCGCAGACATGTTATATACCAAATCCGAAGTCATCCGCAAAGGCAAGATCCATAAGCATGGGGTGGCGGAAAACCTCTAAACCTGTGTTATCATCATATACAACAAGGAAATACTGCTTGTCCCTGTCATATCGTTTGTCCTTGAACTGGAACTTCATTCGGAACATACGCTTTAGCGCATCCGGATCCCGGCTGTCGGCAAATAAGCTAACCTCGTTGGAAATACGCTCATTGTCCTCCGACACGAAGAACATTTTATAGGTCGTTGCTTTGACCGTATCGCTGACAGGCTCCGACTGGATAAATTCCAATATGGTGATTTTATTGGTGATCTTCTGGACCATACTGACCAGGGCAATCTCAGCGTTCTTCGTTTCGATATGCCCCTTTTCCATCCGTATATCAATGACCGGTACAAGCATTTCCTGCGGAGAAGACCCGCCGTGGACATAGTTCTGACCGCCTCCGGCAACCTTGAACACATTGCTGCTGACAGGGAAAGATACAACTTTTGGATCATTGTTACGCAATACGGTTCCCATGCTCATATTCGCGATCCCATTATCCGCAACAGGCGCAGAGGATACAATGAATCGGCGGTTCACAAAAGCTCCCTTATCGCTTACACCGCCAATCTTGCCGCTTTCGGTCACTTTGTCACGCTTGTAAATAAAGCCGTGATCGGCTGTGACGATGAAATGAATCGTATTTGCGCTGACCGCAATACGATGAATCAAATCAATAATTTCCTGGATTGCTTCCTGACAGGCGGAAAACACCTCGTTTTCTGTATTCAGTTTATCGCCGCGGGCATCGATCTGATTATGGTAGATGTAAACTACCTGTTTCCCGGTAATGATCTCCCGCAGTTCCATTTTTTTTAGAGCTTTCATATCATCAAATTGGACGCAGACGCTTCCCGGTACATAGGATTGTAAAACCTTTTCCCGCCCGGCCAGGCTGTCGCAAAGAACATCATCTACAAGCACCTGGTAGTCGTCCGTCATGGTCAGAGACTTATGGGGGAGCAGCGCAGCCATGCCCAGCCGGGTGTAGGAGGGCAGGACGCCAAGCTGGATCTCCAGCTTCGCAAAGACGCACTTAGGAGCATCCTGCATCCTCTGGAACAATTCCCGACCGACCTCAAAGCGGAGCGCATCGGAGATGATGACAACAACACGGTCCTTTGCGTTTTTAATATGCCGGGAAAAGAAGTCAACCTGCGCCGGAATACTTGTAAGCGAATCCCCATCGACAAGTCCGGCGTTCCATTTGGGGAGCAATTTGGCCAGGAACTCATTGGTATAGATGTTTTCTGCCAATTCCCGGAGCGTTTCAAAATCAGCCGTGTCCGCAAGCTGGTCATAGGCAAAGTAGAACCGCCTGTACGCAGAATCAATCTGGCAATCTGTATTCCGGTACTTATCCACAATAGCCTTGAACCCATCCGGACAATGATAGGCGGCAGCAGTTATCAGATGATATGCGCTGTCAAGAAGGCTGTAGGACTGTTCCATCTGCGGGCCAAAGTGCATCTTTTGCCGTTTTTCACAGACCTGCGGAATCGTCAGAGTCCCCAGCTTCGCGCCAATGTCCTCGTTCAGGAGCCTGTCAGTCATCCACTTGATGATAATCTGGTCAATGCAGAGGAATGTATCGCACCCCACCAAATCCTCCGGCAAGTATCCGGCAAAGACCGTTCCGGCATTCAGGCTTTTTGCGACATGAGCGGACAGTGCATCGTAGGTTTCCCGATAGATCACGCTATTCATCAGGTTGTCGAGAAAGGCGATAATATTGCCGGACTTATAGGACTGGAACATCTTCCATGGTTTTGGCAGCTCCACCCCGATATACTTTGCAGTATAGGTTACGAACATGGCGACAATCAGCTTCTCCAATGTGGGCTTGACATCGGTATAGCCAAAATGCTGTTCGCAGAGCTTCCAGAAAGCGTCCAACAAATCATACCGTTCAAACTCGGCCATGAAGCTGTTATCCACCAGCCCTCCGTCAGTGAGCACCACCCGGACTACATCCTCAAAGGAACAGGTGCGGGCAGAGCATAAGGCGGCCATAATGCCCACAAGGATATTCGTCTCGTTATAATTCTCAATCTCCAGGTCATAGAACCGCTGGGCTCGTTTTTTCTCCGCCCAAAACTTGATGTGCTTCACAATGAGCGGCCTATATTTTTCGTCAATACCCAGGTCTGCTAAGAGGAGCGCGGCCCGATCCGCAAAAAACCGTTTGGAGTAGAGCAGGGTATCCTCCAAATGATTGTCGGCCGTCTCCGGCTTCGGGAACGGCGCATAGATCAGGTAATTTGTCGCGGTATCCACACGCTCCAGAAAATACTTCGTATAGAACTGATTGTCCCGCTGGAGGTAGTAGACTTTAGCGTTTTCCAGCCTTACGCCTTGCATATCTTCTTCAAATTCAGCCTTATCATCATACCAAAAAACCAACTTGCGGGTATCCCCGGCAAATTCGGCGTTCAGCCGGTCAATGATTTGTTTTAAATTTAATTCAGCCATATTTATCCATTCACCTGCCATTTCCCAGAGCGGTTATTTCCAATACGAGTAATGACACCTTCTTTTTGAAGCCTTGCCATAATGCGCTTCACTGTACTAAGCGAATATCCCGTTGTATTCTGAACTTGCTTTTGTGTCAATGCGGCATCTCTCGTTATGAGTTCAAGGACTACATTTTCCTCGGTGGTAAGATTTCTTGAAACCAAATCAGGCGTCGGAATGGTATCAATGGTGTCAATGGTGTCAAAATTGGCGTCAACAGTGTCAGGGCGCTCCTGACCCAATTTATAGTCATAAGAGTACGCCTCGTTCAGCGGCACAATAATCCTGAACACATCACCCTCGCGAAACTGCGGGTCACTGCCGGAATAGAATCGGCTGTACTTAAACAGATTCCTTACGCCGGAGCCAAGTCTGTCTGCCCGGCCAATATTTCTAAAAAATGTGGCTATAATTGGATTTTTTGAAGTCGGCTCCAGATTTTCCGGCGTTATGGGGCCATCCTTTATGGCACGGTTCGCATTTTCTGTATACATCCGGTCCGGAAACTTGACACACTTGTTGCCAACTTCCCCGATGCATACACGTTGACAGGGTAGTACGAAATATCTAAGACCTATTCCTTTCCGAAGTCTTTTGTCAGCTACCGTAAGCCGAGGGCAGTCAGTACAGAGCAGAGGGAACGGGCAAGGCAGATGATGATTGAGAGGAATAAAGGAAAAGAATATTAAGGATTTTTTTATAGATATATAAGAGGATATATGATAAGATGAGGGAGTTGCATAACTGTTTGACATATAAAATGGAAGTGGAACTAATTCATTGCCGGAGCTTAATGGATTTTGGTTAGAATCATCATTAAAAATTTCTCCAAAACAGCAAGTAGCTTCTCTGAATTACATTTTTGGCAGTGTTAATAATTTTAATGCTGACAACTTGGAAGAATTGAAAAGTATTATGTATATAACGGAACTTGATAATGGTTGTCTATATGGTAAAACAGGTTCGGGAACTGACGGTAAGGCATGGTTTGTTGGGTTTATAGAAGAAAATGATAATAAAATTTACTTTGCAATTTATCTTGATGATGTGCAAAATAAGGAAGAAGTATCAGGGAATAAGGCAAAAGAAATAGCAATCAGCATTTTAAACAATGGGGTATAGAAAATGTTAAAATATAAAGTGTATTTAATCAGTATCGTTGGCATGTGCTTATTAGTTGGTTGTGGAAATAACAATATTGAACAAAACGATATCGAGATACAAGACAGCAGCACCTTCGCAGGGTACAGTGGTTATTGGTCTTATGAGGGAAAAACGCATGAACAGATTATAGCAGAGGGAGGAATTGAATTATCCTGTACTATTACAGAAGATAATCAATTTTCTGGAACACTTTTTTCACAGCAGGAAATAACAGAACGGTTTGCATCAATTGAGGATATTAGCGGGAAAATAGAACAGGGAGAATTATATTTTGATTATTCTGATGATGAATGGGAAAACAGTGGAACTTTACATATCCAATTTCTAAGCGACAGCATATATGTAGATGTATTGAATTATAAAAAGGCAGATAGTGGCAGTGATTATGGTATCAACGGCGCTTTTGAGTTAATAAGGCAGAAAGAAGAACTTTCAGAAAATGACATTAGGGATAATTCGATTTATAATTCATCATGGACAGAGGAAGAAATTATAAAGGCGGTCAATGAAAGAAGTCAGTATTACAAAGCCAGTGCCTATTATTCTGAAATAATTGATTATTGGGAAAATGCCAGAGAAGTGCGGGATATTTCAAATGTGCTTGAACCGCTGTTTGAAACAGATAAAAAATACTATACAAAAGAGGAATTTGAGAGTGAGCCAATGCTGGTGATTCATTTAGCCAAAAATGAAATATATGCAAGGCATGGATATATATTCAAAAATGAAGATTTATATAATTATTTTATGGGGTGTATCTGGTATAGTCCAACTTGTGACAGTACAGATTTTGATGACAATATATTTAATGAATATGAAAAGGCGAATCTTGAAATACTGTCTGATTTGGACACATATTAAAATTGTATTTGAGAAAAAAGTAAAAAGTATTTAGGAAAAAACTAAGTGCTTTTCTTTTGCTCTACTGCGGAGTTAAGGCAAAATGGGGATATAAAAAAATCGAATATTGTTTACCTTTAGGTAGCGATTATCTTAACAGACAATCAGCTACCTTTT
>OFFQ01001869.1_pt1 | contig 11500 bp, 9 predicted proteins | sample 1521411 | NCBI WGS metagenome assembly OFFQ01 (sample SAMEA3504110, study PRJEB24116) | mouse gut metagenome | biome: mouse gut; feature: mouse-associated habitat; material: faeces | place: Denmark | collected 2011 | reverse complement strand
TCCCCGATAGCGGGCGGCGTTTTGGAGCAGCTGGGTCATGGCGCTCACCTCGCTTCCAGATTTTGAATCAGTTCCCGGAGCTGGGCGGCCTCCGCCGGGGTGAGGTCCTTTTCGCTGAGGAAGGCGGAGAGAAATTGGGTCTTGGAACCGCCGAACAGCCGGGTGATGAGGCTGTCTGTCTCCAGCCGCTGGACCTCCTGGCGGGTGACCATCGGAGTGCACAGAAAGCCCGGGTCGGACCGGGCCACAGCCCCCTTGTCGATGAGCTTCTTGATGACGGTATAGGTGGTGTTCACGTTCCAGCCGACCTCCTCCTTCAGGATGTCCGAGATACGCTTCGCCGTGGAATCCCCCTCCCGCCAGAGCACAGCCATCACCTTCAGCTCCGAGTCGAATAATTTCATGTCAAATCCGCTCCTTTCCGTCCCGTTATACTACTGCAATAGTTTCACGCTTCCATACTATCACAATAGTAGGCCGCCGTCAATACTATCGCAGTAGTTTTACAAAGTTTCTATGGAATCCCTTTTGCTGGAAAATCACGCCCGCAGCCGCATACGGCTCAGCACCGCCAGAATCTCATACTTCCTGGGCATGTCCATCCACCTGGAGCATTCGGTGAAGTACGGGGAATAGGCGGATTCCAGCCCCGCCTCCCGGATTTCCGCGAGCAATCGCTCCACCTCCCGCTCCCTGCGGATCCGCCGGGGCAGCATTGCGCCAGGCTGAACTTCCGGCCCTTTTACAGCTCCCCCGGCCTGCCCCTCCGGCGAGAACTTCTGGAAACGCTCCAGGGGGTTCACCTGATTGATCAGCTTCCTCACCAGGAAAGCGATGGCGTTGAGCTGGGGGATGGTGGCGATGTCGTGGAGCATGCGGATGTCTATCTGCTCCTCCCCCAGAATCAGGAAGCCTAAGGCGGACACTTTCAGCACCTCCGAAGCGGAGCCCTCCGGGCGGGTGCTCAGGCGGGCGGCATCGATCTCATCCCGGAAGCTGAAATCCGCCGGTGCGGAAATCTGCCTGTGTTCCGGCCCTGTCCCCCGGCCATCCCCTCCAGGGCCTTCGCCGTCCTTCCCATCAGCCGCCCCAGGAGCGCATCTGCGCTGCAGGGCCTTCGCCGCCTCCGTCACCTGGCCGATGCAGTAGTCCTTCATCATATAGATCCGGTCCGCCGCCTGCAGGTACTCGCTGCTGCCGCCAATCACCAGTATGGTGGACACGCCGAGCCTCCCTGCAAGCTCCCGCACCCGCTCCACGAAGGGCGTGATGGGCTCCTTTTCGATCAGGGTCTTCATGACGGCATCCTGGATCATGAAGTTGGTGGCGGATTTGTCCTCATCGATCATCAGCAGCTTCACGCCCCATCCCACGGCCTCCATGATGTTCGCCGCCTGGGAGGTGGACCCGGAGGAATGCTCCGTGGAAAAGTCCGCCGGGTCTCCCCCGGGAATCCATTTGATGAAAGGGGACAGGTTCACATGGCGGATGCTCCTGCCGTCCTCCGCGGAAATCTTCATGGCGGTGGCATCCGTTATCACCAGCTCCCTGCCGTCCCCCTCCACATGGTCGTAGATGCCTGCGCTGAGAGCGTCCAGCAGAGTGCTCTTCCCGGAATATCCGCCGCCCGTAATCACGGTGACGCCTTTTCGGAAGGCCATGCCTCTGACCCCGGCCACCTCCACCGCGTCCTCCGGCGTGGACAGGAAAGGCACCGCCCCCTGCATGGGAGCGCCGCTGCCCTTCTCCCTGGGCAGGATGCTGCCGTCCGCCACAAAGGCGCAATAGTCGCTGTCCCGCAGCCACGCCCGGATCTCCTGCTGCCTGGCGTGGAGGGCCAGGGCCCGCTGTAGCCCGGCGCGGTCGAATTCGTTCACGAAGCAGTTCACCGCCTCCGGCAAGTCCCTGGTCAGCATCTGCACCGTCTTCTTGTGCTTGCCCAGGGGGAGCTGCACCTGGAGCATGATGCTGACGCAGCTATAGGCAGGCACCTCCATGGCCCCATCGATGGGCGCGATCATGCACATCACAGCCGTGGAGGATTTTACGCCATTGTCCCCCAGCCTGTCCAGGATTTCTATGGTGTCCCCCTTCAGGATCCGGTAATATTTCTGGGGAATCAGGTTCACCGCCGCCACGTTCCGGGCCAGCACCTCGCTGCCCGGCTCATAGATGAAATAATGCCCGTTCTCCCTGGCCGTGCGCTTGCGGTTGTCGTTCCCTTCATTCAGGGCCCGCACATAGGGCAGGAACGCGCGGAAGATATAGTCCAGCGCGGCCACTCCCACCTCCGCCTCCTCCAGCTTCAGCAGGTGCATGGGGATGTGGATCGTCACCGTGGGCTTCGACAGCTCCAGGCGGTTGCTCTTGGCAATCTCATAGCCGATCTCCCCGTCCCAGTACAGGGCGTGGTTGTGCACGATGGGGTCTTTGTCCATGAAGCTCTCGCACATCCTGCCCTCGTAGATTTCCTCATAGGTCTCGCTGGCAGGCCTCATGTTCAATAGATAATATTTTAATCTCTTCAAATTCTGGTCTCCTTTTATACAGTGTTGTCTTCTTGATTTCGTTTTCCTGATATTGTTTTCCCGTCATCCTGTCTCTCTTTTCTCTCATAGCACATCACCTTACCCTTTCCCGGAATCCCCCGCCCGCGGCCATGGCCTTCCCGGCACATAAAAGGCGCGGCAGACAGACCTTAATCTGCCCGCTGCGCCCGTTTTCCGCGCGCGAAAAAGGCACACCAATATGTGTGCCCTGTCGTCAACAGTTATGCATAAAGGTACTTAAAAAACGGCATCCGAAATGCCCTCTGTTCAGTTGATTCGGTCCACCATCCTTCTGCTTTTCTTCATATCAAGTCTCCTCCTTCAACTAAATTTTTTAAGTACAACATGAGTATAGCATTGCACGCCGGAAATGGCAAGCAGAAAATCGCATGTCTCTCATTTTTTATGCAGGGATTTCCGGTACTCACCCGGCGGCATGCCCTCCCGGTTCTTAAAGGCCCTGCTCATGTTATACGCGTTCGTAAAGCCGCTGAGCTGCGCGATGTGCTCCAGGGTCATGTCCGTAGTCTTTAAGAGCCTGCGTATGTAGGCCATTTTTTCTTCCATGATTAGATCGTTGACGCTTTTTTGAGCCTGTGTCTGCAGAATCCTATTTAGATGCCTTGCGCTGATATGCGCATATGCGGCGACCGTCTCTGTGGTAATGCCCTTGGACAGATTAGAGGCAATATAGTACCTTATATCCGAAACCAGGGATTCCTCGTTCACCTGCAGCCCCTCCGATGACGGCATGACCTGCCGGGAGAGCTCCAGCAGGAGCAGGCAGATATTGAGCGCCACGCCTGTGGGGAGATAAGGTTGGCTGTGCATCTGCCTTATGCAGTCCTCCATATACTGCCGCAGCGGCTGGCTAGAGGCAATCGGCTTCCATGGCACTACATCCTTCATCGCGTTCCTGATATATCTGCCATCGAAGCCAATCTCGGAAAAATCCAGATAGAAGCCTGCCACGAATTCTTTGTACTCCGGTGAAATCTCGAGAAAGGAATGGGGGCACTTTGAGGGGAGCAGAAGACAGTTCCCCTTTTCCAGGCGGGTCTCATGTCCGTCCACCTCCATCCTTACAAAACCCTCCAGGGCCACATGCAGCTCATAGAAGGAGTGGTGATGCCGCTTCATGTTCCATTTTAAATCATGGGCACAGTCGCCCGTAATCCGCAGCCATACCACTGATATATTGACAAAGTCTGACTGTAGAGACCCTTTGTATTCTTTTTCGGGAAATTCATCCGTTTTGAAGCCTGACATATATCCTCCCCGACCTAGAAAATATCAATTGTTGCATCTGCGCAATAAGTAAAAATCCTTAACTTATTCTACCATAATAGATGCGGGAAAGCAATCCTCCATATTCTTCAAGGCAAACAAAAATGATAAAATGATAACCCAAGATGATATCTATATGTCTGACAAGGCTATTTTATTTATGCCGCTCGCAGTGTATGATTTTTACTATAAATAGAAATCCTATCACAATATATTTGTATACATCACACATGCACATTCAATAAACCGGAATTGTATAGCGCAGATTCGACAAGGAGGTTCTATGAAAGAAAAGATTATTTATTCAAAAAGGAAATTGCGGATCCGTCTGAAACAGCACTGGCAACTCTATCTCCTGCTTGCTCCGCCCATGCTCTATCTGCTCATTTTCAACTATGCGCCGCTGTATGGACTGATCATCGCGTTCGAAGACTACAAGCCGTACCTGGGATACCTGAAGAGCCCCTTTGTGGGATTGCAGAACTTTGCCCGGTTCTTCAACTCCAACAAATTCGGGCAGGTGCTTCCGAACACCGTCATCCTGGCGTTCTATTCCCTGTTGGCAAGCTTTCCCTTCCCAATCATCCTGGCATTGTGCCTGAACTATATCCCTTCCACCAGGTTCAAGAAGGCCGTGCAGAACGTCACCTATGCGCCCCACTTCATCTCCACGGTCGTCATGGTGAGCATGCTGAACATTTTCTTTGCCCAGAGCACGGGGCTGGTGAACAATGTGCGGGACGCACTGGGTCTGGACAGGCTCCTGTTCATGGGAGAGGCGGGCGCCTTCCGCCACATCTATGTGTGGAGCGACGTGTGGCAGCACGCGGGCTGGGACAGCATCATCTACTTCGCGAGCCTGGCTGGAGTGGACGAGTCCCTGCATGAGGCCGCTATCGTAGACGGAGCTACCATCACACAGAGAATCCGCTTTATCGACCTCCCTTCCCTCAAGCCCACCATCGTCACGCTGTTCATCATGAATACCGGAAAAATCATGAGCATCGGCTTCGAAAAGGCATACCTGATGCAGAATTCGCTGAACCTGGAGACCAGTGAGATCATCGCCACCTACGTGTATAAAATCGGCCTGCTGAACCAGCAGTACAGCTACTCCACGGCCATCAACCTGTTCAACTCCATCGTCAATCTAATTCTGCTGCTGACTGTAAACGTCATTTCGAAAAAGCTGAGCGACACGAGCATCATCTGATGTCAGGAAGGACTAGTCAATGAAAAGAAAATGTAAGGAAGACAAGATTTTTCTCATATGCAACACACTTTTGGCAATCCTCTTTCTGGCGGTCTGCCTGTACCCGCTATACTTCATCCTGATAGCATCCTTCAGCAATCCCGGGATGGTATCCGGCGGAAAGGTCTGGCTGTATCCAAGGGGAATCACGCTGGCCGGCTATGAGATGATGTTCACCAAGAACGAGATATGGACGGGCTATGGCAATACCATCCTGTATACCCTGGTGGGCACCTTCATCAACCTGACGCTGACCGTGTCCGCGGGCTATGCGCTTTCCAGAAGGACGCTGCCATTCCGGCGCGGCATCAACCTGTATTTCCTCCTCCCCATGTTCATCAATGGCGGCCTGGTGCCAACCTACCTATTGATGAATGCGCTTCATCTGGTGAACACTTTCACAATCATCGTACTGATGGGAGGGGTGAATGTCTGGAATTTCGTAATCTGCCGGACTTTTTTTGAGAACAATATCCCGGAGGAGATCCTGGATGCGGCCAGGATAGACGGAAGCAGCGAGCTGAATTTCTACTTCCGCATCGCCCTTCCCCTATCCAAGGCGATTCTGGCCGTCATGATCCTGTTCTTTGCGGTAGGGCACTGGAACGGATACTACAACGCCATGATCTACCTACGGGAAGAGAGCAGATACCCACTGCAGCTGGTGCTCCGCAATCTCCTGCTCACCACCCAGCTCTCGGCGGAGACCAGCGATTCCGGAATGGCGCAGCTGCTGAATCTGCAGAGCATGAAATACGGCGTCATCGTAATCGCCAGCGCTCCTGTGCTGATCCTCTATCCGTTCATACAGAAATATTTCGTCAAAGGTGTTATGGTAGGCGCTATCAAAGGCTGACATATAAAACAAACAAAAAAGGAGGCAACTTATGAAAACAAAAAACACCAAAAGAGCAGCAAACCTTCTGGCAATCCCTCTGTCCCTCGCACTCATGCTCACGGGCTGCGGCGGCGAACCGTCCACCCAGGAGCCGGGCGCCGCGAAGGAGTCGGAGAGCAGCTCCGCTGCAGAGTCCTCCACTCCCTCAGAAGCAGCGGAAGGCGTAGTCAACAAGACCAATCCGGAAGGCCTTCCGATTGCGGCAGAACCCATCACGCTCACGGTAGGCGTGAGCGCTTCCAGCTCGTCTTTTCAGGGCGAGTGGGCAAGTCTGGACTGGATCAAACAGATTCAGGAGGTCAGCGGCATTACATTGGATTTCCGCGTCTACAACAGCAACGAGGACAAGAACCTGATGTTCACGAGCCGTGATTATCCCGATATCTCCTTTAATGTCGGGTCGGACAAGCAGATTCTGGATGCTGCCATGGGTGGGGACATCTATGCGCTGGACGAGCTGATCGACAGCTACGCGCCGACCTGGAAGGCTTATCTGGAGAAGGACGACTATGCCAGAAAGGTGGTCACCATGAGCGATGGGCACATCTACAGCCTTCCCATCGTCCGGGACGAGCCCTCCAACGGCGGACTGCGCGACCAGTGGCTGATTCAGAAGACCTGGCTGGACGAGCTGAACCTCCAGGTGCCCACTACCACGGATGAATTTTACGAGGTACTGAAGGCCTTCAAGGAGAATGCCGGAACCGGGAGCATCCCCCAGGACGTGATTCCCTATTATACCTATGGAATCCTCAACAATGTGGGCGGCGCATTGGATATCATCAATTCATACGGCGTGCGGGTGGCCAACGAGCGCTATATGGTCACAGTGGACGACAGCGGAAAGGTGGAATTCAATTATGCCAATGAAGCCATCAAAGAGCCTCTGGCCTTTATCCGCAAGCTGTTCGAGGAAGGGCTGATTCCCGGAGAGTGCCTGACGGACGACTGGGATACCTATATCACCAAGACCCGCAGCACCCCCGCGGTGGTAGGCTCCTATCACAGCTATCAGAACCCGGATGCCACCAATACGTCCATCGTGGCAATGGGGCCTCTGGATTCCGGGAACGGAAGCCAGCCCATGATCCGGAGCCAGACCAATCATGTACAGCGCAATCACTTTACGATTTACAAAAACTGTGAGCATCCGGAAGCTGCCATGCGCCTTGCAGAGCTGATTGCCGATCCCGACTGGTCCATACAGGCCATGTACGGCATGTTCGGGGACACCTATCTCACCAAGAACGAGGACGGCAGCGTCATGATGCTCCCTTATGAGGCGGATGCCCAGGGCAAGGACAGCGCTCCCATGAACAGGGTCCCCTTCCTGTTGGCCAAGGAAATGTTCGATACCTTCACCTATGCCGAAGGCTCTGCCCAGGCCCAGCGGGACAATGCCATCAAAGACCAGTACAGCAAATATACGATTCCCACCGAAAACCTGTATCCCAATGTCATGTTCAGCACGGAGCAGGTCGACAGGCTGGCTGAGCTGAGCACGGACATCGGTGATTATGTGCTCACCACTTACTCCACCTGGATGCTCAACGGCGGCATGGACGCTGGCTGGGACGCTTATATAGAACAGCTGAACAAGCTGGGGCTGGAGGAATACATTTCCATTCTCCAGGAGGCATTGGATGCCTTCAACGCAAATTAGGGCGGCAGGACAGCACGCCAAAGGGGGACAATTATGCAGCGACATATCAGAGACGGCATCTATCCTACGATGATAGCGCCTTATGCCAGCGATGGCCGATTGGATGAAGAAGCTCTCAGGAAGCTTGTACGGTGGTATGGCAGGAAGGGCTGCCAGGGGATTTTCGCAGCCTGCCAGTCAAGCGAAGTGTTTTATCTTTCTATGGAAGAACGGAAAAAAATGGTAGAGGTCGTAAAGGATGAGGCTTCAAGGCAGGAGGAAGGGGCATCCATGACGATCGTCGCCTCCGGACATGTCTCCGAGTCCATAGAAGCCCAGGCCGAGGAACTGATGACGATACATGAGGCAGGCGCCGATGCCGTCATCCTGATCTCCAACCGGATGGACATTCCGAATACAGGAACAGGGGCCTGGATCAGGGATTTGGAAAAGCTGCTGTGCAGACTGCCTTCCGACATAAAGCTGGGCGTTTATGAATGCCCGACTCCCTACAAAAGGCTGCTGGACGATGAGATGCTGCAGACTATAAGGGATACCGGCAGGTTCTATTTCTTCAAGGATACCTGCTGCGATCCCGGCCTGCTTGAGAAAAGGGCTGTCCTCCTGAAGGGCAGCACCTTGAAGCTCTTCAACGCCAATGCGCAGACCTTCCTGGCCTCCCTGCAGCATGGCTACAGCGGCTACTGTGGAATCATGGCGAATTTCCATCCGGAACTCTATGTATGGCTCCACCAGCACTATCAGTTACTTGCGGAGGAGGCGGACCTGCTGGAGGATATCCTGTCCATGGCAGCGTTTACGGAGGCCCTGCCCTATCCGGTCACCGCAAAGCACTATCTGAGCCAGTATGAGGACATTCCGATGACAGCGATCAGCCGCTCCTGCGGCCGGGAACTGGAAACCTACGACAAGCTCATTCTGGAACAGCTCTACAGACTAAGCCGGCACTATAGCCAAAGACTGGCGGAAAGGACATAATCATGAAAGGCAACAGCAACTGGAATTACAGGCCATATCTTCCGGCAAACAGATATTCTGAACGGGGCAATCCCTTCATCTGCCGCCTGGCGCCGTGGGAAACCGACTGCGAGGCAGAATGGCTGGGCGAGGGGGATTCCTTCACCCTCTGCTATTCCCTGCGCGGGCAGGATTCCTTCACTCAGGTGCAGACGGATACCCACTTTTATCGAATCGAGAACCTACAGGCAGACAGGGAATATGAACTATATGTGGTGGATCACAAGGGCAGACAGAGCCCCGTCCGCCTGATACGGACAGGAGAGTGCGTGGGGACAATCGTAAACTACCTGCACCCTGAGGACACCGTGTATGGCTTCTCGGGACAGTATCTCTGCTCCCCCTCCATCATACGGCTTCCGGGCGGCTCGCTTCTGGCCTCCATGGATGTGTTCCGTGGAAACGCCCCTCAGAACCTGCAGCTCCTGTTCGGCTCTGATGACGGCGGCGGCCACTGGCACTATGTCACGGACATTTTCCCCTGTTTCTGGGGAAAGCTGTTCTGGCATCAGGAAAAGCTCTTTATGCTCGGCGTCTCCAGGGAATACGGCGATCTGCTGATTGGGTGCTCCGAGGATTTGGGCAGGAGCTGGGGCACCCCCACCGTCATCCTGCGCGGATCTTCTTCCTCCGCGGAGGACGGAAACCACCGGGCACCCATGTGCGTGCTGCACAGCCACGGCAGATTGTGGACGGGGACGGAGTATGGCTCCTGGCATAACCGGCAGTTCTATGCCTCTCTGCTGTCCATAGAGGAAGGCGCCGACCCAATGGTGGCCGCCAACTGGAGCCTCACAGAATTCGTCCATCCGGACGTGGCGTTCCATGCGGACCTATCCGGAACGCCGGGCGGAATCGAAGGAAATGCCGTAGAGCTTCCGGACGGAAAGGTGGTGGACTTCCTCCGCTATGAAAAAGGCAAGGCCCTCCTGCTGGAAGCGGCCCCGGAGGATCCGGAAGCCCCCATGACAGCGCAGCGCATCGTGGACTTCCCACTGGGCCATACCAAATTCGACATCGAAAGGCATACAAGCGGCGTATACTACGCCTGCGGGAACCCCTTCCCCGGAAGAACTGTGCTGGCCCTGTATTCCTCCCGGGATTTCGTCCACTGGAAAAGGGAGGCAGATGTGATAAACCGCTCGGAATATGATATAAAGGAAATCGGATTCCAGTATCCCTCTATCTGCTTTGACGGCGATGACATCCTGATTTTAAGCCGCACGGCCTGGAACCGCCCCCATAATTTCCATGACAGTAATTTCATTACCTTCCACAGGCTTTCCCTGACCTGAAAGGCCAGAACCGCACCGGGGTTCCGCTTCCCGGTGCGGCCCTGTGCTTCAATCCTCCAGCACGTCAAAGGCCGTACCGCAGGCCCAAGGGCTTCCCACATCGCAACGGCCATGGTGGTACTGGCGAGCCACTACCTCTCCCTGTCCCTCCACTATGTCCAGCTTTATCCGGCTGTCCCCTGCCTGGGTACGGCCGTCCAGCAGGGCAATCAGCGCATCTACATCATTTTCCTGTATTTTCCTGTTCTCCATCGTTTCCTCCTCATCCTTTCCAAAAATACTCATGGCATAGCATCTGGTACAGCATTTATCGGTATAGCATTTATCCGCTCCATCCCTTGCAAAGAATCCCTTCCTATGATAAAATGACACCGTCTACAGCAACGTGATAGCAAAGGCATTGCGCCATCACATCCAACGAGAAAAACGAGGAATCCAAATGAGTGAGTTGAAGCTGAACAACAAGCGGACCGTCCTGGTGGGCCTGGCCTTCCTGTCCATCTGCTCCTTCTGGCAGATGTACGACAGCGTGGTGCCCCTGATCCTGCGGGAGACCTTCGGCATGGACGAGTCCCTGACGGGAATCATCATGGCCGCGGACAATATACTGGCCCTGTTCCTGCTGCCCTTCTTCGGCGGGCTGTCGGATCGGACCAGCTCCCGGCTGGGCCGCCGCACGCCATACATCATCGCAGGCACCGCGGCGGCGGTGATCCTGATGAACCTGCTGCCCGCGCTGGACAACAGCTACTCCCAGGCGGCCGCTCCCTTCAAGCTTGTGGCCTTCGTCATCGTGCTGGGGCTGCTGCTGGTGGCCATGGGGACCTACCGCTCCCCCGCCGTGGCCCTGATGCCAGACGTGACCGCAAAGCCCCTGCGCAGCAAGGCCAACGCCATCATCAACCTGATGGGGGCCGTGGGCGGCATCCTGTATCTGGGGGTGGCGGCGGTGCTCTACCCCACGGCGAAGGTATCCCAGCTTGCCCATGTGGACTACCGGCCCCTGTTCGTCATCGTCTCCGCGATTATGGCTGCGGCGGTCATCGTGCTCCTGCTCACGATCAGGGAGCCAGCCCTGGCCGCGGAGAACCAGGCCCTGGAGAAGCGCCATCCCGAGTGGAACCTGGCCCAGGACGACGGGCACGGCAGCGAGACCCTTCCCGGGCCGGTGAAGCGCAGCCTCTGCTTCCTGCTGGCCTCCATCGCCCTGTGGTTCATCGGCTACAACGGTGTCACCACCTGGTTCACCACCTATGTGTCCCAGGTCATGGGCGAGGGGCTGGGCGGCGCCTCCACCTGCCTCCTGGTGGCCACCGCAGGGGCAATCGTCTCCTATATCCCCATCGGTATCCTGGCCTCTAAGTTCGGCCGGAAGAAGACCATCCACGCCGGCATCATCCTGCTGGCCGCCTGCTTCCTGGCGGGGTTCTTCCTGACCACCCTGTTCTCCTCCATCAATGCCGTCATGTATGCGGCCTTCGCTTTGGTGGGGCTGGCCTGGGCGGCCATCAACGTGAACTCCCTGCCCATGGTGGTGGA